>Ga0181524_10003097_pt1 | contig 16511 bp, 14 predicted proteins | sample PEATcosm2014_Bin_34_FD_119761 | JGI IMG/M metagenome (GOLD analysis project Ga0181524, IMG submission 119761) | Peatland microbial communities from MTU Mesocosm Facility, Houghton, MI, USA - PEATcosm2014_Bin05_60_metaG | ecosystem: Environmental > Terrestrial > Soil > Wetlands > Peat | place...
GCGTCCTGTTCGGCGGCTTCAGCGGTATGTTCGTTTCGCATGGTCGTTCGCCTCGCCTCGACTAAATCTCGAACCCCTGACTACTCGCACAGCTCGATCGCCGCGGCGGTGCCGATCCCGCCTCCGCCGCCGATCGTCGCAACGCCGTATTTGACGCCGGTGCGGCGCATCGCATGCATCATCGTGACGATCGTGCGCGCGCCGCTGCAGCCGACCGGATGCCCCATTGCGATGCCTCCGCCCATCGGATTGACGCGTTCGAGACCGATGCCGAGCTCCTTGCAGGAAGACAGCACCACCGACGAGAACGCCTCGTTGATCTCCCACCATCCGATGTCGGCGACCTTGAGACCGGCGCGCTCGACGGCGGTCTTTCCGGCCGGACCGGGACTCATGCAGATCAGACGGGGATCGACGCCCACCCGCGCCGTAGAGCGCACTTTGGCTATCGGCTTGAGACCGAGCTGCGCGGCCTTCTCCCCCGACATCAGGAGCACAGCCGCGGCGCCGTCGCTCACCCCCGACGAATTGCCGGCGGTCACCGTTCCGCCGTCCTCGACGAAGACAGGGCGCAGCTGGGAAAGGGATGCAAGCGTCGTGTCGCGCCTGGGATGCTCGTCCTGCGCGAAGACGACGTCGCCTTTGCTCCGCTTGACCGTGAACGGAACGATCTCCTCGGCGAACAATCCTTTGTCGATGGATTGAACCGCGAGCATGTGGGAGCGCAGGGCGTACTCGTCCTGCTCGCTGCGCGACAGGGCATACACCTTGGCGACGTGGTCGGCCGCCATGCCCATGCTGAAGCGACCATAGCGGTACGTCGAGGCGGACCACGTGGATTCGTCGAACTGATCGATGATTTCGCTGTTGCCGCGGCGCGTTCCCCACCGATGCCCAACCACGCGGAAGGGCGCTGTGCTCATGCTCTCCGTGCCGGCGGCGATCACCACCTCGGAATCGCCGCACGCGATCTCCCGCGCCGCGCTGTTGAACGCCTCCAGGGACGAGCAACAGGCGACGTTCAATCCGGCGCCGGTGACGGTGAACGGCAAGCCCGCGTCGAGCGCGCAAAAGCGCCCGATGTTCAGGGCCTCGGACGACTGATAGACCTGTCCTGCGATCACCGTGTCGACGACGCCGGCGTCGACGCCGGCGCGCTTGATCACATCGAGAATCGTCGCGATGGCCAGCTGGTGGGCGGGTACGTCGCGAAGGGAGCCGCCGAAAGTGCCCTGAGCGGTCCGACAGCCGGCCACCAACACGACTTCGCGCGTCATTTCTTGTCTCCTGATTGTTCGAGACCATAGTAGTCGTACCACCCGCCCCGGCTTCCCGGTTTGAGCGCGGGCGCGCCGCGATAGCCCGCGGCGAACACCTTGCGGGCGATCGGCGGGACGGCGTAACGCTCTCCCAGCGTCTCCTCCAGGTACTCCTGGGCGTGGTACCAAGAGTCGAACGACGCGGTCTTATCCAGCAGTTCGAATACGCCCATCGGCCAGCCGAGCCCGGCTTTCACCATCTCGTCGACTTCGCGAATGCCGCATATGCCCTGTTGCACGACTTGCATCGCCTCGGCGATGTAGAGATTGATGAACCGGGTGGTGAAGAAGCCCGGGGAGTCGTTGACGACGACCGGTTTTTTCCTGATCGCGCGCAAGTACGCCACCGTGGCGTCGAGCGCCCAACCCGCCGTCTGGTCTGCGCGCGTCACCTCGACCAGCGGCATGATGTTGGAGGGGTAGAACCAGTGGGTCCCCAGCATTCGCCCCCTGTTCTCCAGGACTCCGCTCAGCTCGGCGATCATGATCGACGAGGTGTTGCTGGCGATGATCGCTTCGGCCGGCGCCGCCGCCTCGATTTCGCGCAGCACCACGTGCTTCTGGGCGACAACCTCGGGAACCGTCTCGAAGATCAGTTGCGCGTCTGCGACGCCCTCGGCGACGCTCAGCGTCGGATGCACGCGCGTCAGCATCTGCTGCATCGACTCGGCGCTCAGCTTTCCCTTGCGAACCGCGCCTTCCAGTCCGAACGGTCCGCTTTGCAGCAGTTGCATCCCATGTTCAAGCGTTTCCTGGCGGCGCGCGACCATTCGCACCTGCGTCTGGGGCGAGCCGAGCAGACAGGCCAGCACGATGCCGTGTCCCATCAAGCCGCCGCCGCCGACGACCGCGACACGTTCGAGGGGTGGAAGGGAAGCGCGCTCCTCATCAGGCATGTCCGTCCCTCTCATAGAAGCGCTCCTTTGCCGATGAATTCCGATTCGACGGCGCGCGCCGCGTCCCCCGCAGTCATTTCGAGCGCGGCCACCTTATTGGCCAGGCGATCCAGCACCCCCGCCCTTGCCGCCTTGGCGAGCGGCGCCTCCACGAATTCGGCCTGCAGGCCCGCCCGAATTTCCGCGAGGGCGCGTTCGTGTTCGAGCCGCTGCAAGCGATCGGTGGTGCCGAGGTACTCCCGGTGCGCGAGGATCTTCTCGCCGAGTTCGCGAATGCCTTCGCCCGATTCCGCGATCGTGGTCACCACCGGGATTTTCCAGCCCGGCGTATGGGCGCTGGCCTGTTCAGACAATTCCAGCATCTGCGTCACCTTCGCATCCACGCCGGGCATGTCCGCCTTGTTGATGCACAGGATGGAGGCGATTTCGAGCACGCCAGCCTTCATGGCCTGCACCGCGTCGCCCAACCCGGGCGCTTCGACGACCACCGGCGTATGCGCAACCCGCCAGATATCGACCTCGGACTGGCCGATGCCCACTGTCTCGATGATGATCGGGTCGTAGCCGATCGCGTCGAGAACCCTGACGAAGTCGTACGTCGTACGGGCCACGCCGCCTATGCATCCGCGCGTCGCGGCGCTCCTGATGAACACCTGGGGATGCCTGCTGGCGCGACTCATGCGCACCCGGTCGCCCAGCACGGCGCCGCCCGAGAACGGACTGCTGGGATCCACCGCTACGACGCCGACGCGGCGGCCCGCCGACGCGAAATGGAGCGCCAGTTCGTTCACCAGCGTCGACTTTCCCGACCCGGGCGGCCCGGTAACCCCGACGACCTGCGCCCCACCGCCCTTCGCATGCAGCCGGTTCAACAACTCGCGCGCGGTTGGGCCACCGGCTTCGATCAGCGTCAAGGCCTCGCCCAGCTGGGGCTTCCCCCCGGCGAGCAGAGCATCGAACCATCCGGTTAAAGGGCGTTTGTTATCCGACAAGCCCGAACTCTCCCCATCGCCGCATCGCGCAACCGCGCCGCACGCGGCACATTTTTTGGTCCACAATCATTCCTGATCGCTCGCCCAAATCTTAGCAGCGCCCCTCGCTATAAAGCAAGCGCTCGATTGAATTTTTCTGCCGGCGAATTTTCGGCTTCGATGCGCATGCTCAAGTTTCACTTTTCGATCTCGCGGAGATGGCGTTCGCAGGCGATCGGCTCCGCAATATACCGGCCGTTGTCCAGCCGAGACGCGACGCCGATCTGATCGAGACGGGCAAGATGCGCCATAGTCACGCTTGACGCCCACGGGATGACGTCGCGCACCGCGTCGTCGCAGATCACGTCGTCCAGTTCACGGAATGACTTGGGGCCCGCAAGCAGGGCGCCGAGCAGCGTCTTGTCGCGATCCAAGATCATGCGCCGGGTGGTCGCGCAGAGATCGGCGATGGCGGTTGCGCCCCGATAGACCGCGTTGTGCCCGGGACAGGCGGTTTGCAGCGCCAGATCCTGCAACTGCCGCAGGGAGGCGAGGTAGCGGTCTACGCCCCCGGCGTTGGGCGGATACCACGGCAACGAGGTGCCGCGCGCCGCCATGAGGTCGCCGGTGAAGCCCAGCCTGAATTGCAGATCAACCCACACGAGATGGGCGACGTCGTGCCCCGGCAAGTGGAACGCCTTGAGCCGGTATCGTCCGACCGGTATCTCGTCGCCGTCCTCGACGAGCGTCCAGTCGATGTCGGTTCCCGATGCGAACAGCTCTGGCATCGTCTTCTCGCGGAAATGATCGACCACGTCGATGTCGCGATGCGTTGCCAGTTCTTTGCGCACCTCCTCCGGCAGAATGTGGTGCAACTGCCAGCGGGGATCGCTGGCCTGGGCCCAGCCACGCGCCGGCACATGCACACGAGCGCCGGTCTGGCGGGCAATGGGCATCGCGCCGCCGGCGTGGTCGGTATGGGTATGGGTGAGAATAATTCCGCGCACATCGCGCTGAGTCTGTCCCCATCGGGCAAGCGCGACGCTCAAACCCGTCAGCAGTTCCCCCAGACTCGGGTCAACGCCCAACCCGGCGTCCACCATGACGGAATGTTCGCCGTCGCGGATCAGATAGACATTGCACGCCGACGGCCAGCCGCGCCGGACCGTCCGTAGCTGGATCACATCCGCTTCGACGTCAACGATCTCGACCATCTATCCGTTCCCAGAAAGCCGCCCTGCCGAAGGCCGTACGTTTACGGCGCCCACAGGCTTTCGCGGCGAGGCATGGGAGTAAGGGAGGAACGCGCAAGGCATTCCTCCCCCCTCGATCGCGCAACAATCGGCCGTCAGTTTTCTTTCGAGCAGTCGCGCGGCGTGATGCCCTTTTCTGCGGCGTACTTGGCCGCGGATTCCTCGATCAACGGGCGCGTCAGCGAGCTGTCGGCCTTGATCCAGTCGGAGACCTGCACCAGTTTCGCTCCGTCCCACTGGTAGACCTTGGCCGCGCCGCCGCCCTCGTGATTGAGACAGCTGGCCTTGATGGTCTGCACCAGCCCCCAGGCGCCGAGCGCCTTGAGGCGGGCTTCAGTCAGATCGAGATGCTCCAGGCCCCATCGCACCTCCTCGCCGGTCAGCGGCCTCTTGCCGAACTTCTCCTGCGCCACGCGGACGCCTTCCGTGTTGATGATGCCGTAGGTGACGCCGACATTGTAGAAGACCAGCCCCATGCGGTTCGGGTCCTCCAGGTTGCCCCGATTGCCGCCGCCGTAGACGACTTTCTTGATCTCCTGGATCACGGGGAAGTCGGACCCGGTCGGGAAGGGGTGGACGACGTAGACGCCCTTGGCCGCGTCGCCGGCAGGGATCAGATCGTCCTCGGTTCCCGCCCAGGTCACCGCGACGATGCGGTTCGCGGGAAAGCCGACCTTCTGCGCCGTCTTCAAGGCGACGGCGGGAGCGACCCCCCACTCACGCAAGATGACCCAATCGGGGTTGATCTTGCGGATTTCCAGCCAGGCCGCCTCCTGGTCGCTGCCCGGCATCGCCACGCTGATGTTGGTGAGCTCGAAGCCGTATTTCTTGGCCTGGACGTCCAGCAGCGGCATGGTTTCCTTGCCGCCTGCGGATTCCATGTGGAGGTTGACGATCTTCTTGCCCTTGAGCTTGTCCATCCCCCCTTCCTGCATGCCGATGAACTGGATCTTCACGCTGTTGATCGAGAGGTAGTTCGTGCCCAGGGGAAAGACCCAGGGGAACACCCGGCCGTCGGAGGCGTCGGTCCGCCCGGAGCCGATCGTCACCAACGGAATGTGGTCGACGGCGACTCGGTCGAGCAAGGCGTAGATCACCCCGGTGTTGATCGGATTGAAGGACGAAGCGCCGGTCGGCCCGTTCTTCTTCAGCCGCTCATAGCATTCCACGCCGCGATCGACCTTGTACGCGGTCTCGCATTCTTCCCATGTCAGCTTGACGCCGTTGATCCCGCCGTCGCGCTTGTTGAGAAGATCCATGTAGTCGATCCATCCGGCCGCGACGTTCACGCCCAGCGCGGCGAGGGGGCCGGTGCGCCACCCGATCATCGGAAAGTATTGCTCATTGGGCGCGGCGGCGGCGGCGGTCGCGATCGTCGCGACGAGGCCCATTGCGGCCGCCGCCAGGAAGCGTCTCGTCATCCATTCCATGCACTTCATCAGTTCCTCCCAGGTTTCGCATCCGCGCGGTCCGTATCGATCCGCACGGCCTTGCGCCGGACTCCCCGGCGGTACGAAGTCCGCATTGCCGTCGCGGCTTCTTCTTGGTGGGCGAACGGTGGTGCGTCCGCCGAAAATGAGGCCGGTCACGCCGCCGACGGGCGGCCGGTCGGATTAATCCATCCGCGTCGCGCATCGCATGGCGACTCGGCGGACCGCGAGATCGCCGCCCTTGTCACCAGGGGAACGGCCACAGACGCAGCTTTTCCTTTCCGGTTTGCCACAGGCGAGCCAGCCCGCGCGGTTCGACGATCAGCAGCCAGATGATCAGCGCGCCGTATGCGACCTGCTCGACGTTGGCGATCACGCCCTCGTCCAAGGCATGGCCCGAGACCAGCGAACCCAGCACGCTCATCAGGATCGGCAGCAGCATCACGAACGCCGCGCCGAGGAAATTGCCCAGGATGCTGCCCATCCCGCCGATGATGACCATGAAGAGGATCTGGAGCGATCGGTCGAGATCGAAGGCCTGCGGCTCCACCGTGCCGACGTAGGCGTAGGCCCACAACGCCCCGGCCATGCCGCAATAGAAGGAGCTGACCGCGAACGCCATCAGCTTGGTGCGGAAGACGTTGATCCCGATCACGCCCGCCGCGACGTCCATGTCCCGGACCGCCATGCAATTGCGGCCGAATGCGCCCCTCATCATGTTCTTCGCCGCCAGCGCCATCAGGGTCACGATGGCCAGAACGAGCAGATAGCGGCGCAACGGGGTGTCGAAGGCGATCTGCAGGATGACGATTTTCTGCGCGGTTATGACGCCCGAGTCGCTGTAGTTGGTCAGCCATCCGAATTTCGTCAGCACCCATTCGGTGGTGAACTGGGAGCCCAGCGTGGCGACGATGAGATAGAAATCCTTGATCCGGTAACAGCACAGCCCGAACAGGACGCCCACGGCGGCGGCGCACAGCGCCGCCAGCACAAAACCCGCGAGCACCGGAAGTCCTTCGATGCGCAGGATGAAATTGTAAGCGGCGAACGCGCCCACGCCCATGAAACCGGCCGAGCCCAGGGATATCTGGCCGGCGTAGCCGGTGAGCAAGTTGAGGCCGAGCGAGGCCAGCGACAGGATCAGGAACGGAATCAGCAATCCGTTGAAGAGATAGTCGTTGCCCGCCAAGGGAACGACCACGAAAGCCACCGCGAGCAGCGCCAGAAACCCCACCCGATCCTGAAGGATGGGAAAGATCTGCTGATCCGCGGCATAGGCGGTTTTGAATTGGCTGGCCTCGCGATAGAGAATGGCTAAACCCTTTCGATGCGCCGTTCGCCGAACAGCCCGTTCGGCCGCACCAGCAAGAACAGCATGGCTAAGACATACGGAAACCAGTTCTCGATTCCGCCCCCGATCAACCCGCCCAGATAGACCTCGGCGAGCTTCTCGGACGCGCCGACGATCAGGCCGCCGACAATGGCCCCGGCGACCGAGGTGAACCCGCCGAGAATGAGCACCGGCAGGGCCTTCAGCGCGACCACGATCAAGCCGGACTGCACGCCCATGCGCGCTCCCCAAAGCAGCCCCGCGATCAGGGCCACGGCGCCGGCGATGCCCCAGACGATCTGCCACATCCTGGCGAGCGGAATGCCGATCGACAACGCCGCCTGATGATCGTCGGCGACGGCCCGCAACGCGCGCCCCGTGGCGGTGCGGCTGAAGAAAAGGCTGAGAAGGGCGACCAGCGCCCCCGCCACCAAAGCGGCGAACAAGTCGAACTGGCTCAATCGCACGCCGGCGACTTCGACCGGGATATCCTTGATTCCCAGTTCGAGACCGAAGGCCCGGGAGCCCCAGACCAATTGGCCCAGCCCTTCGATCATGATCGAAAGTCCGATCATCGCCATGAACAACGTCATCGACGGCTGATTGGTCAGCGGACGAAGAATGAGCCGCTCGATCACGACCGCGCCGAGAATCATGACGATCAGGGTCACGACGAAGGCGACCCAGAACGGCGTCCCCGCGGCCATCAAATTGACCATGGTGAGCGCCGCGAAGAACATCATCGCCCCTTGGGCGAAATTGAAGACGCCGGACGCCTTGTAGATCAGCACGAAACACAGCGCGACCAGGGAATACATGACCCCGGCGAGCAATCCAGCCAGCAACACTTCGACGAAAAAGCCCACGCTTCCTCCGATCCCGCCGGCATGTCGTTGCATGCCAGTCTGGCGATCCGGCGCACCGTGACCGCTCCGCCATCCGCATTCGAGCGCCGTGGCGGTTGGAGGCATTCTATAGCACGCTCCAACGCTTATTCAAGCGCTTGCTCGAATTTTTGCCAGAATTTGAGCAAAGAGGCAATTCGCCGTCGAAAATCGGGTGATGAGAGGGCGCCTGACCGCGACGTAAGGGACAGGTTCGGCGCGAGACGCGCCGGCGCCGGGAGCAACGGAAACCGCCCTTGCTTGTCGGTTCGCTGAACGCTTCGAGCCGAGCCTTGGCGGTCTATCGCAAGCAGACGGCAGATTTCGAACAACAGGTCGACAAGCGATGACAGAGGCAGGAAAAATACCTGTTGAACGCCCTGCCGATGTGTGGATAATGTTATCTTTAATAACAGCGTCCGCCGTGCGTTTTCTTTGGGCGACGGATCGTCTGCAAATCCAACAAATCGGAAGTGGCGAGAAGCGTGGCGCAGATTTTTCAAAAGCCGCCGAAAGATCGAAAAACGCACGCCGCTGACAAAGTATCGCAAGTCCCCCAGAAGAACGAATCCGTCCGCAAGCACGAGTTGCGCGCGGCGGCGGCGAAGTTGTTTCTGAAGGTGGGCTACGACCGCGCAACGGTGCGCGACATCGCCAAGATGGTCGGTCTTCAATCAGGGAGTATTTTTTACCATTACAAGACCAAGGAAGACATCCTGGTCGACGTGATGAGCGAGGGGATGCGCCACTTCGCCGAGGCGGCGAATCAGCCTTTGAGAGACGCCACCACGCCCCTGGAGAAACTGCGAGGACTGTTCATCGGACACCTCAAGGCGCTGCACAATCCAGACAACTCCGAAATGGCGGTGGTCCTCTCCGAGTGGCGCCAATTGTCGCCTCGGTCGAGGCGGCTGGTAGTCAAACTGCGGGACGAGGTGGACGAAATGTGGAACGAGGTCTTGCGCGAGGCCTCCGCGGAGGGGCTCGTGCAAGGCGACCTGCGCATTCTCCGGCTGTCGATGCTCGGCGCGATCAACTGGTCGCTGCAATGGTATGACAAGCGCGGCAAATTGACGATCGAGGAGCTCGCGTCCCGCTTGCTGGAATCGTTCGTTCCGCCAGATAGAATTCGGAAATAGGCGGATTGCGGCGCGGCGGATCTTAAGCGGAACGCTCGCTGGCTGGCTGGGCAAGGCCGCGCCTGAGAAGCGAAAGGTAGCGCAGGCCCTGGATGGCCCGGCTACCGTACCAGGACGCCATTTCTCCATCGACCAAGGCGATCCGACAGCGCGATCCCTCAGGGAGGAGGCGGCCAAGTTCGGCCCGATGCTTCTCCCGGAAGCGATAGGGTTCGCTGCTCAATAGCACCCAGTCGACCTCGCCGAGGCATTGCGAGAGGTCAGGCAGTTCGGGATAGCGGACCGCGGCCTGCGCCGGCATCGTGTCCCACCCGACAAGGGACAAGGCGCGGGAGATGTAGGTGTCGCGGGACACCGTCATCCAGGGGTTTCGCCAGATCAAATAAAGGACCCGTTGCCGGGGAAGGCCCTCGGTCTCCCGAACCGCGGCCTGATAGGCTTCGAGAAACTGCGCTTCCAGAGCGTCGGCTTGTTTCTGTCGGCCGAAAATGCCCCCGAACAGGCGATACAGCTTGATGTTTCCCGTGGGGTCCACGGGATGGGTGACGATGACGTGGGGGACGAATTCCCTCAGAGCCTCGGCTGCCCACCTTGGATTCTCGTCCACGTTGACCACGGCGTGGGTAGGCCGGAGCTCGCGGATTTTCTCGATATCGACGTCCTTGGTTCCCCCCACTTTGGGAACCTGCCTCACACGCGGCGCCGGGCGGACGCAAAAGCCCGTGCGGCCCACTAGGTTTTCCCCGAGACCCAAATCGAACAGCAGTTCGGTGAGACTGGGAACGAGACAAACAATCGAATAGGGCGCAACAGCGACGGGATGAAAGTTTCCCGCATCGTCGGGCCAACAGGCGGAGAGGGATCGGTGCATGAAGCGCCCTTCGAGCAACAGTCCCGGCACGACTGTGGATTCGTTGGAGTGATGCGCCAACTCGGCCTTTCGGACAAGCGGGTCGCCGCGGCAAACTATGACATGGCCGAGCGCCCGAACGTTGATCGGCGTGGCGAGAGCGCCTACGCCTCCCCGGCGACGCCAGCGCTTGCCTCGGCCAGTTTAACCCAGTAGCGCACGCCATGCGGAAGCGCCGCGTCGTTGAAATCGTACCGCGGGCTGTGCAGGATCCGGCCGTTGGCGTCGGAACCGTTGCCGAGCCAGACATAGGCGCCGGGCTTGCGCTCGAGCATGAAGGCGAAGTCCTCGGCCCCCATGCTCGGCGGGCGATCGGTGACGACGGCGTCGGCGCCGGCGGCCGCCACAGCGGCCAGTCGCGCGGTCGCGGCTTCTTGCGCCGAGTTGATCGTCGCAGGATATCGGCGAGTATAGGTGAATTGGCAGGTCGCATCGAAGGCGGCGCAGATCATTTCGGCGCGCCTGGCCATCTTGGCCTCGAGCAAGTCCCGCACAGCCGGATTGAACGAGCGCGCCGTGCCGCGCAGCGCCACCTTGTCCGGAATGACGTTCCAGGTGTCGCCGGCGTGGATCTGCGTCACGCTGATGACGGCCGGTTCGGTCGGACTGACCGACCGGCTGACGATGGCCTGCCAGGCCCCCTGCAGGTGACCGCTGATCGTGATCGGGTCAATGCCTTGGTCGGGCATGGCGCCATGGCTGCCCCTGCCCTCGATGATGGCCTCGAACGTGTCGAAGGCCGCCATGACCGGACCGGAATGCACCGCGATATGGCCGCAGGCAAGGCCCGGCCAGTTGTGCATGCCGAAGACCGCGTCCACGGGGAACCGGGAGAACAGGCCCTCCTCGACCATGACCCGAGCGCCACCCTCGTTCTCTTCCGCCGGCTGGAAAACGAAGACGAACGTGCCGGACTTCGGCCGAGCTTCGGCGAGAACCCGCGCCGCTCCGAGCAGCATGGTCGTGTGTCCGTCGTGACCGCAGGCATGCATCCGGCCCGGATGAGCCGAGGCATAGGACAGGCCCGTCGCCTCCTCGATCGGCAGCGCATCGATGTCCGAGCGCAGCCCGATCATCGGCCCGTCGCCGCTGTGCAGCACGCCGACCACGCCCGTGCCGGCGAGTCCCGTATGCACCTCGAGCCCGAACCCGCGAAGCTTGTCGGCGATGAAGGCCGAGGTCCGATGCTCTTGAAAGGCGATTTCCGGATGGGCGTGCAGATCCCGTCGCCAGGCGATGAGATCGGGAAGAATCCGTCCGATCCGGCTGTCCAGGGTCGTCATGTTCATTCATCTCCTTCGGAGTTCGCTCAAAGCCGGCCGAGCAACCCCAGCGTCGCAATAACGCCGATACCGACGCCGACAAGCAGCCAGGCGCAGCGGTCGATGAGCGGGATATGGCCGGCGATGGCGCGCGGCGACAGGGCCGCCGCCCCCGCCGCCTGCGACGCCGCCTCCGGACGATCCCCTCCGACGCCGCCGGCGACGGCGCGGCTGAACTTGCCGAAGAACTCTTCCGCCATGCTCGCGGCGACGCCTCCGATCAGCCGGCCGCCGACGCTGGCGAGCTTGCCGCCGACGTCGACATCCGCGCGATAGCGCAACAACGTCTCATCGCCGACCGACTCCAGTCTGACCTTGGCGCCCCCCTTGGCAAAGCCCGCCGGGCCGCCCTGCCCGCGCCCCGAGAGCGTGTAGCCGTTGGGCGGGTCGAGGTCGGACAGTTCCACCTTGCCCTTGAAGGTCGCCGACACCGGGCCGATTCTGGCGGCGATGGTGGCGGTGAACTCGTTGGCTCCGGTCTGTTCCAGCGCCTTGCAGCCGGGCAGGCTTATCCGCAGCATCTCCGGATCGTTCAGGGCGTCCCAGACGGCTTGACGCGGCGCCGGGATCCGATATTCGCCCGTGATTTCCATGGGATCTCTCCGCCGTCAGCCGACCGTGCCGTCGTAGAGACGGAACAGCGCCTGCGTGCCGTCGTCGGCATGGCCGGACGCCGCCAGCCGGTCGTAGAGAGCCTTGGCCTGCGCCAGTCCCGGCAGGTTGAGCTTCATCCGCTCGGCTTCCGCCAGCGCGATGCCCATGTCCTTGATGAAGTGGCGGACATAGAAGCCGGGCGCGAAGTCGCCATCGAGCATGCGCGGCCCGAGAACGCTGAGCGCAAAGCTCGCCGCCGCGCCGGTCCCGATCGATTTCAGCACCCGGCGCGGGTCGAGCCCGGCCCGCCTGGCGTAGGCGAGGCTCTCGCACACCGCCATCATGTTGCAGGCGATGGCGATCTGGTTCGCCATCTTCGTGTGCTGCCCGGCGCCCGCCTCGCCCTGACGGACGATGTTGTCGCCCATGAGGGAGAGTAGCGGCCTGACATGCTCGACCGCCGCGGCGTCGCCGCCGACCATGATCGACAGTTTGGCGTTACGGGCGCCGATATCGCCGCCGGAAACCGGGGCGTCGATCGCCGCGACCCCTTTGGCGGCGGCGACATCGGCGACCCGGGCGGCGAGCGACGGGCTCGACGTCGTCATGTCGATCAGCACGGCGCCGCGGCGGGCCCGCTCGACCAACCCGGCGGCGCCGAGATAAATTTCCTCGACGTCCTGGGGAAGTCCCACGATCGTGACGACGACGTCGCATGTTGCGGCGATTTCACCGGGCGTATCGCGCCAGACCGCGCCGCGCGCCAGAAGGTCTTCCGCCTTGGCGCGGGTGCGACTGAAAACATGGAGCTCATGTCCGCCGGCCAGAATGTGGCCGGCCATACTCCGCCCCATGATGCCGAGCCCGATGAACCCGACCGTCTTGATCTCCCGCAACGTCGTCATGCTGTTGTCCTTGTCATTGGGATGCGGCCGCGCAGCAGCCCACGGATGTACGGCGCGGCCAGCGGTTGCCGGTCGGCGCTGACGCCGAACGGCGCCAGGGCGTCGTTGACGGCGTTGGTCAGAGCCCCGATGGCGCCCATCACGCCCCCCTCGGCCATGCCCTTGAGACCGAGGGGAGTGCGCTTGTTGGGCGTGTGCATGCGCAGGATCTCGAAATTGGGCAGTTCGCAGGCGGTGGCGACGAGATAGTCGGCCAGCGTGCCGCTCAGGTTCTGTCCGGCCTCGTCGTAAAAGACATGCTCGAGCAGCGCTCCGCTCAGCCCCATGGCGATGGCGCCTTGCTGCTGGCCGCGCACGACGATCGGATTGAGGACGGCGCCGCAATCCTCCGCCACCACGTAGCGCAGAATGGCGATCCGGCCGGTCTCAGGGTCGAGGTCGATCTCGCAGGCATGCGCCGAGTTCGAATAGGTCATCGGCGGCGGGTCGTAGGTGAGCGAGAAGTCGAGACCCGGCGCCACGCCGTCCGGCAGCGCTTGTGGATCGAGATAAGCGAGGCGGGCGACGTCAGCCAGTCCAATCGCGGTATCGACCCATGCGCCAGCGATCAGTCGCTGCACGCGCGCGTCCGCCAGACGGAGAGCCTCCGCGCTGTTCAGGTTCAGCATATGGGCTGCGATCCGCAGGACATGGTCCTGCGCCTTGCGCCCGCACAGATAGAGAGCGCCGCCGCCCGCCGTCGCCCCGCGCGCGCCGCGGCTGCCCATGCCGTAGGGCGCAACGTCGGTGTTGCCGAGTTGGACCCGGACGCCGCTCGTCTCGACGCCGAGCCCTTCGGCGACAGCCTGGGCGAGCGAGGTCTCGTAGCCCTGCCCCGTTCCCATCAGGCCGACGGACGCGTTGACCGCGCCGCTCGGCTCGATGCGCACCCAGGCCGCCTCGTGGCCGGAACCGGGAATGCCGGCCGCTTTGTAGAAGAGCGAGCCGTAGGTGGTCGACTCGACAACCGAGCAGAGGCCCAATCCCAGATGGCGTCCCTTCGCGCGGGCCTGGACCTGGCGGCGGCGGAAGCTCTCGTAGTCGATCGCCGCGACGACCGCTTCGAGCGTCTGCGACGGCGTGATATCCTCCAGCACCTCGCCGGTCGCCATCGTGTATGGGAAGTCCGCCGGCTGCAGCATGTTCGCGCGGCGCACGGCAAGCGGATCGAGGCCGAGCTGGCGGGCGATCGCATCCAGCGTGCCATCCATCACCCAGCTGGTCATGGCCATGGGCGCGCGCATCGGTCCGACGCCGCACTTGTTCGTCAGCGCGGCCTTGATGTCGTAGGCGTAGTCCGTGATCCGGTAGGGACCCGTCAGGATCAGCGCGACGACGCGCGCGATATAGTTGCCGGGATAGAAGCAATAGGCGCCGAAATCGTCGACAATCTGGAGTTCGAGCCCGAGGATGCGCCCGTCGGCCGCGACGGCGGCGCGCGTGCGGCATTCAGCCTGCCGGGCATGACAGGCCGCCTGAAGATTTTCCATACGGTCCTCACGCCAGCGCACCGGCCGCTTGAGCTGGCGCGCCAGCGCCGCGACCGTCAGCTCCTCGCGGTAGAGCGCGATCTTCTGGCCGAACCCGCCGCCGACGTCGGGACAGATGACGGTGACCTGGGATTCGCTCAGCGATAGCCGCCGGGCGAGCTGCGTGCGAAGCGGATGCGGCGTCTGGTTGCCGATGTAAAAGGTCAAATGCTGGCGCCCGTCGTCCCAGACCGCCGCGCAGCCGCGCGTCTCGATCGGCATGTGGGTCTGGCGGTGCTGCGAGAAGCTCGCCTCCACGACCGCGTGAGCCCCGCGCATCCGCGCCGCCACGTCGCCGCTCGAGAAGGACTGGTGGGACAGGAGATTGCTGGGCAGGCTTTCGTCGACGAGCGGGGCTCCTTCGGCCAGAGCCGCGTCCGTATCGGCGACGGCGCCGAGCGCCTCGTATTCGACTTCGACCCGCTCGGCGGCGTCTTCCGCGAGATAGCGGTCGCTCGCCACGACGCAGGCGACCAGGTCGCCCTGGAAGCGGACCTTGTCGATCGGCAAGGTCGTCATCTCGGTCGGCAGCAGGCCCTCGATCGGCGGAGCCATCCGCTGGGTCGTGGTCCATTGCGCCACGTCCCGCCCGGCGACCACCGCGACGACGCCCGGCATGGACGCGGCCGCGGCGGCGTCGATCGAGACGATTCGCGCATGAGCGTGAGGAGACCGCACGAACGTCGCGTGCAAAGCGCCGGGAATGGCGATGTCGTCGAGAAAGCGACCGGCGCCCATCAGGAGACGGCGGTCCTCGCGGCGCGGCAGCGGCCGGCCGATCTGGCTGGGGCCTTCGGTCGAAACGCTCATGAGCGGCTCTCCCGCAGAACGGCCGCCGCCTTCTTCACCGCCGCAACGATGTTCTGGTAACCGGTGCAGCGGCAGAGGTTCCCCGAAAGGACCTCGCGGATGTCCTCTTCGCTCGGATCGGGGTTGTCGCGCAGATAGGCCTCGAAGGTCATAATGACCCCGGGCGTGCAGAAGCCGCATTGCAGGCCGTGCTCCTCGTGCATCGCCTGCTGCAGCGGGCTGAACGCGCCGTCGCGCGCCACCGCCTCGATCGTGGTGATCTCGTGCCCTTCCATCTGGATGGCGAAGGTCAGGCAGGAGCGCGCCGGCCGGTCGTCGATCAGGACCGTGCATGCGCCGCAAGCGCCGTGCTCACAGCCGACATGCGTGCCGGTCAGACCCAGATCGTCACGCAGCGCGTCGGACAAAAGCCGGCGCGGCGCGACCGACACTTCGTGGTCGACGCCGTTGACAGAGAGGATGATTGGGGTGCGCTCATTCATCGGACGAGTTCTTTCTGGCGCGTTCCGTCGCCGCGGCGAGGGCGCGCGCGGTCAGAGTCTGCGCCAGTTCCTTGCGGTATTGGGCGGGGATCCGCGGGTCGTCTTCCGGCGCCGTTCGTTCTGCGACCGCAGCCCCGACCTCGGCGCGCCAGGAAGCGTCCGGCCAGCCGCCGAGGAAGGGCCGGACTGTTTCGTCCATGGAAACCGGTATGACGGAGACGCCGCCGAGAGCCAGCGCCAACGCCTCCACGCGGCCGTCGGAGGACAGGGTCAGGGTCGTCGCGACGGAGACGATGGCGAAGTCGCCCTGGCGCTGAGAGAAGATCTCCAGGCCCCAGCCTTGGGGCGAGGCAAGAACCGGAAAGCTCACCGACGTGATCATCTCGTCGGGCCCAAGCGCCGTCACCAAGCTGGAAACGAAGAAATCCCGAGCCTTGATTACGCGACTGCCGGAGCGGCTGTCGACGCGGACCCCTGCGTCAAGCAGCGTTGCGATCAGAGGCAGCTGCGCGGCTGGGTCGGCGTGGGAGAGGCTGCCGCCGAGCGTGCCGCGCTGGCGGATGGCATAGTGGCCGATGGTCGCGGCGGCGGCCGACAGAATCGGACAGACACGGCTTACTTCCGTGTCGGTCGCCAGACGGTGATGCCGCGTCAGGCCGCCGATCTCGAGCCTACCCGCGTTGGTCCGCACGAAATCC
>Ga0181524_10003098_pt1 | contig 16509 bp, 7 predicted proteins | sample PEATcosm2014_Bin_34_FD_119761 | JGI IMG/M metagenome (GOLD analysis project Ga0181524, IMG submission 119761) | Peatland microbial communities from MTU Mesocosm Facility, Houghton, MI, USA - PEATcosm2014_Bin05_60_metaG | ecosystem: Environmental > Terrestrial > Soil > Wetlands > Peat | place...
CCCGGCAACCTCAAAATACTGCTGCGGCACTCGGGCGAATGGCTTTCTGCTCTTCCAGGAGCCAAAAAGATCATTTGCTTGTTTCGTGATCGCTTGCTCGTCGAAATCACCGACCACCGACAACTCAGCTGACTGCGCACCATAGAAATCGGCATGGAATGTTCTGATCGCATCCAGCGTGCTGGCTTTGATTTCGGTGATCTGCTCGTCTAGCGTTGCTACGTAACGCGGATGTCCAACCGGATATGGGTTCTCACACCGTTCGAATTCCGTTTGCCCAAGTGCCTGCGGATCTTTGAGAGCCCCTTCTAATCCGGTCAAGTTCTCCTGCTTTAGGGTTTCAAATTCGTTGGCGGGGAAGTTTGGCTCCTTCAGCATTTCCGCAACCAGACTGATCACGGCTGGCAGGTTGTCGCGCACCGTCTCCAGCGAAACACTCACTTGCCCGACCCCTGGCCTGAATTCGACCTGCGCCTTCAGTCGGTCCAACTCATCACTCAGCTGCTGGCGCGTATGCTTCGCGGTTCCACGGTTCAGCATTGAAGCCGTTAACTCGTTGACGGTTGAAAGATTCTTCAGGGTATCTTCGGAGCCGTAACGGAGCACGAGCGTTCCGACGACCAAAGCTCCTCGGGTCTTCTTGGGCAGCAACGCAAGCTTGAGCCCGCTCGGCGCCGTAGAGCGCTTCGTACGTGCCTCGATGTTTCCCGGCGTGGGATCAAACGCTTCACCAGTCGCGACGGCGGCTTCGCCTTTGTAGTTCCTCAGCATCGCAGCCGTGTCCATCTTGGCGGGAACTTCAGCACGAACGGGGCTAGCAGTCGGGAAGAACATGCCCAATGTCCGGTTCGAGGCAAGGAGGTATTTTGCAGCCACACGTTGAACATCTTCCGGAGTCACAGTGCGAAGACGATCACGATCCAGGAAGAACAGGCGCCAGTCGCCTGTGGCGATCCACTCGCTGAGTTCAAACCCAAACCGGCCAGAATCGCTGAGCGTCAACTCCTTCTCCTTCAGCAGTGCTGCGCGTGCCCGGTCTACCTCTTCTTTGGTTGGCGGAGTCTTGGTAAACTCCTCGATCGTTTGCACCAGGGCATCTCGGGCTTCCGTCAGGTTGCCGGTGCTTGGCACCTCGGCGAATGCCATCAGCACGCCAGGATCGTAGGCCTGCATGGCACTGGCTTGGACATTGGCGGCCTTCTTGGTCTCTACCAGCGCCTTATAAAGCCGCCCCGAAGGGGCATTACCGAGGACATTCGCAAGGATGTTGATGGCGGCAAAATCTGGATGCGCGCCGTCTGGCACGTGATACATCGCGCCGACTATCTGCGTATCTCCGACACGGCGCAGGGTTACCGACCGCTCACCGTCCTGCACCGGGTCGAGCGTGTAGAGCTTGATCAGCGGCCGCCGCGGTTTCGGGGCTTTCCCGAACGTTTGAACGATCCAATCGAGTGCTTTGGATTCGTCGAACTTCCCGGCGACGGTCAGCACCGCATTATCCGGCTGGTAGTAACTCTTGTAGAAAGCCTGAAGGCGCTCGATGGGAACGCCCTCAATGTCCGATCGGAAACCAATTACGCTGCGGTGATAGGCATGGGCGAGGTACGCCGTCGACATCATCCGCTCATACAAGACGTTACCCGGATTGTTTTCACCTTTCTCAAACTCGTTCCGCACGACCGTCATTTCACTGTCGAGATCCTTCTTCGCGATGAAGGAATTCAACATGCGGTCAGCTTCGAATTCGAGCATCCATTTCAGGTTTTCATCGCTTGCGGGCAGCGTCTCGAAGTAATTCGTCCGGTCATAGCTGGTGGAGGCATTGAACTGCGCACCCCGCTCATTCAGGAGCTTTGGGATATCCCTGTGCGACGGTGTTCCTTTGAACGACATGTGCTCCAGAAGGTGGGCCATTCCTGATTCGCCGTAGCTTTCGTTCCGCGAGCCGACCAGGTAGGTAATGTTCACCGTTGTGGTCTGCTTCGATTGGTCGGGAAAGAGGAGAACGTGCAAACCATTCGGAAGACTGTATTCGGTAATACCTTCCACTGCGGTTATCTGCTGAACACCTGCAGGCAACTTGGGTTGAGCATTGGTCTGGGCCGGGAGAAACCCGACGGCGCCGATCGACAGCACGAGTGCGATCAGGAAGATAGAAAACTTATTGGCTCTCATTTGGTCTCCATCAGAATTTGTTCTTTTCAGTATTGTTAATCTTTCGAACGTTGCGGTCCGGCTCTGGAACAAGGTCCGGTCTCACTGCCGTGAATCGCTTTGCAGGAATGTGAGGAATTCGGCGGTATTCCGCGTCAGTCCGGGAAACGTGGCGACCGGCGACCCATCGGTTCGCAGGATCGCGTAGTAAGGCAGCGCCACCGTGCCAAACTTCTCTTGTTGCATTTTCTGGTGATGCTCGAACAGTGCGCCGGCTCCGTCGGTGTACAGCCGCACGCGGACGAACTTGTTCATCGCTTTCGCCACTTCTGGCCGCGGAAACATGTTCGCTTCCATCCAGCGGCAGTTCGTGCAGGTGTAGCCGGTAAAATCTACGAACACCAACTTATTCTCTTGCTTCGCTTGCTGGATCGCTCCGTCGTAGTCGTTCAAAATCCAGCCGGCCTCGTGTTGCAGGTTCGCGGACGAGGACGAACCGGCGCCGGATGGGCTCGCCGAAGCGCCCAGTTCAGGGGGAAGAAATGATTCCAATTCGCCGAGTTGTCTACCAAACAAACCGGGAACCAACCAGACGGTACCCGCCAGAAACACAATGGCAACGGTGAGGCGAGCCGCGCCTATCGACTCAATCGGTGAGTCGTGCTCCATGCGGAAGTATCCCAATACATACAGCACCGTGAGCACGCCGATCCCGACCCACACCGCCAGCACTACCTGGCGAGTAAAGATGCCCCAGTGCCAGACGAGATCAGCGTTCGACAGAAATTTCATCGCCGCCGCAATCTCCAGAAATCCCATAACGACTTTCACCGAATTCATCCAGCCGCCAGCTTTGGGCAGCTGCGACATCATTTGCGGGGCGATCGCCAGCAGGAAAAATGGAATTGCGAAGACCGTTGAGAACGCCAACATCCCGGCCAGTGGCCAGCGCCAGTTTCCTTGCGCTGTCATCACCAGCAAGGTGCCAACGAATGGGGCCGTGCACGTGAACGACGTCAGCGTGAACGTGAAGCCCATCAGCAGCGCGCCGACAACCTGGTTTCCCTCTTTACTGCGCGTGACGGAATTCAGTTTGTCCATCAAGCTCGGGGGAATCTGGATGAAGTACGCCCCGAACAGCGAGAAGGCAAAACCGAGGAAAATCGCTGTAATCAGCAGGTTGACCCACGGATTCGCCGCCAGCTGGTTTACGCCGCCTGCACCAAAGATCACTGCCAGCAACATGCCCAACGCCGTGAACGTAAGAATGATTCCGACCGCGAAGATGATTGCCGTAAACACGGCGCTCTTGCGGTTGCCGCTGGCGTGGTTCGTGAAATAAGAGACCGTGATCGGGATCATCGGAAACACACACGGCGTCAGCAACGACAGCGCTCCCATCACTGCGGCTAGCCAGATAAACGATCCGAGTGACTGCGAGCGCGGCACCGTATTCTGCGAAGCTGCTTTTTTTGCGGATTCAACCGCGGCGCTCGGCGCAGTCTTTTCCGTCGCGAGACCCGATGCCGCGAGCGCGGCACTCTGTGGCGCAACCGAAGGTGCCGGTGGCGCAACTCCAGCCGCGACTTTCGGTCCGGCCGCGATCTTCACCGGCGCACTCAGATGTACAGTCTTTGGCGGCAGGCAGGTAGTTTCATTGCAGACCTGGAAGCGAACGTCGATGGCAACGTTCTTGGTACCGGATGGCGCGTTCGCTTGCACTGCGAGGGGCAGGCTGAAATCGACCGTCCCCTCGTAGCTCTCTGTTTCCATCTCGAAGTTCGGGTCGTACGCCTTGTGCGGGGGAGGACCACCGATGGAACCAGACTCCTTGAACGGCTGCTTGGGCGGCAACGTCGCCTGCGACGTATTCGGTCCGCCGGGCGGCTGGGTGAAGGAATACATATGCCACCCTTCGCTGATGTTCGCCGTCAGCGTCACCGCAAACTTCTCACCGGGTTTCAGCGCCTTCTCCGGTCCCTTCGCCGACCATTCGACTCTATCTTGCGCGCTTGCGCCCACCGCTGCCAGCAGCAGCGCTAACACGACCAAACAGCTCTTCTTCATCCAGTACCGGCCTTTTGCGGGATGGAGAGACACGGATCTTTGTCCAAACACAGCTCTCCTCAATCAGGTATGCACCGAATGTCGGGAAAAAGTCCCACTCGGGAAGGAAATATTTGCGGGGAGCCGCGGCGGCGGCATTGTGCGGCTCCCCGTTCGCCCAATTACTGGGCTTTAGCCCCCTCGGTCTTAGCTGCTGCCGCCATCTCCATCATCCCTTCCACGCGCCAAGAGAATTCTTCCAGAAGCCGCTTGCTGCTGCCGTTCTTCTCGAAGATTTTGTTCCCATTGCGGTCGATGAACCAGGTGGTCGGGAAACCATTGACCGTCACCTTGTTCAGGTAATCGCCTTCCATCAGCACCGGGTAGGTGTACTTCTTCGCCGCCATGAACTTCTTCACCTCTTCCGTGGTGTCCTTGGCATCGATGGTCAGGAAGGCAACATTCGGATTGTTTTTGTATTTCTCGTAAAACTTCTGCACTTCCCCCAACTCGCTCTTGCACGGACCACACCACGTTCCCCAGAAATTGATGACCACGTACTTGCCCTTCAGCGACTCCGAGGAGATCATTCTCCCGTCCACCGTGGTGAGCTTGAAGGGCTCAATCGCCTTGGCCTGCTGAATTCGCTCTTGCAGAATTGCGGCCTTGCGGACCGCCCGGTCCTTCTCGTACGCCGCTGCCATGTAAGCGTCGAGTCCATCGGCCCCGCCATGCTTGTGAAGATAGAGGTCCTTGTATGCCGCGATTGCCGGATGCTCATCCTCCCCTTGGTATTCGACGGCAATGGACCGTCCGAGGTACTCCTCAGCCTTCGGGTAGTCTCCCTTCGCGGTGTAGAGGCGGCCCAGGTGCATCAGCGCTTGAGGGTTGAAGTCGAGAAATTTCACGCCGGGGTCATTCTGCGGATCAGCTTCCGTGTTCAGCAGGCTTTCCGCCGCAATCAGTCTTGAGTCTGCATCCTTGACGCGTCCCTGCTGCAGGTACACCCAGCCCAACACGTCCTGCCATGCTCCCAATTCGCTCCACAAATCGCGACTCTCGCTAGCCGCATAGCGGGGCAAACGCCATTGCGCGCTACGATCCCTTGCGCGCAGCAAGGCGCCGTCCACGCGGCTCTGTGCAAGCTCCTCCAGTTGTTCGAGGTCCTCCTTGCGGTCGGCGACTGCCAGTGCGAATGCCCACGCGTAATCGGGCCGCAACGCCTTGGCGGCGGACAGCAGGAGTTCCGTCGGTACATCGGCGCTGCCCTTGTCCAGCAGCATGTCTTTCAAGTAATTAGCCGACTTATTTTCCGCATACCAGCACTTCTTTTGCGGCCGGTTCATGAAGTCGATCAGCTTGCGCGCCACTTCGTAGCGAACCTTGCTCGGGACATCGGCCCCGTTCGGATACTCTGCAAGCTGCGCCGTGGCCATATTGAAGCGCACCATGTCGGCGGTCAGAGTATCGGGGTAGAGCTTCAAGAAAAGCTGAGCCACGGCATCGGCCCGGACGGGCGCCAATTCCTGAAGATGCTTGAGGCTGAATACAAACGGACCCGGCAGCACCTTCGGCAGCATGGCAGCCATATCTTCGGCGATGCGCCGTGCCTCTTCTTCCTTCGACAATCCGATATTGCCCAGCAGGTACCAGTAGACTTGGTGCAGTTCGAACGAATCCCCTCCCCAGGTCAACGCATCCTTCAGGAACGCTTCGCCCTCCTTGAACTTCTTTTCAGAGTAGACAAGGTTCTCCGCCTTGTGCACGGCTGCCCTGATGTTGTGCGGATCCAACTGGAGAGCGCGTTGGTATAGGACATCCATGGTCGCCGTAAGTTGCTGCCAGTTGGCAGCGTCCATCCTCGCCTCCGTCGCGCCCGCCAAGGCCACGAGGCCATCCGCGGACGACTCCAGTTCGGAGCGATGCTTTTCGACGAACGCCGTTGCCGCCGCTCCTTTATCGGATCGCGCGGTGCCTGCCATGATCTCCGCGCACACCATCAGCAGGTCGGGATTCGAGCCTGCCTTCGCGATGGCCGCATCGCACAGCAAGGCTGCGTCCACCGGGCTGTTTGCCGCCGCGGCCTGCGATGCCAGGGTCCAGGGGTTTTCCGGCGCTTCTTTGACCATCCCGTTCAGCATGGTGTAGAGCGGCATGGCTTGACCTAAGTCAAAGTCGCGGATGGCCTGGGTCAAGAACCAGCCACGAGTTTCCAGGCTGGCGCCCGGTTTCGTCGCCAACTGCTCGCCTTCCATGATTCCGCCGGCAAAGCCTTCTCCACGATAAAAATACGCTCGCAGCCGTTGTTCGGGCGTGGGCAGCGGCGCGGCAGCGGTTTGGGCAAACTGAGTGGAGGGAATGAGTACGAACGCCAACAGCAGCAGCGTCGCAAATCCTGTTTTTCTCACTGATGTCATAGACTCCTCGATCGGTGAATGGTTAGCCGGTGGAGCGATTCCTTCAACGGTGCTGGGAGCCTTGCGGCTCCCAGCATGGTTGGTTGTGTTGTTGGTTGACGGTTAGAAGATTATTTTCAGCGTGAACTGTCCCGAGCGCGACCCGCCGGGGGCGTAGAGCGCGTTCTGGCCTCCCATGAGGCCGCCACCGCCCAAGGCGCTGTTGAGCGTATTCCCCGCCTGTATCGTGCCAAAGCCCGGGAGTGGCGCATAAAAGGGGAAACCATAATCGTTTTGGGGATCGCCGAACATTGGATGGTTGAAGATGTTGAAGTACTCGGCGCGGATGTCGAGCTTCACGCGTTCGGTGAGGTTAAAGCGACGGCGCAGCGCCAGGTCGGTCTGGTCCATGCCGAAGCCGCGCAGCGAGTTGCGCGGGAGGTCCCCGGAAAAACCGGTCGGGATGGCAAACGCAGCCGGATTCAGCACGCGGCCTTCAGGCTGACCCGGGGCAGGAATCCAGAAGGGCTGCCCCGGCACAACGTCAGGCTGGACAAAGTTAAGGCTGCCTCTAAAGGAGTTGAACATATACACGTTGAGTGGCCTTCCCGAAGTGGAGCGCACGATGCCATCGAGCGCCCAACCCTTCATTGCCGCGTGGCCCACCTTGCCCCATGCCGGGGCCGGTATTTCGTAGGAGAGCGCCGCCGAGAACGAGTTGCGAACGTCGAAGTCGGAGGGCGCCATAGGAGGCATGATGACCTGGCTTATGCTCGCCGCAGGCATGCCGTTGATGTCGCTGGAGTTAGTGTCCGTGGACTTTGCCAGGCTGTAGGAGATGAGCGCCTGCAGGCCGTGTACCATGCGCCGCTTGTATTGCACTTGCATCGCCTGGTAGTGGGAGACGTCACCGTTGCGGGTCACGCTTACGGACCCGCCTCCGCCGTCGAGCACCGAGCCGGGGGGCACAATGCTGTCCGAGCGCAACAGGTTCTGACCATTGGCGCCCAGGTAGGTGACGGAGAGCGACTGGTTCTTCCCTAGTTCGCGCTCCACCGCTACGTTCCACTGGTAGGTGAGCGGAAGTTTCAGGTGAGGATCAACCGCATTCAACGTAGTGCTGGGAGTGATTGTGGTTGAGAGGGCCGGGAACTGGAACGCCGGATTGCTGAAATCCCAGGGAATATTGCCGTAGGTGAGAGCGACGTTGCGGTTCGGAAAATCGGCCGCCATTGAGCCCAGGTTTCCGCCGTAACCCAGGTCGTAGAAGAGGCCGAAGCCGCCGCGCAACACCGTCTTAGGGGTCATCTGGTAGGCGATGCCGATGCGTGGCGCAATATTAAACGGTTTGGTGCCCCACAGAGGCGTGCCTACGGGTGCTAGGCAGGGGGATGGAATCCCAGACCCGCAGGGGCTGGAATCAAAGATTCCCTGGATTGCGTAGATCGGGCTGCCGGAGGTGGTGGAGACCGGCGGGGTGTTGATGTCCCAGCGGAAGCCGTAAGTCAGGGTCAGGCGGTTGTTGGCCCTCCAGGTATCCTGGGTAAAGATCGAGTAGTTTTCGAACTTCGTCCCCATTGGGACTTCGTGCCCTGCCGCGACGAACGAGGCGTCTCCAGCCTGAAAAGTGGCGTAGTCAAAAGGCTCAGCCTGGTAGAAGTCGTGCACTCCATTCGACGGGCTCAGGCGCCGATAATCGAAGCCGAACTTGAGCTGGTGGCTGCCAACCGTCCAGGCATAGGTATCCACAAAGTTGAGCTGGCTTCCCACGTTGCTTGCGAGGGTCCCGACTTGAAGGAATGTATCTACCCCGATGGAGTTTAAATTGAACTGTGCCTGCAGGGTGGCGGGGGAATAGCCCGGAGGGAATAGGGAAGAGTTAGGCACCGCCAGCGCTCCATGGGTGGCCTCCATCGTGGCCCACCCGCTGGCGGTATTGCGGCTCCAGTTGGCGCGGAAATCGTTCACCTTGTTGGCCGAGATGGCGGAGGTGACGCCGGCCGTCATGGTGTCCATGTTTGAGTTGGTGTTCGAAACCTGGTTGAAATAGTGAGGGCTGGCGACGGATGGCGAGTGATTGTAGCGCGCAAAGAGCGTGATGTTCTTGGTGAGGTTATGGTCAACGCGCAGGCTGATGGCGTCCAGCGATGACCGGTCAGAGTAGGCCATGGCGATTGGCGCCGTCCAGCCGCCGTCACCACTTGCCGCGCTGGGTGCGGGAAGCGGCATTCCGTCCACGAGGGGCTTGAGCGCCGCCCCCACACAAGGCGTTGAGGGTGATGGCGTCCCTGTGCAGACCGTTCGTGCTTGTGCGGTCAGGGTATGGCCGCTCACCGTATTCGGCTGGCGCAGGCGAAGGCCTTCGTAGGAAAAGAAGAAAAAGGTCTTGTCCTTCAAGATGGGCCCGCTGAAGGTGCCCCCAAAGTCGTTCTGGCGCAGCGGCGGCTTGGGCAGCTGCGCAACGACGCCATAGGTGGCGTTCGGTTGGGCAAAGTCGAACCAGTTGCGGGCGTCGAAAATGTCGTTGCGCAGGTAGTCATAGGCGGTGCCGTGGAAGGCATTGGCGCCAGACTTGGTGACAATGGAGATTTGCGCGCCCGGGCTGCGTCCAAACTCCGGCGCAAAGGACGAGGTCTGGATGCGGAACTCCTGCATGGCATCCACGGACACCAGCCCGTTGGTGCCGCCGCCGACGGTTAGCCCTGGAACAGTGCCGCCCAAGGTCTGGCCCAGGGTGACAGCCCCCATACTTGTGCCAAAGTTGCCGCTCACACCGTCCACTGAGAAATAGTTGGTGTCGGTGCGCTGTCCGGACACGCTGAACTGTCCGGGAGCCATATCGCCTACGGGCGTCATGACCACGCCCGGGGTGAGATAGATGAGCGATTGGAAGCTGCGCCCGTTCAGCGGCATGTTGTCCACAAACTGCTGGTCCACCACGGTGCCGACCGACGCATCCGTGGTGTTGAGGCTCACCGCATCGGCAGTCACCGTGACCGACTCTGTCGTCGAGCCCACCTGCAGGCTGAAATTCTCTTCGATGTGCGCCTGCACGTTGGCGGTCAGCCCCACGAAATTCACCTCTCGAAATCCCTGCTTGCGCACGGTCATGTGGTACACGCCGGGATGGACGGCTGGGAACGCGTAAATGCCTGCTTCATTAGTCGTGGTTTCCCCGACCGTGCCTTTGTCCGCACTCTGCAGTTGCACGGCGGCGCCGACGACGACGGCGCTGGTCGCATCGGTGACGCGGCCGGAAATGGTGGCATCTTCGGTCTGCGCCAGGCACGGAGGCGCAGTCAGGCCGCAAAACAGCACGGCTAGCAGAAGCACAGCGGCAAATCGGGTGCAGTTCATTGGGTTTTCTCCCTTATCCATGTGTGCACCCCAAACGAGGGCCGTTTGCCGTTTTGCCAGGAAAAAGTTTTGGGCACGTGTTTGTGCCTATGATCTGGTTCCGTGACCGCGAAATCCTGGCCACAGCGGAGCAGGGGGTAGCGCCAAGCATTTTGTCGGCGGTCCGGCCGGATAGCCGCCGGGGACGGCGGCGCTACCGCTAACGATCGAGCGATCCGGCGCCTCGACGTCCACTTACGGGTGGTTGGGGCTGCCCAGGAAGGCGTACATCATCTTTTCGCCGCGTGTTTCGGAACCACGCCGCGAATCGGAGTCGGGAGAAATGTAGACCGCGTTGATGCGGCCAAGAACCTTGGGATCGTCGCAGGTCAGCACCCAGCGCCTCTGGCCCGGATCGTCATTGTGCATGACGCCAAGACTGACGCTGACCGACTTCACGCCCGCCTGCTCGCCCCATACGCGAAATTCGAGATTCTTGCTGGCGCGCTTGGCATTGGACAGGTCGTACGCATAAAAGACGAGCGAACGGCCTTCGACATAGAACACGCGTCCAAATGCCTTCTTGCGGGAGCCGCTGCTCTCCGTGTCATAGACATCCACGATGTGGAGATTGCGCGCCGCGATGAGTTCCTTTTCCATCCCCTTCGCGGTGTCCAGGTTCCGGGACTGCTCCAGCTGCGCTTGCAGCGTGGCGACTTTCTGGTTGGCGTCTACCGTTGCGTTCTGTTGGGCAACAAGAATGGCGTCGGCGGCCGCGGCGCGATTCTTCTCGGTCTGAAGATCCGCAAGGAGCTTGGTGATGCGTTCGTCAGCATTCTGCAGTTCGAGCGTCACCGATTTCAGATTCTGCTCCAAGCGCGCGTCCTGAGCGGCGCTTTGCGACACGGTGGCAAGCTGCTGCAGAAGATCATGCTTCTCCTGCTGCGCCTTGACGAGCTTCGCTGTGGTGCTTTGAAGCTGGGCACGTGCCTCTGCACCACCTCGCTGCAGCTTCTCCAGTTCCTCGGGATCAGCAACCAACTGGGGTGAGCTTGCCCGGACGGGCACGGGAGCAACAGCCACGGTCACGGGAGCGCCCTTCGACTTGTGAAGCGCCGCCTGATAGCCAAGTGCTACGCACAGTATGCCCGCCATTACGGGCACGGCAACCCGAAACGTCGTGTGAAACCAGGCAAAGGATACCTTGGGCGCAGGGTCAAGCCTGTATACCGTTGTCATCTCCGCATTCGCCGGCTGACCTGCATCGCTCGCGGCCAGTCCCGGGTTCAGGGTAAGTCCGGCTGCCGCGGCTCTCTGCAAGAACCGTTCCCGCATACCTTCGGGAGGCTCATACATCCGCGCATGTTGGGCCGCGACCACTGGCGCAACGTGCGCCTTCAGCGGCACAACCTCCTGCAGGAATGTGCGACATTGATCACACTCCTTGACGTGCTGGTCGAGGACCTTCATGGCGTCACCGGTGATCTGGCCGGTTGCCGCGAGCGCGCACAACCCTTCAAAATTCTTATGCATGGCCTTTCAATGCCCCGTTTTCCTGAGACAGTGCCCGCTCCGTTGCGGTGTGCGAATCCTGGGACAGCACCGCTCGGAGTTTTTCCAGCGAGCGATATAACTCGTGCCGTACTACGTTCACGGATTCATGCAGTCTGGTCGCGATCTCATCCGCGGTCAGCCCTTCAAAGTACGTCAACTCCAAGATCTCGCGACGGCGCGGGCTGAGGCTGCCCAGGAGCTGGTCCATCAGCCTCGCCACCTCAGCGACATCCCCTGGGTTCCACGACAGCTTGGGCTCTGCCGTTGCGCTGTCAAGATCCACCCACTTGTAAAAGTGGCTCGCTGCCAGGTGCCTGCGCCGGTTCAACGCCCGGTGGTACGCATACTGCAAGAGCCACACTTTCAGTATGCCCTTGTCAGGGTCGAACGTCGCCAAGCCTCTGAAGAAATCAAGGAACACAACTTGTACGACTTCCTCAGCCTCGCCCGGATCGTTGACGATGCGCATGGCGACACTGAAGACCAGCTTGTGGTAGCGATCAAAGAGAACGGTGAGCGCATCCTGCTCGCCGGCAAGCAAACAGCAGACCAGTTGTTCGTCGGTCAGTCCGTTGAGGTCAGGCCAACGCTGGTTCTGCGGTTTGGATGGCTTCGGGTCCAATGAACCAACTCCGACAGTCCGCAGCCTAAGGGGTTAAGGCGACGATGAAAATGCATCCAGAACTCTGGATAATAAGAACTTTAGCACGATCTTGACGAACTGCCGCATGCGTCGACGGCGAAATATTTCTTTGGGGAGGTGGCAAACTACCCGCCTTTCGCGTGCATACTGTTTGGGTGGAGTTCGATCCTCTCCAAGTTCGCTGATGACCGAGCTGAACGGCAATCCGAAGCTCTCAGCGCGTAACTAAATCCATAGCACCAGCAAATGCCTTTTGCTCCGTGCGCGCGATAATCTCGTCCTGAAGCGCCTTGGTCAGGTCGCAGAAGTAGTCGCTGTATCCGGCCACGCGGACAATCAGGTCGCGGTACTGTTCCGGGTGGGCCTGTGCCGCGCGCAGCGTGTCCACGGAGACGATGTTGAACTGGATGTGATGCCCATCCATCTTGAAATAAGAGCGAACCAGATGCGCCAGGTTCCTGATTCCGTCCTCGCCTTCCACAAGTTGAGGAGTGAACTTCTGGTTCAGCAGGGTCCCACCAGTACGCACGTGATCCATTCTGGAGGCTGAGCGGATAACCGCCGTCGGGCCGAGTTGGTCCGCTCCCTGCGACGGCGAAATTCCGTCAGAGACCGGCAGCCAGGCGTGTCTGCCGTCGGGCGTCGCTCCAGTGACGGAACCAAAGTAGACGTGGCAGGTCGTCGATAGGTAGTTCACACGGTAGCATCCGCCCTTCGTGTTTGGGCGGCCGTTAATCTCGTCGAAGAACGCGTCGAAGACAGCCCTGAGGATGGCGTCGGCGTACTCATCATCGTTCCCGTACTTTGGAGTCTTGTTCCACAGTCGCAGACGGACCTTTTCCTGCCCCTCAAAGTCTACGGAAAGCGTCCCCAACAGCTCGTCCATGGTGACCGTCTTCTCGTCGAAGACGTGGAACTTGACAGCGGAAAGGCAATCGGTGCACGTGCCCGGTCCCACACCCATGATGTACGTCGTGTTGTAGCGAGGTCCACCGTCGTTGTAGTCCCTGCCCTTGGCAATGCAATCATCGATCAGCAATGACAGAAACGGGGCTGGCATATAGTCGGCATAGAGGCGCTCGATGACGTTGTTGCCTCGCACCTTGATATCTACGAAATAGTGCAACTGCTTGCGGAAGGCGTCGAACAGATCTTCATAGTTCGCAAAACCTCGCGGATCTCCTGTCGCGACCCCGATCCTCTTTCTGGTACGCGGGTCCCATCCGTTGTTCAGCGTAATCTCAAGCACTTTAGGGAGATTGAAATACCCGGTGAGGATATAGGCCTCCTTGCCGAAGGCCCCTGTCTCGACGCATCCTGAAGTTCCGCCGCAGCGCGCATCCTCGATGCTCTTGCCTTGCCGCAGCATCTCCTCAACCACAACGTCAGCATTGAAGATGGACGGTTGCCCCCAGCCTTTGCGCACAATCTCCAGACCGCGATGGAGAAAGCGATCGGGGCTCTTCTTGCTGAGTTGCAGGTTCGAAGAGGGCTGCAATAGCCTCATCTCGTCGATCACTTCGAGGATGAGGTAAGTGACCTCATTCACTCCATCCGAGCCGTCGGCTTTCAACCCGCCGGTGTTGATATTGGCAAAATCCGTATAGGTCCCACTCTCGGCGGCCGTCACCCCCACTTTGGGCGGGGCCGGCTGGTTGTTGAATTTCACCCAGAAGCACTGCAAGAGCTCGCGTGCCTGCTCTCGCGTCAGCGAACCCTCCGCGAGTCCTGCCTCGTAGAACGGAAAAAGGTGCTGGTCCAGCCGGCCGGGATTAAACGAGTCCCAGGTGTTGAGTTCCGTCACAACTCCCAGGTGGACAAACCAATACATCTGGAGAGCTTCCCAGAAGCTCCTTGGCGTGTGAGCAGGAACCCACCGGCAGATCGCAGCGATCTTCTCCAACTCCATTTTGCGGACCGAATCGTGCTCGGCTGCGATTAAATGCACAGCTTCTTCCGCGTGGCGCTCGGCGAAGCGGATGACGGCTTCGGCGGCAATTGCCATCGCCTTGAGCTCTTGTTCCTTCTCGTAGGCCTCAGGATCGTTGAAGTAATCAAGGCGGTCGAGGCTCTCCTGCACCTCGGCCTTCAGCTCGAGCAGCCCCTTGCGATAGACAACGTCGCCGAGAACGGTGTGTCCCGGAGCGCGTTGCTCCATGAACTCCGTGAAGATGCCCGCTTCGTATGCATCCTTCCACTCCTGTGACATCTCCTGAAAGATCAGTTCGCGCATCGTGCGCCCCGGCCAGTAAGGCATTACCTGCTCCAGGTGAATGCGACGGGCTTCATCGGTCACGATATATGAGATCTTCTCGCGCGAGTTCAGGATCTCCAGATCTTCCATTGTGTGGCAGCACAACTCCGGAAACGTCGGCGTTCCCTTTGGGCTCGGACCCCGCTCGCCCACGATGAGTTCGCCAGCGCCAATGTAAATACTCTTGTGGTCCATGACGTACTGGAGAGCGAGAGCTCGGCGAATAGGCACGGAGGTTTCCGTCGTCTGCTTATAAAACTCGGTGAGAAGCGCAGCGCGCTCCATCGAAAGCCAGGGGTGCTCATCCAAGCTCTGTTGCCGTAAGCGGGCGACTCGTTCATTCATGGTTCAACCTCCGATGCGAACCGAAAAACCTTCACACTTGAATCTATCGGCGATATGCTGTACCTGTTCCGCGCTCGGCGCTTGCAGGCCTTCCAGCGGCCGCCTGACTCCCAGCCGCGCGTACTTATCCATGCCGAGTTCGTGATAGGGGAGAAGATCCACTCTCGTAAGGTCGAGCTTCGAAAGATACCGGATTGTGTCGCCGACATTTGCATCATCATCATTCAGCCCAGGCAGTACGGGAATGCGAACGACGACGTTGGCATGCCGCGCGGCCAGCACCTTGAGGTTCTCAAGAATCTGCCGGTTGCTCACGCCGGTGATTTCAGCGTGTCGCGCGTCGTCGAGCACTTTCAGATCGTAGAGAAACAGATCGACTTTGGAGCCGAGACGAAGCAGAACCTCCTGAGCGACAAATCCGCACGTGTCGACTGCGCAGTGGATGCCGTGCGCCCCAAGAATTTCGAGCGCCTGCTCCAGGAACTCCGGCTGACAGAATGGCTCACCACCTGAAAACGTGACCCCTCCGGCGGATTCTTCGAAAAAGATGCGATCTTTTTCGACCTCGTGGACCACTTCAGCGACGGTCATCACTCGTCCGGCCAAGTGCCGCGCGTTGGCGGTACACGCCTCGACACATTCCCCGCAGGAAGCGCACCTGCCTGCATCGCGCCAGGGGCCATCGTCCCAGGAAAGCGCACCGTGCAGGCAGTGTGCAACACAATCGCCGCATAGGATGCACCGAGCCGATGAATACATGATTTCCGGCCGGCGCAGTTGGCTTTCGGGATTGTGACACCAGACGCAGCGGAGCGGGCACCCCTTCAGGAAAACGGCAGTACGGAGACCGGGGCCGTCATGCGTGGAGTAGCGCATGATGTTGAACACCAGCCCGCGTGCCTCGGAGCGTTTTATGGATGCCTGCTGATGCATCGCTTCCCTGAGCTTTGGCCGGATTTGACTTCCAAAGTCTACAACCTTGATGTCGCCGCCACGAAGCATCGAGCGGGGTGGAGAGACACGGAACTAACGCGAGACACAACTCTCCTCATTGGGGTATGCACCGAATGTCGGGAAAAAGTCCGACTCGGGAAGGAAATATTTGCGGGGAGCCGCGGCTACAGCAACGTGCGGCTCCCCAATCCATACTACTGAGTCTTTGCCTCGGCCGGCTTAGCCGCTGCCGCCATCTCCGTCATGCCCTCCACTCGCCAAGTGAACTCTTCCAGCAGGTGCCGGCTACTGCCTGTCTTCTCGAAAATCCTCTTCCCATCCGGCCCGAGAAACCAAGTCGTCGGAAATCCTGATACGCCGCCCTTGACGGTGTAGTCGGTGTCAAACAGCACGGGCATCGTGTACTTCTTGTCCGCAATGAACTTGCTGACCACATCCGCTGTGTCGCCGCTGTCAATCGTAAGCACCACAACGTTGGGGTTATCCTTGTACTTCTCGTAGAACTTCTGCAGTTCAGGCATTTCGCCCTTGCAGGGTCCGCACCAGGTGCCCCAGAAATTGATGACGGCAAATTTACCCTTCAGATCCTCCAACGAGACTGTTTTCTTGCTGCCGAGCATGGCGAGCTTAAAAGGTTCCACGGCCTTCGGCTCGGGCAGGCGCGTTTTCATTATCTGGCTCTTCCGCCGCGTACGGTCGGTTTCATAGGTCTTGGCCATGTACTGCTCAAGTCCCTCGGAGTTGCCGTGCTCCCGCATGTAGAGTTCCTTGTATGCCGCAATCGCCGGATGCTCCTCCGGGCTGTCGTAGTTGGCGGAGATGGA
>Ga0181524_10003099_pt1 | contig 16492 bp, 18 predicted proteins | sample PEATcosm2014_Bin_34_FD_119761 | JGI IMG/M metagenome (GOLD analysis project Ga0181524, IMG submission 119761) | Peatland microbial communities from MTU Mesocosm Facility, Houghton, MI, USA - PEATcosm2014_Bin05_60_metaG | ecosystem: Environmental > Terrestrial > Soil > Wetlands > Peat | place...
AACAAATTAAGTGTTTTCAACTTCCCCCCCTACAGAGCCCCAGCCGATGAGTCCTAGGTGGCATGCCCAGTACATGCCCCAGAGTCTTTGCCGCTAATCGCTCATCGCACATGAAAAACTCTGAATCTGATGGTGTCAGGTATTTCTTCCAGCGCTCGGATGAGACCATCGTCCCACTCGTGATTGATGTCCAGGATGGCATACCCGACTGTCCCCTTGGTATCGTAGACTTGTCGTTCCACGTTGATGCCGCGATCCGCGAACACTCGGTTTATGGCCAGTAACATTCCCGGAATGTTCCTGTGAATGTGCGCCAACCTGTGGTTCTGTGGGGCGCTCGCGAGTTGACAGCGCGGCAAATTCACGCTAAGCCTGGTGTCGCCAGTTTGTAAGTAGCGGACCATCTGCGCCGAAACGAATTGTCCAATGCTTTGCTGAGCTTCTTCGGTACTTCCTCCGATGTGCGGCGTCAGGATGACGTTGGGAAGATTCTGAAGTGAGTTGGGGAAGAGGTCCCCTCCGACCGGCTCTTCAGGGAAGACATCAATGGCCGCCCCGCTCAGCTTGCCGCTCTTCAGGTTTTCTGCGAGCGCTTCATGATTAACCACAAAGCCTCGACTCAGGTTGAGGAAAAACGATCCCCTTTTCATCATCCGAAACTCTTCTTCGCCGAAGAAGTTCCTGTTTTGTGGCTTGCCGTCAACGTGCAGGGAAACCACATCCGCCGTTTGCAGCAGCTCCGAAAACGTGCAGTTCTTAGCGTTCCCTCGCGCCAGGACCTCCGCCACATCGCAGAAAATGACTTTCATCCCCATGGCCTCTGCCAACTCGGAAAGTTGCGACCCAATCTTCCCGTAGCCCACGATGCCGAGCGTCAAGCCACGAACCTCATGGCAACCTTTCGCGCTCTTGTGCCAAACGCCGCGGTGAAGAGCGAGGCTGCTGTGAAAAACCCGCCGCACTAACATGATGATTTCTCCCATGGCGAGTTCGGCCACGGAACGGGTGTTACTGTGGGGATCATTGAACACCGCGATGCCCTGCTCGGTACAACTGGCGCAGTCAATCTGCTCGACGCCGATACAATACGCGCCTACCACAAGCAATTCAGGAGCAGATTCAAGAACCGACTTGGTGATTCTTGTCTTGGACCGGATACCGAGCACGGTAACATCTCGGGCTTCCTGAACGAGTACGGCCTCATCCGGGCTTCCGGGCAGGGTCCTGACTTCATAGCCAGCGCGGGAGAATGTCGCGACCGCATCTTCATGAACGCCTTCAACGAACAACGCTTTCATCGCCATCTCGCTCCCTCAAAATAAGTGAAGTGATGCGTTTATAAAATACTCCAGAGAAACTGCTAAAAGAACAGGATTTTAGAAGTAGAATGACTCTGCGGCGGAAATCAGCCGGTTTTTCGGAATCGTCATTCGCACGTATGCTGAACAGTTGCTGCCAGAGGTGTGGACGGCTTAACCAATAATTCCCCAACAAGCAACCCTATGACTTCCGATCACACCGGGAAAGAGGGGAGAGGGAAAATGCTGAAACGGTTGGAAAACTTCGTGGATGGAACCTGGCACCCTTCGAGCGCGGTGGAGGCTCTGAAGGTGCTCAACCCGGCTTCGGCGCAGGTGCTGGCGGAAGTGCCGCTTTCGCCGGCAGAGGAAGTGGATGCAGCGGCCGCCGCGGCTCAGAAGGCATTTCCTGAATGGCGGCGCAGACCGGCTGGCGAGAGGATCCAACCGCTGTTCAAACTCAAGGCTCTGCTGGAGGAAAACCTGGACGACCTGGCGCGCAGCGTCACCGACGAGTGCGGCAAGACCTACGCCGAGAGCGTCGGCGAATTGCGACGCGCCGTCGAGAATGTGGAGGTGGCTTGTGGCATCCCTTCCTTGATGCAGGGTTACAACAGCGAAGATATCGCCTCAGGGATCGACGAGCACATGATCCGCCAACCCCTGGGGGTGGTCGCGGCTATCACGCCTTTCAACTTTCCAGCCATGATCCCGTTCTGGTTCATGCCCTATGCTGTGGCGACTGGCAACTGCTTCATCCTGAAGCCCTCCGAGCGGGTGCCGCTGACTTCCAACAAGCTCTTCCACCTGCTCGAGGTCGCCGGCTTTCCGCCCGGCGTGGTGCAGTTGGTAAACGGCAGCAAAGAGACAGTCAACTCCATACTTGACCATCCCGCCATTCGGGCGGTCAGCTTTGTCGGTTCCACAGCGACAGCGCGCCACATTTACAGCCGGGCAGCGGCTAACGGCAAGCGTGCCCAATGCCAAGGTGGGGCCAAAAATCCGGTGGTGGTCATGCCGGATGCCGATATGGAGATGACCACCAAGATCCTGGCCGACTCTGCCTTCGGTTGCGCGGGGCAGCGTTGCTTGGCAGCCTCGGTCGCCATTACTGTGGGCGAGGCGAAGAAAGTGCTGACCGAGCAGTTGGTCGAAGCCGCCAGCAGCCGCAAGGTGGGCTACGGACTGGACCAGGGAGTGGAGATGGGGCCGGTCATCTCGGCCGAGAGTAAGGCGCGCATCGAAGTCTTGATCGCCAGAGGGGAGCACGAAGGGGCGAGCGTCCTCGTAGACGGGCGGGGCAAGAAGGTGAAGAACTTTGAGGAAGGCTTTTTTGTTTTCCCGACCCTCCTGGATGAGGTTCCTCTGCGGGGCGAGATTGCCCGCACTGAGATCTTCGGCCCGGTGTTGAGTTTGATGCACGCCAGATCGCTAGGCGAGGCGATCCAGATGGTCAATGCCCGCAGCTACGGCAACATGGCCTGCATCTTTACCAGTGACGGGGCCAGTGCGAGGCATTTCCGTTACGAGGTCAGCGCAGGCAACGTGGGCATCAATGTCGGCGTGGCGGCACCGATCGCATTTTTCCCCTTCAGCGGGTGGGGCGAGAGCTTCTTTGGTGACCTGCACGCCCAGGCGCACCACGGTGTGGAGTTTTACACCCAGACCAAGGTGGTGATCGAGCGCTGGCCGCGGCAGTGGAGCCGGAAGTTCTAATGGGTCTGTTCATATATAATGAACGTATACCTTGCTGGGAAGGGAAAACCAAAGTCCCGGTTTGGGTGGCTGAATAGGCCGGTCTTCCGAGCCTGGAGGATATCATGGCGAACGACTACGCATTCGAGATGGCGACCGCCGCCGTGCGGTTCGGCTTTGGAGTAACGCGCGAAGTGGGCGCAGAACTGGCGGACCTGGGCAAGCAACATGCCCTGGTCTTCACCGATTCCAACCTGCGCTCCTTGCCGCCCGTGGTTACGGTGCTCGAGTCGCTGCAAGAGCACAAGATCCGCTTTTCGATGTTTGACCGCGTCCGCGTGGAGCCCACCGACGAATCTTTTCGTGAAGCGGTTTCGGCCGCCCAAGCCGACGACTTCGACTCCTTTGTCGCCGTGGGCGGCGGGTCAACAATTGACACCGCGAAGGCCGCTAACCTTTATAGTTGTTATCCGGCCGATTTCCTCGATTACGTCAATCCGCCCGTCGGTAAGGGCAAGCCCGTTCCAGGCCCTCTCAAAACCCTGCTCGCGATTCCCACCACGGCAGGCACCGGCAGCGAAACCACCGGAGTGACCATCTTTGACTTCGTCGCGATGCATGCCAAAACTGGCATCGCACATCGCCGCTTGAAACCGACGCTGGGTCTCCTCGATCCGGAGAACACCCGGACGATGCCGCCCGCCGTGGCCGCTTCGACCGGGCTGGACGTGTTGAGCCACGCGGTCGAGTCCTACACCGCCCTGCCCTTCGGCGAGCGCCCGCTGCCCGCGCGGCCGATTCTGCGCCCCGCCTATCAGGGCTCGAACCCCATCAGCGACGTTTGGAGCCTGGAAGCTCTGCGGCTGGTTGCAGCTTACCTGCGGCGCGCGGTAGCGGATCCGGCTGACGACGAGGCGCGCGCCTCCATGCTGCTGGCCGCCTCGTATGCCGGGATTGGATTCGGGAATGCCGGTCTGCATTTGCCACACGGTATGTCCTATGCCGTATCGGGTCTGGTGCGGAATTACAAGGCGCCCGGATACCCCATCGGACACCCCTTTGTACCGCACGGAGTCTCGGTCATCCTCAATGCCCCAGCGGCCTTTCGCTTCACATCGTCGGCGTGTCCTGAACGCCACCTGAGGGCGGCTGAGATCCTCGGCGCCAAGGTCAACGGCGCGCACCTGGAAGACGCCGGCAAGATTCTGGCGGACCAGATCATTGGGTTCATGCGCGATCTGCGCATCCCCAATGGGCTGCGGGAGCTCGGCTATCAATCCTCAGATATCCCGGCGCTCGTCGAAGGCACGCTGCCGCAACACCGGGTGACCAAGCTCTCGCCTCGCCCTGCCGGGCCGGAGGACCTAGCCCAGATCTTCACAGAAGCCATGTTCACTTGGTAGGATTACGCCTCTTGGCCCTGCAATGGCACAAGGTGGGCTCTAACCGTCGAGACCAAGATTCTTCGCACTCTCCTCAGCCACAAAGCAACCGTACTTGCCTTCGTCGTTGATCACGGGAATCAGCATGTTGTTCAGGAGCGTGTCATGCCCCACCGGGTACAAGGTTTGCGTGCTCAGGATTTTCTCCACTTCACTTCCGACCTGTGGGCAGCGCTCCCTCCAGGAGATCATGGCCTACGCTTCCCGTCTTGCCCGCTGACACTGGACAGACACCGGAGGAGAGATGCTCTCCGTGGGGCCTTGTGGTATGCTTCAGTCTGGAATGAACCGGGCTCTAATGAGGGTCGCCATGAACATCGAAGAATTGGTCATCGAAAAGCTCCGGGGCTTAGCTCCTGACCAGAAGAAGGAAGTTTTGGACTTCGTTGAGTTTTTGCAGGAGAAAAAGGCCCCGAAGCAGCCCCTACAAAGCCTGCATGGACTGTGGGCTGATCTCGGCGTCGAAATCAGCGAAAAGGACATCGCTGAAGCGCGCCGTGAAATGTGGGGCACCTTCCCAAGGGAGACTTTTTAGTGGCTGTGGTCCTGGACACTCATGCTGCCCTCTGGTATCTGCTCAGGTCTCCCAACCTTTCCCCCAAGGCGCTTCAGACTATCGAAGATGCTCTGCAATCGGGTGAACCCATCCTTCTTCCCTCGATCTCCCTGGTTGAAGTAATCTACTTGGTCGAAAAAAACCGCCTCCCGATGTCGGCGCTCAAGAGCTTGAACACCGCTCTCCAAAACCCCGGCGTTGCCTTGAGAATTGCGCCTCTGGATCTGGCCGTTGCGGCCTCGGTTCAGAAGGTAGCCAGGGACGTCGTTCCCGACATGCCGGACCGAATCATAGCGGCGACGGCTCTACATCTCGGCCTGCCACTCGTCACCCGCGATCAGAAAATTCGAGCCGTCGGAATAGAAACTATCTGGTAGGTGGGGCCTTTTCGTAATCCCCCGGCGTTACCCGATGCCTCTCCAAAACCGTCGTCAGTGCGCTCGGAACAACGATCGCGGGACTCGACACAGCCGGCTGCGGAGAATCTGGGGCAAATGGGGAAAATGCGTGCTGACGCGGGCAGTTTTTGGTAGCATAGGCTTCAAGGAGGAGTCAGCGTGCAGTCTGTAAACTCTCTCCCAGCCTCTTCGGGTGGCCTACGGCCGCTTTTTACCGTCGGTCACTCTATTTTGGACTTCGGGCCTTTCGCCAAACTGCTCGAGGACTGCGGGATCGAGCTCGTGGCCGACGTGCGCAGCTTGCCTCAGAGCGCGCGTCTACCCCATTTCAGCCAGCCGGCGTTCGAGAAGCTGCTGGGCGCCGAACATATCTCGTACCTCTTCCTCGGCGAGGAACTGGGAGGCCGCCCGGACGATCTCGATGCTTACCGCCCTAACGGAGTGGTTGACTACGAGGCGCGCCGCAAATCCTATGCTTTCCAGAGGGGAGTGGAACGTCTTTTGAAGGAGTTGGAGGGGCGGTCGGTGGCGATGATGTGCGCGGAGGAAGACCCGCTGGAGTGTCACCGTTTTCTGATGGTCTGTCCGGAGCTCGTCAAGCTGGGAGTTCATCCGCGGCACATCCGCAAGGGCGGGCAAATCGAAACGCAAGAAGCGGCCGAGAACCGGTTGCTCGCGGCCAACGGCTTCGCGGCCGTCGCCGCAGACACGCTTTTCCCTGAAGCTCGCACCGAGGCGCTGGAGGATGCCTACCGACTTCAAGCGGAAAGATTCGCCTTTCGGGTCAAACCCTTCGTCCTCGAATCTTGGTAGCATTAATGACTTCAACAATCTTCACCATCGGCTTTACCAAGAAGAGCGCCGAGGAATTCTTCCGGCTCCTCCAAGAGGCGCAAGTCCGAAAGCTGATTGATATCCGGGAGAACCGAGTCGGTCAACTCGCAGGATTTGCGAAGTATCCCGACCTTGCCTTCTTCCTCGATCGAATCTCGGGAATTGCCTACGACTACCAACCCATTTTCGCCCCCAGCCGGGAGATTCGGATTGCCTACCGCAAGACGCGCGACTGGGCGCAATATGAGAAGTCTTTTCTGAAACTGATGATGCAAAGGAGAGTTTTGGATGCAGTGGATCCCGCCTCGTTTGAAGGAAAGGTGGCGATTCTTTGCTCGGAGGCTGAGCCCGACAAGTGCCATCGCCATCTGGTAGCAGAAATGCTGGCGCAACATTGGTCGTCTCAAGGCCACGCGATCGAAGTCAAGCACCTGCACTCTCCCCAGCGACGGCCGCGCAAGAAACGAGCCCGTACCAGCCATGAGGGAACTAATTCTATCTGACATCACGGTGATGGGGCCGGGGTATTGCGTGATTGGATTGGAGCGAGTTGCTCAAGGGGCCTTCCGTTCCGTCCGGCCAATGCCGCGAATAGGCGCCGCGTGGCCCAGGACATTTCCCTATAGTCGAGGAAGCATTGTTCGCTTCGTGCCTGCCCCCACTTTGGCTTCGCCGCCACACCTTGAAGATCAGAATACCCACGGATTGGCGCCCGCAGGTGAGGGTGTAGGCGAACTCGAGTTGGTTGTCATGCTCCAGGGGGCCGAGGCGTCTGCCAACCTCGAAGGACTCTTCGGGTGCGAATTGCGCAGTGATACGCAGGGAGGCAACGCCTGGGTGGACCCCGGCTCTGCGACGAGGTCAATCTGTGGGTGCGACTTCAGAAACATCCGCTTTCGTGTCTTCGGTGACCGCGGCGACTTGAATCTTCGCGCCAAGCTAGTGCTGAAGTCGGGGGAAACTCTGAACAGCCTGCCTGTTGTCGATCGCGTTTGGCGTGGTTTCTTCAACGACCTTGTCCAATGTCGTTCAGAATCTCGCCTTACCCCTGACCCCGAGATCATTTTTAACCGGTCAATTCGCAGGGAACTCATGCGAGCTCCCTACGGGTTTGCACGGATCGGTCTTGCAAGAGCCAGGCCGAACGAAGGCAAGTGCTGGCTGATGCTGGACTCGTTGTTTCCGCAGCCGAATCCTGCGTGGTTAGGCAGCGTTTGAGCCATTCCCGTCATCACGCTTTGCCACAACGTGGTCCCCATGAGCTTACCGGGAAACCCGGACGAATCGCGCGCACTCGACCTCTCTCGCAAGTGCGTCGCAAGAAGACTTCCTTCTCAGGCGCTCCCCGGAGATGATGACGACCTTGTCAAAACCGGGGTACTCGACTCGATGGGTTGGGTAGACGTACTTATCTCGATCGAATCGGCCATGGGTCTTCGAAATTTCGGCAACTCTTGGCCGGAGAGCAAGGCGAAGAGTATTCGAGCGTTGGCAGACATGATTCGCGAATCTCACAGAAAACCGTCGGAAGAAAACACCGGAGAACGCTTCGTAGCAGGGGCGTGGGATGGGTCGGAGGTCTCAATCAGAAGTTGGGGCTACGCTTTGGGTTCGGTGAGTGTTGATGCGGACCAGATCGAAAAGGAGTTGCATCTTCCACCGCACAAAATCCGCGACGGAGCAGGCATTCGGACCTTACGGTTTGCTGCCGCCACCGAAGACGAGCTGATTCTGGGCCAGAGGGCTGCCGAGATCGCTCTGGAAATGGCTGAGGTGGCTGTCCAAAAAATTGACTTCCTGGTGACCACGAGCACCACTTTCCTTGCTCTCCCGTCATTTGCCGCTTCGCTGCACTCACGACTGCTTTTGGGGGAAAGTAGCGGCGCGCTTGAGGTCGGCGGAGCCTGTGCGGGATTGATCTACTCGCTGGCAGTTGCGAAGGGCCTCCTTCGCACCACGCCCCAGGGAGTGGCGCTTGTGGTGGCTTCGGAAGTCCACAGCCGCCGACTCAGTGGGTCTTATGCACCGGGAGAATTCCGAGTGCTCTTTGGTGACGGAGCTTGTGCCTTCATTGTCAGGCGCGCCGCAGACGCTGACCAGGAGAACTCTCTGAGACTCGGAGACTTCGTCTGGGGATGTTCCGGGACCTTCGCATCTTCACTAAACGTAAACATACGCGAGGATGCCGAAATGACCATCCACTTCAAAGGGGAACAACTTGCCCACGCCGCTGTAACGCAAATGGATCGTATCCTCGAGGTCCTGGAGAACAAGAGCGGGCGGCTCCGAGCCGAAGCCGATTATTTGGCCTTGCACCAGCCCAACCCACGCGTTGTCGAAATACTGGCTGAAAGAGCTCACGTCCCCTTGGAGAGGATTCCGCTGATATCCAGGACCTGTGGGAATCTCGGGTCTGCTACGTGCGGCGTCAGCCTGTGTCAGGCTCTCACCAACCTCCCTGCAAAACACGACCCTTCCCGAGCGCCCTTGCTCTTCATGGCCGCAGTTGCCCCGGGCCTAATTTGGGGCGGCACTTTCCTTTTTGGAGTGCGGTAGCTTGCTACCGCTTTCTACCCCTCGGCGGGACCAGCTTGCTGGCCGTACGCCGGCGTGCCCCGTATGGGCAGGTGAGGCTGCGAGCAAGCTCGCCGGATCAAAGCGGCAGCAAGCTGCCGCACTCCATAGCGCCATCTCTCAGAGTGATTGTTTTGCCGGAAATCGCCGGCACGCGCTCGCCGGGCACTATGATTCCGACCAAATTCAACGGGTCGGCGGCGGAGAGGGTGACGATTTCGCCGGTTGGTTCGAGGTGACGCGCGGCGCGCAGCGATTCGAGCGCCACCGGCAAGGCAAATTGCTCGCCCACGAAACCGTCCACAAAGCGGCCGCCGCGCACCTCGCCCCGATCTTCAAGGCGTCTAAGGGTAATCAGCAGTTCACGCCATTTGAACGGAAATTCCTCCCGCAAGGTCAATTCTCGAAACACCACACCGTAGCGTTCCAGCAGCACGCTGCAAACTGCCTCGAGGGCCTTCGCGCGATCTGTCGCCTCGCCTGAAAAGAGCAGCGACCATCGTCCCGTGCTGTGTCGCGGGCGAGAGCGGCGCCCTCTCCCTTGTCCGGCGCGCCGTTTGGGATCGATGAGGGCGCGCAGGTTGTCGAAGCCGTCGGCGGTGAGGAGCCCTGCGGCCACGAGTTCCCAGAGAGCCGTTTCGACTTCGGATTTGAGTTTGCCGGTTCCGCGCACAATGTCGGCGAAGAACGAAGCGCCGCGCTGCCGGGTATACTCGAGCACCTCCCGCGCGACGTGGCTTAGCGCTCGGGACGCTGCCGTAAGGGAGGAGTGGCGTGGAATCATCCAATCCGATTCTTCCCGCACAAAGAAGGTGACAGGAGCCACGCTGGAGGGAGTGATGCGACGCGCGGTAATCGCCTGCGAGAGATCGCGCTGCCCCACAGAGTCGGCAGAGCCTCGTAGCGCGGGCGTCCCGCCCGCTGTCCCGGGAGCGTCCCGCTCCCGCACGAGAGGGCGCGGGCAAGATGCCCACGCCACAGCGGGCGGGACGCCCGCGCTACATAATGCGACCGGTTCGAGCGTCGCCGGATGCGGAGACAAGCGTCCCCAGCCCACGGCGCCCGTCAGGCAAAGCTGGTCGAGCACTTGCGGATCATAGCTGGCCACTCGAGTCGCCAGGATGTGCGGCTCCCAGGCGTTGGCGGGTGCTTCGAATCCTTGCAATTGCCGGATCACCTCGAGCACACCTCGTTCAGCAAAAACTTGCGTGCCTGGGGCGACATGTTGCCATCGTAGCAGCCAGCGCATGAACTGAGCTCGAGTGACAGGCTGAATCTCCTTGCGCAGCATGCCGAGTGTGAGCCGATGAATGCACGCCAGCAGGCGGCGGTCGCACCACTCGATCGTAGGGCACCACCCCTTAATCCCCTCCTCGGAGAGGAGGGGATCTGCGGCGGTAAATTGTCCCCGCAACACTCGGCCTTCGGCTTCCAGGCGAAGCATGGCAATCTCGATATCCCCCTCTGGCAATCCCACGATGCAGGCCAGCCAGGGAATCTCGACCGGTCCGGAGTGCGCCATCCAACCTCGAACGAGCTGCAGGAGGGCGTCGTCACTTGCCGCAACCGGCTCGTCGAGTTCGGCAGGTTGCGTCTCGAACCCTACCCCTGGGAAGAGAATTGAAAACGTCTTGATTCTCTCCGCAGCGACCCAAAAGATATTGTCGCCCACGACCGCGCGAGCGGCGCGTTTCTGAGCGACAAGTTGATTAAAGAGATCGCTCCACTGCGCGGAAACCCGCGCTCCTCCCGGCGACGTGAAGTTTTCGGGCAACGCAACAAATACCTGGAGCGCTTCGCTCAATTCGTCTGCGTCGCGAACATCCGGCCAGGCTTCTTGGCGCACTTGCGTGATGGCGGCAGGATCAAGCCGGCCGATTTCCGCAAGCACCGTCTCCGGCAGCACGCGGCGCAGAGAGACGGCGCGCGCCCGGCGCTCTTCGAGTGGGGCGTCGTCGAGAAAGGCGTACGGATTGGCGTTCAGAATCTCGTGAGAGAATGGTGATGGAGCAGGCGTGTCCACCGCGATGCAGCGGATGCTGCCATCGCTGATTCCCCGCAGCACGCGCTCCAACCCCTCGAGGTCCAACGCTTCCGTGAGCACGTCCTTCATCACCTCGCGGATCAGGGGGTGGTCCGGAACCTGAATATCGCCCTCGAGGTTGTCCTGGCATGCCGCCGCGTCCGGAAAGACCGCCGCCAGGAGGTCGTCCGCGCGCATGCGCTGAATTTGAAGCGGAATCTTCTTTCCATTGCGAAAACGCGGCAGCGCCAGAGCGCGTGTGGCGTCCCAGCGCCAGCGTGTAGCGAAGATCGGCGAAACAAGCGTGGCCTGCTTCAGGACGGCCGCAACGGATTCCGCCGCTAGAAAATGGAAGACATCCGCGAGCGGAAAGCTGTGCTGCTCGCCGAGCGAAATGTTCAGCCCATCCTCGGTCGCAACAGCCTGCGATTCAAAATTGAACGAACGGCAAAATCTCTTGCGAAGCGCCAGCCCCCACGCTTTGTTGATTCTTCCACCAAACGGCGCGTGGATGATAAGTTGCATGCCGCCGGCCTCGTCGAAAAAGCGTTCGGCCACGATTCTGTGTTGAGTTGGAACCACGCCGAGCATGGCGCGCCCGGCCAGAACGTATTCAACCGCCTGCTCGGCCCCGGCGTCATCCAGCCCGCATTGTTCCTTTAACCAGCATATAGCGTCCGAAGGTAGCGCGGGCGTCCCGCCCGCGCTACAGCGACCGGCGCTGCCGCCAATTTACTAATCTTCTCGCGTATCTCTGAAACTTGGGCGGAGAGTTCCGGCGTCCGTGCCGGCGCCTCGCCAAGCCAGAAGGGAATGTCGGGGGCCGCGCCGTGAGCATCCTCCACCAACACGCGTCCTGAACTACCTTCGATCCGGGTGATACGCCAGGACGTGTTTCCTAACAGAAAGACATCGCCGCGAATGCTCTCGGCTGCGAAGTCTTCGGCGACAGTACCCGCCACGGTGCCTTCCGGCTGTGTCACGACAGTGTAAAGCGCGGACTCAGGAATAGCGCCGCCGTTTGTAATGGCCACCAGGCGACTGCCGCGCCGGCCTCGGAGGCGATGCCCGACGCGGTCGCGATGCAGGTAGGTCCCGTAGCGGCCGCGGCGCGCCGTGATTCCCTCGGAAAGGATTTCGAGCACTGCGTCAAAGTCCTGGCGGGCCAAATCGCGGTACGGGTACGCCCGGCGCACAGCCTGGAACAGATCGTCCTCGTTCCACTCTTCGCAGGCGCACATGGCCACGATTTGCTGAGCCAGGATGTCCAAAGGCGAGTCCGGAATCTCGAGCTGGTCGAGTTCGCCTTGCCGCAGGGCTTTGACTAGCGCGGCGCATTCGATGAGCTCATCGCGCGTCATGGCGAAAAGCCGGCCCTTGGGTACTGCCCCGCGCCAATGGCCGGCCCGGCCGATCCGTTGCAGGGCCACTGCGATGGAATGGGGCGATCCGATCTGGCAAACCAGATCCACCGTGCCGATGTCGATGCCAAGCTCGAGGGAAGCAGTGGCTACCAGGACCCGCACGTCACCCGACTTCAACTTATTTTCCGCGGCCAGCCGCACCTTACGCGCCAGGCTGCCGTGATGCGCTGCGACGGCATCCGCGCCCAGCCGTTGGGCAAGGTGATGTGAGATCCGCTCGGACAGCCGCCGAGTGTTCACAAAAACCAGCGTGGAGTGATGTTGCCGCACGAGTTCCGCCAGTCGGTCGTAAACCTCTTCCCTCATCTCGTTGGTGGCGATGGGTCCCAGCTCGCTGCGCGGCACTTCCACCGCAAGGTCGAGCGCGCGCCGGTGCCCAATGTTGACGATGGCGGGTCCGGCCCGGCCATTTCCGACCAGGAACTCGGCCACCAGCTCGATGGGCTTTTGAGTGGCTGAAAGTCCAATTCGCATCGGTGGGCGGTTGGGGCGCGATTGCGCTATCAGAGCTTCTAACCTTTCGAGTGAAAGCGCGAGATGCGCGCCGCGCTTGTCGTCCGCCACGGCGTGTATTTCATCCACTATCACTGTTTCAATGTTACCCAAGATGGCGCGGCTCTTTTCCGCCGTCAGCAGGATGTAAAGAGATTCGGGCGTGGTCACGAGTATGTGCGGTGGCCGCGCCAGCATCGCCCGGCGCTCTGGCGGCAACGTGTCGCCGGTGCGAACTACGGCGCGGATGGGCGGCATCAACAACCCTCGCTGACCCGCCAGCGCGGTGATTTCACTCAGCGGGACTTCCAAATTCTTGCGAATGTCGTTGCTCAACGCCTTGAGGGGCGAAACATAAAGGACTTCCGTGCGATCCTGGAGCCCGCCGCCCAGGGCCTTCCGAATCAGGTGATCGATGCAGGCTAGAAAGGCGGCCAGCGTTTTGCCGCTGCCGGTGGGCGCACAAATCAGCGTGGATTTTCCTTCGAGAATAGGCGGCCAGCCCTGCTCCTGCGGTTCCGTGGGCGAGCCAAACCTGCCTACGAACCATTCCTGAACGAGCGGATGGGCCCAACCGAGAGAGGGCACGAAGCCCTGCGGTATGTTGTCCAGGCCCAGAATCTGCATTTCATTTCAGTTTAACCGCACGCTGGAAAAAAGCAACGTTCAGGCCCGCAAGAAGCCGTAGAGAGACGGTCGCGTCGAAGTCCACGGCGTTCCCCGAAAGGGAACAACATCATTAGCCGTATGTGAAACCTATGCCACTCCTGTATAATTCCCCTTGTGGACGGAAAGACGCATAGAGCAAAGGGGACCTTCATGCCCAAAACCCTGGTTAGTAAGTCTGCCTCGCGAGGTGAGGCTCTGACTCCTCAAGAGGCCCGGAATGAAGCAGCGATTTCTTTGTTGAACAGATGGCTTGCCGATGAGTCCGGTTACGATGAAAGAGTGTGGCCTATAGTCAAGAAGGCCATCGAGCAGAATCGCCCCTCGTATCGGAAACGCTTCCGTGATTAAGCCGCTCCTACTTGATACTGGCCCGCTCGGAAAAATCGCCCACCCACGCCCGAATCCTGAGCTCTTCGTTTGGCTGGTGCGAATGCTCAAGGGACGAGTTGAAGTAATCATCCCTGAAATTACGGATTTCGAATTACGACGTAACCTGTTGCTCGAAGGGCTCCTGGAGTCCGTGCGCCGACTCGATGACCTCAAAGCTGTCTTCACCTACCTGCCGCTGAGCACCCGGGTTATGCTCCGGGCTGCAGAGCTCTGGGCTGAGGCCCGCAAACGGGGTAAGGGTACGGCTGACCCCAAAGAGTTGGACGTCGATGTAATTCTGGCAGCTCAAGCCCATGAGGTGGGGGGCATTGTAGTAACCGAGAACGTGGGGCACCTTGCACTCTTTGTAGAAGCGAAGGAGTGGCAGGAAATTGAATAGGCTCCAGCGACTACCTTGTCAGGAATCCGCGAAGAATCTGGAGGATGTGGGTTGGGATTTTCTAATCAGCGAAAAGCCGGTACATCACTCACGCAAAGCGGAGTTTCTTGCCAACTCAATGGCAGCCTTGATGTCATCGTCAGCGGGTCCGGGGAAGCCCCGACGAATTGTATCGAATGACTCACCCGCGAAGCTGGCTGAGAATTGATGTGACAAGGGTACGGGTGCCACGAATGACGGGCTTGCCGCTGCAAACGGCGGGGTCGATTTCGACCCGGCTGTGGTACACCATTCTCCGCTCCACTCCTCTACTAATCCTATACGGTTTTAGATAGAATTACCGGCCCAATGAATGATGGCTGCACGCATGATGCAATTCCTCGGCGAGGCTCTTTATGAGCATTCTCTTCCAACCGCACGCTGGCGACCCGCAGGCTCCCACCCCCTTCCCCAGCCGGCCGATTGGTCCGCTCTGGCGCCGAATTGTTGCTGCCCTCGTCGATGCAATCATCCTTGTCGTGGCGGGAAATGTGATGGCTTTGCCCTTCTTCGACACGCTCTCCCGACTGGGGGCATGGGGCCCGCTCATAGGGTTCTGCGTTGCGCTTCCGTACTATGGCTTGCTGAACAGCCGGGCCGGAAATGGCCAAACGCCAGGAAAACGGCTGCTACACCTTCAAGTGGTGAATGCCAATGGTGAGACGATTAGTGTTACGAAATCTCTAGTTAGATATGCAGTTCTGATCGCGCCATTTTTGCTCAACGAGATGACGCTTCCGATCACGCGCACGCCGAAGTTCATTTTCTATCTCATGTCGGTAATTGTTTTTGGCCTAGGCTCCATGACCATTTATCTGGTTCTGTTCAACCGCAAGACAAGGCAAGGGGTGCATGACCTTGCGGTTGGGAGCTATGTGGCGGAGGCCGACGAGACGGGGGCTCTGAAGGTGCAACGTATTTGGAAGGGGCACTGGGTTGTCGGGGGAGCACTTGTTGTGCTGTTTGTAGTTGGCGGCTTTGTTTTGGAAGGGAGTATCCAGAAACTTTACGACTTCCCGATGATGTTTGCGGATGCCCGCCTGATCGAGGAGATGGAAGGAGTGCAGTCGGTGGACGTGAACGATTGGACTTGGACGTCCTGGTCTGGGGGCGGAAAAAAAACAATCTACGACGTGAGAGTGTCCTGGTCGGGGAAAAAGGCTCAGGGGGAATGGATTGCGACCGAGGTTGCGTCACGAATTTTGCAGCATAATACGCAAGTGATGGGACGGAACTTTCTGCGGATCGAGATTGTTCGCGGCTACAACCTAGGCATTGCTCGCGCCTGGGTCAATCATCGTTTCGAAGATACGCCCGCGAACTGGAAGATGAAGCTTCGTGAACGGCCTACGCAGCAACCACTCGCTCCAGCCAAATTGTAGCAGAAGTTGGTGGCACAGGCACTCCTTCCTGTGCCCTCTGCACGCAGGCATCAGCCCCGGCACAGGCACGAGTGCCTGTGCCACCTGAAGCGTACCCGAACCACATGCCTTGCCTGCTGGTATAACACCAGTTATACTCACACCATGAAAACGGTTATCGCGATCCCCGATCCTCTTTTCCATGCCGCAGAGCGGGCGGCGAAGCGGCAGAAGGTTTCGCGCAGCCGCTTCTACGCTGAAGCAGTTGCGGCGTATCTGAAGTCGCAGCGGAAAAAGGGAATCAAGGAGGCGTTGGACGCGGTTTACGCAAGCGAGCCTTCCGAACTTGACCCCGCCCTGGGGGCCGCAGCTTACCAGGTTCTTTCCAAGGAGAACCCGAAAACGCAGCAGGCGAAGGGAGTAAAAGAAGCTCTCGACGCTATTTATGCGACCGAGGATTCCTCGCTTGATCCTGTGATCGCCCGGATGCAGAGCTCGTCAATTGGCCGTGAGGAGCGGTGATGCGGCGAGGCGAGGTCTGGTGGTCCTCTTCGCCCCTTCCTATGGGTTCGGGCACCGGGGAGGACGTGGATTCCCGCTTCCAGGGAATGACGTGATGCGGCAATGAGGGAAAAACGACCAACGAGGACAGAATTTGGTAAATCTTCAAACCGTCATTGAGGAATTGTACGCCCGCCAGACCGACCAATTCGGCGACGAATACTTCCGCGCCTTCGACGAATTCAAGTCGGCGCTGAACGCAGGCCGTATTCGCGCGGCGGAGCCTGATTGCGTTTCGCCGACCGGTTGGAAGGTGAATACCTGGGTAAAGAAGGGGATTTTGCTGGGGTTCCGGATTGGGCGCGTGGTGGAGATGCATCTTGAGGTAGGGGAGCGCTCCGCGCTCCCGCTGTCCGG
>Ga0181524_10003100_pt1 | contig 16492 bp, 24 predicted proteins | sample PEATcosm2014_Bin_34_FD_119761 | JGI IMG/M metagenome (GOLD analysis project Ga0181524, IMG submission 119761) | Peatland microbial communities from MTU Mesocosm Facility, Houghton, MI, USA - PEATcosm2014_Bin05_60_metaG | ecosystem: Environmental > Terrestrial > Soil > Wetlands > Peat | place...
CAACCAGCAACGGCAACGAGCAACAGGCGGAAAGGATCAAGGGTGCGTGGCATCTGGGCAGCTTACCACCCTCATCTGCGCGCTCGCCGTGAATTCTGTCGGGCCAGCATTTTCAATCGGATCCAGTTTTTGGACGCTACGCCGTTCGCTCAGATCTTTTCTCACTTGCTCCTATTCCCCTAGATCGAGCACCGCAGCGACTAAGACCCCAATTTTCAATTTCGCGGCCACGCGTGTGTTGCTGGCATACGGTCTCCGCCGCAAATGCTCCAGAGATTTCGACCGGCCCACCCCCGACCGGCCCTCTGCTCAAAAAGCAATTGGGCTGACCGTTCTCGTTCCAAAATCGATTTTTGTTTTTCCTATAGATCAAGAAAATCTAGCCTCGGTCCATCTCGCCGACAAACAGTTCATAACAGGATCGTAGGCGAACCTGCCACGACTCAGCGCTCGACTTTGGGTGCTGGCACATTCAAGCGAGCCGCCGATGAGCATCCGCGCCCTGGTCGCCCGATAAGCCCTGTAAGCCGCTAAAAATCAGCTATTATTCCCATGCTGTTCCAAGATCTCGGTTATTGTTCTCATGCATGCTGACCTACCTGATTGCGATCGTCACTCCATCTCCATCAACCGCTCGGTCATGATCTGGAAGTGATATCCCATCACGGCCATGGTCATGGCCATGCCGAAGGACCGGCGATACCGCGTGGCCGCCGTCAGCACGAATTTCCAATAGCTGAGCCGGCCTTTCCCCAGCAGCCCCTGGCGCACGACCGAGAAAACCAAGGCTCGCAGGTTCGCATAGCTCAAGTGCTGCCTGCTCGTCGGATGGCAACGGCTAAGGAACAGTTTGACGCGCTCATAGTAGGCATCGCAGGAGTAGATTCTATTGAGCACGGAACGGTAGCCTTCTACGAGGCGCGCAGTGTCCATGCGCGGCAGAAAATTCAGCTTGCAATCGGTGTTGTTTCCATCGCCCGCATCCACGATTCGGCCCTCGCTCCACAGCCGGCGGAAGAGCTGCGTTCCGGGCATAGCTTGCAGCAACCCTACCATGGCCACGGGAATAGCGCTCTTCTGAATGAATTCCACCATCCGGTCAAACACATCTTCGCGGTCGGTGTCGAAGCCGAGGATAAAACCTCCCATCACTTCGATCCCGTACTGCTGGATTCGTTCGACGCTCTCCAATAGATCACGCCGCGTATTTTGCAGCTTGTGATTCGCGATCAGGCTACACTCATCCGGCGTCTCAATCCCCAGAAACACTGTAGAGAAGCCAGCCTCCTTCATCAATTGCAGCAACTCCGGATCATCCGCCAGATTCAGAGAAGCTTCCGTGATAAAGCGAAAGGGATGCCCATGAAGCTGTCCCCACTCCGCCATCGCGGTCAGCAGATCTTTCGCACGCTTCTTGTTTCCGATGAAGTTGTCATCCACCACAAAGACGGCATCGCGCCAACCCGCCCGATGCAACTGGTCCAGTTCAGCCAGCACCTGCATGACAGCCTTGGTGCGCGGCTGCCTGCCGTAGATCTCGATGATGTCGCAGAACTCGCAGTTGAACGGACAGCCACGCGAATACTGCACGGTCATGGTGCTGTAGTGGTTCATCTTGATGAGGCTCAAGTCCGGCAAGGGGCTGCGCTCCATGGCCGGCTTCTCGGCCGCCTCATACACAGGCTGGGCCTTGCCTGCTTCCAGGTCGCGTGCCAATGTTGCAATCAAGTCCTCCGCCTCACCGATGACCACATGGTCTGCCTTGAGTGCGGCGGCGGATACGCTGCTGGCGATGGGTCCGCCCACCACCGTTCGCAGACCGCGCGCATGGCAGCGCTCGACGATCGACGTCAGGTGCTCCTGCTGCACGAGCATCCCACTCACCAGCGCAACGTCGGCCCACGCTAGGTCCGCGTCCTTCAACCGCTCCACGTTAGTGTCGATCAGGCGCTTCTGCCAGTTCCCGGGAAGCAATGCGGCGACCGTCATGAGGCCCAGCGGAGGCTGAGCCGCACGCCTGCCCGTAAACGAAAGCGCATGTTTGAAACTCCAGTAGGTGTCGGGGAATCTGGGATAGATGAGCAGCGCGTTCATGGTTCACCTGCGGGCGGGTATCTGCGATAAACCGGCGAGTCGTCTGTGGCGAATGGAAACAGCGGCACGGCTGTATCGTGTAGGCACGCCCTAAATCATTTTCCCGCTAATTAGCCAGACGCACAATGTGCGTACAAAAAGATTACAAAGGCCGGATGCCTGCGCCGACGGCCTGTTGTGACGGGACCGTCGAGGGACAGCGCAGATTCTCCTGTAATGGCCGCTGTTAACTTCGGTCGCGAAACGATCTTGTGATAGCCGTATGCGGTGGAGGACATAACGCAGGCGGACTTAGTGAGGTCGCACACTTATTTCGAATAGCACGATTTTCAAGACACCGCGGTCTTGTCTGCCAGCTCAGACATAGTCACTGTGTGAGCCGCCGCAAGGCCTTGCAAGGACCTGCATCCGTCAATCGCATCGTGAGGGGTCAGAAGGTAAGACCATGTTTTTCCAGCGTTCTCGTCGGCGTGCTTCGTGGCGTACTCGCATGAAACAACTGATGCTTTGGACTTCTCCTTCACCACTGGTTCGGGCATTTCCCATTCCTACCCAGGGCAGCATGAGGCCATCGTCGACAGAAGAAGCAGAAGGCATGGGACGACATTCTCTCGTTTCTCCAAGAGGTGAGGGGAACAGATACACGGGAATCCAGTGCACTCTCAATGGAAGAGTCTCTCGATCGTTTCATCGCGGCTTTAAGAGGCAAGGCACTTGCCGTGGAATCGCTCCAACAAATTGTGGGGGTGGTCAAGGACATTGTTGGCTATTTCGGTTCGCACAGTTTGCAGCTGCTCTACCCGCAGTATCGTCAAGGAACACGCTACTCGGACCTCTTGAAAGCAATCTGTGCAGAACTGTGGGCCAATTACGAGGCTAACGGGGCTGATTGGACTTCAGCACTTTCCGCGCTTGAGGGTGAGAATTCTGTGCCAGTGATGACAATACACAAAAGTAAAGGATTGGAGTATCACACCGTGATATTTTTGGGCCTGGAGGACTCTTCCTTTTGGACATTCGAGAGCGAATCTGCAGAGGAAACATGTTCATTCTTTGTCGCATTCTCCAGAGCTAAGAAGCAGGTGATTTTCACATTCTCGAAGCTACGCTCCGTTAACGAAAGATATCCAAACCAAGCCCGGACCAAAATCAAGCCGCTATACGATCTCTTGCGTGAAGCGGGTGTAACCGAAACTCCATTCAATTAGCAGGTACTCGTTTACCTTTGATCCGATACCCGCAAAAGCAATAATCTTTGCACCGAGAAATATGACGACGCGGCATCGGTATCTATTTCGGTTATGTCGGACTCGCTCGGACTGGACCAAGAGCGGGGCAGGCCAGACTGAATTCCAGGGAGGAAGACTTGGCTGAAAAGCAAGATTCAAAGCAGGTACAAATTGAGGCAGAGCGGGTACAACTTGCAACGGCAGAGCTCTCAAGAGCTGGATTCAGATCAATGCCGCAGCTTAGTAAGTTTGCAGACAGAATTCTCGCAAGTTTTCGAGATTATGTGATTGATCGTCAGATTGAGCGGTTAGGGCAGTGGGAACTGTGACTTCCGAATAAGCCCGTGAACTCCCTTGGTCTTGTCCACCACCTGGCTGACCTCGAAGTCGCTGGCGGCGCTCAAATACGCCATGGCAGTGGCGCGATCCAGCCCCTGGTTCATTGACAGATAGTCGATCGCGTTCCGCACCGCCTTCTTCATCGCTTCATTCAGATCTGGATCCAGCCCGATCGGAATCCAGTACTCTGGCGTCTCGGCAAATGGAGTCTTAAGCTGTTGTTTGCTCGGATAACCCGCCTGCCCGACCTTGAGCACGGTAAGCCTGACGGTCGTGCGCAGCGAACCTTCCACCGCCGTCAACGCCACTTCTCCGTTCCCTTGAGCGAAGTGCGGATCGGCGATGAAGAACCCTGCTCCCGGTACCTGTACCGGTAAATACAAGGTCGAGCCGGCGGTGAGGTACTTGATGTCGAGGTTACCGCCGTAGACAGCTGGCGGTATCGAATCGATCCAGCCGTTCTGATTTGGCGTCAGCCCGGTAATCCCCTGGAACGGAGCAGCCGGGAAGCGTAGCGGACGGCCATTTTGATCCTTCATCACGCAGAAGAGCCTTTTACCCGTTCCCTGCAGGCTCACGAACTTCGAGATGTTGTGATAGAGCTCCGGGTGCGCCGGGCCGGCGTTTGGCTCGGGGTTGGGAGTCTCGGGGAACTCTCCCGGCAGGGCGCCTTTGCCGTGACGATTTGTAATCACACCATAGGGCACCCGCGGAATGAAGGAGAGGAATTCGATTTTGAGAATGTCGCCCGGCTGCGCGCCCACCACTTCGACCGGGCCGATCACGAGGTGCGGGCCATCTTTGAAGAAGTCATGCGGAATGCTGGATGCCGCCAGCGCCTGCGCATCCTTGAGCACGTCTTCGTGCTTGATGCCGAACTGACCGAAATATTTGACGGGGTCTTTGCCCTGATCTTCCAGAACGCCTTCGTGCGAAACCGTATCGAAAGTCACCACGGAGCCGGACGGCACCGTGAGTATCGGCGTCGATTGTGCCTCCGGCAACTTCCCCCAGCGGACCGTCTCCGGAGTGGCGGGGACGTAGTAGGTAGCGCCAGTCTTCAAGCCCGCCGGAGCCGGACCTGGTTTGTTGGCGAGCGGTTGCAGTACGGGCAGAGTCTGCGCCTCAAGTGTGAGGACCAACGGCGCTGAGACGATTCCCAGCAAAAAGATAGCGATTAACGTCCAACGGCACCACTGCACAAGTCTCATTGTGTTCTCCTAAGTTTGGAGTGACAACAAAAGCACATATTGCTAAGGGGCCGGGCATTACGAACACAGAAAACAAAAGGATAATCCCTGATTATCCAAACTTGCTCCGCAATATTACCTAAACTTCATTGGGACGTACGCTCATTTCTTGGCTCCAAGCCAGTATTGCAGTCTGGGCTGATGAATGCTCTCTGATTAAGACAAATTATGTCAAAGAAAGTAATGTCACACACAATCTTCGTTACCGCTCCAAAACTTGTCCAGCCGGCGGTTGACCGCCTAAAAGACGCCGGTTTGTCGAATACCCTTTATGAAAGACGCGAACAGCGTGGCCGGAAGTCAACCACATCATGGCCAGCGAAGCGGTGGACGCGGTCATCTCCAATGCTGATGCCGCCGGCCGCCACTCCCGCCGGCAGCCATTCCGTGCACAGCGCAAAAAATGGTCCCTTGATTGAATATATTCCGAGGTCACCGCGCGACGCTCCGCTTCTGGGCTTAGGCGGTGGTTTCGGGGGATCGTCTATTCAAGTACACGACCATTTCACGAGCGAATGATCAAGAAAACTACGCCGAAAAATTGTCCGTGCGTTAAAGAACGGACAACTTCTGCATCTCGCTGGAATGGGCATATTAACTGCCTATAATCACACAATATTGTCCCGGACATCTCGATCGACGAGCGTCGAAGATTCTACCTGTGTACCTTTACCAGCATACTGGCCATCTAACAGAGTAGGACAGAGTAGACACTTTACGAATAAGGGGTGCTATGGCGAGCGTGGGTTCACCAAGTCTCTCAATTTGCTATCAGCGAGCAGGGGTCCTCAGACCCTATCCTAACAATGCCAGGACTCACTCGAGGCATCAGATTCGCCAGATTGCCGCGAGCATCAAGGAGTTCGGGTTGCATACAGCCGGAAGCCAAGTCTTGTGGGACTGGTTTTCCTTCACAAACGCGAGGTACTGGGCTGCTGCATCAGCAATTCTGTGGCGCTCCTTGCCATCAGCGCTCTTGAGTTCAACCCCTGCCGCGACAGCCGCCAAAACCTTTTCGCGCCGATTTAGGGCGATGAGGGCTGCGTCTGGGTCGTTGCCGACCGAATCGAAGCGCGGCTTGCCGTTCTCAAGCCAGCGGACTTTGTATTGACCCTCGGGATGCCGCTCTTCTTTGCCGTTGACGAACGCGACAAGCCGCTTCAATCGCCCGTTGTCGGACATGGCAGGCTTTACCGTTGTCCACTTGCCCGACGCGGTTCTTATCGTGATGTAGAGAGTCGCAGCGAGATTTGCCATGTCAAGACCCTTGAACCAACGGTCTTGAGTGTCCCGCGGGAGTGTGGGAAATGTAAAGTGAAATGTAAAAAGGCGGGTAAATCCTTGAAACCTAAGTAACTGGCGGAGAGGGGGGGACTCTGAGCTGAAGAGCGCCAGAGACCGGAGCCCTACTCCGGGTATTCCGTGAAACGTCTTCATTCCGCCCCGATTGCGCCGCAAAAACCTGTCCCAAACGCCAAGGGTCGCCAAGACCAAAGCCAAGCCACGCCAAGGTAAAATGGAACGCGCGGAACGCCGAATTCGGCGTTTCCTGGTTCGTCGGTATTAAACCCCATGGCGAAAGACGCGGCACTTCCAGACCCCATCAGGCATCTCGCAGCCAAAGGCAACGCCCTCATAGGAAGCCGCGAAGTCGCCCGCTTGCTCGACGTGCATCAAGAAACCGTTTACCAAATGGCTCGCAGGGGCGAGTTGCCCGCCACAAGAATCGGCGGCAGGTTGAAATTTTTCGCCGATGATGTTTTGCGCTATCTGCAAGAACGTCAGCTATAGGCTAGCGGAATTTTTTCCGGCAACCGGAAAACCTATAGCCGGACCTAGGCAATCTTAGGTACTGACCGACAGGGATCTCGCACACCGCGAGCTGAAGTCCATATTCGTAAGTACCTGCCGCAGGGTCATGCAGAACGGATGCGCGTCATAAGTTCTGTGATCTAAGGCTGCCCCGGACGCATTCAAGCAAAACGAAATCTTGATCGTGGCTTCGGCCACTGGAACCAAGGCAGGATTGCGCTTGAGTGCGGCTTCTAGTTTCTCTTCTCTTGCCTCACTTCGTAATTCTGCCCTTAGCCGAATTGACCGGCTCCCGGTCAATTCGCCCGGGGAGAACTCTATGTTAACGGCGCAACTGAAGCTAGAAGCTGATGAACAGATAACGACATTAATGCAAGACTTCCAATCCAAATGGGGCGGAATAAGCCGAGACTACGACCATTGCTGTGAGCTGGCTCACCGCATTTACGAACGGGCACTGCAATTGGCGTCGCAGTACGGCATACCACAACGAGGCTGCACGAGCGGCATAGCAAAGGCAGTTTGTGCGGCATTGAACCTGAAGAAATCTACGTTCTTTGACATGAGAAGACATCATCTGGTGAAGATCGGCAAAATGAAAGACGCCGACGAAGATGAAGGCTTCGGAGCCGTGGCAGGGGAGAATATAGAAGGCGCGGCTGAGGATGAAGCTGAAGATGAAGTTCCCAGCGAAGACGAGCAGGAAACAGGGGATACGAATTCCAACCCTGACACGAAGCGTAGTAACAGGAAGCGCAAGGCGCAGCTGCAACTTCCGTGGGGACACTCTGACGAAAGCGAAACCTATACGGTTACTGTACGCGGAGCTAAGCTACAACAATTCCGCGAGGCCCTGCGTGAAGCACGCCGTTTTTACGAGTGGACCAGCGACGAGCGGGCCATCATAGAAATCGTGCTACGCTCTGCCCGCCACCTAACCGGCCCGTACCCAGCGGGCGTTACGCGGGAGGTATCCCGTGTTGCTTAATAAACTCACTCTACGATATGTGCGCGATCCTGAATGGGCGGCCAGCCTTGAGTTGGTTGGCCGCCAACAGGCGGAGATTGTCTTAGGCGACGGCGGCCTGCGTGGAAACTACTTGTGCTCTGTGGAAGGAAAGACCCGGCCCGTATGCCTTTTCTTGCCCGGTGTTATTAGCCGCGATTACCTCGCGGAGGTTTACCCCGCGCTAAAAGCCGTGGCCCGAAGAAGAGCGTGGTCTACGAAACGCTCGAAAGTGATCGGCAACCATACCCATCGCCGTAATCGCGATGGAACCTACTCTAGCTTTGCGCGCGCAACGCATTTTGAAATCTTGAAAGAAGCAAAAGAAGGTGTATTTGGCTATTCGAAAACACGTGAATGCAGCTTCAATACGAAGTTTCCCGAAGAGTACCGCAAGCTGGTCGGACTGAGCGAATTTGTAACCGACAAGCTGGCCGAATACTGGCCTGAAGGACACACTCGCCAACTAAAACTTGCTTCACCCCGCGCTCCCTACCTTATCGGCCGCAGCCTCCATTCTCAGGCCGTTTGCAATTTGGACTTTTTAATGGGAGTTCACACGGACGACGGCAACGTAAAAGGACAAATGTCTGCCGAAATCGTCGCTGGAGGCTATAAGGGAGGCGGCTTAATTCTACCGCGCCTTAGCCTTTGCATCGCGCTGAAACCCGGCGATCTTCTGTTCTTTGATGGAGCCGAACACCACGCACCTGAGCGCTTCGTTGGCGAGCGGCTTTCTTGCATTTGGTATCTGCGCCCGCTAGCTCGCGTTCGTTGAAGGAAGACCCGTATGGAAGGCCGTCGCCCTGTGTGCGTAAACGTAAAAGGAACTCACGGAAGTGGTAAATCTAGCCTTTGCCGCTCGCTGTTAGAAAGCGATCCAGCGCGAGTACCCTTGCGGCTTGAGGGGTGGAAGATGGAGGTCGCAACTTACTCTCCCCGCTGGAATGCCCTGGTGCTTGGAGCATACCCACAAGGGCGGGGTGGTGGCTGCGACCATTTTCACTCCACAAAGGAGGTGAAATATCTACTTAATCTGTTTTGGGACCACGACGCGCCGAACCTCGTATACGAAGGCATCCTAGTTTCCAGCATACGCTCCCCCATGCTGGAGTTCATGTTGTATCTAAATGCCTTCAGCAAGGCGCAGCGTGAAATTAGCTACTGCTTCTTGGATACGCCTCTCTCGGAGTGCCTAAGCCGGATTTATCAAAGGAACGGCGGGAGGCAAATCAACGAACGTATCGTAGCTTCCAAACATAGCACCATCGCTCGGCACGCAGCATACTACCGGGCGAGCGGAATTAGATGTGAAGTCCTAGATACCTCCGGAAGTAAGCAAGAGGTATTTGAACGCTTCACTCAGCTGTTTTCGTTGGGCTCCGGCAGCTCAAACGAAAGTGCAATACGGGGTGAAGAAGGAGATAACCAGCATGGGCTTTGCCGAAGCGAGTGCGGCAGGGCCTAATCGCGTGATCGCGCGACTCGTTCGGCAACGCTGGATAAAAAGGAGGGAGTAGCTGCGTGAAACCGTAACGGGGAAAAGGCGCTACTCACTAAACTATGGCCACAAGGGCATCCCCATTTGCCGTCGATTTTTCCACCAAATATCGTCTCGTCATTGCGGAGGATGAAGAGCCTGCGGAGGGCTCGCAGTACTTGGAGGTTGAGCCCTCTGTCAGCACCCCGCTATTCACCAGGCGACAGATAAGGCGAATAAGGAACCAGTTCCTTCGAAATGAATTCTTTAAGGCTCGTGTTCGGCTAGGAGGTCGAACTTTTTATTGTAAGAAATGCGGCCACGACCACATTATCAGGAAGACGGACCAAACCGATAGAGCATACCGCCATTGGGTTCGCTTGTTACACGGTCACAAGAATTACACCTGAGCGGCACCCCAGAATCTAGGGAGTGCCGCCAGGCTGCCCGCAAAGTGGGGTGGTCCCTCACCTCAATAAATCCCCGGCACCAGACGCCACGTGCGGGTGCAGTAGGCCTCGTACTCGGCGCCGAAGTGTTCGCGTAGCAGCCGCTCCTCTGCGCGGATGCGCGCCACCAGCGGCACGAGCAGCGATGCGGTCAGCACCAAGCCTATCCCCGACCGGAACGCCAGCACCCATCCCAGGGAACTTATTAGTAGCCCAAGGTAGCTTGGGTTGCGAATCACGCCGTAGATGCCGTGCGTCTCCAGCTTGTGTCCCGCCTGAATCGCCACCAGCCCGCTGAAGCGCTTCTTGAGCACATACACAGGCCAGATGCGCAGTACACCGCCAGCAGCACACACCGCAACGCCAGTCCATCGTGTGGCATCACCGTCCAAAGTCCAGAATCCGATACGGTCCGTATATGCCGAGAAGTAGGCCATCAGGAGCGCAATAACGCTGAAGGCTCCCAACACCCAGCGGTTACCCCGGTCTTCCTTTTCGCCAGTGCTCAGGCCGCCCCCGGAAGGTACCGCCAGCGCGGCAAGTCCCACTGTGACCCACGCCAATGCGCGCAGGGCTGGATGCGCAAAGAAGGCGCTCCATCCGCCCCAGCCCGCGATCGCCAACCCAAACTGGATTACGATGGAGACCGCACCTGTGATCACAATCTTGACGCCGCTCATTGCTTTCTCCCAATGATTGTGCCCTCATCTTAACGTCGCCTTCATCATTTCGACCAGGGCCAAGCCGCTTGGGCGCTCTCCTCTTAATTATCGTGTCCCGAAAATCCCCTGTTCTCTCGTGATTCTTTCGCCCTCGGATCGGTGCGAAATGATTCTTCCCGCTACGAACTCCTTCATTGAAGGAGGAGTTAATGCCTCAATCACTTTCCGAACTGCTCCGAGACTTTCGTAAGCGAATCACGGACGCGATTCTTACGTGCCCTGACCTGACGTACCGCGACATCGCGCAGCGATTTGGCGTAAGCGTCATCACGGTCAAAAGGCTCGCACGCAAAGCGGGAGTAAAACGTCGTCGCGGCCCTCATCCGACGAGGCCTGCGGAAATCGCAACCCCAACCACGAACAGCGTATGCGCTGAAGATAGGAGTACTCATGAAGGGAAATAGTGTTTTGCGAGAAGCCGAGGAACTGGTGCGCTGTGCCGCTCTTCCGATCAACGCGGAATATGCGGTCGCCTCCTTTGTTGTCACCAGCACGCCGGAATTAACCGAACTGGAGGAACTGCAGCTATTCGCAGGTGGTGATGCGGCGGAATTTGTTAGTGAGCTTCAGCGGCAGCTAACTGCTGGCCGTATCGCCTTGGCGCTCTGCCCGATGTTGCATGTGGGATGGGGCCACGTACATTTTGACATCCACGTTGCTGAGCCTTATTGCGACGATCCCGATCTCCATGATTACGCGGTTCGCCTCGTAGCTGCACAACTGGGGCTGCGGTAGTCCCCGGCCGAATAACACGAAAGGAAATAAGAATCAGATGCAAATTGATAAAGCTGAAGATCTTCGTTGTCGCTACGAGCGGCGGCAAGCCGAAATACAGGCACTCGCGCTTCTCTGGAAGTTGCTACTCCCCGAGGAGTTCTTGCCTGCAGGTCGGCAGTTTTCAATCTGGATAGATCGTTACGGGTTCGAGCTAACCGAAAAGGGTATCCGCCAAACCGCCATTAAGTTCAGCATCTTGGAATCCAAAGCCAAGCGGGAAGGCAACGACTCCATTGCGATGACGCAGGACTACTGCGTTCGATATGCTTCGGCTGTGATGGTGAAGTGCGCAGCCCAGCACCAGGAGGCTGACTATGCCTAAGCGCCTTGTCGACGGCGACGCCATATGGCGTAGCGACTCCCTGTTGGCCATTCCGGTGGAATATCGCCGCGAGTACACGTGGCTGCTGCCCTTGGCAATGGCCAACGGCTCATTCGAGTGTCACCCGAATAAGATTTGGTCCGATTGCTACGCTTACAACCGGGAAGACATCAGCCGCGCCGAGGTCCCCAAGATTCTGGACGCCTTTGAACAGGCCAAACTGTTGTTCCGCTGGACGGTGGACGGCAAGACGTGGGGCTATTGGGTGGGCATCGAGAAGGAAGGTCGGCTCCCGAAGCCCAGCGATATCAAGTCCGGGAAGTTCAAGCTGGGTGAACCTGTTCCCCTGAAGGAATTGGAAGCCTTCACCGGGAGGGCGCTAAAGGGGCGCTGTGAGGGCGCTGCCGAGGCCCCTAGGGTTGGGTTGGGTAAGGAGTTGGAAAGGGTTGAGGATACGGGTTTGGATACGGAGTTGGGTACGGCTCCAACTTCGACTTCGTCGAACCCCAACTCCCAGACGAAAGAGCTGCGCTCAAACTCTTCAACTCTCAACTCAACCCCAACTCCAACCCAACCCGAACCCCAGTGGCTGATGGAAATGGCAGAGGCCATGGTTGCCCGTTACCCAAGAACTTGTCGTCCTGAAGCGAAAAGTGATTGGGAGATGTGTTTCCGTAGAGGAATTACCAAGCTGGCTGATGAGCTCTTCGGCGGCAAGGTGAATCAGGCCGCAACGTTCGTTGGTAAGAAGCTGGATGCTTTCATTGAGAAGTCGAAGGCCAGTGACAACGTGTACGCTCCCGTTAAGTTCTTCAGTGAATGGATCGCGACTGACTTCGATGTAAAGGCTTTGCGAAAGAAGAGGAAGATGGATGAAGACTGGTAAACCACGCATCTATTGTTCGGGTTCGTTGTGGTGGATCACGGAAGGGCCGGACAAGTTTCATCTATTCGGCCCGTTCCAGTCCTTTGGGAAGGTAACAAACAGAGCAGCAAGACGCCGCCCGGTCAATACTCGCTGGGCAGCAAGAAGCAAGTGCTACTCCTGTCGGCTTCGGTGATGATCCAGATCCGTTCGCCGCTGGAGAGTTGATAGGCCGACAGCAACCGCAACCCGTGCTGAAGCGAGTATTCGTTTTCTGCCAGGTCGTGCGCGTCCAACTCGCCCCAATCCCCCGCCAAGTGCCGCTGAAGAAATGTTAACGGGTTGTCACCCGCGTTCTCAATTGCCTGTAGCGCACCCGGAGTTGCTACGAGCTGGCCGAACGGGAATTTCGGTTTCATGCCCTAAGCGTAGCCGCCAGCGCCGTTGTACGAAAGGAGCTAACTAGACACGAACAACCCGAACAGCAAGCCCGTACAGCGCTCGCAAGCCTTGCATCGGGGCATTGCATCCACCGCGTACTTCGGCGCGTCAGCGGCTCCGCTGTAATCGGCTTTCATATCCCGCAATTTCGCCGGGGCAGCTCCGCGACAGCCCGATACCTTTTGGTTTCGCGCCTGCGGTTCGCGCCTCTAGTCGATGGGCAGGATTTCTTTGCTGCCAATTAAACCGTCGTTAAACACTTTGTGGCCGGGCGGGTAGAGTTCAACCGCGCATGAGCTGCGATGGTTGAGAAACCGCAGACTGCCAGGAGGAATGACGATGATACCCAGCAGGAACGTGCCGAAAAGTACCACCACTCCAAAGCCGGCAAGTACCCCCAAGAGCCCGGCCCCGGCGAAAGCTGCAGGAAAGCCCGAAGCGCCGTTGACCGCCGCCAAACCCGAACCGCCCACAACCACGCCGAAACCTGACTTCAAGACGGCTGCCGCCGACAAGACCGAAACTGTTGCTCCGACGGAGGCAACACCCGCTGCCGCTCCAACGAAGCCTGAACCGAAGCCTGCCGCCCCCAAGCAGGAAGAGTTCGTGGGTGAAAAGCTGCGGACGAAGTCCGACGTGCTCGGAGCGTTGAAAAAAGGTGGACGGCTGAAGATTGAGAATGGCCTGTGGCGGCTGATTCGCGCGGACGGCAGCAAACAGAGGGTATCGAAGCGCAGAGCCGTTGTACTCCGTGAACAGAAGGCGATCATCGCAGACGGCGAAGGGTACGTGCTGGCGCCTGAGGGCGAGAAAAAGGCGGAGCCCCAGTCCGAGGCAAGCACCAGGGACAGCAAGTAAACGCGGCGTCGGACGCAACTCACGATGCACGGGATAAACCCGTGCATTTTTCTTGTTTCCGCGCGAATAAGTTCCGAGTCGCCCGTTATCCGACCAGAATCAGGGTTAATGGTGATCTACTGTTCGGCCTGGACCTGCTGGGTACACAGCTACAGGAGAACATCAACAAGTTTGGCGACTGCCTTTCAGCGTTTCAGCCTTTTCGATTTCTATCAACATCTCATGCGACCGCCGCTACGCCCTGGAGTGTGTGAGATGCCGTTCGGCAACCGCCTGGATTGCGCCCTTTGCAGCGGCAGCTAGATCGCCGATGTCGTCGTCAGTCATTGGCGTCGAAAGCGCCATCATCCCGGAACGCGCCGCCAGAACGCCGCGATTCAGAAGCTGGCGATGGAACGTGCCCAGCATTTCCCCTTCTTCTCTGCTGGCAAATGCCGAGCGATAATCGCGCAGCGGACGATTGTTGAAATGCACCTTCAGCAGCGACCCCGCGCCAACCACCTGCCCGGCCACGCCCAACCGGCGCATCGCATCGCTTATCCCGCTGCGGACTTGCTCGCCCATGCGATCCAGTTTCTTGAACGCCGCCCGGTCCAGCAGGCGCATTGCCGCCAGCCCAGCGTGCATGGTTACCGGATTGCCGCAGAAAGTCCCTTCCACCGGAATAGCCGGCTTTCCTTTGCTTGCGTCGAACAGGGCCATGATCTCGTTCCGCCCGCCGACAGCGCCCACCGGGAACCCTCCCCCGATGATCTTTCCCAGCGTCGTCAGGTCAGGCTGTATACCCCATACGGCCTGCGCGCCGCTGTAGCTGAGGCGAAAGCTGATCACTTCGTCAAATACCAGCACCGCCCCGATCTCACTGGTCACACGGCGAATCATCTCCAGGTATTCCCGGTCGGAAGGCAGCAGGCCCACACGGTTAGGCATTGGATCGATGAGCACGGCCGCAAGTTCGGGACCGTGCTTTCTGATCAGTTCTTCGGCCTTGCCGCAGTCATTAAGGGGAATGGAAACGACATCCTTGAGCACGGCCGCCGGTATGCCACGCGCATACGCCAGCGAGGCCGGCGGCTCTCCCCAGTTCTGGGGAGTGGGATCAAGGCTCACTTCGGCGTAGTCGTATGAGCCGTGATAGGCGCCTTCTACCTTGGCGATCTTCGTCTTGCCGGTGAAGGCGCGCGCCGCCTTGATGGCTGTCATCACCGCCTCGGTGCCCGAGTTGTCAAAAACGATTTTTCCCATCGACGACACGCGCTCGCAGAGCAGTTCCGCCAGTTCCACTTCGGATTCGGTAGGCAATCCGAAGGCCGAGCCAAGGCTCACCTGTTCGGTGACGGCGCGGACGATCTCCGGGTGCGCGTGACCATGAATGAGAGAGGTGAAATTGTTAACGCAGTCGATCCGCGGCACATTGTCCTTGTCCCAAACCCGGCAGCCCTGGCCGCGGATGGCATAGATCGGGTAAGGGTCCATGTAAACGATGCTGCGGGTGTTTCCTCCCGGCAAACTGCGTTTGGCCCGCTCGTACAAAGCCTTCGACTGCGACTGTTCAACAGGGTAGGTCATCTTCAGCCTCGATTTCCCGCCTGCGGCACAGACACCACTGTCTGGGGTCCCGCAAAGCTTTCAACGGGAATCTCTTTTTCTAGCTCTGAATGGCTGAAATTGTACTGCTCGGGAGTGAGTTGGCAAGCCAAAACTGCATCAGCCAACGCAAAACGGCGCGATGTCGCGCCATTCTGAAAGCCAGCGCAATGTGTCTTTCAGAACTTGACTGGCGAGGAAATTCTTTGGGGTCGCTAGGCGGTAGCGCATCCACTTGCCCTGCCGCCGGGCAGACACGAGAGCCGTGCGGCGTAAGTACGCAAGATGCCGAGAATTAGTCGGCTGCGGCGCCTCCAGAATCTCTACGAAATAACACACGCAGACCTCCTGCTCCGCCATAAGGTTCAACAGACGTAGGCGAGTGCGGTCTGCAAGCGCGACGAACAAGCGTTCCATTATCACCAAGATATTGTCGGCGTTTCTCAGCTCCCCAGGCCAAGATGGTAACGTACATACTCGTATTGACGTGTATGTTTGTTGAGTTTATTCTCCGGGCATTACGTTTCCGTGTCGAATGCAAGGAGCACCCAATGACTCAAACAGGTTGCGGACGTGGTACGACCATGTGCCAGATCTCTCCGACGACCGCGCAAGCGGACCCGGTCATTGGGTCACTGAGTACGCAGATCACTTGGCGCGACGTGCTCGGCGGCTGGAAAGTGCGTTGGCGCCTCGGGCGCATGGAATATCGGGTCGCACCGGGGCTTTACCGCGTCGGGCAGCCGGATGCAAACTCACCGGTGCTGGTTACTGCTAACTACAAGCTGACTGTTGACCGGGTCCGAATGGAGCGTGTTGGCATTAACGTATGGTTGCTGGTTCTCGATACCAAGGGAGTCAACGTGTGGTGCGCCGCTGGCAAGGGGACTTTCGGCACCGACGAACTCGTCCGCCGTATCCAGGCCGCCAATCTGAAGGAGGTTGTAGGGCATCGTAATCTCGTGCTCCCGCAGCTTGGCGCCACTGGAGTGGCTGCTCATGAGGTAAAGCGCGCGACCGGCTTCTCAGTCCACTATGGACCTGTCCGTGCGTGTGACATTCAAGCCTATCTCGCTGCGGGCATGAAGGCCACGCCAGCAATGAGGCGCGTAACTTTCACTTGGAGAGAGCGCATCGTCCTAGGGAATCTCTGATCAAGGGCCGTTGTGCCGCTACGTGTGTAAGTTCGCGGTTTGCATAGCGGCTTTGGTGCTTCCTGAGGTTACGTTCCTGCCCGGCGGCACTCCGCCGTGATGCCGTG
>Ga0181524_10003105_pt1 | contig 16479 bp, 11 predicted proteins | sample PEATcosm2014_Bin_34_FD_119761 | JGI IMG/M metagenome (GOLD analysis project Ga0181524, IMG submission 119761) | Peatland microbial communities from MTU Mesocosm Facility, Houghton, MI, USA - PEATcosm2014_Bin05_60_metaG | ecosystem: Environmental > Terrestrial > Soil > Wetlands > Peat | place...
GCCGCCGCCGTCATCCCGCCGCCTCGCGATGAAGACGAACGAATTCGTCGACGGCGACGCGCGCGAATTCCGGCGTGTAGAGATTGAGGTCCACTTCCTTGATCGCGTCCTTGCGATCCAGCTTTTCGCGTAGCCGCGCGACGAACGCGGCGTCGGCCTCGGGGTCGTGGAGCGGCCGGCCTTCGCAGTCGATCGACGACCAGCCGCGCAAGGGAACGAGAAACGTGAAGGCTCCCTTCGACTGATTGAGGCGCGCGGCGACGACGTCGGCGGCCTGCCTCAGCTCGTCGGCGGTCGAGCGCACCTGAATGCGAAACGAGTCCTGGACGTAGCGGGCGCGGTCCTTGGTCGCCTGCAACTTGTCGGGACGCCCGCCATAGCTGAGGAAGTCGAGGCCGCAGGGCGCGAGTACGGCGGGAATGCCTCGCCGCGCGGCCGCCGTCAGGCGATCCGGACCGGGATCGCGGTTGCCGCCGCAGAGGTGCTCGACGACGCCGCCGGTGCACAGATCGAGCACGCCCTGGAACAGACCGTCGGCGATCATCTCTTCCATCGCCTTGTCGCCCTTGCCCTGGGCGTGGCAGACGACGGGGATGAAGCCGGCGCCCTCCAGCATGCCGACCGCCGCCTGCGCCGCCATCTCGGCGAAGCCGAAGGACGAGATCGCGACCACCGGGCGGTCGAACGAAAAGTCCGTTCCCAGCGTCATCTCGACCATGCCGCAGATGGCGCCCACCGCGTTGACGATCTGCGCCTTCAGCAGAGGGTTCATCTTGACGATGTCGAGTACGGTGTTGTGCATGGTGACGTCGCGCGTGCCGACGCCGATTTCGACATAGCGCGGATGTCCCGCCATCGGCGTCGCCATCAGCTTGGGCATGCCGAAGGGCAGTTTCTGCATGACGGCGGTCGACACCAGCGTCGACGTCGCGCCGCCGATGCCGATCACGCCGTGCACGCGTCCCTGTTTCAACAGATCGCCGACGACCGCGCTGACGCCGGCGATCTGATTGTTGGTCGCCGCCTCGCGGTTGGAGCGGTAGTAGGCGCGCACCGTCTCGATCGGCAGGCCGCCGCGTAGCGCCACCTCCTCGCAGGTGACGTCGCCGGCCAGCGGCGGCGGCTCCTCCATGCTGAAATCGACCAGGATCGCCTCATGGCCGCGGGAGCGGATCAGATCCTTGACGAAAACGATGTCCTCGCCGCGCGTGTCGAGGTTGCAGATGACGACGACGCCTTTTCGACCTCCGCTCGCCCCGACCATCAACTTCCTCCCGCTTTTTCAACGACATTACCCCGAACACGGGCGACGAGGGTAGGCCATCGATCGCCGCCCCGCCGGTTCATCGCTTCTCCGCCCGGTGCGAGGAGGGCGGCGGATTCGCGCCGACGACGCTGCGCAGCCCTCTTAAGATCGCTTCCGTCGCCGGCGGCGGCAGGAGGCCGATGGCCCGCTCCGCCGCGGCGCCGAGCGCGATGAGAGCCGCATCGGCGCCCGCCCGACCGTCGAGCTCCAGCCCGACGGGCAGGCCCGCCTCGGTCAGTCCGGCGGGCAGGCTGACGCCGGGCGCGCCGACCGCGCCGGTCATGCCGGTGTTTCGGATCAGCACGCCGACCTTGTTGACGGGCTTGCCGCCGACGACGACTTCGTCCTCGAATCGATCGCCGTCCGATGGGATCAGCGGCGCGGTCAGCGGTTCGGTCGGATAGGCGATCGCGTCGAGCCCGTTCTGGCTGAAGATCTCGGCGTATTGCGCTCGAACCCTTTCGCGCGACATCGTGCGCGCCGCCGTGATCGCCTGCGGCGGAAAATCGGCTTCGCGCGCCATGTCGAAAAGGCGCTTGGTGTCGCGGCTCTCGATGCGGCCGATCACCTCGGCGGCGTCGAACTGCGGCGCATGGCGGGCGAAATAGATCGCCAGATCGCTCTTGAAGCCGTTGACCAGCAGGGTCTCGAAAACGGGCTGCGCCGCGCTCGCGAAGGCGGAAAAATCGACGTCGATCAGGACCGCGCCGGCCTCGCGCAATCGCGCCGTCGCCGCCTCGGCGATCCTTTGCACGTCGTCGTCGAGCGCTTCCCAGTGATGGCCGCGCGGCAGGCCGATGCGAACGCCCTTCAATTCCTTCGTCGGGACGGATTGGCCCGATATCGCCTCGTGCAGCAGCGCCACGTCGGCGATCGTGCGCGCCATCGGGCCGATGGTGTCGAGATCGGCGGCGAGCGGCACGACGCCGTCGTCCGAATAGAGCTTGCGCGCGCCCGCGATCGAAGGCCGCAGCGCCGCCGTGCCGCAAAAGGCCGAGGGAATGCGCACCGAGCCCGCCGTGTCCGAACCGAGGCCGGCCGCGACGATGCGGGCCGCCAACGCCGCCGCCGTTCCGCCGCTGGAGCCGCCCGGCGTGCGCGCCGGGTCGTGCGGGTTGCGCACGAAGCCGAAGGCCGGGTTCGACGACGTGCCGCCGCCCGCCAGCTCGTGCATGTTGGCCTTGCCGAACAGAATCGCGCCGGCGCGCCACAGCGCCGCGGCGACCGGGGCGTCGGCCTTGGGCGTCAGCGACTTCAGGCTGGCCGTCCCGGCCGAGGTGGGGAAACCGAGCGTGTCGATGTTGTCCTTGACCGCGACCGGCAGGCCGCCGAGCGGCCCGAGCGCCTCGCCGCGCGCGCGCGCCGCATCGACGCGATGCGCGGCCTCGAGCAATCGATCCTCGTCCATCCACGCGACGGCGTTGAGCGGCGCGAGCGCGCGCTGGCGCTCGACCAGCCGCGCAGCGTAGGCCTCGGCCTTCATCGCGCCGTCGCGAATGTGCGCGATCGCCTCGCGGGCGGAAAGGTCGATGGGGTCCGACACGTCGCGCTCCCCTGGGTTTCTCGGCGTCGTCGCGCTCATCGGCGCGGCCGGGCCGTCGGATTTTCGAGCGAACAATCCGGCGGCCGCAAGAGCGCGCCGCGATTGGATCGGCGCACGCCGTCACGTGCCGCTGCGTCCCTTCTCCCCGCTTGCGGGGAGAAGGTTAGGATGAGGGGCCGGGGGATTAGCCGCAACGGCGCGGCCAACGCCCCGGCCCCTCACCCCTGCCCTCTCCCCGCAAGCGGAGAGAGGGGGCGCTCACGCCCGAATGCGGTACGCTCTAGGGAGCCACGCGCCTCGCAACCGCCGGCGTTGCGGTCCCCTCCGGCTCAACCGCCGTAAGGCAGCAATTGCGCGCCGATCGGAACGTTCTTGTCGTTGACGTTCTCGGTGATGACGAGGTCGAGCTTGAACTTGCTGCCCGCCTTCGCCTTCACCCATTGGGTGCCGATGATCGGCGTGTTGAAGCAGTTCGGCACCGGCCCCTTGGTGAAATCGACGACCCCGACGGTCGTGTCGGCCTTGAGCGTCGAGATCGCCTTGGCGACGCCCGCCTTGTCGCCCGGAGCGCCGCTCGCCTTCAGCGCCGCGATCCCAGCGTCGAACAGCGACTGGGTCGCTCCCAACTGCTGGCTCCACTGCTTGCCCGTGTCCTTTTCGTAGGTGTCGGCGATGTCCTTCGAGGCCATGCCGGTGACCGGCGACTTGTAGGGGAAGGTGGGGTGCCAGTAGCAGGCGCTGGCGATATTGGGCGCGAGCGAACCGAGCGCCTCCATCGTCGAGGCGAACAGGCCCGTCTTGGCGACCTGGACGATCTTGAAGTTCTTGGCGAGGCCCTGCTGCGCCGCCTGCCGCCAGAAGGTGGCGAAGTCGGGCGGGATCGGGAAGGTGTTGAAGATCTCGCACTGCTCGGCCTTGAACTTGGCGATCTGCGCCGAATAGTCCGTCGTTCCGTCCTCGTACGGGCCGGGGTCGACGATCGTGAAGCCGGCCTTGGCGAGAGCCGGCGCCAAATGCTCGCGGATCCCGTTGCCGTCGGCGTCGTTGGGATAGAGCACGCCCACCTTCTTGTTGGTCTTCACCGGGCCGTTCCATTGCGAAACATAGCAATTGAGGAAGTCGTGCGCGCCGAAGCTGAAGAGGTAGCTCCACTTGAAGGGGGAAGGCTGGCCCGGCTTGGCGCCGCGGCCGAAATAGAACGCCTCCCACGGCATGACCGTCGACAGCGAGGGGACGCCCGCGGCCTCGCAGGCGTCGGCGACGGGATTGACCGTCTCCGGCGTCGACGTCGACAGCATCAGGTCGACCTTGTCGCGATTGATCAGCTCCTTGGCGAGCTGGCCGGAGCGCGCCGGATCGGACTGGGTGTCCCGGTCGAGGATCTCGACGCCGTAGGTCTTGCCGCCGATGGAGAGGCCGCCCGCCAGGGCCTTGCGAACCTGTTTCAAGATGAAGGGATCGCTCTCGCCGAAACTCCCCAGCGGGCCGGTGAGCGGACTGATGAAGCCGACCTTGATGGTGGCGCCCGCGGCGATCGCCGGGGTCGCCAACGACAAAGGTCCGGCCAAAGCGAGCCCGCCCGCCCCGAGTCCCGTCGCTTTTATGAACGCGCGCCGGGTGATCGCAGCCTCGTTCTCGCCGCCCAGACGCGTGAATTTCGCTTTGCTCATTTCTTCCTCCCTTTGTTCAGGAAGAAACGGAAGCCCCGAAGCGCAATCCAGCCGCCGCCGACGCCGCCGAAAACAACGTCTCGCGCCCGACTCGCACCGTTGTCCGTTCCCCCAGATTTTCTTAACGATAACGTCCCGGAACGCTAGGCGTCGCCGGGTTTCTTCTGTCGTGTCCGCGCAAGGCGACCAACTCTGACGTATGGCTTCGAGCCGAAGATAGACCCCGCGAGAACCGGCGCTGAGTTCGACGCCCCCTTCACCGTACAGGCATTAGGGCGCGCCGTCATCCGCCACTCACCTATCGAAAGATTGTCGCCGGAGAAATAGCGGAATTTTCGGCAGGCCCCCGCGCTCGACCGGCCGCTCGCCTTGCAATCGCGCCGGTTCGTTCATGCGCAAACGCTATTCACTGTCGTTCCAGGGGTCTGCGTCGGGCGTTCGCCGGTCAGCTCCAGATGGAACCCCGGTTTGTCGACGACGACCCGCGACGTGTCGGACCGTCGGGTGAGCTCCCGCAGCAGCTTGATCACCGGCCGCGTGTCCGGGTTGTAACGCCGGCGGGCCGGCCCGGCGGCTTTGACCGCGTCCACCTGGTCGGCGGGCATGGTGGCGCGCAGCAGGAATTCCTCGTCGGACAGCGAGGGCGAAAACCGCCGCCGCAATTCGGCGAGCGAAGGCGGCGGCGGCTCCTTCTTGATCTCCTCGGCTCGCGGGCGGGCGAGAATGCGGTCCATGACGTTCGGGTCCACGGGGCGCGCCGGCCGGCCGAAACGGCCGAGCACATAGCGGATCACCTGGTCGGGAACGGTGGCGTAGCGCTCCTTGCCCATCACGTTGAACATCGCCTGGGTGCAGACGATCTGCGGGAACGGCGTCACCATGATGGGATAGCCGAGCTCGGCGCGAACGCGGTCGACCTCGATCATAACCTGCGGGAACAGATGGCCGAGCTTGACCTCCTCGAGCTGCCGCTTGGTCGTGGTCATCACCCCGCCGGCGACCTGATGATGGAAGAAGCGCGCGTCGAACTCGCGCGGCTGGCCGAACGGCAGGCCTTCGGCGCGCGCCAGGCGAACGAGGTAGTCGTTCATGCGCGCCAGCGCGTCGTCGTCGACCTCGACGGTATGGCCGAGTTCGCGCAGATTCGCGACGGTCTGCAACGCCTGGGGCAACGACGTGCCGCCGCCCAACGGGCCGACGCCGACGTGCAGGACGTCGACGCCGAGATCGGCGGCGACGCAATAGGTGTAGGGCGCCATGCCGATCGTGCAGTGCGAATGCAGTTCGAGCGGCAGCCGGCCTTTCGCCGCCTGCACGGCGGGAATGAGCGTGCGCGCGCGGTCGGCGGCCAGGAGGCCCGACGGGTCCTTGATGTAGAGCCGATCGAAGTCCGGCGATTTGGCGAGCGCGGCCGCCAGATTGGCGTAGAAGCGATCGTCGTGCGCGTCGCTCAGCGTATAGGTGAGGGCGCCGATGATCTCGCCGCCGCCTTCCTCGCGGATCATGCGCGCGGTGGCGAGCATCGCCTCGAGGTCGTGCATCGGCTCGAGCACGACGAAACGGGTGACGCCGTTGCGCGCCAGGCAACGGTAGACGAGCCGCATGACCTCGGCGTCGAGCGTCTCCCACGAGATGAAGCGGAAGCCGACGCCGATGAATTGCAGCGGCGTGTCGGGCGTCGCCCGGCGCATCAGGCGGATGCGCTCCCAAGGGTCCTCGCGATAGTACTTGACCGCGACGCCCATGTGCGTGCTGGCGATGAAGTCGATGGCGCGAAAGCCGACCCGGTTCATGACGGGCGCGATCTCGAGGCATTGCGGCGTGTTGAGGCCGGTGGCGCCCCAGGCGCTCTGGTTGCCGTCGCGGATCGAAACGTCGACCAGTCGGATGCTCGCCATAACGGGCGTTCCTCTAGAGCGGGTTGCGCGCCGCGGATGGCGCGGACCCGCGTCGTTCCAGAAAACGATTGAAATAGGCGGTGTCGACGCCGCCGGCCGCGAATTCCGCGTCATCGAGCAGCGCAAGATGCATGTCGCGGTTGGTCGACACGCCGCGCACGTCGCAAGCGCTGAGCGCCGATTTCATGCGGTCGACGGCGTCGCCCCGCTGCGCGGCGCGGACGATGATCTTGGCGAGCAGCGAATCGTAGAAGGGGGGAACGCTCGATCCCGCTTCGATATGCGTGTCGACGCGAACGTTCGGCCCCGCCGGAAAAACCGCGGCCTCGATCCTTCCCGGCGTCGGCCGGAAGTCGCGCGTCCAATCCTCGGCGTTGAGCCGGCATTCGATGGCGCAGCCCTCGAAGCGGATGTCCTCTTGGGCGAGGCGCAGCGTCCTGCCTTCGGCGATGGCGATCTGCTCGGCCACCAGATCGAGCCCGGTGATCGCTTCGGTGACGGGATGTTCGACCTGGATGCGGGCGTTCATTTCCAGGAAATAGAACTCCTCGCGGTTGCGATCGTAGAGGAACTCGACGGTGCCGAGGCCGAGGTACTTCAAATGCCGACCGAATGCGACCGCCGCTTGGCGCATCCCCGAGCGGGCGCGCTCGGGAAGGCAAGGCGCCGGCGCCTCCTCGACCAGCTTCTGGTAGCGGCGCTGGACGGAGCAGTCGCGATCGCCGAGATGGATGACGCTTTCGCCGTCGCCGACGATCTGCACCTCGACATGGCGGCCCGAGGCGACGAACCGCTCGAGATAGACGCGCGAATCGGCGAACGCCGCGCCCGCTTCGGCCTTCGCCAGCTCGACGGTCTCGGCGAGGCGCGAGGGCTCGCTCACCAGTTTCAAGCCGCGCCCGCCGCCGCCGCCGACCGCCTTGACCAGCAAGGGCCAGCCGATCCGTTCGGCGAGCGCCATGGCTTGCCCGGTCGAGTCGACCGGGCCGCCCGCCGCCAACGGCAGGCCGGCCTCCACGGCGTGGCGTCGCGCGCGCAACTTGTCGCCGACGGCCTCCAGGTTCGCCTCGCTAGGGCCGATGAAGACGAGGCCGCGCGCCCGGCAGGCGCGGGCGAGACGGACGTTCTCGGATAGGAAGCCGTATCCCGGATGGATGGCGTCCGCTTTCGTCCGCACCGCCGCTTCGACGATCGCCTCGACGTTCAGGTAGCTGTCGCTCGATCGGGGCGGCCCGATGCAGATCGTTCGATCGGCGAGCCGCGCGGGCACGGCGTCGAGGTCGGCTTCCGACGCCGCGACGACCGTCTCGACGCCGAGGCTGCGACAGGCGCGGATGATGCGAACGGCGATCTCGCCGCGGTTGGCGATGAAGACCCGGCGGATGTTCATGCGCCGGACCGCCGGATCCGCATCAGGACCTGCTCGGCTTCGACGAGGCGGCCGTCCGGGACGCGGATCTCGATGACCGTGCCGACGACGCCGGCGCTGATCGAGTTCATCAGCTTCATCGTCTCGATGATGCCGATGACCGTATGTTCGCCGACCTCGTCGCCGACCTCGACGAAGGGCGGCGCGCCGGGCTTGGGCGCGCGATAGAACGCGCCGCCCATCGGCGTGCGCACCGCCGTCACGCCGTCGATTTCCGCCTCGACCGGCTCGGCCGCCTTGGCCGCGGCGATCGTCGGCGCCGCCTCGGCGCCGGCCTCGCCGATCATGTGGGGCGGGGAGAGCGTATGCGTCTCCTGCGTCCAGCCGGCGGGCGAACGCCTGAGATAGAGGTCGAACGTGTCGGTCTTGATGCGAAGCTCGTCGTAAAAGGAGGAGTCGAGAATGCGAATGATGTCGTCGACGTCGTCGCTGGTCAGGATCATGACTTCTTGGCTCCGCCGAGCAGCGCGAAGACATGCGCGTAGGCGTTCGCCTTCGGGGCCGCCGCCGGCTTGGCCTCCTTGTTCGCCCAAATGGTTTCCGGCCGGCTCTGCAGGAGATAGAGGCGTTCGCCGCCGTCGCCGTCGGGCGCGAAAGCCCATTCGATGTCCTGCGGGCAACGATAATGCGCCTCGACGCGCTTGCCGATCCCAGCCAGTTCGGCAATCTGCGCCTCGTCGAGGCAGGGCGCGTCTCGGCGCTCTTCCGGGACGGGAATTTCCCGCACGCCGCCGGCCGCCAGATCGGGGACGTGCTCGACGGTCTTGTGGGACACCGTTCGCTTGACGATTTCGCCGGTGACCTTGCTCAAGACGTACTTGTCCGGGGTGACGACGCCGCTGACGACCGACGAGCCGAGCCCCCAACTGCTTTCGATCGCGATGACCGACCGGTCGCCGGTCAGCGGGCTGCGCGTGAACATCACGCCCGAGCAGCGCGAGTTGACCATGCGCTGGACCACCACGCCCATGGCCAACCCGCCCTCCGGCAATTTGAGCCGAAGCCGGTAACTGACGGATTCGGCGCTGTAGAGACTGGCCCAGCAATCGCGCACCGCGTGGAGGACGCGTTCGCCGCCGCGAATCCAGAGATAGGTGTCCTGAAGGCCGGCGAAACTCGCCTCAGCTCCGTCTTCGCTGGTGGCCGACGAGCGCACGGCGACGGGCTCATCGCCCGCGCCCGCGCAGAGGTCCGCGTAGCCCGCCAGGATCGCCTGCGCGAGATCGTCCGGCATCGGGGCGCCGGCGATCCGCGCCCGCACGCCTTCGGCGACCTTGGCGATGACAGGCAGATCGCCGACGCCGAGCCCCTCGATCGCGCGCCGGATCGAGCCTTGCGGGTCGATTTCGGCGAGGAAGCGTTCGAAGGCCGCGGTCGAGACGACGAACCCCGGGGGCACGCGAATTCCGGCTCGGGTCAATTCGCCCAGACTGGCGCCTTTGCCGCCGACCGTCGGACGGTCGGCGACGCCGACGTCGCGAAAGTTCAGGGTGACGCCCGCGCCTGTTTGCGTCATGCCGGCTCTTCCTCAGCTCAGGATGGTGACGACGCCGCTGTTGCCGTCGACGCGCACGCGCTGCCCGGTCTTGATGCGCTTCGTCGCGCCGCCGGTCCCGACCACGGCGGGCATGCCGTATTCGCGCGCGACGATGGCGGCGTGCGACATGGTGCCGCCGATGTCGGACACGGTCGCCCTGATCTTGCCGAACACCGGCCCCCAGCTCGGATTGGTGACCGGGCAGATCAGAATTTCCCCGTCCTGCATCTGACCGATGTCGTTGGCGTTCATCAGCACGCGCGCGACGCCCTCGGCTATCCCCGGCGAGGCGGCGAAGCCGTGCAGCTCGTGCTCATGGCCGGCGTCGGGCTTGCGAGCCCAGGCGGCGAGGGTTTCCGAGGTGATGCCCCAGAGCATCTGCAACGCGGGATCGGCGATATCCTCGGGAATGGGCCCGAGCGCGGGCGGGGGCGACCACTCCTTGAGCTTCTCCCAGATGCGCTTGCGCTCAGTAAGGATCGGCTTCCAATAGCCGCGACCGGCGGGCGCCGAGCCCGCCGCCCAGGCCAGGCTGACTTCCTGCAAGGCGAGATCGGCTTCCGTGTGATGCAGGTGGAAGAAATCATCCGTCTCGGCGATCACGCCCCAGCGCGCCAGCAGCGCCCCGAATTCGCGCAGCTTGTTGAACCAGATAGTGGTGAACCAGTGCTCGCAATAGAACTTGTGGTCCTCGACGAAGGGGAAGACGAGGTGACAGAGCCCGAGCATCTGATCGAAGGCGCCGCGCTCCTCGTCGCTCGACAGCAGGGCGCGGTATTCGGCGATGATGCGCTCGCGTTCCTTCTTCAGCGCCGCGGTCGGCCGCTCGATCGACTTGCCCGCCTTGAGCATTTCGGCGTAACGCGCGATCGCCGAAAACGGGATCGACAGGTCGTCGTTCCAACTGCGATGATGATGGTAGAACCCGTCGCCCGTCGACATCAGGAACCAGGGATGACGCGCCTTCTCCAACGCATCCAGCCATTTGCGGCCGGGCTCGCCCATCTGTTCGAGGGCGGACATGATATCGGCGGGATTGGAGCCGTCGCCCAGCTTGCCGTCGAGGCCGAGCTCGACCGCCAGACGGGCGAGCGTCTTCAGTTCTTCGTCGGGGCGGAACATGAAGACGTCGATCCCCGCCACCATGCGCGCGACGGTCTGGTCGGCGATCTCCGGGAACGCCTTTTTGCAAAACTCGAAAAACACGAGATAGGCGCCGTAGCCGAGCATGAGGAATTCGAAGTGGTAGTGCCACATCTTCGAGAACGCCTCGACGCAACGGTGGTAGGTCTCGCGCACATAATGGTTCTGCCCGATGCCGCGGCCCGAGGTCACCACCTCGATGTCGTCGAATTCGGGCAACGTCGGAACCTTGATGTCCTCGACCTCCTTGATGAGGGCGAGCATCCGCTGTTTCCATTCGTCGTAGAGCCGGTTCCAGTTCTGGTAGTAGAAGCCGGCGCGCTCCTGGAACAACGCCAGGCGCCGGCCGATCTCTGAGGGATCGGTGACCGGATAGGCGGTGATGTAGACGCGGCCGTTGACGATGCGATGATCGATGCCGAGGGTCGTCGGGAACGAGAAGACGCGGGTGGTGAAAGCGCCCAGGCCTTGATAGGGAATTTCCGCCGTCAGGACGTCGAACGCCGGCATCGGCTCGGGGAAATGCATCGCGTTGTAGAACCAGAAGACCTTGTCGTCCTCGGGCCGGAAACGCGTGAAGTAGGGATACATGGACTCCCAGCCTTCGGTTCCCGGGACGTCGCGGATTTCAGAGGGCAGCAGGAAAGCGCGCGCGTTGGCTGACATCCTATGTTTCCTCCCCATCTCTAATTTTGACGGATTCTTGCCGTCGTTTTGTGCGAAAACCGGGCGCCGCTCGGGAGTGGCCGAGATCGCTAGCCCTCCAATTTAGAGGCGCGTCCGTCGAACCGGCACCTATCCAAAGATAGATCGACTATCCCCCAGCCGGGGGGCCAAATCGTGACGGGAGGGCCCATCGCGACATAGACGGGTCGTTGTCCCCTCCCAACGTGCTGCGCCACGCTCGGGCCGCCATCTTTCGCAATGCGTCGCCGGAAGCGATGGTTGCCGCCGACATAAGGCATATCCGCCGTTCGACGGCGACGATCGCGTCCGCTACGCTCGCCGGCGACGGCGCGCGGGTCGGCGAGCCCGTCGCGTGACGGCGCACTCAGCGGGGCGGAACGACAGGTGATGACTCGAGAGCTCGGCGAAGGCCCGCGCCGCTGGAACGGATGGGGCGGCGAACGAACGGAATTTCCGCTGAAGCCCAAGGCGTTGGCGTTCTTGAGCCGGGCGTTGAACGGGCCGGGCGCGCGACTGCCCGACGCCAGTCTGGCTTCGGTGATCGCCAAAACGCCGCCGTCGCGTTTGCCGGCGCATCCCCTGGTGTCGACCGACGCCGAGACGCGCATTCGCCATGCGCGCGGCCAGAGTTTTCCCGATTGGCTCGCCATGCGCTCGGGAAACTTCGAACGCTTCCCGGACGGCGTGGCGCTGCCGACGACCAGCGACGAGGCTGGCGAAGTTCTGCGCTGGGCCTATGGCCAGGGCTGCCTCGTCATCGTTTACGGCGGCGGCACGTCGGTTGCCGGGCACGTCAACGTCCCGCCGTCCGACGCGCCCGTGCTGACGCTGTCGCTGGAGCGCATGGATCGCCTGCTGGCGCTCGACGAAGAAAGTCAGATCGCCACGTTCGGCGCGGGAACGCCCGGCCCGGCGCTGGAGCGGCAGCTCGGGGAAAAGGGTTTTGTGCTCGGCCATTTTCCGCAATCCTGGGAATTGTCCACCGTCGGCGGCTGGGTCGCCAGCCGTTCGTCGGGTCAGCAATCGCTGCGCTACGGCCGCATCGAGCAGATGTTCGCCGGAGCGCGGATCGAAACGCCGCGCGGGACGATGACGATACCCGACTTTCCCGCTTCGGCGGCGGGGCCGGACCTGCGCGAGATCGTCCTGGGCAGCGAAGGGCGCATCGGCGCGATCACCGAGGTCAAGCTGCGCGTCACGCCTTTGCCCGAGCACGAATCGTTTCATGTCGCCTTCGCGCCCGATTGGCGGTCCGGCGTGAAACTGGTCAGACGCCTGGCGCAAGCCAAGACGCCGTTGTCGATGATGCGCCTTTCCAACCGTAGGGAAACCTCGGCGCATCTGGCGCTGGCCGGCGATCATCCGCTGCTCGGCCTCTACGATCGCGCCCTCGGCCTGATGGGCTGCAAGGCGGGGAAACGCTGCATGTTCACGTACGGCGTCACCGGCGGCGCTCGGCAAGTCCGCCTCGCACGAAACGAAGTCCGCCGCGCGTTGCGCCAAGCCGGCGGCGTGGCGCTCGCCGGCGGCTTCATGGGCAAGATCTGGCGGCATTCGCGGTTTCGCTCGCCCTACTTCCGCAACTCCCTGTGGGAGCGCGGCTACTCTGTCGACACGTTCGAAACCGCGATCAACTGGAGCAAGGCGACGGCGACGATGGAGGCGATGGAGCAGGCGATCCAACGGGCGAGCCAGGGCGAGCCGGTGCTGGTGTTTTCGCATCTCTCGCACGTCTACGCCCAGGGGTGCAGCATCTACACGACCTATATTTTCAAGAACGCGGCGAGCTACGACGCGCTGCTCGAGCGCTGGCGCGCATACAAGACCGCCGCGTGCGAGGCCGTTGTCAAAATGGGCGGCACGATCAGCCATCAGCACGGCGTCGGCCGCGACCACGCGCCCTGGCTCAAATGCGAGAAGGGCGAGCAGGGCATGGCGGCGCTCAAGGCGCTGACCGGCTATTTCGATCCCGAGGCGCGGCTCAACCCCGGTTGTCTGTTGGAGGAATGAATGCTCGGCGTCCGGCCCGCTCTCGAAACGCTCGCGCAAACCCGCTGGGATTTGATCGTCATCGGCGGCGGCGTCACCGGCGCCGGCGTCGCGCTCGAAGCGGCGCGGCGCGCCAAGACCGTTCTCTTGCTGGAACAGAAGGATTTCGCCTGGGGCGCGTCGAGCCGCTCGTCGAAGATGGTGCACGGCGGCCTGCGCTATCTCGCCGAGGGGCGCTTCCGGCTGACCCGCGACGCCTTACGCGAGCGCGAGCGCATGGCGCGCGAATTGCCCGATCTGGTGATCCGGCAGCCCTACGCCTTCGTGGTGCGAGCGGGAGAGTTCCCCGGACGCTGGCCGATGAAAGCGGCGCTGTGGCTGTACGATTTTCTCGCCGGCATCCGCGATCATCGCTGGCTGGATCGCGAGCGGCTGCTCGAACGCATTGCGGGCCTTGCGCCGGGCGGCTTGCGCGGAGCGATGATCTACACCGACGCGCTCACCGACGACGCGCGGCTGGTGTTGCGGATCTTGCACGAAGCGGCGGCGGAAGGCGCTCGTCTGGGAAATTATATCCGCGTGGAGTCGGTCACGCGCCAAGGCGAGGCGTTTTCGCTAATCGCGCGCGACGAAATCGGCGGCGGCGATGCGACGTTGACGGCTCTGTCGGTCATCGACGCTGCAGGCGCGGCGGCCGGCGAGCTGTCGGGCGAGCCGAAAAAGATCAGACCGCTGCGCGGCAGCCATCTCCTCATCCGGCGCGATCGTCTGCCGGTGGACGATTGCGTGACGGCGCTGCACCCGCGGGACAAGCGCCCGGTCTTCATCTACCCCTGGCTGGGCATGACCTGCGTGGGCACGACCGATCTCGATCATTCCGCGCCGCTTTCCGAAGAACCGCGCTGCACGGCGCAGGAAGCCGATTACCTCATCGAGGCGATCGGCGGCCAGTTTCCGCAAGCGGCGATCACGGGCGCCGACGTAGTGTCGAGCATGGCGGGAGTGCGCCCGGTGATCGCCTCGGGCAAGGGGTTGAATCCCTCGCAGGAGAGCCGCGAACATTCGGTCTGGCGTCACGACGGCATGGTCTGCGTGGCGGGCGGCAAACTGACGACCTTCCGCCTGATCGCGCTCGACGCGTTGCGCGCCGCCGATCTGATCGACCAACAGGAGCTCGTTGCGGCAAGGGCGACGGCCGAACCGCAGTTCCGCTCGCCGGTGAAGTTCCCTTATCGCCTCGGCCATCCCACGGCGGCGCTGCCCGACGGCGAGGCGCTGATCGAAACGCTAGCCTGGGCGCTCGACAACGAAATGGTCGCTCGCCTCGACGATCTTCTGCTGCGCCGCGTGCGCGTCGGCAACACGAGGCCGGCCGGCGCGCGCGACCTCTTGCCGCAAATTCGCGCGCTGTGCCAAAGCCGTCTAGGGTGGGACGACGCGCGCTGGGCCGGCGAGGCGGCGCGTTATCTCGAGATCATCGCGCGCGCCTACAGCCCGCCGGGCGCCGGGGGGACGCCGTGAGCCAAGCCCAAGACCTGCTGCTCGCCATCGATCAGGGGACGCAGAGCGTCCGGGCGATGATTTTCGATCTGCGCGGCGAGCTCATCGCCAAGTCGCAGGTCCACATCGTCCCCTACTACTCCCGCCAGCCGGGCTGGGCGGAGCAGGACTGCGATTACTATTGGGCCAATTTGAGCGCGGCCTGCCGGAACCTCTGGCGGAGCCATCCTGAGTTCCGGGCGCGCGTCGTCGCCATGTCGGTCACTACGCAGCGCGCGGTCGCCGTCTGCCTCGACGAGAACAAGGCGCCGTTGCGCCCGGCGATCGGCTGGCTGGACCAGCGGCGCACCAATCGCTATCCGGCCTTGCCGCTGTGGCTGGAGCTCGGCGTTCGCGCCGCCGGGCAGAAGAAGACGATCCACTATTTTCAGTCCAAGGCGGAATGCAACTGGCTCGCCGTCGACGACCCCGAAGTGTGGCGCCGGACAAGGCACTTCGTGTTCCTGTCGGGCTATCTCAATCTCAAGCTGACCGGGCGGCTGTGCGACGCGGTCGGCGCGCAAGTCGGCTATGTGCCCTTCGACAGCAAGCGCCAGCAATGGGCCGGGCCGCGCGACTTCAAATGGAAGCTGTTCGCCGTCACGCGCGACCTCCTGCCGGAATTGGTCGCCGCTGGAGAATCGATGGGGCGGGTGAGCGCTCAGGCGGCCGAGGAGACGGGAATCCCTCAGGGGCTGCCCGTCTACGCCTCCGGCGCCGACAAGGCCTGCGAGGTGCTCGCCGCGGGCGCGTGGACGCCCGACGTCGCGGTGCTCAGCTACGGCACCACGGCGACCGTCAACACCTGCAACGATCGTTATGTCGAACCGATTCCGTTCGTCCCCGCTTATCCCGCCGCCGCGCCGGGGCGCTACAACAGCGAACTGATGGTCCAGCGCGGCTACTGGATGGTCAATTGGTTCAAGGAGCACTTCGCCGCCAAGGAAATGATCGAGGCGGAGGAAAAAGGCGTCGCGCCGGAACTGCTGTTCGAGAGGATGCTGGAGGAAACCCCGGTGGGAAACATGGGCCTCATCCTTCAGCCCTTCTGGAATCCCGGCGTCAAGATTCCCGGCCCCGAGGCCAAGGGCGCGATGATCGGCTTCGGCGACGTGCACAACCGCTCGCACATGTACCGCGCCATTATCGAAGGCATCGCTTATGCGCTACGAGAGGCGGCGGCGAGGCTGGAGCGGCGCAACGGCGTGAAGATCCGCCGTCTGAAAGTGTCCGGCGGCGGCTCGCAGAGCGACGGCGTCATGCAATTGACCGCCGACGTTTTCGGCATGGCCGTCGAACGGCCGCACACTTTCGAAACCTCCGGTCTGGGCGCCGCGATCAACGCCGCCGTCGGCGCGGGATTGTACCCCGACCACGCCGCGGCGCAGGCGCAAATGAGCCGAGCCGGCCGCATCTTCACGCCAATTGCGCAGAACGCCCGGCTTTACGACCGCCTGTATTCGGAAGTGTACGTGCGCATGTACCCGCGCCTGGCGCGGCTCTATCATAGCATTCGGCGCATCACGAATTATCCGAGGTTGAATTGAGCGCGCCGTCACGCCAGCACGAGACTTATCGGCGCATCGGTCGACGCTCGACCGTGACGAAATGAGGATGGCGGAGACGGAGGGATTCGAACCCTCGATAGGGCTTTACAACCCTATAACGGTTTAGCAAACCGCCGCCTTCAGCCTCTCGGCCACATCTCCGCTGCGCGTCATCGCGTGGCGCTGACCGA
>Ga0181524_10003106_pt1 | contig 16477 bp, 14 predicted proteins | sample PEATcosm2014_Bin_34_FD_119761 | JGI IMG/M metagenome (GOLD analysis project Ga0181524, IMG submission 119761) | Peatland microbial communities from MTU Mesocosm Facility, Houghton, MI, USA - PEATcosm2014_Bin05_60_metaG | ecosystem: Environmental > Terrestrial > Soil > Wetlands > Peat | place...
AGCAGGCGCTCGCTCGACAGGGTGGGGTCGATGAGCTCGTGGTCCTCGGTGGTGGCGGCGCGCGCCTTGGCTTCGGCCCATTCGTCGTCGTCGGGCGGCGTCTCGGGGGCCGCGCCCTCGGGCGCGTCGCCGGGATCGAAATCGACGTGCCGGCGCCGTGCCGGCGAATCCGGCAGGAACTGCGCCAGCAGGCCGCCCGCCCGCCATTCGACGCCGCGCGCGGTGACGCTCTGGCCGACGGCGAGGCGGACAAGGGTCGGGATCTGCTCGGAGCGCTCGAAATAGGCGTGCGCGGCGTATTCGAGACCCTGGCCCTCCAGCGCGATGACGCCCTGATAGCGCGACATCTCGCCGCCGGGATCGATGGTGAAGGCGAGGTGCCCTTCGCCGAGCAGATCGCCTTCGCCGCCCGACTCGATGTGTCTGGCCAGAGCCGCCTCGTCGAAGCGCGCCAAGGCGCGTAAATTCGACGGCGCGTCGAAATCGACCACCAGCATGTGCAGCGGACCCGAGGTCTTGGTCTGCAACTGGAAGCGGCCTTCCATTTTGAGCGTCGAGCCGAGCAGCACCGCGAGCGCCGCCGCCTCGCCGACGACGCGGCCGACCGCGTCTGGATAGGCGTGGCGCTTGAGGATGGCGTCGATCGCCGCCCCGAGCCGCACCAGCCGGCCGCGCGTGCTCAAGCCCTCGACGGCATAGGGCAGCACGACGTCGTCGCGCCCGACGTCGGAAACTTCGCGCGCCGCGAGGCCCATCAGTTCAGCGCTCCCAGGCACCAGGCGAGCACGCCCTTTTGCGCGTGAAGCCGGTTCTCCGCTTCGTCGAACACCACCGACTGCGGCCCGTCGATCACTTCGTCGGTGACCTCCTCGCCGCGATGGGCGGGCAGGCAATGCATGAAGATCGCGTCCTCCGCAGCGCGGCTCATCAGCGCCTTGTTGACCTGGTAGGGCGCGAGCAGGTTGTGGCGGCGCCCCTCGTCCTCGTCGCCCATCGACACCCAGCAGTCCGAGATCACCGCCGCGGCGCCGACGACGGCGACCTCGGGGTCCTCGCGCAGGATCACCTTCGCGCCGCCGGCGCGCGCCGCCTCGATGCGCTGCGGCGGCGGCTGCAATTCCTTGGGGCAGGCGATGTCGAGCGCGAAGCCGAATTGCTGCGACGCGTCGATCCACGACGACAAGACGTTGTTGTAGTCGCCGCTCCAGGCGACCTTCTGGCCGCGGATCGGCCCGCGATGCTCCTCGAAGGTGAGGATGTCCGCCATCACCTGGCAGGGATGGGACTGCTTGGTGAGGCCGTTGATCACCGGCACGCTGGCGTAGCGCGCCAGCTCCTCCATGTCGGCGTGACTGAGGATGCGGATCATGATCGCGTCGACGTAGCGCGACAGGACGCGCGCGGTGTCGGCGAGGGTCTCGCCGCGGCCGAGCTGCATCTCGTCGCCGGTCAGCATCATCGTTTCGCCGCCGAGCTCGCGCATCGCCAGATCGAAGGAGACGCGGGTGCGCGTCGACGGCGCGTCGAAGATCATCGCCAGCGTCTTGCCCGCCAGCGGCCGCGAGGCGGCGCGCTCGCCCTTGACGCGCGCGCTCTTCATCGCCTTGGAGGCGTCGAGAATGGCGCGCAGCTCCGCGGCCGGCGGGTCCAGGAGATCGAGGAAATGGCGCACCGGCCCGTCAGGCGATGTCATGCCGCGGCGCCTTTCTTCGACGTCACGAGGGCGCCCTCGAGATCGACGCAGGCCGCGTCCAACCGCCGCACGCCCTCGGCCAGCTCCTCCTCGCTCACCACGAGCGGCGGCAGGATGCGAACGACGTTGTCGCCGGCCGGAATCGTCAGCAGCTTGTGGGCGCGCGCCGCGGCGGCGAAATCCTGCGGCGGGACCTTGAGCCTGAGGCCGAGCATCAGGCCCTCGCCGCGAACCTCCGCGACGACGTCGGGATGCTGGTCCTTGAGCTCGGCCAGGCGCTGGCGCGCCAAGAGGCCGAGACGCGCGACTCGCTCGACGAACCCCGGCGCCAGGACGACGTCGAGCACCGCGTTGCCCACCGCCATCGCCAGCGGGTTGCCGCCGAAAGTGGTGCCGTGCGCGCCCACCGTCATCCCCTTGGCCGCGTCGGCGGTCGCCAGGCACGCGCCCATCGGGAAGCCGCCGCCGATGCCCTTGGCGATGGTCATGATGTCGGGGACGGCGCCGGAATGCTCGTAGGCGAAGAGGCGGCCGGTGCGGGCGACGCCGGTCTGGATCTCGTCGTAGATCAGCAGCAGATCGTATTCGTCGCACAGCGCGCGCAAGCCGCGCAGGAATTCGGGAGCGATCACGCGCACGCCGCCTTCGCCCTGGATCGGCTCGATCATCAGCGCGCCGACGCCCGGGCCGATCGCCGCCTCCACGGCGGCGAGGTCGCCCGCCGGGATCTGGTCGAAGCCGTCCACCTTCGGCCCGAAGCCCTCGATGTACTTGGCCTGCCCGCCGGCGGCGATCATCGCCAGCGTGCGCCCGTGGAAGGCGCCTTCGAAGGTCAGGATGCGGTATTTCTCGGGATGGCCGCCGGCCGACTGGCGCTTGCGCGCCATCTTGACCGCCGCCTCGTTGGCCTCGACGCCCGAATTGGTGAAGAAGACCAAGTCGGCGAAGGTCACGTCGGCCAGCCGCCGCGCCAGACGCTCGCCGTCGGGCATCTGGAAGAGGTTGGAGGTGTGCCACAGCTTGCCGGCCTGGGTCGTCAGCGCCTCGACCAGGTGGGGATGGGAATAGCCGAGCGAGGCCACGGCGATGCCGGCGCCGAAATCGAGGTAGCGCTCGCCGGTCGTCGCCGTCAGCCAGCAGCCGTCGCCGCGCTCGAAGGCGACATCGGCTCTCGCGTAGACCGGCACGATTGCAGACGACATGGGCTTGCTCCCTCGAAGGCTCCCGGCGCGAAGCCAGCGACGCGGCGCACAAATAAAAACGCCGCCCCGCTGGGACGGCCTCTGATAGACCCGATCATAGGGGAAACCCGCCGATCCGGTCAATTCGCGCGTGACCAAACAAAAAAATCCGCGCGCGGGCGAGCCCCGGCGAAATCGCGCTAAAATGTTGATGCGACTCGACCAATCGCGCATCGCGCCGTGGAACGCCGGCGCGAGCGCGGCTTTGAGCTGGGGAAAAGCCGGTCCGCGGACCCACTCCGACTCTTGCGCGCGATTCAACGACTAGTGTAGCTTGTGAACCGCGCACCACGACATGTCGTGGCGGGCCCTTCATGAGAGCGTTTCGGTGCGTGACGCTTGCCAGCGCGGCTGGCCAGGCGCGGGAGCCGGATTCGGCCCGGAATGTTTTCGATCGGCGGACGCGGGATCCTTTCGCCGGGCTCTGCGGAGGCCAAGAAGCGAGGCCAAAAATGTCTTGGACGGACGAAAGAGTGGAGCTCTTGCGCCAGCTGTGGCTGGACGGAAGAAGCGCGAGCCAGATTTCGGCGCAACTCGGCCACGGCCTGACCCGCAACGCCGTGATCGGCAAGGTTCATCGGCTCGGCCTCGCCGGACGGGCCAAATCTCCCTCGTCCGCGGCTTCGCCGCCGCGCCCGGCCCCGGCGCAGCGCGTCGCGCCGCGCTCCGGTTCGGGGGGCGGCGCGCGCGCCGCGGTTCGCGGCGCCACCGCGCTCGCCCTCCACGCCGAGCCGGCGCTCGACACGCGGCCGGTGTTTCACGAGGACGTCGTCGTGCCGATGTCGCTGCGGGTGACGATCGTCGAACTCAGGGAAGCGATGTGCCGTTGGCCGCTGGGCGATCCGGCTTCGTCGGAATTCCGCTATTGCGGCTCGCCGGCGCCGGACGCCGGCCCCTATTGCGCCCATCACGGCAAGCTCGCCTACCAGCCGGCCCAGGATCGCCGGCGCGAGCGCGAGCGCGAAAGGCGCGCCCTCGTCCGCTGAACCGCGCGCGAGCCCGAGCCGCCTACGGTTTGCCGAAGGTCTCGTCGAACGAATAGCCCGTTCCGCGCACGGTGCGGATCGGGTCGCGCTCCCGGCCGCGCGACAGCGCCTTGCGCAGGCGCCCGACGTGGACGTCCACCGTGCGCTCGTCGATTTCGACCGATTGACCCCAAACGCCGTCGAGAAGCTGCGCGCGAGAGAAGACCCGGCCCGGCTTTTCCAGGAGGTATTCGAGCAGGCGGAACTCGGTCGGCCCGAGGTGGACGTCGCGCGCGCCGCGCCGCACGCGCCGCGTCTCGCGGTCGAGATCGAGATCGCCGGCGGTGAGCTTTTCGGCGATCCGTTCGGGCCGGCTGCGCCTCAGAAGCGCGCGCACGCGCGCCATCAGCTCCGGCACCGAGAACGGCTTGACGACGTAATCGTCGGCCCCGACGGAGAGGCCGCGAACCCGCTCCACTTCCTCGCCGCGCGCCGTCAGCATGATGACCGGCAGGGTCTTCGTCGCCTCGCGGGCGCGAACCCGGCGACAGATCTCCAGGCCCGAGACGCCCGGCAGCATCCAGTCGAGGATCACGAGATCGGGCGGGGATTCGACCAGGCGCAACTCCGCCTCGTCGCCGCGCTCGACGCTTTCGGCGATGTAGCCCTCGGCTTCGAGATTGTAGTTGAGCAACAGCGCCAGGTCCGCCTCGTCCTCGACGACGAGGATGCGCGGCGCCGTGGCGGCGCTGGGACGGATCGGCTCTCGGCGCGCTTCGTTCATGGCGTTCCAGCCCCCGTCGCGTCGGTGTCGTAGTCGTGGCGGCCCTTCGGCCGATCCGCCGGCAGCGACTCCCCGGTGACGAGGTAGAACACCGTCTCGGCGATATTGGTGGCGTGATCGCCGATGCGCTCGATGTTCTTCGAGCAGAACAGCAGGTGGGCGCAGAACGAGATGTTGCGCGGGTCTTCCATCATGTGGGTCAGAAGGTCGCGAAACACCGAATCCTCGAGCGCGTCGAGTTCGGCGTCGCGCTCCCAGACGGCGCGCGCGCGTTCGACGTCGCGCTGGGCGTAGGCGTCGAGCACGTCCTTCATCAGCTCCGTCGCCACTTCGTTCATGTGCTTGAGGCCGATGATGGCGCGCGGCACGCGCGCCTCGAGGCCGATCTTCAGCGAACGCTTGGCGATGTTCTTGGCGAGATCGCCGACCCGCTCGAGATCGCCGGCGACGCGGATCGCGCCGATGATCTCGCGCAGGTCGACCGCCATCGGCTGTCGGCGCGCGATGGTCAGGATCGCCTGCTCCTCGATCTCGCGCTGCAGCGAGTCGAGGCGCGGATCGGTCGCCACGACGTTGTGGGCGAGCGTCATGTCGGCCTGGCTCAGCGCGTCCATCGCGTCGACCACCATTTTCTCGGCGATGCCGCCCATCTCGGCGATGCGCCGCTCGAGCGTATCGAGTTCCTTGTCGTAGGCTCTGACGGTGTGATCGACCACGGTTCTCAACTCCCTCAGCCGAAACGGCCGGTGATGTAATCCTGAGTGCGCTTGTCGCGCGGCGAAGTGAAGACCTTGCTCGTCTCGTCGAATTCGACCATTTCGCCGAGGTACATGAACGCGGTGTACTGCGACACGCGCGCCGCCTGCTGCATGGAGTGCGTGACGATGGAGATGGTGTAGTCGCCCGACAATTCGTCGATCAGCTCCTCGACCTTGGCGGTCGAAATCGGATCGAGCGCCGAACACGGCTCGTCCAGGAGGATCACCTCTGGGCTGATCGCGACCGTCCGAGCGATGCACAGGCGCTGCTGCTGACCGCCGGAAAGGCTGAGGCCGCTGGCGATCAGTTTGTCCTTGACCTCGCCCCACAGAGCGGCGCGGCGCAAGGCCGATTCGACGCGTCCGTCCATCTCGGACTTGGGCAATTTCTCGTAGAGCCGGATGCCGAAGGCGATGTTGTCGTAAATCGACATCGGGAACGGCGTCGGCTTCTGGAACACCATGCCGACGCGCGCGCGCAACAGATTGAGGTCGAGGTCCGGCGCGAGAATGTTCTCGCCGTCGAGCATCACTTCTCCCTCCGCGCGCTGGTTCGGGTAGAGGTCGTACATGCGGTTGAGGACGCGCAGCAGCGTCGACTTTCCGCAGCCCGAGGGGCCGATGAAGGAGGTCACCTTTCCTTCGTGCAGCGGCAGGCTGACCTCCTTCAAGGCGTGCGACTGTCCATAGAAGAAGTTGAGGCCGCGGATGACGATCTTGTCCTTCATCGCCTCCGCCGGCTTGCCGGAAGTCTGGACCATTGCGTTGGCGTCAGTCATGCGATTGCTCTTCCGTCGGCCGGTTAGTTTTGTTTGTTCGCGCCGCGTGACGCAGATATCACGCGCGCGAAGATGCTGAGGCCCAGCACCGAGAAGGTGACGAGCAGCGCGCCCGTCCAGGCGAGCTTCTGTTGTTCGGCGTAGGGGCTACGGGCGAATTCGTAAATGATCAGCGGCAGGCTCGACATCGGCCCCCTGGGATCGGCGACGAACAGGGAATTGCCGAGCGCGGTGAAGATGAGCGGCGCGGTCTCGCCGGTCATGCGCGCCACCGCAAGGAGAATGCCGGTGACGATGCCGCTGCGCACGGCGCGATAGGCGACTTGCCGAATCACCAGCGAGCGCGGCGTGCCGAGGGCGGACGCCGCCTCGCGCAAGGTGTTGGGCACGAGGTTGAGCATGTCCTCGGTCGTGCGCACCATGATCGGCGTGGCGATGATCGCGAGGGCGATGCCGCCCGCGACGCCGGAAAAATGCCCGAACGGCACGACGCACAACTGGTAGACGAACAGGCCGATGACGATCGACGGGGCGCTGAGCAGAATATCGTTGATGAAGCGAATGACGTAGGCGATGCGCGCGTAGCGGCCGTATTCCGCCAGATAGGTGCCCGCCAGAATGCCCAGCGGCGCGGCGATCAGGAGTCCAATCGCCGTCTGGATCAGGCTGCCGACGATCGAGTTCAGCAGTCCGCCGGCGATGCCTGGCGGCGCGGTATTCTTGGTGAACACGTCGAGCGACAGCCCGCCGACGCCGTTCCACAGCAACGCGCCGAGGATGAGAACCAGCCAGCTCAGCCCGAACACGGTCGAGGCGAGGGCGAGCGCTTTCCAGACGACGTTGCGGCGCCTTCGCCCGGGATAGAGATTGGCCATCGCGTCACGCCTTCACTTCGAGGCGCGACAGCATCCAGCGTGCGAGCGCCAAAACTATGAAAGTAATGATGAAGAGAATGAAGCCGAGCGCGAGCAGCGAGGACGTGAACAGCCCGGGATCCGCGTCGGCGAACTGGTTGGCGATCATCGCCGAGATCGTCGTGCCCTGCGCCAGAATGGAAGTCGAAATCTTGGTCGCGTTGCCGATGACGAAGGTCACCGCCATCGTCTCGCCGAGCGCCCGTCCGAGCCCCAACATGACGCCGCCGATGATGCCGACGCGGGTATAGGGTATGACCACGTTGCCCACGACTTCGAACGTCGTCGCGCCGACGCCGTAGGCCGCTTCCTTGAGCACGTTCGGCACCGTCTCGAAGACGTCGCGCGAGATCGCGGTGATGAACGGCAGGATCATCACCGCGAGCACCAGACCGGCGGTGAGCACGCCGTAGCCGAGCGGCGGCCCGGCGAACAGCGCGCCGACGCCGGGGATCGCGCCGAGGGTTCCCATGATGAAGGGCTGAATATAGGCCTGCATGACGGGCCTGAAATAATAGACGCCCCAGATGCCGTAGATGATGGAAGGAATGCCGGCGAGCAGCTCGATCGCCACGCCGATCGGACGGCGCAGCAGCGGCGGGCAGAGTTCGGTCAGGAACACGGCGATGCCCATCCCGACCGGAACGGCGATCAGCATGGCGATGATCGAAGTGACGAGCGTGCCGTAGATCGCCGCTGCGGCGCCGAACCGCTCTTTGGGCGGGCTCCAGGCGTCGCTGAAGAAAAAGCCGAAGCCGAAGGTCCTGAAAGCCGGCCAGGAACCGATGAACAGCGAAATCGCCACGCCGACGAGCAGGATGAGAACGAGCGACGCCGACAGAAACGTCATCCAGCGAAAACCGTTGTCGGAGAGCTTCAGTCGCCCCAACGCGCGCGAACGATCCATCGGCACGCTGCCGGCGCCCTGCGCGTTTTCCAATGCCGTCGCCGTCATCGACCGTTCCGTTCGCAAGCCGAAATCCAAGCCAAGGTTGTTTCATTCTTTCGAGGACGTGGGGGCGAGCGAGCCGCCCGCCCCCATGCGCGGCGATTTATTTCTGGACGATGTCCGCCGCCCAGGCCTTCTTGACCATGGCGATCACGTTGTCGGGCATCGGGATGTAATCGAGCTGCTTGGCCTGGTCGGCGCCCTTGTCGTAGCAATAGGTGAAAAACTTCAGCGCCTCGTTCGACGCCGTGACGTCGACCGGCTTCTTGTACATCAGGATGAAGGTCGCGGCGGTCATCGGCCAGGAATTGGCGCCCGCCTGATCCGACAGGATGAGGTAGAAGCCGGGCGCCTTGGCCCAGTCGGCGTTGGCGGCGGCGGCCTGGAAGGCCTCGATCGTCGGGGCGACGGTCTTGCCGTCCTTGTTGACCATGTCGGCGTAGGTCAGCTTGTTCTGCTTGGCGTAGGCGTATTCGACGTAGCCGATCGCGCCGTTGGTGCCCGCGACGTTGTTGGCGACGCCGTCGTTGCCCTTCGCGCCGATGCCGACCGGCCATTCGACCGAAGTCGATTCGCCGATCTTGGACTGCCAGTCGGGCGAGACCTTGGAGAGATAGTCGGTGAAGTTGAAGGTGGTGCCAGAACCGTCGGCGCGGTGAATGACGGCGATCGCCAGATCGGGGAGAGCGACCTTCGCATTGAGGGCCTTGATCGCCGGGTCGTTCCAGTTGGTGATCGTCCCGAGATAGATCTTGGCGAGCGTCGGGCCGTCGATGACGAGATCGCCGGACTTGACGCCCGTGAGGTTGACGACCGGCACGATGCCGCCCATCACCATCGGCCATTGCTCGAGGCCCGAGGCGGCGAGGTCGTCGGCCTTGAGCGGCGCGTCGGTGGCGCCGAACGTCACGGTCTTGGCCTTGATCTGCTTGATCCCCGCGCCCGAGCCGATCGACTGATAGTTGAGGCCGTTGCCCGTCTCTGTCTTATAGGCGTCCGCCCACTTGGCGTAGATCGGGAAGGGGAACGTCGCGCCGGCGCCGGATATGTCGCCTGCCCAGGCGTAACTCACGCCCGCGGCGACGATCGCCGCGCTCATCAAGGATCGAATCAACATTGACGCCTCTCGATTTGTTGTTGGAGCTCGCATCCGACGCTCGCCCATCGGCGCGCCGCACCGAGGCAGGAACCTATAGGCGTCCCCGGCCATGTTTATATGACGTTTGCGCGACAGCAACATGACTATACAATGCTTTGATATAATGGATCTTTCAGCCTATCGATGATGCAACGGAACGATCGCGGTGAACGTCGAGCCCTGCTCGAGGCGGCTGACGACGGTCAGTCGCCCGCGGTGCCGGGCCAGGATGTGCTTGACGATCGCCAGCCCGAGGCCGGTGCCGTTCTTGGCGCGGCTCTGCCCGGCGTCGACGCGATAGAACCGCTCGGTAAGCCGCGGCAAATGCTCGGCGGCGATGCCTCGCCCGAAATCGCGCACGATGAGCGAGCCTTCGGCGGACGTTCGGCTGACCGTGACCTCGACGCGGTCGCCTCCCGATCCGTCCTGCCGCGCGCCGTACTTGATCGCGTTCTCGATCAGGTTCTCGGCGACGCGCAAGAGTTCGTCGCGATCGCCGGTGACGACGACCGGCCGGTCGGCGTAGAGCTTGATTTCGACGCCCATTTCCCTCGCCAGCGGCGCCAGCGTGTCGGCGACGTGGCGCGCCGCCTGCGTCAGATCGACCGCCGCCTCGGGGCGCACGTGCTGCTTCTGCTCGATGCGCGACAGGGAGAGCAGATCGTCGATGAGGCGCGCCATGCGCCGCCCTTGCTCGCGCATGATGGCGAGAAACTTGTCGCGCGCCCGCGGGTCGTCGTGCGCCGAACCTTGCAGCGTCTCGACGAAACCGAGCATCGAGGCCAGCGGCGTGCGCAGTTCGTGGCTGGCGTTGGCGATGAAGTCGGCGCGCATGCGCTCGACGCGCCGCGACTCGGTGAGATCGCGCAGCGTCAGCAGGATCGCGACGACTTCGCCCGACTCGGCGGCCAGCGGCGCGACGCTCACCTCGAACAACCGCTCGATCGGCACGCGCTCGCTCCACAGCACCGTTTCCGCCTCGCCGCTCGCCCCGACCCGCCGCAACGCGTCGATGACGTCGGGCGTGCGCAGGGCAAGGACGAAGGGCTCGCCGAGCTTGATCGCGGGCAGCAAGGCGAAGGCCGGCTTGTTGACGGCGACCGAGCGTCCGTCGGCGTCGACGATCACCGCCGGTTCGGGCATCGCGCCGACGAGGCTGGCGGCGAACGGCGATCGAAGATGTTCGGCGAAAGCGCGCTTGCTGGTTTCCTTCGAATTCATGGCCCCCCGATCCGACGCGTTCAACCCGGTCCGACGCGCCCGCACGGCGCGCCTATTCTACTCCTCGTCCTCCGGACCCGACGCCGCCATCGCCTCGCGCAGCGAGCGCCAACGCCGCACGCCCTCGTAGGCGCCGAGCAGCGCCATCGCGAGGATGAACGGCACGAGATAATATATACCGCGAAACAGCAGCAGCGAGGCCAGCAACTGATCGCTCGGGGCGGCGACGGCGTCGAGCATGGTCGCCTCGAAGACGCCGAGGCCGCCGGGGGCGTGGCTGGCGATGCCGAGCATCGCGGCGAAAGAATAGAGCGCGCTGAAGGTCAGGAAGCCGAGACCGTGCCCTTTGGGAAGAAGCACATAGAGAGCGCCGGCGGCGGAGCAGACGTCGGTGACGCCGAGCGCCATCTGCGCGAGCGTGATGGCGGGACCCGGCAGGGAGAAATTCAGGAAGATCGGCTTGCCCCGTTGTCGCATGCGCTGCACCCAGGCCAGGTAGGCCAGAAGAGCGCCGATCACCGTCAGCCCGATCAATTGGTTCGCCAGGACGTTGAAATGATTGATCCCGCTGATCGCCTCGGCGTCGCCGAGGAGGCCGACGCCGACGATCAGGCCCATGCCGAGCCAGAACGTGACGCCGGCTACGACGGTGAGGCTCGCCACCTTGCCGGCCGACAGGCCCGCCGGGCCGTAGATCCAGAAACGCACCGCGCCGCCGGTGACCAGGGGAAAGCCGAGCGTGAACGAAACCGAATAGCTGGCGAAGGACGCGAGCGCGGTCAGCCGATACGGCACGTGAGCCTTGAGATGCCTGAGCGCCAAGGCGTCGTAGCCGGTCAGGGCGAGATAGCTCAACGCGGCGAACCCGAAAGCCATGGCGATCTGGTCGCCGCCGGTCGCGGCGAAGGCGGCTTCGAACTTCTTGGGATCGATGCGCACGAGCGTGCGGACGAAAATGATCGCCGAAACCGAAATGATCAGCAGGCTGAACGCCAATCCGAGCCGCCGCAGCAGCCGCCGGCGGGCGCGGATCGCCACGGCCCAGCGGGCGAGACGATCGGCCGAATCGGCCGACCGGCGATCCCTGGCCTCCTCGTCGCGGGGCGGGCGTTCCTGACTCTGTTGCGCCATGCGCGGCCCGCTCTCCTCGCGTCGAGAGCGCCTATAAGCTTCGCCGGCGCGCCCGGCAAGCTAACGCGTACACACATCCTGGCGACAGCGCGGAAACTCACCCCGCCCCTCACCCAACCTCTCCCCGCAAGCGGGGAGAGGAGAAGAAAGGCGCCGCGCGCCCCTCTCCCCGCTTGCGGGGAGAGGTTGGGTGAGGGGCCGGGGCATTGGCCGCAGGCTTCGCCGAGATGTGTGACTCCCTTAGCCCGGCAAGCGCGCCTAGGCGACGGCGACGCGCTGCTTGGTCCGCCAGGAAAGATAGGCGGCGTCGGCCAGGAGATTGGCCTTGAGGCCGTCCTCGCCGTCCGGGCTCGGCTTGCCGCCCGATTGAACCGCGCCGACGAAGGCGTCGAGCTCGCTGCGGTAGGCGCTCGCGTAGCGCTCGAGGAAGAAGGCGAGGATCTTGTCGCCGACGAAGCCCTGCGCGCCGGCGAATTCGACCGTCGTCTCGCGAATGTTGTCGGCGCGGATCATGCCCTTGGAGCCGTGCGCCTCGACGCGCTGATCGTAGCCGTAGGAGGCGCGGCGCGAATTGGAAATCTGCGCGACCTTGCCCGATTTCGTCTCCATGACCACGACGGCGGTGTCGACGTCGCCGGCCTCGCCGATGGATTTGTCGACGAGCGCGGACCCCATCGCGCTGACCGCGATCGGCTCCTCCCCCAAGAGGAAGCGCGCCATGTCGAAATCGTGGATCATCATGTCGCGGAACAGGCCGCCCGAACGGGCGATGTAGGAGATCGGCGGCGGGGCGGGGTCGCGCGAGGCGATCGAGACGATTTCGACGTCGCCGATCATGCCGCCCGCGATGCGCGCCCGGAGCGCGGCGAAATTGGGATCGAAGCGGCGGTTGAAGCCGACCATCAGCGTCGCGCCGGTCGCCTTGACGACCTCGAGGCAGCGACGGATTCGCGCGGCGTCGAGGTCGATCGGCTTTTCGCAAAAAATCGCCTTGCCGGCGCGCGCCGCCCTCTCGATCAGATCGGCGTGCATGTCGGTCGGCGCGCAGATCGCCACGGCGTCGATCTCGGCCGAGCCCATGATCGCCTCGATCGAGGCGACCGCTCCGCCCGTCGTTCGCGCCAGCGCCTCGGCGGCCGCCGCATCGGCGTCGGCGACGAACCGGACCTCGCAATCGGCGCGCGCGGCGACGTTGCCCGCGTGAATCTTGCCGATGCGCCCCGCGCCGATGATCCCGAACCTCATGCGCTCCTCCCCAGCTCGATCGGCGAACCGCCCCCGCCGCGACGACGCGCGCCGGCGAAAAAAGAATACACGTTCCATATTGACTTGTGAATAGAATTTTTGTTTCATACGGGAGGCGCGCCGAAGGGCCGCGAGACCGGCGCCGGCGCGTCGCGGAAATCCGATCGGACGGCCGCGAATCGGAGGAAACCTCATGGCGAACCACCCCGCCGCCTCGCGCGAGGACGCCCGCGGGCCGGCAGCCCGCCTCGGCGGAATCGCGAAAGACGACTTGAGCCTCGCGCCCGACGCCCTTTTCCGGAGTTGACCCGTTTGGCCGATCCGACCCTCGACGTCATCGCCATCGGCCGCTCGTCGGTCGACCTCTACGGCGCCCAGGTCGGCGGGCGCCTGGAGGACATGGCGAGCTTTTCCAAGGCGGTTGGCGGCTGCCCGACCAACATCGCGATCGGAACCGCGCGGCTGGGCTTGAAGAGCGGCCTGATCACCCGGGTCGGCGACGAGCACATGGGCCGCTTCATCCGCGAGCAATGCGCCCGCGAGGGCGTCGACGTGACGGGGATTCACACCGATCCCGCGCGCCTGACCTCGCTCGTCGTTCTCGGCATTCGCGACGACAAGACCTTTCCGCTGATCTTCTATCGCGACAATTGCGCCGACGGCGCGCTCGACGAAGGCGACATCGACGAGTCTTACGTCGCCAGCGCCAAGGCGATCGTCGTCACCGGAACGCATTTCGCCCGCGCCAACGCCGCCGCCGCGCAGAACCTCGCGGTCGCCTACGCCAAGAAGCATCGCCGCAGGATCGCCTTCGACATCGATTACCGCCCCAACCTCTGGGGCTTGGCCGGCCACGGCGCGGGCGAGGAGCGCTACGTCAAATCGGACGCGGTGACCGCGCATTTGCAGAAAATCCTGCCTTTCTGCGATCTCGTCGTCGGCACGGAAGAGGAGATCATGATCGCCGGCGGCGCCGACGAGCCGCTCGCCGCGCTTCATACGGTGCGCGCGCTGACCGCGGCGACGATCGTGCTCAAGCGCGGGCCGATGGGCTGCGTCGTGTTCCCCGGCGCGATTCCCCACTCGATCGAGGACGGCGTCAAGGGGCCGGGCTTCCCCGTCGAAGTCTATAACGTGCTCGGCGCCGGCGACGCCTTCATGTCGGGATTCCTCAGGGGATGGCTGCGCGACGAGCCGCTGGAGACCTGCTGCGCCTTCGCCAACGCCGGCGGCGCCTTTGCCGTTTCGCGTCTGCTGTGTTCGGCCGAATACCCGACCTGGCCGGAGCTGCAGCGTTTCCTCAAAGAGGGCTCCCCCGAGCGCGCGTTGCGGCGCGACGAAGCGCTGAACCATATTCATTGGGCGACGACGCGCCGCCCGCAGCCACCGGGTCTGATGGCGCTGGCGATCGATCATCGCGCCCAGCTCGAGAAAATCGCCGACGAAGCGGGGAGCCCACGCGCGCGCATCAGCCGGTTCAAGCGCCTCGCCGTCGATGCCGCCGCAAGGGTCGCGGCCGGGCGCGCCGGCTTCGGCATGCTGCTCGACGGCAAATACGGCCGCGAGGCGCTGTTTCGCGCCGCCGACCATGACTTCTGGATCGGCCGTCCGGTCGAGGAGCCGGGGTCGCGGCCGCTCGACTTCGAATTCGGCGGCTCGCTCGGCGCCAAGCTGATCGAATGGCCGATCGGCCACACCATCAAGTGCCTGTGTTTCTATCATCCCGACGACGCGCCGGAGATGAAGGCGCGCCAGGAGCGCGAACTGCTGCGCCTCACCGACGCCGCCCGAACCGTCGGCCGCGAGCTGCTGATCGAGATCATCGCCAGCAAGAACGGCGAGGTCGTCGACGACACGGTCTCGCGCGTGCTCGACCGGCTCTACGCTATCGGCGTCAAGCCGGACTGGTGGAAGCTCGAGGGGCAGGCGAGCGCCAAGGCCTGGGACAACGTGGCGAGGATCGTCGAGGCGCATGATCCGTTGTGCCGCGGCGTAATGCTGCTCGGGTTAGAGGCGCCCGAAGAGGACTTGGCGACGGCGTTCCGAATCGCGCGCGGCTGCGCCCTGGTGCGCGGCTTCGCGGTCGGCCGCACGATTTTCGTCGACCCGGCGCTCAATTGGTTCGCCGGCCGCATCGACGACGCCGAGGCGGTGCGCGTCATGGCCGAATCCTTCGCGCGGCTGTGCGCGATGTGGCAGGATGCGGCGCCCGGAGGCGCCCCATGATCCGCGCGTTCATCGATTCCTCCATGCCGGCGCCGGTGCGGGCCTTGCGCCCGGCGCGCGCGCTCGCCGCTTGAGAATGCCAAGAAACGGAACCTCGCCCGATGAAAACTCTCCGTCTCACCGCCGCGCAGGCGACCGTCCGCTTCCTCGCGGCGCAGATGACCGAAATCGACGGCAAGACCGTTCCCTTGTTCGCCGGCGTGTTCGCGATCTTCGGCCACGGCAATGTCGCCGGGCTCGGCGAGGCGCTGTACGGCGTGCGCGACGTCCTGCCGACGTTCCGCGCTCATAACGAACAGGCGATGGCCCATGCGGCGATCGCCTTCGCCAAGGCTTCGCGCCGCCAGCGGATGATGGCCTGCACCACCTCGATCGGCCCGGGCGCCACCAACATGGTCACCGCCGCCGCGCTCGCGCACGTCAACCGCCTGCCGGTGCTGCTGCTGCCGGGCGACGTCTTCGCCAATCGCCGCCCCGATCCCGTCTTGCAGCAGGTCGAGGATTTCGGCGACGGGACGGTCAGCGCCAACGATTGCTTCCGCCCGGTGTCGCGCTATTTCGACCGCATCGCGCGGCCCGACCAGCTCGTGCCCGCGCTCAACCGCGCGATGGCGGTGCTGACCGACCCGGCCGACTGCGGCCCCGTGACGCTCGCCTTCTGCCAGGACGTGCAGACCGAAGCCTACGACTATCCCCTGTCGTTCTTCGCCACGCGCGTGCATCGCCTGCGCCGCCAAGGGCCGGACGCGCGCGAACTCGCCGAGGCGGCCGCGGCGTTGCGCGCGGCCAGGAAGCCGCTCGTCGTCTGCGGCGGCGGCGTGCTCTATTCCCAAGCGGAAAAGGAGCTGATGGCGTTCTGCGAACGGCACGCGATTCCGGTTGCGGAGACGCAGGCGGGCAAATCGGCGACGCCGGCCGACCATCCCCTTCATCTCGGCGCGATCGGCGTCACCGGAACCGGCGCCGCCAACGCGCGCGCCGAAGAGGCCGACGTCGTGCTCGGGGTCGGCACGCGCCTGGCCGACTTCACCACCGGGTCCTGGGCGCTGTTCAAGAACCCCGAGCGCCGCTTCATCGGCCTCAACGTCCAGCCGTTCGACGCCGTCAAGCATCGCGCGCTGCCCCTGGTGAGCGACGCGCGGCTCGGCATCGCGGCGCTCGACGCGGCGCTCGGCGACTGGACGGCGCCCGCCGAGTGGCGCGAAGCGGCGGCGCGGGGCAAGGCGGAATGGCTGGCGACCGCCGAGCGCTATCGCGCCGCGACCAACACGGCCCCGCCGACCGACGCCCAGGTGCTCGGCGCCTTGCAGCGCGCCGGCGCGGCCAGCGACGTCGTGGTCTGCGCGGCGGGCGGCCTGCCGGGCGAACTGCACAAGCTCTGGCAGGCCGGCGCGCCGCTCGGCTATCACGTCGAATACGGCTATTCCTGCATG
>Ga0181524_10003109_pt1 | contig 16460 bp, 12 predicted proteins | sample PEATcosm2014_Bin_34_FD_119761 | JGI IMG/M metagenome (GOLD analysis project Ga0181524, IMG submission 119761) | Peatland microbial communities from MTU Mesocosm Facility, Houghton, MI, USA - PEATcosm2014_Bin05_60_metaG | ecosystem: Environmental > Terrestrial > Soil > Wetlands > Peat | place...
CATAAGCGTCGCATCTGGTCCTGACCAGGAGACCTGAGCGATTCCCAGCATTGTGTATTCGTCACTTCTCCCCTTAGGATCGGGCCTATCCATCGGACCCGAGCAACTCGGTTACGATCAAGGACGTTCTTGGCGAATTCATGGCGATATCGGTCTGACGTCGTAAAGAATGCGTGCTCGAATCGGTCCTCAAAAAACACGACCTCAGACCCATCGTATGCAGTTAGTACCCCGCGGCTCCCTCCGGGAACATAGAGCGCCTTAAATTCCGCACGGCCCAATTTTTGGGCTTGTGCGTCATCGAGTCCACTGAGGTCCAAGAGCAGAGATGTAAGGTCTACAGGCAATATCCCTCACTGCAACTCGATTTGAAAAACGTTGAACTTCGAAGGCAAATGGCTGATCGAGGCTGCTTTCAGTGTTGGAACGCCTCGTCTGCCTGCAATATGTTTGACCAGCTCCTCTTTGGCGCTGCCAGGACGGGGCGAGTTACACCACGTCGCCGCAACTGCGCCGGTCAGCAAATCGCAGACTTGGGCCAAAGGTGTCTCACTGGAATCTATAACGGTGAGATCGAGAATCTGAGCGTTGCCCTTCAATCGGCGAGCCAGCACAGTGCGCAGACCGTGGTAACGACCGGCACTTTGGTTCTGCTTGAAATCCAACAAAATCAAGTACTCATTGCCGTGTTCGAGCCAGTGAACCAGCAGTTCATAGTAGAACTTGTAGAACCCCAATTCACGATCACCTCCGAAGCGCTCGGGGTCAAATTTCATCTGATCCACTACAATCACCCGAAACCGCAAGTCAGGATCGGAGAAAAAGAAATCGACCACTTGCTTGTAAGCTTCGGCGTATCGCCAGCTAACCTTGTTCCACTTCACTTCCGAGCCGAGGCCAAGCCCGCGAAAAAGCTTTCGTGCTGCTTTAGTCAATTGGGTCTTCCGGGCGCGCGGTACCCAGAGCCCCCCAATTGCCATAAATGGGCAATCCGGACCGGCGTCGTGGCGACTTTCGTCGCAATAGACAACGTACTCCATCAGAAGCCCAGTCCCTTCTTTCTCGCCATGACACCCTCAACCCAGCGGCGTTCGTCGGTTCCGGGAGGGTATAGCTTGCAAAGCGCGTCCGCTAAATGCCAGAACCGCGGGTCCTGGCCCCCACCATCCGTCACCAAGAAGCGCTTCAATGCCTCGCCCCGCCCAGCCGCGAAGAGAACCATGCTCTGGTGGACGCGGTCGAGAACGGTGCTGCCCACTTTCGGAGCGTTCTTTTCGCCCCAGCCCCCTTCTTCCTCTGATTCTCTCAGGTCATCAAGAAGCGAAAGTTGCTTCGGCTTCGCTTTGCGTCTGGTTGGGGCTGCACCTTTATCCTTGCCAAAGAGATACTTTGCACGTTCAGAGACAGGAAGCAACCTGGCGGTTTCTCCGCTGATTTCGACCAGGCTTGTCAGGCGTTCCAGGTGCGCACCCAGGCCCTGCGCAATCTTCCGCGCTGCGTCATATTCCAACACGTAACCGCTAAGCCTGGTTTTCTTTGTAGCGCCCTCGCCTTCCTCTTCTCCATCGAGTTCTTCGCTCGCGGGGCCGTTCCCATTTGTGCCGGTCGAGAGAGTCCAAAGCCACATGGCGGTGAGGCGCGAGTCTTCTTCAAAGCCGGAGGCATCTGCCCCTTCGAAGATCATGTTCAAGGCTTCCTTTGCGACCGCCGCCCAGACGTACTCCAAGTACTCCTTAAGGGTGACTTGCTCACCGCTAGCCTTTTCGACGCGGGAGTAACGGGAGAAGATTTCCAGAGCTGGGCCAAGGCAGGCGAAGATGGCATCCGCACCCACAACTCCTTCTGGTCCAAGGCGCGGCATCCACTGGTGAATCCGTCTTGGCAATTCGGCTAGGACGTCGCGCCAGTCACCGACGAGATCCGCACCTCCCGAAGTGTCCGTTCCAGCTCGGGGGCGACATGCAAGGTGGACAGAAGAGGCTAATACAGAACGATTCTGGGCCAACACTCTGGTGGCCATTTCAGTGTCGATAGGCCACGAGGCGGTTATTGTCCATCCGGCGTCGAGTATGGCATTGACCATTGCCTCCCACCCAGCAGTACTTTGGTGCGCGAAGACCACAACGGCTAGGGCGGCAGGAGAAAGGATTCGGCGAGCCTCGGCTAACGCCTCAGTCATCTTGGACTCAAAGAACGAGGAGTCTTTTCTAGATCGACTCTGGCTGTGGGGTGGGTCTACAACGATCTCCTCGTCCTTCGGAGAGAGGTCAGTACTGAACAACTCTGGAAACCCATTAGATAGCTGGCGCCGCAGCCAGGGATAGAACACGTCAGCCGTGTGTGCGTACACGACAGAGTCGTAATAGGGAGGGTCCGTCACCACTGCCTGCGCTGCTTCGTTGGGCAATGGATGCTTGAGTGCCGAGGCCATCTGGGCGTGTCCACCAGGCCATTGTCCAGCTTGGGAACCTAGGATATTGGCCGCATTTCTCAGCAAGACATGCCAGGAACCAGATGAGTCGCCGATAGGAACGCCCTCGGCAAAGTCCCAGACTATTGGCACACTCTGCCTGGCAAACAACTGACGTGGGCATTGAGCAACAGGCTCCCAACGGTTCAGTGAGTTTCCTAAGTCAATCTGCTTGTCAATCAGCAAGCTAAGAAGTACGTGCACCGCCTGAGAAAACTCGCCGTCATCAGGTATCTTCTGTATTGCGCGACGCACGCAAGCAGCTAACACAACGATGGCTAGGGCTTGCCGAGGAGTGAACATATCGCCAACTGCTTCAATGCCATAATTTGGGACTTGGATGCGCCGAAGGCCGCTTGGGGGAAACCTCTCATCCGGAATTAAGCTTAGACTCCCCTCATGTTTGCGTTGGAGCTGTTTCAGTTCCCGTTCCGCGCTCCGCACGGCTTCCAGATCTCGGTCGGAGGGCAATCGATAGAATCGTCCCTGTTCTTCAGGGTGGGTCGTCACGACACAAAGCATGCGGGCATCTGATGCTCCTCCTTTGCGTCGTTTCAGTTGTCTCCGGACGGAAGCGACCGGTGTGGTGAAGCCACAGACTGGGCAACTGGCCGAACCGCGCCGTACTGTACCTTCGCCCACGTCCTTGGCTCTGACGTTCTGAAGAATCTCAAGGTCAACGCATTTCTTCTTCGTGTTAGGAACCAGCCGGAGTGCAAGGGAGCGATTGTCTTTCTTGGCCAGCCAAAGTGAGCGCATCAAGGGTACTTCCACACCGCACCCCGGCCCCTCGCAGGTAATCGTCCGCGCCCAAAGGTAGGCAATCGGCGTGGCGCCATCGGGGTCTTTCGGGTAAAACTCCGCCAACTCCTTCGCCGCCTGTTCCTTGACCCAGCCGCCATATTTTCCGACCTCATTTGCAAGGCGCTGGCCGTACTTTGGGATGTACTCCAGCAGGACCTTGTTCAGCAGGACCGCCACGGGGTTCAGATCGCTGGCAAAAGCATCCGCACCCACGCGCAGGGCTTCGAGCGGAATCGAGCCTCCGCCCGCGAAGGGATCGACGACCAGAGGCCTCGTGCTAGGGGCGCCGCCCAGTGCCTCGTGCGCCGATCGGGTCAGCGCACGGCTGGTCGCAACGTACTCCGCAACTGTTGAATTGTCCCAGTTGGCAAAATCAGCAATGAAATCGAGCAATGTATTCCGCAGGACGTTCCAGTGGTCTTCGTTCTTAGGATCCAATCCACCGATCCTGGCCAGAGTCTGCCACTTGACCCAGTTTTCCGGTGAGCAGTGCTCGGCAAAGCCCCTGTCCGTCGTTGCCTTTTTGGCAAACTCATTGATAAGACATGACGCATCGTCCCGAAACCTCTGAGGGCACAATGGGTCGGCGGGGTCCGGCCACAGCGCGGCGCAGATCACCGCCCGGCAGGCTGCTAACGGCCGCCTCGCCCACCAGATATGCAGCGTCGAGATATGCCCATGCCGGATGCTCTTCTCCCTCCGCGCATGTTCCGAAATGCGCTTAATGGGGAGGTCAACCTCAATTAGCCGCTTTGGATAGGCTCCAGCTACCATGGCTTAGGCGACACCCTTCAAAATTTCTGTCGCTCTCACGAAAACGCAGCGCTTTTGCACCGCGAGATCCTTCTTCCGATTTAATAAGTCGGGAAGCTCCATTCGACCTTCGAGTACCACCATCAAGTCTTCCCCATTCATGCAGATCAGTTTGGGCCTGTCGCCTTGGACATAACTCTCGAGGGCTTCAGGACTGAAAGCATTGATCGAGATAAACAGGCCCAATGTATTGTCGAGGCTTGTTCGCACAGCGCCATCGAGATCACGGAGGTCACTTAAAACGACAGGCTCTTGTTGCCATTTAGCTTCCAGGAGAAAGTGATCCCCCGCAAGAACGAACGCGCCATCGATCTGCTCACCGGTTCTCTTGAAAGGTCCACGAGGATTCAACTCGAAAAGCATGAAAAGCTTGTAAAGGAGGTCTTCCAATCCATAACCGCGTCTTGCGCGATCTTGATCCTGACAAAATTCAATGAACACGTCCTTGAGATCGGATAATTTCTGTCGAAATAGAGCTCCTCGCTTCAATTCTTCAGATTGCCGAATCCGCGCTTCTCTCTGTTCTTGAGCGCTCTGCTTCGCTGCATCATGGTCTCTGACCAACAGGCGCAGGTGTTCAAGAGACCGCTCAGCCTCGCGCTTTCGTTTCTGTCCGTCAGGAAGCCAAAGGAGGTGGTTGCCATCCGTATATGCAAGGGTCTCCTGGAGAATCCGGCGAAGAATGCCCAAACCCTCCGGGTCGCTGTTCAGAGCGTCGATTACGGGTGAAACGATATGGTACTTATAGCCATTCCAATCTTGAGCTGCGACAAGCGTGGAGTTTACACCGGACCTTTGGAAGAGACTCCTCACGTCCTTCTTTTTCCAAAAGACGTTCAAGATCGTCTCCTTCAACGCGGTCACAATGTTGTCAGGAAAATGCGTGTTCATTCCATCGCTGCCTTCAGAATGTCACCGATCTCCACATGGTAGTGTTCGATCTTCATTATAGGCTCCCAGCCGAGGCGCACAGGGTCTTGAACCGAGTGAATCTCAGGCTTCGAACCGCAATTGAAGACCGCATAGAGCCAGTAATCTTTCTTCAGTCGCTCAGCCGTTTTGTACTCGTTCGCAGTCAGGGCAATCTCGCCAACTGCAGCCCGACCCTTGACCTCAATGAATCGAACTTCAATCGCTGTTTGGGGGTCCTCGGAATGCGGCCGGCGCGAGATGAGGTCAAACCCGCGATTGTCTTTTTCTACGCTTTCGACTCGCCAGCCTCGCGCTTCTTCATAAGCAATGACAGCTTCGACAGCGATCCGTTCGATTTCATCATCGCGGACCATAGGTGCAATCCCAGGAGAGTTCCGCTCGGGATGCGGCAACACCCAGGCCCGTCCATGATGATGAATGTCAGCGATGGTGCAATTGCGCTCCTGTTTAAGCTCCTCGCGCCTTCGTTCAAGTCTGCCATTCAGATCGTCGAGACGATCCTCGGTGCTCTTGATATTCGCTGCCAACAAAGGGCTCGTGTCGCCGCTTTGCTGCTGTTCCAACAAGTCCGCCATACGAAGGTTCTGCCGATGGATCAAAGCGTTGAGGCTGATTTCCACGTGATTGGTGATAGTCTCGATTTCCTTCTCACGCTGGGCAGCGATTTCGGCAAGGAGAGGTTCGAGAGCCTCTTTGACCAGGGTATGCTCTGTATCTTCCCGCCCTGGAAGGCCACCGTCTTCGAAAGATTCTGTGCCTTTAGGGGCGGCGACGAGATCAAGGAAGAGTGTTGGCTGCTTAACCGTCATGGAGCCGTCCAATTCCGTTTGGAGGACAAAGAGGCGGCGATGGAGCACGTTGCCGCGGCCGTCACGGATGGCGGCAGAAAACACATCCAGTCGGGCAGGTTCCCTTCGATTGAGGTCGTAGAAGACCGCGCCCCGGCGCAGATCGTCCTGAACCCGCCCCCACAGGTCTTCGCGTACGCACTCGAATAAGGGATGACCCGGCGTGACCCATTCCAAGGTCGCGTCGTCGGATAGGAATTTCTTGTCGAAGACAATCTGCTTGTACTCGCGCCCCAGCTTGCCAAACCGTGGCTCCAGTTGTTCCCCTATGGGCCACAGGGTTCTTGGCACGCGGCCCACGCGGTAAATGTGCCGGTCCTTTTGTCTGTCTCTCAGGGAGAGGCCGACCACAGGCGCGGCTTGTGAGAAGAACTCCTCGACAATCTCGGGGACCAGCCGTCGCTCTTTGGCCTCCGCCGACTTGCCAACGATAGCGGAGAGATTGAGTTCGCGCTTTGCCAAGCCCTCCAAAGCGGAATGCGTAATTTTCCTGAATCGCTCGGTGTCCACCTGTTCGACGATGCGACTCTTAATGACCTCTTCGGTGAGGTTTCGGGCGTACATATCGCGAAGCATGCGCTCAAGCTGGTTGGCGGAAAAGAGATCACCCAGGACGTTGAAAACCGTTCCCGTGCGCTTGGGGTCAAGGTCGTCTTCGATCTTCTTAATCCGCTCAAACAGTTTCTGAAGGACGCGGCCTTCGCGCGTGTTGGTGGAAACGAAATTCAGGATCAGGCAATCTTTTTCCTGGAGGTAGCGGTGAATGCGGCCCATGCGCTGCTCTAAACGCATCGGGTTCCAGGGAATGTCGTAGTTGATCATGAACCAGCAAAACTGTAAGTTGATCCCTTCGCCGGCCGCCTCAGTGGCGACCATCACCTGGCAATCTTCGCGAAACTCCCGCTCGGCGTAGAGGCGGGTGCCCGGTGCGTCCCGGTCACCAACCTTCATGCCGCCGTGAATCTGGGTGACGCAGAGGCCCCATTTGCGCAGCTTGCCCAGGGGGCGGCCATCCTTGCCGTCACCGGCCAGGTAGTCGAGGGTGTCCTTGTGCTCTGTGAAGACGAGGAGTTTCATTTTCGGGTCGTTGAATACGCCGCGCTCCGTCAGCACCTTTTTCAATTTGACCAACTTAGGCTCAACCTCGCGGTCCTCCAAGAAACGGGCCTGCTCGATCAGTTTCTGAAGTTCCAGGATTTCTTCTCTCAGGGCGGCGGGATCCACTGAAGCTACAACATCTTCCAACTGCGCGATAATCTCCTCGCGCTCTTCCTCGGGCAGGTCCTCGAAGTCCTCGGGTAGCTTTCTCGTGATCTGCTCCTGCCGGTACGCTTCGGGATTGGCCAGGATTTTTTCACGCTTCTCCTTCATGCGCTCCAGGCTCCGCCTTACGGCGTAGACGCTGGACGCGAACCGCCTCTGCAACATCGCCATCGTAAAGCCCAAGGCGCGGCCACGCGGGGAGTCGTCGGCTGCGGCCTTGATCGACTGATCCTCGACGTACCGGGTCAAGGCGTCGTAGAAATCCCATTCCTCCTCGTCAATCTGAAACTCGGTTGTCTTAACATCCCGCCTGGTGAACAGGGCCTTCGCCTTGCCGGTGTCCGGATCAGGGAAAGTAACCAGGGCTTCCTTGATCCGACGCAGATAAAACGGGGCCTCGCGGCGCTCCATAGCTTCTTCCAGGCTCTGAACCTCGCCATAAACGTCCTTGTCGAGGAGTTGGAGAAAGAGGCAGAAGTTCTCGGGGTTGCCTTTGTGAGGGGTGGCTGTCATCAGGAGGTAATGGTCGGTCCTCTCTGACAGGGCTTCGCCAAGCTGATACGCGAGTGTCTTTTTGTCGGAACTGTAGGCACTCATCTTGTGAGCTTCATCCACGACGATGAGATCCCAATTGCTGCGGAGGAGGCTCTCATTGGCGTCCTCGATTACGGAAACCCAGGAGACAGAAGTAATGACTTGGTTCTTCTCTTGCCAGGGATTAGTACCGTAGTTGGCTCGGAGCACGTCACCCCGGATGATCTCGAAGTTCTCCCGAAACTTGTCTTTCATTTCGCGCTGCCATTGGAACGATAGGCTCGCGGGCGTGACGATGAGGGTACGTTTAACAAGTCCTCGAATCTTGAGTTCCTTGATGAGCAACCCGGCCATGATCGTCTTGCCCGCGCCAGGATCGTCTGCGAGCAGGAATCGTATCCGGGGGAGCCGCAGGAAATAGTCGTAAACAGCCTCCAGTTGGTGGGGGAGTGGGTCCACACGGGCAATCGAGAGTGCGAAGTAGGGATCGTACTCGTAAGCTAATTGAAGCCGTCGCGCTTCGATTCCGAGACGGAAGCGTTGAGGGTCACCGTCAAAAGGCTCGCTCTCGGGCGTGGCCTCTAGTGTGGCAAGTTGCTCGGCGTTGAGGATCGGCTCGTGCACCTGCCCGGAGTTCAACCCCTTGCCGACCAGCTTTACAGACGCTCCCATTGGGATCGTCACGATGATCTGAACCGGCTCTGGCAGGATTGGCCCTCGGACGATCACGTTGGGCTTCAATTGGTCGTGTCGCATCCTGGAACCAGCCTCATGACGCTCTACACGCGTTTACTGATGCGCTAGATGTTGCCTATTCTAGACACTCTGTGGACGATTGTCACCAATCGCTTTGTGCAGGTGTCGGTTTGGGCGCGCACCGGCGAGAACCTCCAGCAGCTTCGCCATCGCCAGCGTATCCTGCTTGCAGTAAGCCAGCAGGGCGCCCCTAAGCCTCTTTCTCTCTTCGCTTCCCACCTCAGCGTGAACCATCTTTTCCCAGGCAAGGCCGGCGTCGTTGCCTTCGGCTACTTCCATCCCGTCGTAAGACATGTCGGGCACAAGGGCGGGCAAGACGCTCTTCAGCGAGTAGGAGCCACAGAATGCCAAGTCGTAGACATGGGCGCGTATGACCGGCAAAGGATCCCACAACCTGTCCTGGACGTTTCCGATTTCATCTCTGTATCGAGGCAGCCATTCCGCCAAGTCTGCCAGGCGTCCTGATTCAAACCCGCTGCTGTAAGCGAGAATGCTCCCCTTCTTCCCGATAACTTGGCAAAGGGCTTTGACAAATTCCGGCCGCGGGTCATTGGAGTCGTCGGCCAGGAATTCATAGTGCTCCAGTTCAGCTCCGGGTTTGCGCTGGATGTGTACCGACCACTGAAAAGGGATCTGGTCATAAGGAGACATGCCGGCGTATCTGGGAAGCGCCACTCCTAAGGTTTCGAAGTCCATGAAGTAGAGGGGATAGCGCAGCCGCGCGAGAACCTCCTTCAGTCCCTTTCCGAACCACGGCTTCCCGGTCCTTGCGGACTCCCAGGCATGCTTCTGCCGCTCCGTCAGCGGGAAGTCTTTGGGGATGTTCTTAATCGATTCGATTCCCCGGCTTGCCAGTTCCTCGAGTTTCTTTGGTGATATGCCTGGCAGGTTAGCAACGTGGTCGACCGGTAGGGATTTGTTGCAGACGCTGTAGAATTCGCAGGTGAAGGGGTTGGTGCAGTGGCTTCCCGGCCCGATATCCGGTGGCTTCGCCCTCGCGAGCACCTTCCACTCTTCACAGAGGAGATCCTTCACCTTCTGCTCAAGGGCCACGGTTTCTTTTGTGACATCCCGGATGACGAACAGCTTCTCCAACTCGTACTGCTTCCCGTCGTAGACGTACTCCCGGTTAAGGTGCATCAGGCAAGGGACGACCTTCATCCCCAAACCTTCGAGGATGAGCCGTTGGATGGCTACGTCGTACAGGTAGTAATCCTTGAGGCTGGTCGACGACTTTACCTCGATCAGCCGCCATTTGTTCCTGGGCAGCCTTTCCAGAATGTCAACTCTGGCCAGGATGTTGTCGTGCGTGAAAGTCGCCTCGAAGATGGCGGGATGTTGCTTGTCTGCCACCGCCTGCTCGGTTTGCCGGAGGGCTTTGCCCATCTCCTCGTGCCCCGCCTCGATGAGCACTCCGCCGGGGAACACCTTCTGGGCCCATCGGCCCACCTCGTAACCCTGCTCAAAGACCGCCATGGATTGTTCATCGGGTTCGCCCGCCAATTCCGGCTGGTGAACCTCCAAGTACAAACGCTTGAGGCACTGGAATCCGGCGATGAATCTCGACTTGGAGAGCCCCATGGATCCTCCGGTTTAGCGAGATCACAACTGCGTGCCACACCGCGCCTGTACGCGGGGGCCGCTTGCCAAGAGCATACACCTAAGGTGTGTCAGGGATGGTCACGGCAATTGCAGGGACAAAATGGATGTCTTCTCGTATGTTGTGCGGGTACGTATTCTGGTCGACCACCATAGAGCCCTTGGCCACATGTGATGACCAACCCTGTCATACCCCGCTGCTATTGTTGGTTCATCGGATCCTGACACCATAACTTGGGAGGTGATGATGGAGCGGAGGGAGGCCATCCGGCAGGAAATTGGGGGATTTTCGCTGGCACTCGTAAAGCCTGCACGAATCCCTGCTGAACAACCCAGCGTGATGGAGGCCAACGCAAACGAATTCTATGCTGCGTGGGAAGAGGCAGGCTTAGCTCAGTATTGGGGCGAGCATAAGCGGGCGAACTACTACTTTCGTCAGGCGCTAGAACTCGCGCCTGAGGATGTTGATCCAGAGGTCCTTGCCGACATCATTGAGGGCATGAACCGCGCCAAGGATTTCTTGGCTGAAGATGAACAGGCCCTTCCGTGGTTGCGAGCTGCCGTAGAGGGGGACCCGAGGAACTCTGAACAGCGGTTTCGTTACGCGCTGTTGCTCTGGAAGCTCGGGTGCGAGGAGCAAGCTGCCAGGGAGTACGAAGCCGCGCTGGAGCATCCTGAGACCCTTTGCCGGCAGTGCCTGCGCGACTGCTTGAACAACCTCGGGTGGCACCTCTACCGGCAGGGAGAATATGCCAAGGCTCTCCCCTGGTTTGAGCGGGCGGCGACGATTAAAGACTTCGCTCCCATTCCGCAGGAGCGGGAATCCGCGCTGGCTGTCGAGAACATGATCCTGGTCTATGTGGCCCTCAACATGGTGAAGGAGGCGGGAGAAGCCACTGTCAATTACACCGCCCGCTTTGGCCGCCTTCCCTGGCCGGAACGCCGTGCGCTCCTGAAGCTCAAAGTCAACGCGGATGCTCTCTACCTCGAGCACTGCGGTCACCCAGTCTGAGTATGTGGCAGTTCGGGCCGCATAGTATCCAGGGGTGGAAACTTGCAGGCCCGGGATTCTCGTTGACGCTGTATAACGTTTGCTTCAGTGAATACGGCGTGATGCGGTAACACGTAAGTAAGGAGTCCCGATCGGTTAAGTGGTATGATGGCGTCCGGTTCTGGCCCTCGAAGGCCACTGCCCTCGTTCGAGGCTATGACCATGCCCCGCGGAGACCAACTCGCTCGCCAATGGAAGCTTGTCCACCTCCTGGCCGGACACTTGGGGCGGACACTTACCCAGCTCGCCGGGGAATTAGGCGTCGCCAAGCGCACCGTGCAGCGAGATATCGAAGTCCTAAGCGTGGCTGGGTTCCCGGTCACTTCGGAGACGCGCAACGGCACGGTCTTCTGGCACTTCATGGAGGGGTTCCACGCCGAGACCCCCATCGCGCTGACCCTGACTGAGCAGATGGCGCTCTATTTCAGCAAAGGACTCTTCAAGCCCCTCCAGGGCACTCCGATTTACGAGTCGCTGGAATTAGCGATTCAGAAGATCGGCTCGCAGCTCCCCGCACAGAGCTTCAGGTTTCTGCGCGGCCTCGACCAAGGGATTGCGGTTTCAAGCTTCGGCTGGAAAGACTACAGCCACTCCAAAGAAGTGATCGACGCCCTCACCCGCGCCGTATTCAACAAATTCACGGTGCGAATCCTTCACCGGTCACCTCAGCGCGAGAGGGCTATCGAGCGCGAGGTTGACCCGTACAGGATTTGGTATGCGAACAACGGATTGTACCTGGTCGGCCACGATCATAAGGAAAACGAACTGCGAACGTTCGCCGTCGAACGAATTCAGTCCGCCAAGCTGACGAATCGTCGGTTTGAGATTCCTCCTGACTTTAATTTCGACGAGTTCCAGAAGACGGCGTTCAATGTGATTTGGGGTGAGCCGCAGGAAGTGAAGATTCGCTTCTCGCCATCACAGGCCCCGTATATCCGCGAGCGCACTTGGCATCCGAGCCAGCGGATTGAAACTGAAAGCGACGGCGGTATTGTCCTCACGCTCTGCGTGGCGGACTTGGATGAGGTCAAGCGCTGGCTCATTGGTTTTGGGGCGGAAGCGGAGGTCCTCGAACCTCAAGCGTTGTGCGATGAAATAGGCGGTGAATGCGTGAGGATCACGGCAAGAAGAAAATAGCCGCCGTAGGCAGAATACAATGTCCGCAACAAGGGTAATGATTTGCGCTAGGAGGAATTTATGGCACGCACGTTGACGGCTCAGAATTATGTCAGCGATCTGGTTGAACAGTTTATGGAAGGCACCCTCGCAATACCTGAGATACAAAGGGATGTAGTGTGGAAACCAGACCAGGTTAAGGAACTCATTTCATCGGTGTTCCGAGGGTATCCTTGCGGGTCATTGATATTCTGGGAGCCGCGTGAAAAAGACGCAAATCTAGTCAGGGCGATGATCCGGCCAGAGCGCCTAAGTCAGTACGACGGCAAACTTCCGAAATATTTTCTCCTTGATGGGCAGCAGCGAATTACTGCGCTTGCCTCGGTTTTGCTACCACGGGATAAGCTGCGAGAGGTTCTGGCAGAAATCGAAGAGGATATGCCTTACATCTTCTGCAACTTGAAGAAGTTTCCTGAGGATTTGGAGGCCACAACCGATCCCACTGGGTATCCCCCGCTTTGGCACCCCCTTCAAGAAGTCCTCACCACGGATATAATCCAGCGCGAGGAGATTCGGCATGCACTTGGGGAGGCCAAGATCAAGGCGATACGAGCTGATATCGATTCCCTGCGTGGTTACCCGTTTCCGGTCCAAATTATCCAAGACAAAACGTACGAGGAAGTTGCTGAGATTTTTGCCCTGGTGAATTCCCAGGGAACGCCCCTTACAGGGGCGGAGATTCACTTAGCCCGTCTAGTTCCACGTTGGAGGGGAATAGCGAAGGTTTTCCGAGACTACCGGAAAGAATTGAAAGCGAGAAACTACGATTTGGACCTCAGCTTCCTGATGAGGTCAATCACTGCTGTTGAATGTGGGAGCGCACAGATTGCCAAGCTGACACAGAAGATGGACAACGAACCCCTCACCAAACGCCACCTTATGAAATCTTGGCGGCAGGCCAGGCAGGCTATCGATAAGGTGATTGCAACATTGTCGACAGAATTGGAACTTGATAGGTCACGGTATTTCCCATCGAAGAACGTTGTCATCCCGCTCGTTTATTATCTCGCCAAGGAAAGAAACCGCACGCGGGCGACTAAACAGATGCTGCGCTTCTTCCTTAACTCCCAATTATCGGAGCGGTATGGCGGTGGTGCTGAAAATGTGTTCAGAAGAGACTTTCGCACATTGGCTGATCAGAACGGTACGCCACGCACTAACCTAGAGGAATTAGCGAAAGGCGTTACGGCTGATGCGAAACAGTATTACCGGGGGTTGAAGATTCAGACCGCAGATGTGTCCGGACCCCCTGCAAAGAATGTCATTCTTCTGCTCATGTATATTCTCATGCGCCAACGATTCGCCGCGGATTGGGGTGAAGGGCGGGAAGCGACGTTGAACGAAATTGAGCCATCAAACATGCAGATTCACCACATATTCCCGTTCAACTTCATGGTGAAAGATAAAGAGGGATTGGCCTATGCCGACCGGAAAGGATTAAAACCCAGTCATTACAGGCGCGAGATCAATGATATTGCGAACATGACCTTCTTGAGCCTGCCCACGAATGTGCGGATAGGGGATTCGCCGCCTTGGGCATACCTGCCTCAAGAAACGTCGAAGGCAATGAGACGAGCGCACTTTATCCCGGAAGACGAGGCACTATGGTATCCCAGTCGCTTTGGTGATTTTCTCGAAGCCCGACGTCAGCTTATCGCCAAGGCCGCTACTCATTTGTTGAAACCTTTGAAGTAGTTCCATAAAGGTACCAGAACTGGGCCCGAAGCCACGGAGGTGAACTGATCATGAACGAATCCTATCGAGTTGGGGTGATCGTGATACATCCCAAGATGCCGAGTTGGGGGCCCGGGAAGATTCTGGCGATCGAAGGGAAGTGCCTAAGGGTCTACTTCCGAGACGTTCGCGAATCGAAAGCGGGCGACGCGGTCAAGAAGATCGACTTGAGGTGCGCTTTACTTCAAATTGCAAATTCGCAGAGCGATCCGCAACTCGATAATCTCCCACCATTCAAGGATGGGAATCTGGAAACAGCAAAGCCACGACTAACCCTTCAACAAGGTATAGACGCCTTCAAGAAGACATACCCCCGGGGGTTTCAGGACCCCAAATACCTAGGCGACGATTACGAAGGAGAACGGAACTACAAGTGGCTCGCCCATCTCAAGTGGGTGGAGCTGATGGGTAGAGGGAAAGCGGCCAGGCTCCTGGCGAAAGAAGATGTCCAGGAGCTGACCCGCAGGCTTGAGCATGTGGAAGGCATGTTAAACCTTCTAAGTCCTTATGAAAAGATGGCTCTTCGAGATGCCCTCAAGAACGAAGTGTTGGCACGCCAGTACTTCAAGACATTGCTTGATCTCTTGAACGCCCGGGAAGTCACCGAAGGAATCTTCGCCGTTTATGCGGAGGCTGTGACCTCTCTGCCTAAGGAAGAAGGTAAGGCTCGCGTCGCAACATGGCCCGTGCTCACCCTTTTCCCCTTTATTTCACAACCGGACCGTTTCATGTTCCTCAAACCGGAAGCCACCCAAGGATGCGCCGAGCGACTAGCGTTCAACCTCGAGTACGACGCGGCATTGAACTGGAACACTTACCAGAAGCTACTGACGATGAGTGCCATGCTCATGAACTACCTACGTCCACTCGGAGCGAGGGACTTGATCGATGTGCAGTCGTTCATCTTTCTGATTGCCGCGTGGGAGGAATAGGAGGGGCGTGCTTGGCAGAGTCCACTGGTCACCGACCCTTGTAACATTTCGCTGTCGCTGCTTAAAGGTCAGGGGGCATTGAAGGGCGGCGCTGTCAACCTTGCCTACGAGTGGACAGTGGCGGAAATGTTGTTTCTCAATCCTGCCATGGTCCTGACGCGTACTTATCAGGCCGATCTTAGCCAAGGCAACCAGGATTTCAAATGCTGTGACCATAGCTCTTCTCCCCGTGTGTCCCTCGAAGCGACCTGACCGATACATAAGTCAATCCACATCCAATCAGACTGTGGAAACCGCAGTAGAGGCGCAGCAATGTCGGTGATTTCCGTGGCGGGAAGGATCGCGTCACGAAAATGCTCCTCGATTTCTGGATTAGCTGGATTCAACTCCTTATCGTACAGTCGGAGCTTGGTGCCGTTCTCCACCGTGAACAAAGCCCAACTCCCTTTAAACGCCTGCTTCTTAGTGAGAAGGCCTTCTACCGGATCTGTGATGCCCCTTTCCTCCTGCGGAGGAAAGAAGGACGCGTAAATGCTCACGAAGGTCCCGTCCGGCAATGGAGGAAAAATCGATCTCAGCGAGTCGACAAACTCCTCCCACAGCCAATCCGGACCCATTATCCATGAGGGATTGTAGCCCCTGATTGCCGAGAGAGGGGCGCCCAACCCTTTTTCAATATAGAAACCACAGAAGATGGAATCTGCATCAGGCACCATCGTCGGCAGTTCTGTGTCGAAGAAAAGCTTGCCAAACTTGAATGCCGGCCATTCTCCTGAGGGAATAAGCCACCAGACAGTTGCATCCGGATGAAAACGATCGAACGGACGCGCCGCAAGCTCTATCTCCCGCGCCGCCGCTTCCTTCACTTTATAAGCCACTGCGCTCACACCAGAATCCATAAGCAAAGCCTTAGCTCCATAATATGTATTTGCGTGTCATTCTACACCAGGCGTTCACGTCGACCCGTAAATAGTAAAGGTTGAACGACAACTCTACGTCCCTGAAGATCACCATGGTCTCGTCTTGTTACGTCACCGTCCCCGCCTCTGTTAAGATGAATCTAAGGGATAGCGACAACCCCATGGCCAACTGGAAAGTCATTGCGCTAGTCAGCGGTAATATCGAAGCCGTTTCAGGCCCGGCTGCTCAAGACCGGCCGGGAGCTCACGAGTGGATTGTCTGGCAGGGGACAGCCGCTGACAAGGCGGAAGCCCTCCAAAATGCAGAGAAAGCCGATCCCAGGGTCGACCTGGAGTGGATGCGCATTCGCTACGAGAGGGATCTTAGCAAACGGTAGTATCTCGCTTAGCCCCCCTTGCAGTCCCTTGCTTCACGCTGGGCATCGTGGACGCAGATTAGCCGCAGAGCGTCACTGGATCCACTTCGTCAGTGGTTGGCGCGTCTGTTCATTTTCTGCTAGGCCACCGATTGGCGCCTTCGAGTACTCCTGGAACCTTTGCATCGCTTCACGCTTGTGCTCCTCCCAATCATGGATGTAGTCCCATCTTTCCTTCAAAGGTTCCCACATCCAAAAACTCCGGAGCTCG
>Ga0181524_10003112_pt1 | contig 16452 bp, 9 predicted proteins | sample PEATcosm2014_Bin_34_FD_119761 | JGI IMG/M metagenome (GOLD analysis project Ga0181524, IMG submission 119761) | Peatland microbial communities from MTU Mesocosm Facility, Houghton, MI, USA - PEATcosm2014_Bin05_60_metaG | ecosystem: Environmental > Terrestrial > Soil > Wetlands > Peat | place...
CGCAGTATAGCGCACGCTGAGAATTCCTTGACCATGCAAAATGCAGCAGTGGCCCGAATCTAGCGCGAAAAATTGTGGTGAATGTCTGGCAAAAACGTATGGCCTGAGGTGTACGGCGTGGAGCGAAATCTCATGCCATCGTGCGGTCGCGAAACACGCGGGAGTATTCCTCCCTCTCACTCAGACCTCATCAGCTCGCGGTTCGCGTACCTCTCGGTTTCCAGGGCCCGCTTCGACGCTCAGATTTACACGAATGACGATGCAGGACTGAAAGAAAAGCTTGGGAATAACGTTTCACAATCCTCCGGGATTGCTCCAACGCGGACCATGGACCTTCCAATTCGTGATGTGGGCATCGGTTTGTGACCGGCGGTCCCAGCTTATAAGTCCCGCCAAAGATTGGGGAATAGCTATATCGGGAAATTTAGGGCCAGCGAGAATCCCAATTTCGCCCGAATGGAAAGGGAGTTGACGAACCAGCCTGGAGTCATCATTGATTCTAAACAGGCAGCATTGGGATCAGTTCGCTACAAGCCAATCTTAGTTTGGTTCGTGGATAGATTTTTCACTGGTTTCACTTGCCCCCTGCAGCTTACGCAGCTTGTGCCACCGCTTGTACTGCTCCGCTTTGCCCGGATCAGGATCTTCGTAGTCCTGGAGCCAAAAACGGAGCCAGTCAAGATTACCGCCCTGAGAGGCGAGCCGTTCTGCCGGGTTGCTCAACGGGTGCATTCCAAAATCTATCTGAACCATTTCAGTTGGCCTTCCAAGATATCGGAGCAAAGCAAATGGTTCCCACATATACAAGGCTATTGTCGGCGAAACGGCTTCAAATCTGACAGGAGTTGAAATCTTGTCAACCTTAAACATCGGGGAGCATGCGATCCATTGTTTAAGGCCGTCACCTACTGGTGCAACACCAATCCGACCGACATCATTCTTGAGTAGGTCCGTACCGCGCGGGTCACCAATCCCATAGAGGAACTCAAGATACCCACCAACTGTAGCGTCGCTGATGGTTGCAGCCGCCAAATGAATGCTGCCACTCGTCAGCATCGCCATTGTGTATAGTCCAGTTTGGCTAAACCCAGTCATACCGATCTTGTTGGGATCGGCAATCCCATCATCGATTAACGTCCTTACTGCGGATTCATAGCCCCTTCTAGCACATTGGACCTCCTCGGGCGATCCCATGTGATGAAGGGTACAAAACTGATCGTTCACCTGGAGTACTACGATCCCGATCGCAGCCAATTCCCGTGCTGCAAAGGCTGTGGTAGGTCCACCGCTTGCTAGAAATTCTCCCTTGCTGAACCCGTGCGTCTGAACCACCAAGGGGTAGCGGCGGCCCGGAACGTAATCGGGAGGTCTCACCAGGCCTCCCACCCAATCTCGCCCCACATCGTCCGTCCAATGGAGTTCGGATGCTTCCCCGAGGTTGATTGTGCGAAGTCGAACGTTGGGGTCAAGTATTGTTATTGATGCTCCGTTGTCACGGTCGATCGCAACAAGCTTGGGGGGATCATTCAGCGATTGCTGAATCATGACCTTAATGGGCGCACTAGTCATCGTGGTTTCACTGACTCGATTCCACGTCCCATCTCTCGTCTGCCCGTAAATTAGCGTTCCACGTTCGTCGCTTGACGAGTCGTCATAGGAGAATATCAATCTCGTAGAATCGTTGCCATCGAAATGGAGACCCGTAATCGCCGTGAAGCGCTCTCCTCCTTGCTCCTTTCCGTCTGCTGCAACGGTTTCGAGACAAGTTATCCTGCCAGTTGGAAGGTCTAGGACTGCAATGCAGGGAGCGCGCGGCGGACCATCGCCCTCCAAGGGAAGGTACGTGTTAACCAGTGCTATTTTCTTACCATCCGATGACCACGTTGCAAAAGGCCGAGGACGATGATAACCTCCACTTGATCCAATCGGGGCGTTCAGCAAGGCTTTGACTGTGCCTTTTGCGATGTCAATCAACATGAATTGATGAGTTAAGAATGATGTGTCCTTGACGTTGAGATCTTGAGGACCGGGCTTGATTCTTGCAATGAAAGGCTGATCTGGATTGATCGTATACCGGTTCCATGGTTCTGGGACAGAGGAAACCGGCAACGGTATCACAACGAAGCGTCCATCAGGAGACAGGCCGATTTCACGCGGCAGTATTGCGGGCGAAATGTGCAAAGGATCCTGGAACGCCGTCGTATCCACCCTTGACCGCCTCCCGCTGGTTACTGCCCAAAGGTCCCGCCAATCAATGTCGCTCTCATGAGACGTTGAACCATCTGGCGCAGGTAGATGGAGCACATCTGCAAGGCTCCCAGAGACCACCTGCACTAGGCGGGACCTACTCTCTTCCACAACCTTGCGCCGAACCAATGGGCTAACCACTGTGTAGATGGAGTTGCCGTTGCGGGTATCAAATTGGCCGTACATGCCTACGTCTTGACCCCGGCCAGAGATGGGCCCTAAAGACCCAGTTGTTGCATTCACTTTGAAGAGCTGAAATTTGTGCTCACTCGTTTGCGCCCGAAACGCAATGCTTGAGCCATCTACCCATTCAAGATCATAGATCACAGGAAAGTGTTTTGCGGTCATTCGCACGAGCGGATGAATGTTAGTGTCGGGACTTGCACCAGACGATCTTAAGAGCCTAACAATATCCTCGGTTCGAAACGTCCAAAGCGAATCCTCGACAACATCCCGATCCAATATTCCCCGCTCAGTAATGACAGCAAAGTACCTATAATCTGGTGAGAATTTCACTGTTCCGGGGGCACTACCCGGAGGATCTTCGAAATGAACCACTTCGATGTCGTCCCTCACCGAGAACCTTCTGGAACCTGTTTGGGAGTTCACAAGGGGTGGCGCGGCAAGCAAGCACAGCACACAGATCGCTACATGGTGCAGCCGAATCATCAAAGTAGTCTCTTCTACAAACCGCACCGTAACCACCTCGTCTCGTAGACAAGTTCCTGAGAAGCCATCCACCTCATGGCCTGAAACGAATACCGTTCGAATTCAGTCTGGCCCCTCGCAAAGAAATCGAACGGGATGGGCAGGCAGCGGTCAGATTCTCCAGCGTTCTAGAACATTAGCTTCAGTGCGAATTGGATCGAGCGCGGTCCCCCCATCTGGTACAGCGAGCTTAGAGATCCATTGCCCACACTCCCAGCAAATTGAGATCCGCTGAGACTCTGCCCAAGCATGGCTTGGGACTGTCCAAATTGAGGATTGAGGTTATTCGGTCCTCCGAGCGCTCCGATCGGCTGGCCGAAATTAGGATGGTTAAGCACATTGAATAACTCTGCCCGAAACTGTACCCTCACCTTTTCGTGAACAGGAAACTCGCGATGGACGGCAAAGTCCCATTGGAAAGCGCCGAATCCTCTCAGCGCATTTCGCCCAAGGTTGCCCTGCCTAACGGGATTTCCAGTCACTGGATCGAGCGGTGGAGGCATGAATGCTGCCGGATTGAAGCCCATTCCCCCTCCGCATGGCGGGCCAAGAACCTGAATACATTGTGATCCGAAAAGGTAAAGCGGCTGTCCCGGCACAAGGTCAGGCCTCACGTCGCTGCGTGAGCTCAGAAGAGCAGATAATTGGTCGTAATACACTTCCACCGGCGGTGCAGAGGACGCAATAATGAAACTCTGAACTGCCCAATCGCGCACAAGCGCACTTATGTACCTAGTCTTCGATGCCGGCACACTATAAGTTGCGCCTAATGAAAAGGTATTGCGAATATCAAAATCGGAAGGCCCTCGATTTGCATTTGCGCCCAGTGCTGGCGCAAGTGTATTCGATCCGAGAAAGCTAGATCCTGCAGAGGCGTTGTCAATCGAGTGAGCCCATGTGTAGGAAACCAGACTCTGAAGGCCGCGTGATAAATGCCGTTGGAACCGTAGCTGTAATGCGTTATAGCTAGAGCTGGCTGTATTGCCAACTAAGTCGGCAGAGTTCAGGTTCGCGCTTGGAGAAAGGATATATGCTGACTGTAGAAGCCGCCGGCCCGCAGACCCTATATAGGATGCGGACACGCTCTGCTGGTCTCCCAGCCCTTGTTCAAGGGCAGCATTCCACTCCAATGAATACGGCAGCTTCAAGTGCGGATCGAACGCGTACAGGGTATCGAAGCCTGCTGGCGTCAAGTTTACAGGGCTGATTGTGGGTGGCGGTGGAGGGGGGGCAAACGGGAATGCTTCTCCAAAAAGAAGCCCGAATCCACCAAACGGGTAGTTTGCATTTATGATTGTCGTTCCAACTGCAGAACTCGCTAAATCATAGAAAATTCCAAACCCGCTGCGGAGGACAGTTTGCCATCCGGAGCTGTCGTGTAGTTGGTATGCCAGCCCTACCCGCGGGGCGATATTGCCAAAAGTGGTATTGAACGCTCTCGTCCCAGGAGGGGCAAGTGCCAGGTTGGACAAATTGTTGAGATCATAACCCGTAACCGCTGCCAGGTTTGGGCCCTCCAAGCTGGAAGGCGCAAAGTCTACGTCCCATCTTATGCCATAGGTCAACGTCACACGCTGGCTTATCCGCCAGTTATCTTGCACATAAACCCCAAGGTTCCTGAACAAAAAGGTCGACGGTATATTCGACTCTATGAAGCTAAAATCGGGAGTCGCAGCTTCCACCGATGCCATGCTCAGAAAATTGGGGTTTTGAAGATACTCGGGCGGATTAACAGCTGGGGACAAACGTCGGAAGTCAACGCCCCATTTAAGAGTATGCTGTTTTACTTGTACAGATAGTCCGTCAACCACATTGAATTGGTGCTGAACATTCTGCTGTTGTCTGCCAGCTTCTAGCTGCGGACCTCCTTTCAGCGCGTATACTCCAAACAGAAAACTTGAATCCTGACTGGTGAACGGGCTGGGAAACGGAAGAGTTTCTAGTGGAACAGCCCCTCCAAAATCATCGAGACGGGCAACGCTAGAGGCGTCGGTCCGGCTGTAATTGAAGCGGAAATCGTTCACGAGTGACGAGGATAGACTGGTAGTCGCGCCGACGGTGGCTGTCTGAGTATGAATACGAGTCGGAGCGACCACACTTAGCGGGCCTGCATTGAATCCTCGGACAACGATTTCTGAAGGGGAATAGTTGTAGCGGCCCAAAAGACTCCACTTGCTATTCAGCCTGTGGTCAAGTCGTAAGCTGAAGGCGTCCAAGCTCGCAGCATTCGAATAACTGGCATTGTATTGAGCGACGCCATTGCCAAGGTCGGGCTGCTTTGGATCTATAGGAAAGGCTTCCAGATAGGGCTGAATTGAAGAAGGCGCCGTTTGGCGAGCCGTAAGATCAGGCACGGTATCAAGCGCCACTTGTGGCAGCCGTAGACGCAGCCCCTCGTAAGAGAAAAAAAAGAATGTATGATCCTGAAAGATTGGCCCGCCGAAAGTACCGCCGAAATCATTCTGACGTTCTTGGGGCTTGGCAAGGTGCGCGTAGTTCGCGAACCAGTCATTAGCGTCAAACAGATCATTCCTCAGATAATCGAATACTGTTCCATGAAACTGATTTGTGCCTGAACGCGTGACAATCGAAATTTGCGCACCAGGTGTACGACCGAATTCTGGAGCAAAAGTTGAGGTCTGAACTCGAAACTCCTGCATGGCATCTATGGAGACTAAGCTGTTCGTGCCCCCGAACGCGCTGAATGAGCCCAGCGCTCCACCGAGTCCATTCCCAGGGTTATTTGTTGCACTTATTCCGATATTTGCACTCACCCCATCGACGGTCCAATAGTTAGAGCTTGCCCGTTGTCCATTCACGCTGAACTGGCCGGCATCCGCAGGTCCAGTTGGGACCACCACCACTCCCGGCGTGAGTTCAATTAAGGTTTGAAAGCTCCGACCATTCATTGGAAGATTCTCGGCGAATTGGCGATCCACGACTGTGCTAACCGTGGCGTCGGTTGTGTCCACCAATGGAGCACCGCCTTTTACGGTAACAATCTCCGATGCCGACCCAATTGTCATACTGAAGTTGAGGGATGCATTGTCCTGGACATTTAGGATAACGTCGGGCTTAACAAGCTGTTTGAATCCCGGATTGCTCACGATGACGCGATACGTCCCAGGCTGAATGGCTGTGGCAACATAAAGTCCACTTGAATTCGTCTTGATCGTCACTTCCCGGCCTGTGAGGACATTCTGAACTTGAACGTCAGCTCCGGAAATAGCCGCTCCAGAGGGGTCAGTCACGCGCCCCGATATTGTCGCTGTCTCCGTTTGGCAAAGGGCGATGTTGACACAACATAATGTCGCGAGAACGACAATGGCGATGGTCTTCATCGGAGCGGCTCCTGTTCTTTCTGAAACTCGTTCTAGCCAGAATGCCAGCCGCGAATGACGTCTGTACCACTCGCTATTCACATTTTGTGATTTATGGGTGATTGGCCTGAGTTCCGAGATAGGCGTACAGCAGTTTCCTCCCCGTCGGCCGGTCGGTGCCACCTAGCGGCTCGACAGTCACGAAGACCGAATTTATGGCGCTTAGCTTTGCCGGATCGTTGACTTTCAAAACCCAGCGCTTCTGCGCGTGGTCGTCAACATAGAAGACACCGAGATTCTTTGCGACTGTCTGGCGCCCTTCAAGCTGTCCCCATGCCTGGAACGACACCTTAGCAGGATTCCCGCGGTCTCCTAGATCAAAGGCATAGAAGATCAGAGATTTGCCCTCGACCAGGAATACTCTGCCAAACGACTTCTTTGATCGGCCATTGCCGTCCACATCGGATACGTCGAGGATGTGGAGATTACGTGCCCCCATTAATTCACGAACGTCCTTCGCAACAGCACTAAGCTGACGCTCCCGCTCTGCAAGAGCTTCCTTCTCTTTGACCACAGCGGCGAGTTCATTGATCTTGATCTGCTGATCGACGAGCGCAGCATCAACGCTGTCCTTTTCAGAGCGAGTCCGGTTCAAGTCTGTTTTCGCGGAGTCAAGAGCACGTTGCGTTTCGCTGACCTCCTCTTGCAGCTGCGCAAGCTGTTCTGTGGTTCTTGACAAGCCCCGCTTCGCGCTCTCAGACTCCGAACGCGATTCGCTTAATTTGGCCTTGAGATCAGAAATGATCTTCTGCTGCTGAGTTGTGTGGCTCTCAAGCGTATCGACCTTCGCCTCCAACCCGGAAACCACTTCCTTGTCCTGGCCATCCACCAGGGGCGTACTCACCTCGACCTGTTGCGCATAGGGATGGCCGCCCAATGGCAATATCCTCCGCGAAGGCCTGAATAGCTGCAAAAACAGAATCACAACTACTGCTACGCCTACTGCCGCCAGATTTGGCACAAGCCTGAGCCGCGGCCACGACCACTTCCTGAGCGAAAACCGTGACCGCATTACCGCGTCCGAAAACGGTACGCCTTCGGCAACTGCGCGTTTTAGGAACCGATCTCGATAGCTATGCCCTTGCAACGCAACGAGCGTTTTCTCATCCACATCGGCCTCGCCGACCGGCATCTTGTCCAGAGTCACCGAGAAATCATCCGTTGCATGACGACAACTCGGACACCCTCTCAAGTGCTCCGCTAATTCCTGGTATTCCTCAGCGGACAACTGGCCGATTGGCAACAGGGCGCACAGCTCTTCGTAGTATTCATGCGTTTGCATCGGCCTGCTCCTGCTTCTCCAGCCGCAACTTTTCCTTGGCTGGCTCGTTCCTAATTACGGCGCGCAGCCTGTTGAGCCCGCGATAATAATGATGACGAACATTGCCCAGGCTATCGTCCGTGCGTTCAGCGATTTCTTTCAGCGAGAGTCCCTCGAAATACGCGAGCTTCAGAACCCTGCTCTGGGTTTCGTTTAAGCTCCCGAGCGCCTCTGTAACGAGCTGCCGCGTCTCCTGATCGTTAAAATGGATGACCTCGGCCGTCAGCAACTCGCCACGAAGCTCGGCAATGTCAGAATTCTTATAAAAATTGCGGATACTCAAATGTTGGCGACGACTCATTCCACGGTGATACGCGTACTGCAGAATCCACACCTTAAGTGTGCCTCTGGACGGGTCGAACTGTGCCGCCGACTTAAAAATTTCTAGAAAGACTGTCTGCATCAAGTCTTCGGCTTCGCCCACATCACGCAGGATCTTCATCGCCACGCTCAGGATGAGACGGTAATAGCGATCGAAGATGATCGCAAGTACATCCGCGTGGCCTGCTTGCAGGTGCATCATCAACGATTCGTCGGACAGACGCTTAAGCTCATCCAGCGAAGAGCCGCACGGCTCGGAAATCTTATGCTGTTCTTTTGTTGACGTTGACATTGTGACCGGCAGCAGCGCTCTACACCCGTTAATGTCCCATGAAAGTGCCGTTTGTCGAAGGACATTTTGCAAACAACATTTCATCGAATCGCTTGGTACAAACCCGATTATCGGTTGGCATACTATGGAGCTAGATTCAGATGCCAAACGGCTTCGCGGGGCCTTTCATTCCCACCTGCGTACGAGAATTCGCAAGCCATCGCTGGTACAAGCGCGTCGCACGGCGCGCATAAAAATTGGCTTATCAACCTTTGCCACCCGCCGCAGCAGAGCGAAATTCTGCATGTTGCGTGCGCCGACCTGCAGCATGTCCGCATACTTACAGATTAGGTCCACATTTTCCGTGCTCGTCACCTCTGTGACCACGGGCAGGCCGATGTCTTTCCGCACTTCACTGAGCAGGCGGAGTGCTTCTAAGGCCAGACCTGGAAACTCGTAAGGAGCTTGTACGCGGCTTGTAGGCACCGTCTCGAAGCAAACGTGCGTCGGCAGCCTTCACCGCTTGCAGGTGGGGAACAACTGCTCCCGCGACTCCACCGAGCACGGACCCGCAATGACCACGAAGGTCCCTCCTCCGATCTGCACGTCACCGACATCGACAACAGTTCAATGCGGCTTAATTTGATGGCTGACCAACTTGAACTTGAACGGCTGCGCGATAGGAACCACCGCGGCCACGCCATCACGTGAGCACCAGCTACGTCGAACGGCACAACTTGACTACGGTGCTGGGTGGACACCCGTTGCTTGTGGCTGCCACCCAAGATGCGGTTAAGGGTTGGAAGTTCGAACCTGGCTCAAAAGAAAGCAGTGGAATCATCGAGTTCACTTTCAAACCGGAAGCTAGATGTGCTTAGGACCCCCTCCCAAGACCACGCCAAATCTTCCCCCATGCTCTTGTTTGGTTGCTATGCACTGTTGTCTTTACGGAGGAGGCTTGAGATCTCTTCCGTCTCAGGGTGGTACAAATCACGCGTTTGAGCGGCACTTTCTCGCCACAACTATCTGGGAGCTCAAGGCGGAGAAACTATTTTCTCCATCGAGGAAACAGCGGCAAAGAAGCTGCGCCCTTTGCTATGCACCGCAAATCGCCGCCCGATCCCTGTCTTCGCTCCGCTCCGGACACTTTCAGCAAAAGAGGCGTTGCCATTTTATTTGGGTAACTCACCGTAGATCTCTAGATGTATTTCGAGTAGCTTGTTGCTCGCCACAATATCCTCCGGCTTCACGGACGTGCGAAAGCTTAGTGTCCGCGGCGCCGTCCGATGTTCCAACCGCAGTCCATCTGCAGGGATTTGCAGCTCCCAGAGGGCACCATCGCCCCGCTTTCCATTATCCGCGTTGTCAGCAGAAAGCTCTGCTTGTCCGCCTGATCCTGTCATGACCACTAAGATCGGACCCCCAATGGTCGCTTCCGATTTGTTGGTTACCATGATATCGAATGTCACTAGACTCCCAAGACGATCGTATCTTACGTCGCTGACATGCCAGACGACTTTGTCAGAGATGTTCATCAAGCCGGCGGCGGTAGGGGTAGAGGCACCTTCAGTCGATACCCGCAACGATACGGCGCGTGTCCATAGATGCGTTGCGCCATTAGCCACTTCATTCCATGTGGGATGGAACACGCCATTTCGGTCCGCAACCAATCCATTGCCAGACGGAACGCCCCATGGGTTGGGACCGAACAAGAGGACTTTTAGTGATTCAAGACGGCGCGACGAATTCTTCCAAACAGGAGGGTAAACGAAAAGACGACGGTCGTCTGCCTGCTCTCCTTCCCGCGTTGGACTTATGAGTGAGTCGGGAGTCAGTGGAACTACTTTCGCGATAGACCCTCCGTCATCGAATGACACTCCAAAATAGACACTGTCAGCATTCTTGCCATACCACATAAATCCTAGAACACCGTTTCTGTTGACGGCAACTGAGGCGCTGTCCACACGCACATCCGATGCGTGATCTTGGGGGGGCATATTTATGGACTTGGCATTCCACGTATAGCCTTTGTCGCGTGAGGTTGCCAACATCAACTTACTTTCCACATTCTTCCCATAACGGGGTGTCCAGCAGACGTAAATCTCATCCGTTGCCTCATTCACGGTTAAGCTTATGGCTCCTGGTTGATCGAGGCTCTCGTGAACGGTAGATTTGTTCAATGTCTTACCCCCGTCTCTGGAAGTCCCCATTTCGATAGAAAAAAGTCGACTCTCCTTTCCTGATCCATGGTCAAAAACTACTTTGTCTCCAGGAAATATCGAGAGAGCCGTGCCATCGCTGAGCACAGCTGCCCCCTCCGCGTACTTGCCTGGAAACCTTACCCCGGCTTCGCCAGAGTTGAAGCTCCCACTCGTCAAGGTGAAATCCAGGTCGGCCCGGTCCCGGAGCGTAGCCAGATATGGTGTTTTATCCATCATCGCCCAGCCGCCGGTTGTTCCGTCGACGACGGTGTTCGCAAAGATATAGAGCGTGCCTCGCCGAGGTCCGCCACTGGCGTCAACTGCCATGGACGTATAGTCCATGAAACGATTCACTAAGATTGTCTGCCATGCGTGTCCGCCGTCAGCGGAACGGTAAAGATGGAGGTTGCCGTATTCGTGATGTGGCTCTCCGCGAGAGGTATCGGAAACTCCATCCGCAAAATAGGCTTGATGGCCTGGACCAAAGGAGCAAGACTCTTCGCTGACCCATTGGCTTTGTGCGTCGACGAGAGTTTCGTGCCATGTCCTTCCTCCATCGCCAGACTGGTAAACGTACCCTTCATATCCGGACCCCGTCCGAGGATCTGCTCGGTAGCCGCAAACAATTAAGTTATCCGCTGATTCAGGATCTGCAGCAATCATTACTTCTCCGTGATATCCAGAATCTGGCGGGTTGACGGGGATACGCGGCCCAAGCACCAACGCCCGCGGACCGTCGGGAGTGCTTAGAGTGTTTTCACTGACGTGGGTGTTCGCATCGGCTTGTTGAGCGAGAGCTGCGTAGGAATCTGCGGATAAGAATAAAATAATTAAGGTCCGCATCAGGAATGTTCCAAGCGATCTCATATGTTCTCCGCTCCAGAACAGCAAATTGATCACGAGTGGGACGAGGGTTGAACCAGTCCTAATTGTTTTGTTCCAGTTTGCAATCAGAAGATGAGTTTCAAGGCAAACTGCATGGAGCGCGGCCCGCCCGTTTGGTACAGCGAATTGAGTCCCCCCAGACTGTTGGCCAACGTGGCGGTAGCTTGGCCAAACGTGCACCCGGGCCCCGCTGAACAGTATGTGGAGTTGATTGTTCCGAAGTTTGGGTGATTGAGAACGTTGAATGCCTCAGCTCGGAATTGAAGTTTGAGCCTCTCGTAGATTGGGAACTCTCTCCGAACTGCAAAATCCACTTGCCAGGCCCCGAATCCACGCACAAAGTTCCGCGGCGCATTGCCCCCAGCGGTACCAGGGGGACAACTGTACGGGGTGCACCCAGTCGGGAGACTAAAGGCGTTCGGGTTTATCGCTCTGCCCCCGGGACAACCGAGGCCACTGGCATACACATCAGCGCACTCCTTTCCATAAATGTACAAGGGCTGACCGGGAATCTCGTTCAGGCCACCGTAATAAGTTTGACCGTTGGTGGGGTCGATTGTTAAGGCTCCTTCGAGTGGCACAGGAAATCCTGTCCGGGCTGTAAAACGGGCATCGACACCCCAATTTTGCAATAAAGCACGGGTAAGTTTACTTCGGGAGATGCTCGGGAGATCATACATAAGAGCGCCGCTTAGGTTGTGCCTTATGTCGAAGTCCGAATCGCCCCGTCGATAGGGTGCCACATAATTATATGAGCTGTAGTCAATCGAGTGTGCAAATGTGTATGAGGCAAGGGCTTGCAGCCCTCGACTCAACCTTTGTTGGTACTGGACTTGCAGCGCGTCATAGTCCGAAGTGAGCCCAGTTTGAAGGAAGTTGACTGACCCAAAATTTGAATTGAAGGTACCAACATTTACCTGGTTTACTTCCAACAGCCTTACTCCGTGCGAACCGACGTATGAAATAGTCAGCGTCTGTGACTTTCCCAAAGCCTGCTGAAGGCTTGCGTTCCACTGCACGGTATATGGCAGTTGCAGATGTGAAGGAAACGCGTACACCGAGCTATACGGAGCGATCGGCGGATTTACGATTGGGGGAGTCACCTCCACCGTTGACGCGGGGAAACTGGCGGGTGCCCCAAAGGCATTGCCAAAAAAACTATATGCTGAAAAACCCGGCCCTATGTAGCCATACGAACCTAGTTGTTGTCCAGTATCAAAGAAGATGCCCACTCCGCCACGCACCACGGTTTCAACACCCGGTGTGTTCCGCAATGTATACGCCGCGCCGAACCGCGGTGCAAAATTGAACCAACCTGTCTTCCACAACGGTGTGCCCTGCGGAGCCAATGACAAGGTACTCAGGGTATTGCCCGTCACTGTATACGGAAGATTTCCTTTTGGGGCACCTGGAGCCGGATTAACTTCCCACCGTAGGCCAATCGACAGGCTTAGCCTGGACGTTGCTCTCCATTGGTCCTGGGCGAACGCCGAGAAATTAGTGTAAACAGGATAGGCTGGAGCATACGATTCTCCAACACCCTCGTCCACGCTGTTCGCTTCGACAGAAGCCGCAGCGAAGTACGCATATACTGCCACCGGACTCGATTGGTACACGTGGGGAGCCAGCCTGCGATAGTCGAATCCAAACTTCAAATTATGCCGACCTCGCAACACCGAGAGCGAATCCAAAACGTTCCACTGCTTTTGTTCGGAGGATTGGGCGGATTCGACGATCTGCGGATACTCGGTGCCCAGGTACAAACCAACTCCGACGTAAGGACTCGGGTTGGCTTCCCTCGCAAATCCCTGCAGTTGCAGCAAACTTACCGCTGTCGCGCCCCCGAAGTTAGTGGGCGCAAACGAGAAGTCTCCTTCGTTCGAGCTATAATTTAGCCGAAACTCATTACTTAGACTGCTTGAGAACGAACTCGTTGCTCCGAACGTGTACGTTCGAGTTGTAAAGGCTGTTGAGGACAGATCGGATGCCACGCCTCCTGCACCCGTTGTTCCCTGTGCGACCAGACCCGAAGATGTATTGCTGAAGCGAAAGAAGAGCTTTAGCTTGTCAGTTATGAGGTGGTCGAGACGGATACTGGTTGCATTAATATGAGCTGGATTTGACCACGTTCCTATAAATTCAGCTAGCCCGGTACCAAGATCTTGGCCATTCGGCACCGGGAAGGCATTCAAGACTTGACTAAGAGGGGCAGGCATGTTTGCGCGAAGGTCAGCACTCGGCACGTAAGTTACATTCGCGGGTTGCGGCTGATCTAAACGCAAACCTTCGTAGGAAAAGAAGAAGAAAGTCTTTCCCTTTCCGTCATAAAGACCGGGGATCTCCACCGGCCCTCCAAGAGTTCCTCCGAAATCGTTCTGCCGTTCCGCAGACACAGGCAGCCCGAAGTAATTGTTGAACCAGTCGTTGGCGTCAAAAACGTTGTTGCGAAGGTAATCGAATCCAGTGCCATGCCATTGATTCGTGCCAGAGCGTGTTACGAACGAGAACTGCCCGCCCGGGTTGCGTCCGAATTCAGCAGAGTACGTTGAACTCTCAACCCGAAACTCTTCGAGCGCGTCCAGCGAAACCAAGCCCTGTGTCGTTCCGAGTGCCGTTGGCGCAGGCAGTGAACCGGTTGTCCCGGCGGCGTCAGGAAGCCCCGGAGAAATGCCGAGGTTAGCACTTACGCCGTCCACGGTGTAGTAGTTCGCTTCCGTACGTTGGCCATTCACGCTGAATTCACCTGAGAAACCGGTCGTCGCACCAGCTTGCGGAGTGCTGCTGACGACACCGGGCGTGAGCAAGATCAGGTCCTGCAGGCTGCGGCCGTTCAGCGGCATATTCTCGACGAATTGCCGGTCGACGACCGTGCTCACTGCGGCGTCCGTCGTGTTGATGTTGTTTGCGTCGGCTGTTACCGTGATTGATTCCGAAATTGTTCCTAATGCCATTTCGAAGTTGAGCTCAACCGTGTCCTGTATGTGCAAGACGACTCCTGTCTCTACGATCGTGCTGAATCCAGGCTTTTCCACTTCCACGCGATACGGGCCGGGTGGCAGCCCAGGGATTACATAGCTGCCTGCGTTGTTCGTCTTTCCCTCATATCTTACGTTTGTGCCCGTGTTGGTGACGGCGACATGGGCATCCACGAGCACTGCCTTAGAAGGATCGGTGATACGGCCGGTGATGGCTGCGTTGGTGGTTTGCGCGGAGGAAATGCTTGGACTCAACAAAATGCTGAGAGATAGGACCAACACAGCTAGCGTCCGGAACGATTTCACGGAGCCTCCTCACGATTGATCTTCCACCGCACACCTCAGCATTTAGCGGACGGAGCCAAGCTGTACCAGAATTCCGAACATTTTTTATTCAGTTGTAACAAAGCCGGCGTGGACGATTGGCCGAATGCCATTCGGAACTCCGACGAGTCGATTGTTTCCGTCTTTATCGAAGACACAATGTTTCGTGCGGCCCGCTCACGCTTAAGGATGATTTGTAGGAGCTGTTCGCAGATAGGCGTAGAGGAATGGCTTGCTCGTGGGCTTCGTGTTTGCTCCCTTTGGCTCGATCGTCACAAACACAGCATTGATGTTTTCGAGCGTGGCGGCGTCGTCGGACTTGAATGCCCAACGACGGTTGGCTTCATCGTCCATGTAGAAAACCCCGAGGTTCACCGGATGGGACTGATTCTCCGAAGGACTGCCCCACACCTGAACGGCCTTGGCGTTGCGATAGCCGGGCAACTGGTCCAGGTCGAAGGCGTAGAAGATCAGAGACTTCCCTTTGGTATAGAAAACGCGGCCAAAAGTTCTCCGTTTCGTACCGTTGCGGTCTACATCAAAAACATCCGCGATGTAGAGCTGGCGTGCCCCCATTAACTCGCGAATATCACGGTCGGAGGCAAGAAATTCCGTCTGTCGTTGAACCTTGCTGTTCGATTCCCGCAATTCTGCGGACAGCTCGTCAATCCTCGTTTCGAGGCTCGCTGCCTTGAGCAGCGCTCCCTGGCGTTCGTCTTGGCTGTGCACGAGGTCGTTGCGAACATTGCGCAGCAACTGCTCTGTATCCTCGAGTTGGCGCTGGAGAGCATCCCGCTGCCCCGAGAGCGCCTGGAGGCCGTCGGACTTGAGCTTATCTTCCAAAGCCAACTGTTGCATCTCGCCCTGCAGTTTGAGCTTCAGATTTTCCAGCTGTCCTACCTGCGTTTCTTGGCGACTGGATAGCTCCCGAAGATCTGTGATCGTTTTCGCATTCGTTGCCAATTGATCGTTCAGGGTTCGCCGTTCTGCTTGTAGGTCAGCCAATTCATTTTGACCTTTGAGGTCTTCGCCTCTGAGGTTGGCGGTTTCTTGTCGGACCGAGACTTTCTTAATCCCGAATTGATAGCCAGCTAGCAAGCTCAACAACACCAAGGCAGCTGTAGCTAAAAGACGGTTCGATATGAGATTGGGCCTGAGTCTGAAATGCGAGAAAGGCCGCCCGACAAGTCTTCTCTTCCCTTCTTCTGATCCTCGCGCTCGGCTGGACGCTAGATTTAGGAGCCGATCTTTCGCTTCCGCTTCATTCCACGAACTTGAATAGGTGGAATCTTCCCACGGGTGATCCGATGCTGCCACGAGCTTCGCCATGCCATCGGAGTTCAGGCTCTCGTAGTCGGCGAGGAGGGCCCGGCATTGCTCGCAAGATGTGAGATGACGATCGAGAACCGACCGCTCTTCCGATGACAGTGACCCCGTCACAGATACTGCACACAGTTCTGCGAACTTATCGGAGCAACCATATCGAATTTCGTTTTGGCCATTGATATTCATAGCCCCTTCTTTGCTTCGCACAGTCCCAGGGCAATTGCACTCTTCCGCAAACGCTCCAGACCACGATAAAAGTGGTGGCGCGTGTTTTCGAGCGTTTCACCGAGTTTCCGGGCTATCTCGCGGAGTTCCAAGCCTTCAAAATAGTAAAGATGAAGCGTGGCGCGTTGCTTGTCGCTCAACTCCTCAAAGGCAGTGAGGAGAAGTGCTCCAGTCAGACGTGCCGCTGACCGCTCTTCGAGGCGCGTGTCCTCCAGAAGAGCATTCTCCACGTCGTTCAGATCTGTACCACTGTAGAAACCTCGCCTCC
>Ga0181524_10003113_pt1 | contig 16452 bp, 13 predicted proteins | sample PEATcosm2014_Bin_34_FD_119761 | JGI IMG/M metagenome (GOLD analysis project Ga0181524, IMG submission 119761) | Peatland microbial communities from MTU Mesocosm Facility, Houghton, MI, USA - PEATcosm2014_Bin05_60_metaG | ecosystem: Environmental > Terrestrial > Soil > Wetlands > Peat | place...
GCCATGCCGCTGTTGGATCAGTTCAATGACCTGGGGTTCGACATCTACTCCAATATTGACCCGATGACGCCGCACATGGATCTCGAGGCCATAAAGAAGACAGTCGGCGGCAGGATAACGCTCTGCGGCGGGGTGAACAACAACCAGATTCTCGAGCGCGGGACCGACGAACAGGTGCAGCGCGCGGTTCAGGACGCCGTGGAGAAACTGGGTCCCGACGGGTTCATCCTGGCGCCCGGAGATTCCATTCTGGCGACGAGCGAGAAGGCGGTTCACAATTTCTACGTCATGATTGATGCATGGAAACATTGCGACGCCTCCGCGCCGCCTGATTGAAAGCCGGAGCACCGTGGCCACTTCCATTTCCGACGGCGTTTCTTCCCTGCTTCCGCGCGAGAGGATGTCCCTCAGCGCGCGCAAGCTCCGCGATACCTACGCGCGCAAACCGGACGCTCCGTTCCTTCAGCGCGAGTTCGGGTTCTTCTGCCTGGAGCGATGGAAGGAGCAGGGCATGCCGCAGGACGTGCCCATGGAAAAACTCTTCGGCTACGACCCGCCCGGCAATCATCACCTGGGCGGCCTGGGTTGGTGCGAAGCGGCATTCAGCCCCGCATTCGAAGAGCGCGTTCTCGAGGACCGCGGTGAGCATGAGCTGGCCCAGGACGTCGCCGGGCGGCACGTCCTGTTCTTCAAAGGCCGGCGGAATGGATTCATGCCGGAGTACGTCGCCCACCCGGTGAAGGACCTGAAGACGTGGGAGGAATCCTGCAAGTGGCGCCTCGACGCTTCCACGCCGGCGCGTTACGCGGACCTCGACGCGCGGATGGCAGAGGCGCGCGAAGCCGCGGCGAAGGGGTTGATCATCAGCCAGCAGGTCATCGGCGGCTACATGTATCTTCGGAGCCTCATCGGCCCGGTGGACTTGCTCTACATGGTTCACGATGCGCCGGAGCTCATCCATGACTGCATGCGGACGTGGCTTGCCCTGGCGGACGCCGTCACCGCCCGGCACCAGGAGCGCGTGACGCTCGACGAACTCTTTTTCGGCGAGGACATCTGCTACAACCACGGCCCGCTCATCTCGCCGGCCAGGATGCGCGAATACCTGGTTCCCTACTATCAGCAGTTGATCGCCAACATCAAGGCGCGCCAGATTGACAAGGCGCGCCACCTCTATTTCCAGATAGACACGGACGGCGACGCCCGGCCGGTGATTCCGATCTATCGGGAACTGGGCATGGACGTCATGAGCCCCTTCGAGGTCGCCGCCGGATGCGACGTGGTGGAAATCGGACGGCAGTACCCCGGATTGGCGCTCCTCGGCGGCGTGGATAAGCGCGAACTGGCCAAGGGCAAAGAAGCGATTGACCGCCTTGTCGCGCGCATCTTCCCCGCCATGCGCCGGCGCGGCGGCTACCTCCCGACGTGCGACCACGGCGTGCCGGAGGAAGTCCGCTACGAGGATTATCTGCACTATCGCAAGCGCTGCCTGGAGTTTGCTACCTGAGCGTTCGGCAACCGGCGACAAGTTGCTTGACGGCGGCGCCACGACCGTATAATCTCATGTCGGAAAGCCGCTCGTAGTGTGCCCGTAAGGGCATACGAAGCAGCGCCTGACGGCGCCACTACAAGCGAGGCTGTGGCAAATCCCGGTTCATGAGGCCAGCGTGAAATGACCGATCAGGCTTATGCGATCAAGACCCGGCGCATTCAGACGTCCTTCCTCGACTTGAAGAGGCGGCATCCCGAGCGTCTCAAGCGCCGCCTGGCCCTCTCGTGGAGCAACTGGGGGTTCGGCATGGAGCCGCTGGCCGATTCGGCTGCCCGGTTGGCAAAGAATGACATCCGGTTCATCGAACTGCACGGGAACCGCTACGGCGCGGACATGGGCTATCGCGCCGCGGAGGTGAACGCGATCCTGTCGGGACACGGCATCTCCGTCGCCGGCATTTGCGGGATGTTCTCGGCGGACAATGACCTGTCGAGCACTCACGGAATCACCCGGCAGAATGCCGTGGATTACATCCGGCGGAATGTGGCGCTGGGCAAAGAGACCGGCGCCGGATATTTTCTGGTCGTCCCCGGCGCAGTCGGCCGGCCGCAGAAGTACGACGACTTCGAGTTCGCCCGCTCGGTGGAGACGCTCCGGCTCGTGGCCGACCTGTTCGTGGACGCCGGCATCCTCGCAGCGGTGGAGCCGATCCGCTCGGCCGAGGTCAGTTTCTGCCATACGGTCTCCGACGCCGTCCGCTACATCGAGGCCGTGGATCATCCGGGCGTTCAGTCCATCAACGGCGACGTCTATCACATGCAGTCCGAGGAAAGCCACATCGGCGAGGCCATTCTCCAGGCGGGCGAGCGCCTGGTCAACCTGCACATGGCCGACAGCAACCGCAGCGCGCTGGGCGAGGGATCGCTGGACCTGGACACGATCATCATGGCGCTCTACCTCGTCGGCTTCAACCGCGACGGTTGTTTCGTGACTCCGGAACCGCTGGGACCCGGCGGCGATCCGTATCCCGCGATGTACGGCAATCCGGATAAGAAAGTGTTGGACGAAATGGTCCGCAAAACTGCGACCTGCTTCAGGCAGCGCGAGGAAGATGTGCTGTCGTTGAATAGACGTTATGGACGTTCTTATAAAGAAAGGAATCCTCTCGCCAAGACGCGAAGAGCGCAAAGAAGGAAAAAAACCCGATGATGTTGTTCTTGGCGCTCTTGGCGTCTTTGCGAGAGACATGTCCTTCTCTTACGCGAAGATCAATATAAGAACGCGGCGCGGCTCGCGCCGGAAAGGAGGCTGAACGTGGTGAAATCAGGACTCGTATCCGTCACCTTCCGCAAGCTCAAGCCCAGGGAAGTGGTGGACCTTGTGGCGCAGGCGAAATTGACGGGAATCGAATGGGGCGGCGATATCCACGTGCCGCACGGCGACAAGGCCCGCGCGCGCGAGACGGCCAAAATGACGAAGGAGGCCGGCCTGAAGGTCGCGGCGTACGGCTCGTACTACTACGCCGGCCAAGGGGGTTCGCCGTCATTCGAGGAGGTGCTCGACTCGGCGCTGGAATTGGGCGCGCCGCTCATCCGAATCTGGGCCGGCAAAAAAAGCCCCGCGGAGGCCGATGCAGCCGACCGGAAGAAGGTGGTGGACGACGCGATCCGCATCGCCGACATGGCGGCCGAACGAAAGGTCGCCCTGGCGTTCGAGTTCCACAACAACACGCTCACGGAGACGACCGAGTCCGCGGTCCAGCTTCTCAAAGAGATCGGCTCGGGCAATGTCCGGACTTACTGGCAGCCGCACTCCAAGGACGCGCTCGCCGGCAACCTGCGCAGCCTGGACACCGTCCTGCCCTGGCTGGCGCACGTCCATTGCTACCAGTGGGACGCGGCCACGAACGTCCGCCTGGCGCTCGAGCAAGGCGAGTCGGAGTGGAAACAATATCTCGCCCGAATCCGGAAAGCTGCCGGAGACCGTTACGTGATGATCGAGTTCGTGAAGGACGATTCGCCCGAAGCGTTCCTGCGCGACGCGGCGACCCTGCGGAAGTGGCTGGCCTGATGAAGAGCTAGGCTGCTGCATATGTTACGTGATGAAAAAGCGGCGATTGCGGCTGTGGGGATTTGCCTTCTTGCTGGCGAGGTTATCGAAATACACCTGACGCGTCGCGCGCCATTTCTGCTTTTACCGATTTTGCTTATTTTCTTCATGTTCTGCGTTTTTGGCCTTGTGGGCGTGGTTACGAAGTGGAGGCAGCGCCGTTGGCGAGCAATTATACCACTTGCAGTGTGTGTCTTTGCGGTTGTTATATTTCTGCCATTGGAGCGGTTGCTTAGAGAGGTTGAGTTTGCGTGGGCGCTACCAAGCTATGAGAGGGTCGTTACGCAGATGCAGTCGGGCAGTATTCCAGTGGCTGATGGGTTGAACGAAATACAAGAGGCAGAGCCCGAAGCCCGATTGGTATTCAGTGTGTTGGCAGAGAAGACCGCCAATGGGGTCTTGATGGTTGAGTTTGATCCGGAAGGCACTGCGCTGAGGCATTTCGCCTATTTGTATAGTTCATCGGGAGTGATTGATCCCGGCTCGCAAATGGACTCGCAATGGCCCGGAAGACGGGAAGTCAGGCGCGGATGGTTTTTTGTTTCGGATTGAGCAAGCTACGTGGCGAATCGCCGTGCTTGACGCAGGGCTGATTCAAGTCCCAGTGTTCTCGAAACTGCAAAGTCGATCGAAAACTAGAATGCTTGCCCTTCGCCTCGGCATACGATTGAGACTGCATTTTATTTCCGCATGTCCGAAATAACCGGATCGCTCTGCCGGCATTGGTCCATGAGGCGCATGACGGCCAGGGTCTCTTCGGGCTTGGCGAACGGGGCGGCGCCGGTGCGGATGGCGCGGGCGAAGTCGGCGTAGACGTCCACCTGCAGGCGCGGGTCCACCTTGACGGTCTCTTCCACGAACTTGATCGTCTCGCAGTAGTATTTTCGGCCCGTGCTGGCCAGGCGTTTGTTCAGGCGGATGGGCGGCAGCTTCTTCGGGTTGTAGTAGCGAAGGGAGAACGCCTTGCCGTCCGACCGGAGCGCGCCGCACGTGCCCCAGACGATCAGGTGGTAAGGGGAAATGGTGGACGCCTGGTTGATCTCAACGTCGCCGAGGACGCCGCGCCGGGTTTGCAGGATGAGCGTGACGGTGTCTTCCGCATTGCCGAGCGAGGCGACGATCTGCCGGTGGCAGAAGATCCGCTTGATGTCGTAGCCGATGAGCTGCAGCGTGGTGTCTATCGCGTGCGCGCCGTAGTTGGCGAGCATCCCACCGCCGTACTTCCGCAGGGCCTGCCAATCGTTCCGGCGCCAGTGGCTGAACATGCCGTTCTGGACGTGGACGATCCGGCCGATTTTGCCCGTGGCGATGATGCGCCGTACGTGCTGGAACTCCGCCCCCAGGCGGGCGGGCTGATAGACGGTCAGGACGCGCCGGCGCTTTTTGGCCTCGCGGATGATGGCCGCCGCTTCGCGGGCGTCGCGCGCCATGGGCTTTTCGAGAATGACGTGCAGTCCCCGGCGCAGCGCCGCGAGCGCCATCGGCTTGTGAAGATGCGTGGGAGTGGCGATGACGACGGCGTCGAGGCCGGGCTGGGCGACCATCTCCGCGTAGTCGGCGAAGGCGCGGCACTTCAGCTCGCGCTCCGCCTCCGCGCGCCGGTCGGCCTCCATGTCGCAGGCGGCGACGAGCCGGAAATCGGGATGCTTGACCAGGGCGCGAGCGTGCTGCTGCCAGCCGATCCGGCCGAGTCCCGCCAGGGCGATGCGCAACGGTTTCTTGTTTTTCTTCATCGCTTCTCACTCCACTTTCTATGATGGGAAAAGACCGGGTTGCGCCAGGGGCAGCCCGGCCGTTATATACCACCGCGCGGTGCGAGGCGTCAAGAGTTTTCGGCAATGACCTTGCGGCTCGTCATTCCCTTCGGCGGCCAGGAGCGCCGGTACTGCTGGGTGCCGAAGTGATCGAGATCTTCGGACAGGATGAACACGCCGCCGTCGTGCCAGGTGTTCCCGCGGGCGAGCCAGTCGGCGATGCCTCGCTGAAGGCTCGTATCGCGGGGCGCCGTCGCGAGATTGAATTCATCCTGCAGGAAGACGAACCACAGGCTTTCGAGGCCGCGGCACTCAGCGGCATACAGGTAGAATTCGCGCAGGCAGCGCACGAGATTCGATGACGGAGGCAGGATTTCTTCGAGGTGCGGGCTGAACATCCAGGAGCGGCAGGTGATCGCCGCCGGCGACTGGTCGGGAAAATGCCCGCGGAAAAACGCCACGGCCCGCCGCATGGACCCGGCGCACTCTTCGAGCGAGAACCGGTCGCCTGCGGGGATGTGCATCTGGAGCACCGGGTCTCCGCGGACAAGGACGCGCTGCCAGTCGGCGAGCGGCAGTTCCACTTTCCGGTGCTCGGCGACGCCGGACGGCGAGATGGGATATCCGGCCACCGCGGAGTCGGAAGAGACGAGCGTGGATTTCCAATTCGGCTGCGTCGCGCCCGCTCCGGCAATCGCGACGTATCCTTGGGGATCGAACGCGATTCCCTCTTCGGCCAATGCCGCCACGGCGCGCGACCGGCGGTGGCGGAAAACCAGCACAGGCGCGGTGTTGGGCCGGGCCCAATACTCGAGCCGGCCGAAGCGGAAATAGTGGTTCTCCCGGATGTAGTTCCTGAGCCATCCGATCTGCCGCTCAGACAATCCGAGCCGGCCGCCGTGCGCACGCGCATAGTACAGGCCCATGGAGTGCACCTGCCGGCTCGTCTCCCGCGTGACCTCCTCGGGCACGCCGATCGAGCGATGATACTCGCGCATCAGGGGCACCACGCCCAGGGCGATGAGCAGGTAGAAGACGCCGCAGGCGTCGCCGAGCGCCGTCTCCAGCTTCGGCCATTCCGCGAAGGATGAATCCGCGCCGTAATAGGCCCGCCGGTAGCCGTGCCAGGCGAGCCGCAGAAGAGCCGGATCATCCGCAATCCTCCGCGCCGCGGCTTCCAGGGCGGGCTCAACGGATTTGCTGAAGCCGCTCCACTCGCGGCTGGAACTGAATTCGGCGGGAGTCAGGAACGAGGGCCGGCCCGCCGGCAGCAGGCTCATGGACTCGTCCCAGGCCGGGCGGACGGCTTCAAGGGACGCCATTTCCTGGAGCGCGGAAAGGACTTCTTCAAGCGTCACGTCTCTTCTCCTGACAGCGAGCGGACATCAAGCAGCGCATTGTGACGACTGGGGTCACAGCCGTCAAGCAGTGCTTTCGATTTGCCGATCCTTGACAGGTGCTTCGAGGCGGCATAGGATGCTGGCATATGCAAACCGACCTGGAACGTTTCGCAGACTGCATGGAGTATCGCTCTTCCGACCGGCGGCCGAACCACGAACTGGGTGTGTGGCCGCAGACCCGGCAGCGGTGGGATGCGGAAGCGCCCGGGACGGTCGGCGAGTTCACCTGGAACTGGTTCTACAACGAACCCGCGCTCGGGCTCGATCGGCGCGACTACATCCGTATCAACTACGGGTTCATCCCGCCTTTCACCCGCGAAGTCCTGGAGGAAACGCCGGAATACGAAGTCATCCGGAACGACAAGGGGATCGTGACGAAGGCCTTGAAGGCCGGCACGGTCGGCGACGTGCGCATGTGCATGGACCAGTACCTCTCCTTTCCCGTCGCCCGGCCGGAGGATTTCCCGGCGGTGAAGGCGCGCCTGGCCGCCGGCATCCCCGAGCGCTATCCGCCGGACCTCGACCGGAAGCTCGCCGCCTGGCGCCGGCGGGAATGTCCGCTCGTGCTCGGAGAGAACTGCGCCGCCAACGGCTTCTACTGGCGCGCCCGCGAGTTCCTGGGCACCGAAGCGCTCTCTTATGCCTGGTACGACCACCCCGGTCTCATGCACGAGATGATGGCCTTCTACGCCGACTTCATCATCGAGACCAGCCGGCCCGTGCTGGAAAAGATCGCCCCCGACTACTTCGTCTTCAACGAAGACCTGTCCATGAAAAACGGCCCGCTCCTGAGCCCGCAGACTTTCCGAACGTTCATCTTCCCGCACCTCAAGCGGGTCGTCGCTTTCCTGCGCCGCCACGGCACCCGGTACATTGCCGTGGATTCCGACGGCGACCCCACGGCGATCGTGGCTCTGTGGATGGACGCCGGCGTGGACACCCTCTGGCCGATCGAGCGGGCGTCGGGGATCAGCCCGATGGCCCTGCGGAAGCGCTTCGGAAAGGGGCTGCGGCTCTGGGGCGGCGTGGATAAGCGCGTCCTGGCGCACGGCCCCGCAGCGATCCGCGCGCACCTGCGCGAGTTCATTCCGCTGATCGAGGAAGGCGGGTTCATCCCGACCGTAGATCACACCGTGCCGCCGGATGTCTCCTGGGAGAACTTCCACTGCTATATGGACTTGAAACGGCGGCTGCTTTCGGGCGAATTCGCGGCGCTGGAATAGGGCGCTGTGCGCCTGCGGTCGCTATTGATTCGCATCGCCTAAATAGAATTCGAGCGCTGCGACCGATTTCACAAAATGCTCCCACGAGTGTCGCTCGCGGACAAGCCTCATGGCCCGATCCGCCTTCCCGGCAGCTTCTTCCGGCTTGCTCAGCAGTTGCAAGATGGCGGCGACGAACTGAGGAACGTCATCGCAGGGTTCGATAGGATATCCTGTCTCCTTGCTGATCAACTCGGGAACGCCTCCGACGCTCGACGCGACAACCGGCAGGCCGCATGCCGCTGCTTCCAGCAGCACGTTAGGCAGGCCGTCCCATTGCGAAGTGTACAGAAGCAAGTCAAAATCCTGCACGGGCAATGACGAGAATCCATCATAGACGCCGTGGAGAAGAACGTTGCGGCATTTGCGCAACTCCCCAAGGTCCAGATCGCCCGAATCTAACAAGGTAGAGCCATAAACATGAAACTCAAGTTGCGGCAGCGCTTGGGCAATTGCGCGCAAAACGTCCGGGCGTTTTTGGCGATCCAGCCTTCCAGCCCAAAGCACTTTTCCGGAGTGTCCCGAAGACGGTGAACGTCTCCGGTGCGGTTCTGGTGTCGTACCGTATATGGTCTTGAAGAGTTTTTCAGGGTACCCATAAATGTCGCACAAAGTACGCGGATAGCTGTCGTTGTCTGAAAGGACGCAGGTTAGGTGAGAATACGCATCACAAAGGAAACCCCGCGCATACCCAAATGGTTTCAACTCCACCGTGTAGTCGTCGCAAAACAGTGAGGCGAACAAGCGCGAGGACTCCGAGAAACACCGGCCATGCGCGGCGTATACAGCCCAGCCGAGGTGGGAGTTCACGTTGTGTATTACCGCGGGATCGAGCTGGAGAAGCAGCCTCAATAAGACCAACCGTTGTTCCTCAAACGTCAGTTCTCTAGCAGTTTTTCCAAATTCAAGCGCCGTGACGGCGTGCGGCAATTTATCGAGCCACGGGGAATCGGCGTTCTCCGTTGTAATGACGAGGACATTCTTGTGGTATTCTTCCACCAGCGCACGGATGAAGCTAAGAGCTTCAAGGTCGGCCCCGCCGCGCTGCAGCCAAGGCAGCAGAAACACATGCGAGTAATGTTTCGCGTCGAGGACTTTCATCGCGCCGACGTAAACGGGGACCTCCCTGCGCAGCGGGGCAGCGTCTTGGTAATAGGCGCTGTCGAGAAATGCCTGATCTGGAAAGAGCCCAATCTCGATCGCCGACAATGCCTTAAGTTCTTCGATCATCCAGTCGGGACCGGACCACGAGGACGGCGGCCGGCTGATTATTGAGGAATCCGGCTTTGGCTCGAGCATTTTCAGGATGGGCGTTTTCACTCTATGGATCAAACTCAAACACCACGCTTGCAGTCGCGAAGGGCAGAGCAGTATCAGCGGGCGGATTAGAGTGTAATAGAGAGCCAGGACCCAAGAACGCCCCGCGAGCTTCATGTCGTGCGCAAGCGCCTTAGTCACACGAAGCCGGCCCTTGCGGAGCATTTCGGTGGAGTCATCAGGCTGGACAAGAATGTTGCCTGCCGGCGGAACGGCGGGCCCAGGCGCACCGTTAGCCTCATGACGCGGATCAAAAAGATCGATCCGGCTGAAGAGCGGACTCCGCTGGATTACTGCTGCCGCGGCATCGTGTTCCGTCCAACGGCTGCCGGCGGCTTTCCTCCGATTGAAGTGAGCCGTACGCGGCACCACCTCATGCTTGACTCCGTTGGCCAACAACAGCGTATTCCAATGCCAGTCTTCATATCCAAACCCATTTCCGGCCCTCGCGGCCACATAGGGTATTCGGATACACGTCTCACGCCGGAGGAACGCCGCAGAATTCCAATAGTTGAAGCAAAGCAGGTTGCCGAGGTGGCACTTAGGTGAATCCTGACTGAGGTGGCGCCACCAGCGCTGAATCTTCCCAAATTCAAGCACCACCTCCGGATGCAGCACGACCTCGCCGGAAGTCGCCTCCATCTGCAGATAGGCATTGTGAAGCCAGTTCGCGGAAAGGAAGTCATCGCCGTCCAGAAACGCCACATATTTGCCGGACGCCCGCTGCACGCCTGCGTTTCTTGCCAATCCGGCGTCGCCAAATGAAGTTTCGATGACTACGTCAGGAGCGGACTTCGCAACGATGTCCCGTGTCAAGCTTGTAGCATTATCGAGGACGCAGACTCTTTCCAGATGGAGCGAGTGCCTTTCACAGTAATCCACCACGCGGCGCATGCCTCGCAATGTTCGATGGGCAATCAAGTCCTCCGCATGAAACAGGATAATGCAGGAAATATCCACTGCGGACTCCGTTGAGCCGGGATTTGCCATAGGGCCGGCCTCCACAAGCCGGCCAAGCGTCAAACGCCACATGCTACCGGCCGAGGTCACTCGTGTCAAGGAATTGAAGGGAGAGAACCCCTGTTGAGGAGCTGATCAAAGGAGCGGGCTGAAGAGTTTTGCCATGTTCTGGCCCAGGCGGCGGATCATCGGGCGCTGCTTCCAGGCCAAGGGATCGAGCGGCACGGAATCCTCCATGTACTTGTCCTGCACTTCGCGCAACCGGTCGGTCATCTCCCGTCCGTAACAGATCAGGTTCACCTCGAAGTCCAGCGTGAAGGAGCGGATGTCGAAGTTGCCCGTGCCGATCAGGGCGAGGGCCCGGTCTATGCTCATGGTCTTGGAGTGAAGGAGGCCCGGCTTGTAGAGGTGGACGTTGACCCCGACAGCGATGAGGTCGTCGTAGTACGCTCGCGAAGCGGCGCCGATCAGCTTCTGATGGCAGTGCCCGGGGACAATCAAGTCCACCTTCACTCCGCGCCGTACGGCGACCTCCAGGGCCTGCATGAACGGTTCGTCGGGCACGAAGTAGGGGGTCGTGAGAACGACCTGTTTGTGGGCATCATAGAGCGCCGCCACCAGCAGGCGCTGGTAATTGTCGGTCGGATAGTTCGGGCCGCTGGGCAATGTCTGGACCAGGCCCGGCCCCTTGCGGGCCGGCTTCGGATAGACGTCGTCGTCATCCAGAACCTCGCGCGTCTCGAAGTGCCAGTCGGAAAGAAAAACTCCCTGGAGCTCCAGCACGGTCGGGCCGGCCAGCCGCACCATCAGGTCCGTATACGCCACGCCTCGATGTCCGTAATCGGCATTGACGATGTTCTGCGAGCCGGTGTATCCGACCCGGCCGTCAATCACGGCCAGTTTCCGGTGGTTCCTCAGGTCAATTCTGGCCATCCTGCGCCGGAAGAGGCCGACGGGCATTGCCGCCTGCAGCAGAATCCCATCGCCCTTCATCTGACGGCCCAGCTTCCTCAGCATGCCATGGGAGCCCACCGCGTCCACAAGCACCCGGCAAACCACGCCGCGACGGACCGCGCGGGCCAGCGCATCGGCCACGCGACGCCCGGTCTCGTCATCGGCCCAAATGTAGAAAAGCATGTGGACATGTCGCTTGGCGGCGTCAATGTCGGCGATGATCCGGGCGATGACTTCGCCAGGCTCCGTGAGCAGTTCGAAATCGTTGCCGCCGAGGATCGGAAAATCGCCGAGGCTCTTGGCGAGCGCAAACGTGGAACTCAATTCCTTGCCGAGTTCCGGGCCGGCGACATGCGGACGCGCCACAGACTGACGCCGGGCGGATTGGATCGTCTGGAGCAATTCCCGGTGACGCTGTATGCGGCGGCGCGGTATTCGGTAATCGCCGATCAGAAGGAAAAGGACCAGCCCCGGAATCGGGAGAAAGAAGATAATCGCCAGCCACGCCAGGGCTGAAACCGGCTTGCGGTGATACGGAACGACCACCAGCATCACCAGCCGGATCACCCACTCGACGATCTCGTACGGCAGTATCAGATAGGACATTATGTTCGGCCGGCAGCCATGGCCGGCGCGACCTTACCGAGTCCGGACGACTTCGATGTCCGCGAGCACCGCAAAATGGTCCGACACCCTGTCCGGCAGGACCTCATATCGCTTCACCCGCAGTTGCGGAGAAACCAGGATCCAGTCTATGCGCCACTTTTTCCTGCCGAGGTGGTACGTGGCCAGCTCGCTGGATTCAGGCGACTGCGGCTGCAGGTTCAGTTCGTAGGCGAGCCGACGGAGCGAATCGTCTTCGCCGCCCCACTCGCAGTTCAAATCGCCCAGGATGACCAGCGGCGTCTTACTCCCGCCGAGATGCTCCACCATTGCGGCGACCTGCCTCCGTCGCGCCCTCCGCCGCAGGAACGCAAGATGCACCGAAACGATATCCACTTCCAAGTGCGGAGCGCCCGCCGGCGAGATCGTGGCCGACACAAAGCCCTTGGTGAGGCTCATAAACCGGTGGTCGAACGTCACGGATTTCAGGTTCTTCAGCGGCAGCCTGGAGAGAATCGCCGTGCCGTAGGCGATGCGCCGTATCTTCCCGATGGACACGTGCTCGCCCAGGAAATAGTGCGCAAAGTCGCCCAGGCCGGCGAGCTGCACCAGGTGGTCGAAACTCCCGCTCAGACACGAGTGCGCGTCAATTTCCTGAAGCCCCACCACGTCCGGCCGTTCCCGCTTGAGCACGGCGGCGATCTCGGAGAGATGCCTCTCCACGGTCCGGCGCCTGAAACACGGGTAGTTCCTCAGCTTGCGCCCGTGAGCCGCATTGAGGGTGATGACTCGAAACGACGGCAAGCTCGTCCGGTGCGCTTCGCGCTTCATCATAGGCCTGGCCGTTAGAATTGGAAATTCCGCTCCTTGAAGACCCTCAGGCAGGCGTCCGCAACATCCGCGTCAAAGAGAATCCCCTTGTTCGCGGATATTTCTTTGAGCGCCGCCTCCAGGCCGACCGCCGGCCGGTAAGAACGGGTAGAGAGCATCGTTTCGACCACGTCGGCCACGGCGAGAATCCGCGCTTCCAGAAGGATGGCGTCTCCCTTGAGGCCTTGCGGATAGCCCGCGCCGTTCAGCCGCTCGTGGTGCTGCAGCGTGGCGAGGGCGACCGGCCAGACGAAATTGATCTCCTTGAGGATATTGTAGCCGAATTGAGGATGCGTCTTGACGATGCTGAACTCGTGGTCGCTGAGCCTTGCAGGCTTGAACAGGATTTCGAAGGGTATCGCGATCTTGCCGAGGTCGTGCATGTAGCCGGTGATGCGGATTCCTTGAATCTGGTCCGCCGGCAACCCCATTTCGGCCGCGATGGCGCACGAAAGCGCCGCCACGCGCTTCTCATGTCCGGCGGTATAGGGGTCGCGGAATTCCAGCGCGGAGGAGATCGCCTTGACGGTTCCGTCCATCATCTGGCGGAGCCGGGCAGCGCTTTCCTCCACCTCCTTCTCGGCGCGCTTGCGCTCGGTGATGTCCGTCACAGCCCCGATCCACTTTCGCGGTTTGCCGGCGTCGTCGTACACCACGCTGCCGCGGTCGAGCCAGCAGAGATAGGTCCCGTCCTTGCGCTTCACGCGGCATTCCAGGCAATAAGGCTCCTCGGACTTCAACTTCCTCTCGACCGCCGCCAGGACGCGCGTGCGGTCTTCCGGATGGAGGCGGCTCATCCACGCCTCCATCGTTCGCGGGAACCGGTTCGCCTGATAGCCGAGAAGTTCGTCCACCCCTCCGAACCAGTCCATGCGGTCGCCGAGGTCCCACTCGTAGATCAGGTTCGTCGTGGATTCAGCCGCCGCGCGAAAGCGCTCCCTGGCCGCGCGCTCTCGCACGAGTTCGGCCTTGAGCCGCGCAATCTCGGCGGCGGGAGATTCCGCCTTCGAACGCCTTGTGGCGCGCTTGACTTCCCTGGCCATTCGCCGCCCCTTGTCGTTTACCCTGCTTCCCCGACGAGGACTGCCTCGCCTTATGCTACCACAAGACGCGGGTTGACGGAAAGTTCGGCAACCCTCGCGCGTCCCTTTCAGTCCACTCGCCGCGCCGGGCCGCGCCGCGCATAAAACAAGACAGGCCCGCAAGATATTGATCTCACGGGCCTGGTCATGTGGTGGAGGATAGGGGAGTTGAACCCTGGCCTCTGGAATGCCATTACAGCATGGCGTTTCTCAGCCAAGTCGGTGAGCAGTTGTAACTTGCGACAAATAAGCGGGTTGTGGCAAAATTCCAAACTTGCACTCATTGGTATTAAGCGGCACGTAACGGCACCAATTCGCACTTCTACGTGCCGCTAACGTGCCGCGGCTTGGACCGCTAGTATACGGTCAAACTGTCACAATCGGTACGGCTTCGATAACGCGGCTGAAGCATCCAACAGGACGAGACTGTAGCGGCTCCGTTGCCTACCGGCGCACCTCGCCAGCCACCTACGAGCGGTGAAACCTGAGATTTCTTTTTATCTATCCGCGGGAAAAATTGTGGCGCGCGGGCCTTGACGCGATCAGAGGTAGCTGTCAAGTTGCGGTCCTCGGGTAACCCGCTTAGGACTCTCGTCCCAGTCAGGTGCGCGAGGGGCGCGCGTGGGCGTATCCTATTACAGAATATTGGCTTACGCACCTGTTGAGTGGCAACTCCCTATAATACCCGGCGCCAATTTTCCTTGACAAACCGGATTCTGATGGTCAGAATCCCATATCCGACGCTGACCGTCATCTGGACGCCGGCTATCGCATGTTCCAAGCCTCCTCTGCAAGGCTGTTTCGGATTGGCTTGGCCTGAGCCGAGCGTGAGAATTCCATCTTCGGCAGAGTGGCGAAAGTGAAACCCGTCAGGAGTTCCAGCATTGCCACATGAACATCGGGAAGGACAATGGGGCTTGACTTACCATGCGGAAGAATTACAATGTCCGCAGCGGGTCGAGAAGGGCAGCACGGGGCTCGGGTAGGGCTCTTCACAGAAAGAAGCTATGCATCGGAGTTTGCTTTTCATTGCCATGACGCTTTTGATGTCCTCCGTCCCGGGCGAGTCGGCCGCGGATCAGGCGATGCCGATTATCGTCGTGGGCAGCAACGCTGCCACCGATGCTGACACAATCAACGCGGCCATTGCTGCCAGCCCCAGGGGCGCGGAAATCGTGATCCGCGGTCCCTGCCTGATTAACAAGACGATCCGGTTGCTCGATAACCGGTCTTACCGCGGCGAGAGTCGTACCGGCACTCTTCTGAAACAGGCGGACGGTGCGAACTTGGTCGCGTTGATGGCCAACGCTGCGTTCCTCGATAACGGGGACTACACAGGCGAGCCGGTGGAAGTGCGACAATTGACGCTCGACGGCAACCAAAAACACAACGCGCAAGCGCAGACCGACGGCTTGATCTTGCGCTCCTGGTTGAGTGTGGTCGAGGGTGTTTGCATCACGAACATGACTGGAAATGGCTTGCGTGTGACTAACCGCAGCGCCGATGGCACGAAACTGAAGAACTCGCAGGTGAACGGACGCATCGCCGGCAACTTCATCGAGAATTCTGGTGGCCATGGCATTTACATCGAGGACACGCAGAATGCCGTGACCGACTGGATCTTGACCGACAACTGGATCGCCTCCTCCGGTCTGGATGGCATCCATCTGGACAATGCAGCCGGTTGGTTCATCGAGCACAATCACATCTATGGGGTGGGACATGACGCTATTTCTGCGAACAGCCTATTCGCGACCGCGATTTGTGACAATTACATTGAAGATTTCGGTGAAACGAAAAGTCCCGGGACTTGGTGTGGCATCCGCGCTACCCTGAACGGGGGTAACGGGTCCACGATCGCGGCGAACCGGATTTTCAACGTCAACATGAATCGCAGGTCCCAAGCGGACTTTCACTATCTTGACTTGGCAGTCAATTACGGCACGGGGATGGTGGCCGTGACTGGCAATGTGATCTCCGGTACGGGTACACCACGTGAGACCGCTCAGTGTTTTATGGCTGGAGATAACCGGAAGTTAACGGTCGTGTCTGTCGGCAACTTAATAGAAGGTGTGGAGACGCATCGCCTTTTAGGCTCGCACGTAACCGTGTCGGCGGGTGAGTAGAGATATTGTCCTGCATTTGCCCAGCGGGGGCCTGATGCCGGCTGAATTGGGACTTGGAGTACGCGTCCCTCCGCGTGGCCTGAAACAGGCAGGATCGGGCTTTGAGGATTCAGTTTTGCCATTGGGCAAAACTCATTTTGCCGCCATCTTCCGGAGCGCGCTTTTCAAGTACGAATTGGACGAATTTAATTCGGAATTCGGCGGAATTCGGGGGGACATCATACGCAACTACGGTCGTAACCTTTTGGAGAATTTCGCAGCCCTGGGTTCGACAGTGGTTGTCGCAGCCGAGCCACTCGAACATCATGCAGGGCGGCGTACACTTGTGGTCGCGCGGCGCGTCCCTCGGGCAGAGCGTCTTGTGCAGCGGGTAGTGCTTGGAAATCTGGCCGGCGTGGGTCGAACCGAAGAGACCGATGGCCGGCACGTGGACAGCGGCCGAGAGGTGGAATATCGTCTACCCAGACAAGATCGCCATAGACACGTTTCTCGGTACGTCTCCGGTTTACCGTAACGCCCTAAA
>Ga0181524_10003116_pt1 | contig 16446 bp, 13 predicted proteins | sample PEATcosm2014_Bin_34_FD_119761 | JGI IMG/M metagenome (GOLD analysis project Ga0181524, IMG submission 119761) | Peatland microbial communities from MTU Mesocosm Facility, Houghton, MI, USA - PEATcosm2014_Bin05_60_metaG | ecosystem: Environmental > Terrestrial > Soil > Wetlands > Peat | place...
CAGGGGTGGCCAGCCTTTCCCGGGTGGGATTTTAATACCCACTGAGTTCCGATGGAGAGTTTTGGGTCTTGCGACCCGCCCCTCTCCCTGGGCTTGTCATGGCGCGACCACGCTCCACGCTCCGGACGCCGCGCTTATTGGAAGTAGGCCTCGATTGGCTTGAGGATGCCCAACTCGACCAGGGCGACTATCAACACGGTGTAGAGCAAGGATATGCCCACGTCCCGCAGGAGGTCGCGGCGGGAGTGTTTTCTCTCCTCTTTGGTTAGGACCTGCTGGGCTCCTTTATGCATCAGGATAAAGCCCAGGACATTCGTGAGCCAGTACCCGATGACCAGGCACGGCTTGAAGGCGGGCCGGTAGAAGAAACCGACCGTCCAGGCGAAGACCAGCGCCAACGGCACGTTGACCCACAAGTCATTCCACCACGACAGCGGCGAGAGCATGTAGCCCACGAAACCCAGAATACCCCCGGTGATTTTGCGTTTTAAGGTCATCAGACCGGCGCAGAGTGTCGAGGGGCAAGAGACGAGTGTCGAGTGCCGAGTGGCGGGGGGCATCCCGATACCGCCCCCGCAACCGGCGCCGAAGGACCGGAGCGCCGGCTTTATTCCAATGAGCTTGCGGGGCGTAATCCTGCCGTCTAATACTTGCTCATGCACCTGTGACAACGGTGAAGATATGAGCTTTGCCCACGAATTACTTAGCAAGAAGACACCAGACCTCCGCCCCAACTCCCCGCTGCCGGCTGCTCCGGGCATTCCCGCAGCAGTCCTCCTCCTGGCCGCCCCAGCCCTGCTCTTGCCCGCGGTCTCAAGCCGCGCTCAGGACCGTCTCAAGACCATGCCGGGCTATGAGCGATTCCAAATGATGAGCAAGGAAATCCCCAACTCGGTCAAGATGGGAGCGCTCTCGGTTTCCTGGGCGCAGGATGGCTCCGCCTTCGAGTATCGACACGAGGGAAAACGCTACCGTTATGATCTCGCAAAACGATGCGCCACGGAAGTCTCCGCCCCCGCCGCCGCCGGGGCCTCCACTGCCGATGCCCAACCGCGCCCGGAACGCCGCTCCCGCCCCAGACGGCCCGAACGCGGACGCCAGTTCGCCACAGCCCTTTCCCCCGACGGCAAATGGAAGGCCATTTACCGGGACCGCAATCTTTGGCTTTCTGACACCGGCACCACCAATACCATCGCCATCACAACCGATGGCAGCGAAAAGACACGCCTCAAGTACGCCACTGCCAATTGGGTCTATGGCGAAGAACTCTACCAGAACACGGCGATGTGGTGGTCCACCAACAGCCGAAAGCTCGCCTTCTACCGCTTCGACGAAAGCCAGGTCCGCGACTATTACCAGACCCTCGACGAAACCCGGTTCCAGAACCGCCTCGACGTCGAACCCTACATGAAGGTCGGGACAACCAATCCCACCGTGGACCTCCTGGTCTATGACCTCCAATCCCGGAATACCACCCGCCTGGATGTGCGCGATGGCAAACCCTTCGATAACACCATCACGGGGCACTACATCTACGGCGTCGCCTGGTCCCCCGATGACAAGGAACTCCTCTTCCATCGCACCAATCGCCGGCAGAATGTCATGGAGTTCTGCGCTGCCGACCCTCAGACCGGCAAGTGCCGCGTGATTGTCCGCGAAGAATGGCCGCCAAGCTGGACGGAGAATACTCCCCCCATCCGCTGGCTGGCGGATGGCCGGCGCTTTCTCTGGGCGTCCGAACGCACCGGCTGGAAAAACTTTTATCTCTACGACCTGGGCGGGACGTTGCTGGCAACCGTGACCGCCCATCGCTTCGAGGTCGAGGACATTGTCCGTGTGAACGAGCAAGCCGGGCTGCTCTATTACACCGCCCACAGCGGAGACAACCCTATGAAGCTCCAGCTCCACCGCGTCAGCCTCGACGGCCACGGCGACCAGCGGTTGACCGACCCCGCTTTTCATCACCAGGTTGACCTGGCCCCCGATGAACGTTACTTCATCGACGTGGCCCAAACCCATGACACCCCGCCCGTAACCTTCCTCAGAGACGCCGAAGGCAACCGGGTGGCTCAACTGGCCGCAAGCGATATGACCCGGTTCCGAAAACTGGGCCTCAAGCCCGTTGAACTTCTCAATTTCAAGGCCGCCGACGGCGAAACCGGCCTCTACGGCATGCTCGAGTTCCCGTCGAGTTTCCGCCCGCACCGGAAATACCCGCTGCTGGTCAGCGTTTATGCCGGACCCGCCACCGCCGGCGCCCGCGAGACCTTCACGCTCCCCAATCCATTGACCGAGTTTGGCTTCCTGGTCGCCACCTTCGACTCCCGCAGCGCCAGCGGGCGCGGCAAGAGATTCCTGGATTCCATCTACTCGAAACTGGGCATCGTCGAGGTGGACGACCAGGCGGCGGGGGTCCGCTCCATCTGGAACCGCCCCTGCCTCGACAAAAACCGCGTCGGCATGTTCGGAACCTCCTACGGCGGCACCGTCTCGGCCACCAGCCTGCTGCGCTATCCCGATGTCTTCCACGCCGCCTGCGCCAACTCACCCGTCACCGATTATCGCAACTACGACACCATCTACGCCGAGCGCTATTTATGGATTCCCCAGGAAAACCAGGCCGCCTTCGATGCGGCCAGCGTCATGACCTACGCCACCAACCTCCAGGGCCGCCTCATGCTCTTCTTCGGAACCGCCGACAATAATGTGCATCCTGCCAACTCCCTCCAGCTCATCCAGGCCCTCCAGAGAGCCGGCAAGAGCTTCGAGGTCCAGGTAGGTCCCGACCAGGGCCATGCCGCCGTCAACCGCGACCGCATGATGGAGTTCTTCATCGAATCCCTGGTTCTCAACCGGCCCAAAACCCACGCAAAGGCCAGTCCACAGTCCACAGCCTACAGCCCACAGTCCGCAGTCCCGAGTCAGCAGACCACAGTCCCGAGTCCACAGTCCACAGTCCACAGCCCGTAGCGGCGAGCCTTGGCCCGGATGCCTTTGGGAAATTCTCCGGCTTTGCAGGCACTTTGTGCGTCAGGCTTAGGGTGTCCTGGAACGTCGCAGAAACCCCCAACCCCAACGGGGTTGTGGAGCAAAGCCCAGGGTTGGCGCAACGCCAACCCTGGGTAATCGGCCGGCGGGGCTCATCAGCCCCAACGGGGTTGCGGCCCGGTGGCCGGAAAAGCCGTTGAAACGGCTGCAGCTCCTCGCCGCATGGGTACACCGCGCTGAAGCGGCGGTGCTAATGAGAGACCGGCGGCTGGCCTGTGTAACGTCCGGGTTACGCGGGTGTTTCGTGCGCTTTCGCTAACCAGAAGGCGTGGCGCGAAGTTCTCCTGATTCCGAATCGGGACTGTGTCGCGGGTTTCCAATCCGCAGGCCTCTGCGTTTTCTTTGCCTCACCGAGCCCGCCTGCCGGCCCCATCCAGTCGCCGGCGTCCCTCCGCCCCCGCTCCACGCCCCTCGCATCCGTGCTTGTCGGGGGGCGGCGGGGCGTGGTATGTTAAACCGCAGTGAAATGAGCGCCAGTGATAAACTAAAAATGGTCACCTGCGCCGGGTGCGAGAGCAAGGCCTTTATCCCGGGGGACCTGCCCCCCCTGGCTTCCGTTCCGTGCAACAAATGCGGCCATCCCATCATGATGCCGATGCAGTTGCGCCAGTTCGAGCTGCGCAGCAAGATCGCTTCAGGCGGCCACGGCAAGGTCTATCGCGCCTTCGACATCGTTCTCCAGCGCCTGGTCGCCGTCAAACTCATGCGCAAAGAGCTGGAAAACGACCCTGTCGCCCTCGAAAGCTTCTACCGCGAGGCCCGCGCCTGCGCCTCCTTGAACCACACGAATATAATCCATATTTACACCTTCGACGAGTTCGAAGGCCAGCGTTACCTGGTCATGGAATTGGCCGACCGCGGCAGCCTGGACACCCGCATCGATAAACAGCAGCGCCTGGGCGAACTGGAGGTGCTCGATATCGCGATCAAAATCGGTTCCGCCCTCGACCTGGCCCTCAAACATAATCTCCTCCACCGCGACATCAAGCCCGGCAACATCCTCTTCAACGCCGACAACGAACCCAAGCTCGTCGACTTCGGCCTCGCCCGCAGCCCCGATGCCCAGCCCGAATCCCTGGCCGTCACCGAGGGAACCCCTTATTACGTCGCGCCGGAAAAAATCAAACGCGAACCCGAGACCGCCCTTTCAGACATGTACAGCCTCGGCTGCACGCTTTACCACGCCCTGACCGGGCACGTCCCCTTCGAGGCCCCCACCGTCGAGGAGCTCGTCGCCGCCCACGTCCACACCCCGCTGACGCCCCCAAACCTGGTCGTCCCGGAGATCACCCAGCCTACCAGCGATGCCTTGGTCCATGTGCTCGCCAAGAATCCCGCAGATCGGTTCCTCAGTTACGACGAGTTCCGCATGGCCTTTGAGTTGGCGCGCAGCCAGTGGCTCATCCAGCACTCCACCCAACCGCCGCCCACCAAAGGCACCAAAAGCAAGACCAGTTGGTGGCGCCGGTGAGCGTGTCGAGCGTGAGGAGCGTAGAGCGTGAGGGTATCGTAGCACTTGCCCCGCTCCCACGCTCCTCACACTCGACACGCTCCTCACGTTCCCCTGCTCCCCTCGGGGAGCATGGCGTGCCCCCAACTCAGCGTCTGGGCGTCAGCCAGGTCCGTCCTGGCCGCTGCGCGGCCCGCCTGGATTAATGTCCCGAATTGGAAATAGACCGCATCCATGTCCGAGTGCCAGTGCGGATAATGGCTGAACCCGCCGTCCTCGGTGCGGCAGCTCAAGGCCCAATCGGCGGCCTTTTGAATCGCCTTGCGCACCGGTTCCGCTCCTCCGCCCAACTGGCGCAGGATGAACACCGCGTCGAAACAGGCATGCACATCCCAGTCAGGCTGCTTGATGTTCCACCCGCCGTCGGCCTTTTGGTCCCGCAGGACGCGGGAGACTATCTGGCGCGCCTTCGGGGTCGGCCGGCCGGCCAGGCGGAAATAATGCGCGAGGTGAAACGTGGCGGCGACATGGTCGCCCAGGTAACCGTCTTCGGCCTGGTTGGCAATCTGCCAGTCCCGCAGCGCCCCGTCGTATGCGCCCGGCATCGGCTTGCCCAGGGCCGCATAGAATAGCGGAAAGAAGCTGGTGGTGTACCAGGGCAATTTCTTGAAGGCCTCGTTGGCAAAAAAGTGGTCCGGGACTTTGCTCGGATCGATCTTCGGGTGTCCGCCCAAGGCGCGCAAGGCCACCACGCCCTGAACCGTGTTGTAAAGAACGGCCAGGTCCGATTTCAGGTCCATCTTTCCCGTCACGTGGGCAAATGAACCGTCCGGCTGCTGGCGGCTTTGGACGAACTCGATGGACCTTTCCACGTTAGGCAGCCGCCAACCCATTGTCTTGGCCAACGTGGCCGCGTAAGTTACTGCAGCCAGGTCGCTCATCCCTGTGTCCGAGTTTCCCAGGTAGGCGGGGTCCGGCGATGGCGCGTACCCGCCATCGGGCCGGCCGCAGCGGAGGATGAAAGCCAGCGTCCCCTCCGCCAACTGCTCCGGCTGGCGGGCGGACGCAGCCGGGGTCCGGAAGGCGCCCATCGCCGCCCCAGCCGCGGCGCACAGCGCGCCCCGCAGGACCGCGCGCCGCGAGAGGCGCTGGTTTGGTTCGATTGCCGGGGGCGGGCTTCCCGCTGCGGTAGTCTTCATAAGCATCTCCACGGATTTCTCTTTGCGCTTGCGATTCCGTCAGGACCATGATCGCCGCATCCCTTTTATCGCGTATCACAACGGCCCGCAACTCATTTGCAATACAGCGAGATGCAGGGAATCTTGAATCATCCCTCGAATCGCCATGGTAAATGACAAAGGTCGAACTTGGACATTATCGTGGCCTGACATCAGCTATACTTATTGTAGCAGGACGGAATTCTCCGGCAGACAGCACCCGGCAGACACTACGGGCCTGTTTGAGACGCCAACGGCGTCATCCATAACAGGGCAACGCCCCACTGCCATTGAATTAAGGAATAACAGAGCGTCATGCCGTCGATCTACGGACCTGAAGCCAAAGCCGAGATCGAGCTCTGGCATGGGCATCGTTTGATGGGCGTGGACAGTTCGTTGGCGCGGCTGCCCAACAGCGCGCAATTGTGGGAGCAATTCGGCGTGGTTGAGGCGAGCAAGCAGTTGGGCAGCAGCGGCGCCGGCTATCCCGAAGGGCGGATGTCGGTCATCTACGATCTGGTCAATCGGGTGGGTTTGGACGGGCGGCTGGAACCCAGCCGCCTGGGCGAAGTGGATTTGGCCATCGCACAACTGGCCCGGGCAAAGCCAGGCGATGTGACGATCAACGGCCGGCTTTTGCATGGCTAAACGCAACGCTGAAGCGTTGGGCTATTGTCATGTGTCCCTGCGGGACAGAAACGCGCCTGCGGGCACGAGCTGGATGCCTTCGGTCCAACCTTGGGCTTTGTTACACAACCGCGTTGCGGTTGAAGCCGCGTGCGCCGGCTTTGGCTGGAAATGCCGCAAGCTCCCGGACGATCTCCCCGCCACGCCACATTGGCTATTTCAGCGCCGGGGCGGGGGTTTGGACATTCGCGCTACGCCGCGGCCATCCACGGACCCCGCGCTGAAAGCGCGCAGGATACCAGCCCAGCGTAACGCCCTGGGAAAGCCGGCCCTATTCGGCTCTTGCGCCCTGCAAGGGCGCAACTCACGGAGAATACCCCCGCCCTTGCAGGGCGGGTTGGGATTGCGCGACGGCTTTCCCAGGGCGGTTGCCCTGGGCTGATATGCCCGCACGTCGTTGGCGTGCAAAATGTCCAAACTCCAGGGCACCGCTAGGCGGTGCCAGGCCAGCCTGGGGAGCTATCGGAAGAAGCCGCCGGAATGAGAGCTTTGTGGCGGACATTGTCGGATTGGCTGTTTTTCGACAAAGCAAGGGTGGAGACAAAGGCAGCGACAAAGATTTGAAATAGGGGTTTTTCCGGTGCGCTCGGATCGGCCATTCCTCGGAACTGGCAAGCAGCCCGAATCCTTGCCTAGCGGCCTTCGGATGCGAGGAAGAGCAGGAGAATCAAAGCACGTCAAATCTCATGCCAATGGAGAGAAGGCAGGGAACCGCGGAGGACGCGGAATACGCAGAAAACCCTTTCTTTTCCGCGCATTTTCGTATTCCACGGTTTCACAAGAACTCTTAGCGAGGATTTGGGAACAGAGCGCCCTCTTCCCTCGCCTCCCGGAACCGGCTACATTACCGGGCGATGTCGGACACACTGGTCGTCAACGAGATTTATTTGAGCTTGCAAGGGGAGAGCACGTTTGCGGGGCTGCCTTGCGTTTTTGTCCGGCTCACGGGCTGCAACCTCCGCTGCTCGTACTGCGACACGGCGTATGCGTTTGCGGAGGGCCGGAGGCGGTCCCTGGCCGAGGTTCGCGCTGAGGTGCTTCGGCTGGCGGAGCCGTTTTTTTCCGTTTCATCCCTTATCCTTCATCCTTCATCCTTCTCCCCCCGCCTGCCGCTGGTCGAGCTTACCGGGGGGGAGCCGCTGCTGCAAAGGAACTCGCTGCCGCTCATGCGAGGGTTGTGCGACGAGGGCTTCACGGTGCTGCTGGAGACCAGCGGGGCGCTGGACATCTCGGCGGTGGACCCGCGCGTGCGGCGCATCATGGATTTGAAGTGCCCCAGCAGCGGGGAGGCGGGGCGGAACCGGTGGGAAAACCTGGCCTGCCTCGGGAGCACCGACGAGATCAAATTCGTCATCGGCACGGTCGAGGACTACCAATGGGCCAAGGCGGCGGTCATCGAGCGCCGGCTGGCCGGCCTATGTCCGCTGCTCTTCTCCTGGGTCCACCCTCTGGCCCCAGAGCAAGAGCATCCGTCGCTCAAAGCCGTGCCTGCGGGCCAGAGGCCGCTGTCGCGCGCGGAATTGGCGGAGCGGATCATCGCCGACGCGCTGCCGGTGCGTCTTCAGGTCCAGTTGCACAAGATTCTCTGGCCCTCGCAACAGAGGGGCGTCTGACATGCGCACTCTTCAAACCCTGGATTGGCTGCGCCGTTACGAATCGCCCAACGTGACGTTCATCGAGCCGGACGGCTCGTGGCCCATCGTCTGGGAACGGGCGCGGGGCGCGCATGTATGGGACGCGGAGGGCAGGAAGTACCTGGACCTGACGGCGGCCTTCGGGGTGGCCGCCGCGGGCCATGCCAATCCACGGGTGGTCCGGGCCGGGGCGCGCCAAATGGCAAAGCTGCTCCATGCCATGGGCGACGTACATCCGCACGCGCTCAAGGCGCAATTGGCGCGCGCCTTAAGCGGCTTGACATTCGAGCGGTGGACAAAGCCCCGAACCCAAGGCCCGCCTCAGGTCCCCCACTCGCCACTCGCCACTGGCCACTCCGAGAATGAGCGCCAACGCCAAGCACAGGCGCACGCGCAGGCGCCGGAAGGCTCGAGACGGGGGAAGACGATTTTCTGCAACTCCGGCTTCGAGGCCGTCGAGGCGGCGCTCAAGACGGCAAAGCTGGCGACGGACAAACCGGGCGTAATCGCCTTCACCGGGGCGTACCATGGGGTGGGTTACGGCGCTCTTAACGCTACACATCGCGAGCATTTCCGCTCGCATTTCAGCGGGCAACTCGGCGAGTTTGGCCGCTTCGCGCCTTTTCCCGCCGGGCCGGAGGAACTGCCGGCGGTGGGTGAGGTAATCGATCGCTTGTTGCGGCGGCAGCCGATCGGGGCGGTGTTGGTCGAGCCGATTCAAGTGCGGGGCGGCGTCAATATTCCCCCGCCGGAGTTCCTGCCGCTGCTGCGCCGGCTTTGCGACGAGTACTCGGCGCTGCTGATACTCGATGAGATTTATACCGGGTTCGGGCGCACCGGGAAATGGTTTGCTTGCGAACACGCTGGCGCTGTGCCGGACCTGATTTGCCTGGGCAAAGCCCTCACCGGCGGATTTCCTCTTTCGGCCTGCGTCGGGAAAAGCGGGGTGATGGATGGCGCCTGGCCGCCCTCGACGGGCGAGGCCATCCACACGAGCACCTTCCTGGGCCATCCGGTCGGCTGCGCCATGGCGCTGGCCCAAATCGAGGAAATCCGGGCATGGCGCCTCGTGCAACGCAGCGCCAGCCTCGGCCGGTTCCTGCTTTCGCTGCTTTCCAAACTGGCTGCCCCCGGCTCCGGCCTCCGGCTTTCCGCGCGCGGCCTTGGCCTCCTGGCGGGCCTGGAGGTTCGCGCCGGCGATGGCTCGCCCGCGACTGCCGCCGCCCTTGGCCTGCTCAAAACGATGCTCCACAGCGGCTTTATCCTGCTGCCGGAAGGCGAACATGCCAACGTGCTCAGTTTTACCCCGCCGCTCACGATCTCACAAAGCGGCCTTGCGGCGGCGGTGCATGGGTTGGAGCGCGCGATGGGCGCATGTGGGCGCATGCGGACACTGCCCCGGCAGCCAATTGTCGAAGGACCGGAGCGCCGGCTTTAGCCGGCTTTGGACGTCCAATGTCCAATAAGGGCACACGAGGAGTCCAGGTGTGCGCAAAGCCGGCTAAAGCCGGCGCTCCGGGGGCAGTGTCCGGATGCGCACGGCGCAGGTCATTAAGTTTTCTTTACATATTCTCAAGAGGCGGGCACACTGGGGCTGAGCCAATGGCGCGGATTCTTGTCATAGACGACGACTCGGACACGAGGGCGATGCTGGAGCAAACCCTCCAGTCTGCCGGCTACGAGGTCATCCTGGCTGCGGACGGCAGGGAGGGAGTGATGCGGCATCGCACCAGTCCCGCAGACCTGGTAATCACCGACCTGTTCATGCCGATTCAGGACGGATCGGAAACCATCCGAGAGCTGCGCTCGTGCTTCCCAGAGGTCGCTATTATTGCCATGTCCGGAAGGCCCGACTTAGGGACTCTGTTGTCCATCGCCCAGAATTTGGTAACCGTCGGGATTCTTGCGAAGCCGTTCGTTCCTGACGAGTTGCTTGCCGCCGTGGCGAAAGCATTGGGAGGCCAATCACAAGCTCAGTGATTTAAATAAAACGGGCGGCCTCCCACCAGAAGGCCGCCCGACCTAAACTGACCATCTTTACGACGCTGCTATTGAAGCAGAAAAGTACGCAGAGGGGTATAGGGTGTTAACCCCAAATTCTGTCGAGCCTGTGCGTGGCGCATCCGGACGCTGCCCCCGCCGCAGGCGCCGACAGATCGGAGCGCCGGCTTTAGCCGGCTTTGGACGTCCAATGGTCAATGGGGGCACAGCAGGGGTCCAGGTGCGTCCAAAGCCGGCTAAAGCCGGCGCTCCGGGGCGGCGTCCGTATGCGCCCCCTGTGTCTGGCGAGTCAATTCCCTGTCGACAGGCGCGCCTTGGGCAAGCATCATTGGAGGGTGCGTTTCTCGATTGTCACACCGAGTTACCGCAGTTCCGCCTGGCTGAAGCTATGCATTGCTTCCGTGGCCGACCAGCAGGTCGCGGTCGAGCATATCGTTCAGGATGCGGGTTCGGACGATGGGACGCTGGGTTGGCTGCTCCAAGACCAGCGGGTCAGAACCTTTGTCGAGAAGGACCAGGGCATGTATGACGCCATCAATCGGGGTTTGGGCCGCGCGCGAGGGGAGTTGCTGGCTTGCCTGAACTGCGACGAGCAGTATTTGCCCGGCGCGCTGGAGACCGTGGCGGCCTTTTTCGAGCGCCATCCGGCAATTGACGCGGCCTTCGGAGACGTAGTCCTGGCAGACGCCCGGGGCCAATACGTGTGCCATCGGAGGATGCAGACGCCGCTCAAGTACCACACCTGGACCTGCCACTTATCCACGCTGAGTTGCGGCACTTTCTTCCGCCGGCGCATCATTGATGAGGAGCAGTTGCTCTTTGATCCCCATCTGCGCGACGGCGGGGACGGCAAATGGATGGTCCAGTTACTGCAGCGCGGCATCCGCATGGCGGCGCTGGGGCGGTTCACTTCAGTCTTCACCTTCACGGGAGCCAACATGAGCGTGGGAGCCAATGCCCGGCGCGAGAACCGGGCGCTCTACTTGAGCGCCCCGGCCTGGGCGCGCCGGCTCCGGCCCCTGTTCATTTTGCACCACCGGCTGCGGCGGCTCTTCGGGGGTCTCTATTTCCAGGGGCCTTTCTCGTACGAGGCGTTCACGCTGGCCCATCCGGAACGGAGACAACATTTCCAAGTGGCTCGTCCGACGTGCCGGCTGCCGCGATGAAACCGCAACTGCTGGTCGTGGAACTGTGGGGCCTGGGAGACCTGGTGATTGCGACGCCTTTTCTGCGGGCGGCCAGCGAGCACTACGCGGTGACCTTGCTGGCCAAGCCTTATGCGCAGGACTTGCAGGTCCGCTTTTGGAGCCAAGTGAGGGTGGTGCCTTTCACCGCCCCCTGGACGGCCTTTACTCGCAAGTACGTCCTGTGGTCGTGGCCATGGTGGGAGATTGTCAGGCTGAGAAAGGTCTTGGCGGCCGAGCGGTTCGAGTTCGGGCTATCCGCGCGATGGGACCCCCGAGACCATCTCTTATTGCGGATTGTCCGTGCCAAGGCGCGGCTGGGTTTTCCACGCCTGGGCAGCCACCTGCTCTTGAACCGGTCCTTGGCCCGGCCCGAGCCGGGGGCGCATCGATATGAGAACTGGCGCGTCCTGGCCCGGGCCTTGGGCTTCGAGTTGCCGCCCCGCGAAAGGCTCGCCCTGCCCCACCACCGTCCCCGGGGGGAGGTCCTCATTCATACGGGTGCAGGCCAACCGGTGCGGGTCTGGCCTCTCGAACGCTACCGGGGCCTGGTGGCATGGCTGCGCCAGGCAGGTCATCGCGTCCAGGTCGCCTGCGACCCTGATCAGCACGACTGGTGGCTAAAGGCGGGCGAGAAGTCCGTTGCCATGCCCAGTTCTGTTGCCGAGTTGTTGGCGCTGGCGGATCGGGCCGGAGCGTTCATCGGAAACGATTCCGGCCCGGGCCACCTGGCGGCGTTCTGCGGCGTGCCCACCTTCACCATCTTCGGCCCTCAATTGCCCGAGTGGTTCGCACCCCTTCACCCGGCCTCCGACTGGCTCGAAGGCAAGGCTTGTCCCTACAAACCGTGTTCCGACTACTGCCAGTTTTCCGCCCCGTGCTGCATGCTCAATTCGGGCGAAGAAGAGGTGCGCCGACGCGTCGCCGCCTTTTTGGGAGGCGTGCAGCAGGAAGGTGAGTAATTGAGCCACAGATTGCACAGATTGCACAGAAGAGAATTCCTATCGGTGCAATCTGTGCAATCTGTGGCTCAAGAACCGTGGTCCGTGTGGTCGGTTGCGGCTCCGCTGCGCTGCCCGCGCTCTGCCCGGCAGCGGGCGACGGCTTCCTGGTAGCACTGGTTCATCTGCTCGCCTTTCATGTCCCAATCGTAGTCGCGCAGGATGGCCTGGCGCGCGGCCCTGCCGTGCTTGGCCAGGGCGGAGCGATTTTGCGCGTAGCACCGGATGCCCTCGGCCAGCCCGGCGATCACCTTGGAACGCGGTCCCAGCGGCACCTTGATGCCGCAGCCCTGGCCCACCGCCACGGCCGGCCCGCCACAGTCCAGGCACAGGACCGGCAGTTCATTGAACATGGCCTCAATCATGGCGCAGCCGCCTGTATCATGGAGGCTGGGAAAGAAGAAGAGGTCGTAATCCGCGTAGAGTCTGAGCACCTGCTCCCGCGGCAGGCGCCCTTTGAAAGTCACACGCTTGCCCAAGCCCAACCGCTCCGCCTGGCCCTTGGCAGCGGGAAGATAATTGCCGGCGCCGATCAGGGTCAGCGTGGCCTCGACCCCGGCGGCCTTGAGCGCCTCGAGCGCCAAATCCAGGCCCTTGAGGGCAATCATGTTGCCGACAAACAGCATCGTCAACGGTCCTTCTCCCGGCGAGTGAGGTCGATAGGGCAGTTCCGCAGGGTTCAACCCGATCGTGGGCATCAGCCGGCTTTGCACGCCCAACCGGGCAAGAGTCCGCTGCATCTCGGGGGTTGAGGCCAAAACCAAGGTCGTCGCCCGCGCTCGTTTTGGCAGCAGGTATGCCGGCGCAGCCTGGAGCTGATTGCTGGTGTTGCGGAGCACCTCACGAATCAGGGAGCGTGGGTGGCGCCACGGCAGCAGCCCGGCGGGGATGGACTCGATTCCCCCTATCGGCCCCCAGATGCACGGCGCCTGGTGGCCCCAGACCGCCACCGGGTAGCGAAAGCCGGCGAACGTGACATGGTGCATCAAATCATAGTGATGAACCTCGTGCAGCCGCTCGATAACCCGTCGAGCCGATTTCTGCCACAGCAGGTAATACAACTGGATGGCGCCGAACCGCCGTTTCATGCCCATAAGAAACGCGTGCCGATCGTGATACACGAAGCTTGGCAGCGGCCGCCGCTGACCCAGGGATGCCAGGCCGGCCTCGATCGCCGCGCGGTTGTTGGCCCGCGTCAGCACGGTCACTTGGTGGAACCGCGCCATTTGCAGCGCCCATTGCCAGCCCACCTCCGGCTCCGAACCCCTGCCAGGCTCGCAAGCATAAGCGGAAATCAACACATTCAGCCTTTGCGCCATGCGAGGGAACACGCTAGACTGGTTGGAGTGCCATGTCAAAAGCGTCTCTGTCGGCCATTGTCCGTTACTGTGATCGCCTGCTGCGCACTGCCCGAGTGCGAGACTTCGAGCGCGCAGCCAACGGTCTCGAAGTCCAAAACAACGGAAAGGTGGGCCGCTTGGCGGCGGCGGTGGATGCCAGCCTCTCGACAGTCAGGCTGGCCGTGGCAGCCAAAGCTGACCTGCTGCTGGTCCATCACGGACTGTTTTGGGGCCCTGCGCACCCGTGGACCGGCAAGCGTTACGAGTTATTGCGGTGCCTGCTGGACCATAACTTGGCCGTCTATAGCTCGCACTTGCCGCTGGACGCCCATCCGAGGCTCGGGAACAACGCCCGACTGGCGCGCGCTTTGGGTTTGACGAACCTGCGCCCGTTTTTCCTCGAGCACGGCCAGCGCATCGGTTTCCAGGTCCGCGCCCGGATACCGCGCGCGGAACTGGCGGCCCGGCTGCACCGCGCGCTTGGGGTGGGACCGCTGGTGATTCCGGGCGGTCCCGAGGTCTGCCGGCGCATTGGGGTGGTTAGCGGCGGGGCGGGAGACGAAATCCAAAGAGCAGCCGGGGAAGGCGTTGACACCTTCATTACCGGCGAGGGGCAGCATTGGACTTACGCCCTGGCCCAGGACCTGGGCCTGAATGTCCTCTACGGCGGCCATTACGCCACCGAAACCTTCGGCATCAAAGCCCTGGCCGGAGACCTCTCCCGCCGCTTCGCCATCCCTTGGATCTTCCTGGATTATCCCACGGGCTTGTGAGCCGGAGTGAGACGGCGGTTCAAAAGCATCCAGACGCGGGTGGCTAGGGCCGAGGGAAGGAAGCGCCGCCGTTCGCCCCTCAACACTCGCCCCTCGTGTCTCGGACCACCTCCGAACCGCGGCCTAATGCTTGAAGTGCCGCGTGCCGGCCAGGGCCATTGCCATGTTCCGTTCATCGGCGGCAGCGATGACCTCCGGGTCGCGCACCGAGCCGCCGGGTTGGATGGCCGCCGTGGCGCCCGCCTCGGCCGCCGCGATCAGTCCGTCGGCAAACGGGAAAAACGCATCGCTGCAGATGACGCTGCCGCGCAGTGAAAGTCCCGCCTGGCCCGCCTTCCACACCGCCAACCGGCTGGCGTCCACCCGGCTCATCTGGCCCGCCCCGATGCCCAGGGTCCGATCCGAGGTCACATAGACGATGGCATTGGATTTGACATGCTTGACGACCCGCCAGCCGAAAAGCATCGCTTCCAGTTCCTGCTCGCTGGGCCGGCGCCGGGTCACAAACTTCAGGTCCTCGACGCGCGTCTTTTTCAAATCACGTTCCTGCAGCAGAAAGGAATCCACACCCACACTCCGCACGTCCCAGGGCTGGGCGGAGAGCGGATCCTTGAGGAGTTTGAGCAGGCGCAGGTTTTTCTTCTTCTGCAAGAGGTCCAGCGCTGCCGGGGCAAAATCGGGCGCGACGATCACTTCGCTGAAGATCTCCGCGATGGCTTGCGCACAGGGCAGGTCCAGAGGTTGGTTGACGGCGATGATGCCGCCGAAGGGCGCCTGGCGGTCGGTGGCATAGGCCTTGTCCCAGGCCTCGAGCATGAGGTTGCCTTGGCCAACCCCGCAAGGGTTGGTGTGCTTGAGAATGGCCAGCGTGGGCTTGTCGCCGGCGAACTCAGCCACCAGGTTGGCGGCGGCAGTCAGGTCCAGGATGTTGTTGTAGGAAAGCTCCTTGCCATGCAGTTGCCTGAAATAGTCCGGGAATCGTCCATAGAGCGCGGCGGCCTGGTGCGGATTTTCCCCATAGCGCAGGGCCTGGGCCCGGGGGGCCTGGATGCATAGCGCGGGGGGCAAGGCTTGCGACTGGCCGGTCGCGAAGGCTCGCTCGAGGTGCGCCGCTATGGCGGCATCGTAAGCCGCAGTGCGAGCGAAGACCTTGGCCGCCAGCCGCCGCCGCAATTCCAGCGTTGTGTTGCCATCAGCTCCAACTTGCTCGGCCACCACGGCGTAGTCCGCCGGGTCCGCGACCACCGTGACGCTCTCATGGTTCTTGGCCGCGCTGCGCAGCATGGAAGGACCCCCGATATCGATATTCTCGATGGCCTCGCCCAAGGTGGCGTTGGGCCGCGCCACCGTCCGCTCGAACGGGTAAAGATTCACTACCACCAGGTCGATCGGCTCGATCCCGTGGGTGCGCGCCGCCGCCTCATGCGCGGCGTTGCCCCGCAGATAAAGCAGCCCGCCATGCACCTTGGGGTGCAGCGTCTTGACCCGGCCATCCAACATCTCCGGAAAGCCCGTGTAGGCGCTCAGGTCGGTCACCTGCAGCCCGGCTTCACGCAGCGCCTTGGCGGTGCCGCCGGTCGAAATCAACTCCACGCCCGCCGTTGCCAAGGCCCGGGCCAGCGCCACCAAACCGGTCTTGTCCGAGACTGAAAGCAATGCCCGCTGAATTCTCGCCATAACGGCGTTACCTACCTCAAAGCGGACGCGGGAGTCAAGCAAGGGTTTTCGGCTCGCTGATTAACGGGGCTGTACAAACAAACAGAAAGGCCGGGTTCGTCGCCCGGCCTGTCCGACACATCTACAAATGAGAACTTTAAATCGTCATCCAATGCGGCGCCGCAGATTTGCGCCTACCAGCCACACACGGTCTGGTTACTGCGTTTTTGCATCGTCAACGCCATGACAATACCAGAAGCCCTGTTCCTCGCCAGTCACCAATACTGGGGACAAGCCCGCGGGTGCGTGGGGAGCGTGGAGCGAAGGTGCGTGCAACCCGGAGAAGGTGTGAAGAAATCATTTTTAGGCAGTGATGCAGGTTGTGAAAACGCCAACGGCTGGACGACGAAACGAAACCCATTGGTGCAACGCATTCGCCACGCCACGCGAGCCTC
>Ga0181524_10003117_pt1 | contig 16439 bp, 20 predicted proteins | sample PEATcosm2014_Bin_34_FD_119761 | JGI IMG/M metagenome (GOLD analysis project Ga0181524, IMG submission 119761) | Peatland microbial communities from MTU Mesocosm Facility, Houghton, MI, USA - PEATcosm2014_Bin05_60_metaG | ecosystem: Environmental > Terrestrial > Soil > Wetlands > Peat | place...
CACTGCGTTCAATCGGCCGCGCCTGCGACAGGGAAGATATTGTCCTCGTCCGGTTCATTGATCAGCGGGCCAATGAAGATCGAGCAGCTTCGGACTCGGATTGACGAGATAGACCGGCGCATCATCGGCCTGCTGAACCGGCGCGCGCAGATGGCGATGCAGGTCGGAGAGATCAAGCATCGTGAGGGGGCGCCGATCTTCGCGCCCGAGCGCGAGGAGCAGGTGCTGCGCCGCGCCGAGGCCTACACCGCCGAGTTCGGCGTGATTGAACCGGAGACGATGCGCGCGATCTACTCCGAGATCATCTCCGCGTGCCGTTCGGCCGAGCGGCGGCTCAGCGTGGCGTTCCTCGGGCCGCGCGGCTCGTTCAGCCATCACGCAGCCAGGTCGGCGCACTGGGCGACCGTCGGCGGCAGCGCGGTGAAACGGCGGTTCGGCTCCTCGGTGGACCTGCTGCCGGTGAACGGCATCGAGGCGGTCTTCTCCGAGGTCGCCACCGCCCGCGCCGATTACGGCGTGGTGCCGATCGAGAACACCTCCGAGGGCGGCATCGGCGCGACCCTGGACATGTTCATGGAGTCGGACCTGAAAGTCAGCGGCGAAATCCTGGTGCGGGTGCATCACGCCCTGCTGGCGCGGTGCGCGCCGCGCGCGATTCGCAGGATTTACAGCAAGGCCGAGGTCCTCGGACAATGCAAGAGATGGCTGGCGAGCCATTATTCGGACGCGACGCTGACCGAGGTCGCCTCGACCTCGCACGCCGCCGAGTTGGCGTCGCGCACGCGCGACGCGGCGGCGGTGGCGCACGAAGAGGCCGCGGCGATCTACGGTCTCAACGTCCTTCACCGCGCCATCGAGGACAATCCGTCGAACATGACGCGCTTCTACATCATCGCGCAGCGCGGCGCCGCGCCGAGCGGCCGCGACAAGACGAGCATCCTCTGCTTCATCAAGGACCAGGCCGGCGCGCTGCACCGCATCCTGTTCCCGTTCTGGCGCGCGCACGTCAGCCTGACGAAGATCGAGTCGTGGCCGTCGAAGCGGAAGGCCTGGGACTATTGCTTCTTCATCGATTTCGAAGGACACCGCGACGATCCGAAGATCGCCCGCCTGCTCGACCGCGTGCACGCGCAGTGCAGCGAGATGAAGATCCTCGGCTCCTTCCCGGCCGCGCGTTGAAACGACGGAAACGGAAAATAAATTGCAACCACAGATAGCACAGATGAACACAGATACGAAGAATAAGGCAATCCGTATCCGTCGTCATCTGTGTTCATCTGTGTCCATCTGTGGTTTAAAAATCTAATTTTCGTCTGCTGAGGCCAGCGCACTGTGAGAAAATCGTTCGTCGCCGGGAACTGGAAGATGAACACGAACGGCCAGGAAGCCGTTCAGCTCGGGATGGCGGTGGCCGTCGGCGCGCACGACGTGCGCGCGGACCTGGCGGTCTGCCCGCCGTTCGTCTATCTGTGCGCGGTGGCCGCGGCGCTCAAGGGCAGCCGCGTGGCGCTCGGCGCGCAGAACATGTACTCCGAGCCGAAAGGCGCCTACACCGGCGAGATCAGCGCCGCGATGCTCAAGGACGCCGGCTGCCGCTGCGTGATCCTCGGCCACTCCGAGCGCCGCCACATTCTCGGAGAGAAGGACGAACTCATCCGCGCCAAGGTCCGCGCGGCGCTCGCGGCGCAGCTCGAGCCGATCCTCTGCGTCGGCGAGACGCTCGAAGAGCGCGACGCGAACCGCACGCTCACGGTGATCGAGCGCCAGGTGCGCGAGGGGCTTTCCGGCACGACCGCCGAACAGGCGCGCCGGCTGACGCTCGCCTACGAGCCGGTCTGGGCCATCGGCACCGGCCGCAGCGCCACGCCCGAACAGGCGCAGGAAGTCCACGCCGCGATCCGCAAATTGCTCGCGGCGCTCTTCGGCGCGGACACGGCCGAGGCGATCCGCATCCAGTACGGCGGCTCCGTCAAACCGGAAAACGCGCGCGCCATCCTCAGCCAGCCGGACGTGGACGGCGCGCTCGTCGGCGGCGCGTGCCTCAACGCCGATTCATTCTTGCAGATCGCGCGCGCGGCCAAACAGGTCTGATCGCGGCCGCGCCGGGAATCGCTTTTTGGATCGGGCTGCGGACGTGCGGCGCTCCGGCGCGGGCGCGGCTCGGGAACTTCATTAAGGGAGACGACTCGTGGGCATCTTTCGCGGGATCGTGCTGGTGGTGCTGGTGATTGATACGGTGGCGCTGTGCGGGCTGATCCTGATCCAGCGCGGCAAGGGCGGCGGCCTCGCCGGCGCGTTCGGCGGCGGCGGCGTGGAGCAGGCCTTCGGAACCCGCGCGACGACCCTCGCCCAGAAAGCCACCGCCGTGCTCGGGGGAATCTACCTGGTCCTCTCCGTCGTGCTCGGCCTCAGCCTCGGGATGGGCCACGCGGGCGCCGCTGCGACGACGAGGCCCGAAATCCCCGAGAACACCATGCCGGAGAAGGCGACGCTTCCCGCCGCGCCCTCCGCGCCTGCCGCGCCCGTTGCGCCCTCGAATCCCGGGAACGCCAAATAATGGACCACAACCAGATCGAAGCCGCGTTCAAGAAGTGCGGCGCCTTTCTGCGGGGCCACTTTCAACTGACCTCCGGGCTGCACAGCCCCGGCTATCTCCAGTGCGCGCTGGTCTGCCAGGACCCGATCCTGTGCGCGCGGCTGTGCGAAGAACTGGCCAAGCCGTTCCGCGGCATCCGCGTGGACGCGGTGATCGGCCCGGCGATGGGCGGGATCGTGCTGGCGTACGAGCTGGCGCGGGCGCTCGGCGCGCGCGGTTTCTTCACGGAGCGCGGCGAGGACGGGCGGATGACGCTGCGGCGCGGCTTCGCGCTCAACAGCGGCGAGAAGGTCATCATCGCCGAGGACGTAATGACCACCGGCGGTTCCGCGGCGGAGTTGATCGAGATCGCCCAGGCGGCCGGCGCCGAAGTCGTCGGCGTCGCGGCGCTCGTGGACCGCGGCGGCGCGAAACGGTTCGAAGGCCGGCGCGTCGCCTTCGCGCTCCAGGTGGAACTGCCGACGTACAAGCCCGAAGAATGTCCGCTGTGCAAGGAGGGCATCGCCCTCGTGAAACCCGGCAGCCGGAAGCGCCCAGGAGCCTGACATGGTCCGAAGCATGACGGGATTCGGCCTCGGTTCGAGCGAAACCGGCCGGTTCGCCGTGCGCGCGGAGGTCCGCTCGGTCAACAACCGCAACCTGCGCGTGACGGTGCGGCTGCCGGAACGCCTCCAGGCGCTCGAGCCGGAGTTCGAGAAGATGCTCCGCGACGCGATGTCGCGCGGCACCGTCACCGCCGCGGTCACCGTGGACGACGTCAGCGGCGATCCGGGCTACGTGCTCGACACCGCCGCGATCGAGTTCTACCGCGAAGCCCTCCAGAAGATCGAGAAGGGCCCGGTGCCGCTCGCGGTCCTGGTCTCGCTTCCGGGGGCGATCCGCAAGAAGCCGGTCGAGGAGATTCCCGCCGAGCTGATCGCCGCCGTGCGCGAAGCGATGCAGAAGGCCATCAAGGCGCTTGTCGCCGCGCGCGAGGCGGAAGGCGCTTTCATCTGGAAGGACATGACCGCGCGCTGCCGGGCGATCGGCGCGCTCGTCGAGCGCGTCGAGGCGCGCATCCCGCGCATGATCGAGGATTACCGCCGGCGCCTCTCCGAGCGGCTCGCGAAACTCCTCAACGGGATCGGCGCGACGATCACCCCGGAGGACGTCCGCAAGGAAGTGGCGCTCTTCGCCGACCGCTCCGACATCTCCGAGGAGATCACCCGGCTCCGCAGCCACCTGGCGCTGATGGCCAAGGCCGACAAACAGGACGAGCCCTACGGCCGCAAGTTCGAGTTCGTCATGCAGGAGATGTTCCGCGAGGCGAACACGATGGGCTCGAAGGCCACCGACGCGGAGATGGTGCAGGACATGCTCGACATCAAGTCCGAGATCGAGAAACTGCGCGAGCAGGCGCTGAACGTCGAATGAGGCGCTCATGTTGCCGGCCGAAACCGGGCGAAAACGCGGGCTGGCCGTCGTCCTCTCCGGGCCGTCGGGCGCCGGCAAGACCACGGTCTGCCGCGGTCTCATCGCGCAGTATCGCTACGAGCGCTCGGTCTCGGCGACGACGCGCGCGCCGCGCGCCGGCGAGCGCGACGGCGTGGATTACCATTTCATGACGCGCGAGCGGTTCCTGGAAGGCGTCCGGCGCGGCGAGTTCCTGGAGCACTCGGAACATTTCGACAACCTGTACGGCACGCCGAGAGAGCCGGTCGAACGGGCGTTGCAGCAAGGGCGGACGATCATCCTGGAGATTGACATCAACGGCGCTCAGCAGGTGATGGAGCGTCTGGCGGCGCAGGACCGCTTCTGCATCTTCCTCACCGCGCCCGACGCGCGCGAGCAGGAGCGCCGCCTGCGCGACCGCGGCACGGAAGGCGAGGCGGCCGTCCGCACGCGGCTCAGCCGCGCCGAGAAGGAGATCGCCCAGGGCCTGCGCTACGACGCGCGGGTGGAGAACGACGTGATCGAACGCACCGTCCTCGAAGTCCATGAGCACATTCAGAAAGCGGAGGCGAGGAAAAGCGATGGATGTGGACAGGCTTGAGCACTTGACGCAGAAGGTCGGCGGACGGTTCCGGCTGACCGCGCTCCTCCAGAAGCGGCTGGCGGAACTCGTGAAGGGTTCGCCGCCGCTGGTGGACCTGCCGTCGAACAATTTCTTCGAGGTCGCGCTGCGGGAGATCGAGGAAGGCCGGATCGAGCTGCTGCGCGCCTGGACGGCCCAGGACGGCGCTCAGCGGGCCGTCTCCGCGCCCCCTGAGAAAGAAGCCGACGAATGAAAGGCGCGCACATCCTGCTCGGCGTCACCGGCAGCATCGCGGCCTTCAAGGCCGCCGACCTGACCGCCGGCCTCACCAAGGACGGGGCGGAGGTCACCGTCATCATGACGGAGTCCGCGCAGCGTTTCGTCGCGCCGCTGACGTTCGAAACGCTCGCGCGCCGGCCGGTGATCACGAGCATGTGGGTCCGCGCGGACGAGGTCGGGCCGGCCCACGTCGAACTGGCCGAATGGGCCGACCTGCTCGTCGTCGCGCCGGCGAGCGCCAACTTCATCGGCAAGCTCGCCCACGGCATCGCCGACGACATGCTCTCGTGCATGGCGATCACCATGACGCGCCCGCCGCTCATCGCGCCGGCCATGAACGACAACATGTACCGCCATCCGGCCGTGCAGGAGAACCTCCGCACGCTGCGCCGGCGCGGCTGCACGTTCGTCGGCCCCGTCGTCGGCCGCCTGGCCAGCGGCAAAGTCGCGCTCGGCCGGCTCTCCGACGTGGAGGACATCCTCTCCGCGATCCGCCGCGCTTTGAAAACCGGCGGAAAGAAGTAGAGCGCCGTTCCGGATTCGCCTCGTCCTCGTTCTCGTCGTCGTCCTCGTCCTCGAACCGCCGTTAGTTACGACCGAGGACGAGGACGAGAGCGAGGACGAGGACGATGGATTTGCGAGGTGCCTCATGCGCTTCATCGTCACCGCCGGCCCCACTCGCGAGCACCTCGACGACGTGCGATTCCTGACGAACGCCTCGAGCGGGCGGATGGGCTATGCCGTCGCCCGGGCGGCGGCGCGGCGCGGGCACAGCGTGGACCTCGTCACCGGCCCGGTGGCGCTGCCGGCGCCGGCCGGCGTGCGGGTCCACCGCGCGACCAGCACTCAAGAGATGTACGAGGCGGCGAAGAAACTTTTCCCGCGCGCGGACTGCCTCATCGGCGCGGCCGCCCCGGCCGATTTCACGCCCGTCCGCCGGATCAAGGGGAAAGCGAAGAAGGTCGAAGCGCTCCTCGTACTGCAACTGAAGCCAACGGTGGACATCCTCGCCACCCTGGGCCGCGCGAAACTTGCCCGCCGGGGCGGGCGCAGGCAGGTCATCATCGCCTTCGCGCTCGAAGTGCAAAGCCCGCTGAAGAACGCGCGGCTGAAACTGCGCCGCAAGAACGCCGACGCCATCGTCCTGAACTCGCCCGCCGCCATCGGCGCGCTCCGTTCCGACGCGACGATCCTCCTCCGCGGCGGCGAGCGGCTGGAAGTCAAGCAGGCCACCAAGCAGCGCCTCGGCCGAATCCTCGTCGCCCTCGCCGAATCCCTGCGCGCACCTAACCGCGAGTAGCAACACAAACGTTTTTTACCACGACGGGCACCACGAGCACGACGTACGGAATTAAAGCTCTTAATTCCTCTTGCCGTCCCTGCTGTACGTAGTGCTCGTCGTGTCCGTCGTGGTGAAATTGTGGTGAATTCGGGCTGAAGATCAGCCGCGCAGGCGTCCCCGCGCGCGGCGGGCTTCGTCTTCGGCGATCCACGCCTGCGCGAGCGCTTCGACTTCGGCCGGCGCCAGGTCGGTTGGGCCGCCGATCGCCCGCCGCCGCAATGACGCGGCGATGTAGATCGAGATCCCGGCGGCGACGGAGACGTTCAGGCTCTGCGAGAAGCCGGGCATCGGCACCTGATATCGCCCGTCGCACGCCGCGAGCAACTCGTCGGAAAGCCCGGCGTGCTCGCCGCCGAAGACCAGCGCCACCTTGCGCCCGAAATCCAGCGCCTCGATCGGCTGCGCGGCGCGGTCGGGCACCGCCGCCCACAGGTCGAAGCCCTGCTCGTGCAGCGCCCGCGCGCACGCGGCGCCGTCCGCATGCGCGTGAAGGTCCAGCCACTTCTCGCAGCCGCACGTGATCGCGCGGTTGACCGGCAGCTCTTCCATCGGGCCGACCAGGTGCACGTGCTGCACGCCGAACCCCTCGCACGAGCGCAGGACGGCGCTGATGTTGTGCGGATCGTGGACGCCGTCGAGCACCACGCGCACGCCGCCGAGGCGCCGCCCGGCCACCAGCCGCATCCGCGCGGGCCGGCGCTCCTCTTCCGGGATGTCCGGCGGCAAGTCCTCCGGGACAGGCGCTCGACCGGATGATCGGTTCCTCGGCAAATTCGGATCGCTTATGGAAGAACCTCGGACAGGGTCAGCGCGCCGGCGTCCCTTAGCTCCGGTGATCCCGCCGTCGCCGGTGATTTACTGTCCCGAAAATAACTTACATAAGTCCAGCCCGCGTCATGTCGCGCGCAGTACGTTGCGCGCTCTGGCTGCTCGTAGTGTGCCCGTAAGGGCATACGACATAGCGCCTTACGGCGCCACTACAAGCGCTGGAAACTGCCGATGCGGACGCGGCGATTGCCCTGAATTTTCTTGACGGCCGACTCGAACGCGGCGACCTCTTTCTTCGTCGTCAGCGCGCCCAGTTCCAGATCGTATTGCACCGTCTCGCCGGGCTTGAGCATCCTCAGCCGCCCTTCGGCGCGCTCCTTCGCCCGACCCTGGACCAGGTTCGTCGCCGGCTCGACGCCGACGACGTACGTGCCCTTGCCCAACTGCTTCCACTCGATCAGGTGCGGCAACTGCGTCTTGCGGTACACCACGTAGGCGCCGAAGCCGAGCGCCGGGTTCACGACGCCGGCCATCGTCCGTCCGCCCGCCGCCGCGGCGACGTCGTGGTGATACACCTTCTCGCGGTACCCAGTGACGGGCGCGTGGAAGGAGGCGTATTCCGCCTTCCGGTCCTCCGCGTCGGCGTCGCGCGGCGTCACGCACAGGCTCGGCGAGGCGAGCCGCGAGCCGGCGTCCACTACCGGGAAGCCGAAGTTGATGTGGTAGAGCATCATGTGCGGCGCGAACTTCTCGTCGAGGTTCGTCACCTCATCGTGCACGTAGAGCTTGTTCTGGCCGAGGAAGGCGAAGATCGAGCGCGTCAGGCACAGGCACGGTCCGAAGACCTTGCACTCCATCACCTTCCCGCGGACGCCGACGACGTAGTCGTCGCCCTTCCAGCCGCTGATCGTGCGCACCTCCTGCGCCGGAGTATTCGAGATGCGGCCGTGGATGCCCAGCGGCACGCCCTCGTCCACGCACGGCGCGCCGAAGTGCGTCAGCCCGCACGTGCAGATCAGCCCGCCGAAGAACCCGCGCAGCCACTCGAGCCCTTCCGGCTGATAAAATTCCGGCGCCGTGTCGCCCGTGCACGACCGCCAGCAGAGCGACCGGCCGTTGTGCTCGGCCGCGCTCACGTCCAGCGCGCGGTCGGCCAGCACGGTGAAGCGGAATCCCGATCCGGTGCTCAGCTCGATGGCGGCGACGCCTTTCGACCGGCCCTCGGTCAGCGTGTGCGGCCGCACCGTGGCGATCTGCGATGGGTCGCCGATGCGCTCAAGGAGCTGCTTGCGCGTCCAGTTCCGGTCGAAGAGCCTTGCCATGGCGATTTCTCCTTTGGATTGACCGCGCGCTGCGTCCGCCGCTCAGTCCGCAAGGTAGCGACCCGCGCCGGAACTGTCAAGCCGAAACCGCATCCGGCGGAAACCCTGCGGAACCATTCGGATTTTCCTTGACAGAGCCGCGCTCGTGGGCTATCTATTACGGAAGAGGTATTCGGCCGCCGGCGGAGGAAGGAACGCGGAATTTATCGCCGGTTTCGCGGCGGAATGCAAGGAGGCGCTCCGTGGCGACGATCCTGCTGGTCGAGGACGACCTCAACGAGTGCGAGCTGTACCAACGCGAACTCGGCGAACAAGGGTACAACATCCTGATTGCGCACAACGGCTCCCAGGCGCTGGCGATGTGCGAAGATTCCAAGCCCGACCTGGTCGTCATGGACGTCAGCATGCCGGGCATGGACGGGATTGACGTGATGGGCCGCATGCTGTGCAGGAACCACAAGCTGCCGATCATCCTCAACACGGCATACGCGTCGTACAAGGAGGATTTCCGCTCGTGGGCCGCGGACGCTTATGTCGTCAAGTCCGCCGACCTGACCGAGCTGAAGCAGACGGTCAAGCACGTTCTGGAGACGCGCCAGCCGGGCGCCGAGCCGAAGCCCGGCGGCGCGACGGAATGAGATGGAGGAATCGAGCGCGTTGGACCAGGGCAGTCCTTCCATGGACCCATGGATGAAGGCATCATAAACACGCCCTTTGGGCCATGCGCTCGGTTCCTGCATCGCCTGCCGAAATCGGCCCTCTCTTTACCCGAGGAAAAGAAAGATGAGATCGTCCGTTCCTGGAACCAGCGCTTCCGAGGTCGAAGTCACTAACGTCGGCTCGTTCGGCCTGTGGATTCTCCTCCAGGAGAAGGAATATTTCCTGCCTTATGAACAATATCCATGGTTCAAGGAAGCCCGGATTGCCGACGTCCTGAAGGTCACTCTTGCGCACGAGGATCATCTGCACTGGCCGGCCCTGGATGTTGACCTTTGTGTCGAGTCACTGGATCATCCCGAAGACTTCCCTCTGATTTATAGAGACCGCCCCGCCGCATCCAAACGCCGCGCCAAGTAGGCCGCGCTGCGATTCTCAGCCACACAGCACCCCTAGCGATATTTCGATTTTCACGCTTGACATGGATGGGAGGATGTGATACTCTGTAGTGCAGAGTGCTCTGTATATGCGGGTCGGATAGGACAATGTGGAGGTCGCTGCGATGGAAATTTCTTCGGAGGAGGCCCGGGAATTGCTGGCGCAGGCGCAGGATGCGGCCACGCGCACGCGGAAGTTGCTGGCCTGTCGCGGGGCAGATGCGCTGTTTGTGATCTGGGGCCTGGTCTGGTTCCTGGGTTACCTGGGAACCGAGTTCGCGCCGAGGCTGCTCGCACTGACGAAAGGCGGCGAGGTCCGCGGAGAGACGGTCTTCTGGACTGTGAACGGGTTATGGCTCGCCCTGATCGCTCTCGGCACCGCGGTTTCCGCCGCCGTGTGGAAGCGGCGCTCGCCGACGAAAACGGTCTGCGGAGCGCGGTTCGGATGGTTCTGGTTGCTGCTCTACGTCTATGTGAATTTCTGGATCTTCCTCCTCTGGCCGTTCATCAAGGTGGAGGGCGCAGTGGAATCCGTCCGGTTCTGGCGGCACATGGGCGCCATCGGAGCGACGGTGCCGATGTTCGCGTACGTGGTGATGGGACTCTGGCTCGACCACTTCATGATCTGGATCGGGCTCGCCATAACCGGGCTGACGGTGCTCGGCCTGTTTCTGGTGCCGGCCTGGTTCTGGATCTGGATGGCGGTAATGGGCGGCGGCTCGCTCGTCGGCACCGGCTTGTTGATCCGCAACCGCTGGAGGTAGGCATGGGCCGGATTGACGAAGTAATTCACCAGTCGCTGCGCCTGCAGATCATGGCCTCGCTGGTCACCCTCGATCCGCGGGAGACAGTGGATTTCGTTTATCTGCGCGACCTGCTCCATGCCACGGACGGCAATCTCGGCGCGCATCTCGAGAAACTCGAGGCGACGCGCTACGTGAAGATCGAGAAGACTTTCGTCATGCGAAAACCGCGCACGTTCATTTCGGCCACCGCGAAAGGGCGCGCGGCGTTCGAGGAACACGTGGCGGCGCTCAAGACGATTCTGAACATGAAGTGACGCGGTTCAGGGCAAGCGTTTCCAGCTTGACCTTCGCAGCCGTTCCCTGTAACCTCCTCCTATGCGGCACGGTGTACGCGTGCGAAAGCGCGACGGCGCCCGCCCGGTCCGGTCCATGATCTTGTGGAGGCTATGATGATGATTCGCTCGGCGCGCTGCAAGGCGTTTTGTGCGCTCGTGCTGGCGGTGGGAACGCTCCTGTGGGCGGGCCAGGCTTTTGCCGAGGTGCGGTTGGCGCGGATCTTCGGCGACGGGATGGTCCTGCAGCGCGGCATGGCCGTGCCGGTCTGGGGTTGGGCGAAGGCGGGCGAGAAGGTGACGGTCCGCTTCGGCGGCCAGGAGAAGTCGGCGACGGCCGACGAGAGCGGCAAGTGGATGGTCCGCCTCGACGCAATGCCCGCGAGCGCGTCGCCGCGCGAGATGATCGTCGCCGGCGAGAACACGCTGACGCTCAAGGACGTGCTCGTCGGCGACGTGTGGCTCTGCGGCGGCCAGTCGAACATGGAGATGACCGTCAACAACAGTTTGAACTTCGAGGCCGAAAAAGCCGCCGCGACCGATTCCGCCATCCGCCAATTCAAGGTCAGCCGCAGCCACGCCGCCGCGCCGATGGATGACCTGGACGCTTCGTCCGGCCCATGGACCGCCTGCGCTCCGGCGACCGTCGGGCAATTCACCGCGGCGGGCTATTTCTTCGCGCGCGAGATTGCGAAGGCGCTCGACGTGCCCGTCGGCCTGATCAACGACTGCTGGGGCGGCACCTCCATCGAACCGTGGACGCCGGCGGAGGGATTCCGGCTGGCCGCGTCCGAGCCGCAGATGCGAGACATCAGCCGCCTGGTGGATTCGTGGAACCCGACGACCGAGGTCGGGCAGGAGGCGTACCGTCGGTATCTCGCGCAGGTCAAGGAATGGACTCCCGCGGCCGAGGCAGCGGTCGAAGCGAAGCGCATGCCGCCGCCCGCCCCGAAAGCGCCGGAGCCCGAGCCGAACAACGGCCAGCCGACGTGCCTCTTCAACGCCATGATCGCGCCGGTGATCCCGTACGCGATCCGCGGCGCGATCTGGTACCAGGGCGAGGCCAACGGCGCCGAGGGCATGATTTATTTCCACAAGATGAAAGCCCTCGTCGGCGGCTGGCGGCAACTCTGGGGCGAAGGCGACTTCCCGTTCTATTACGTCCAGCTCCCCGGCTGGCAGCGGTCCGACCCCGGCAAGCCCGCCGGCGGCGACGGCTGGGCGCACCTGCGCGAAGCCCAGTTCCGGTTCCTCGCCTTCCCCAACACCGGCATGGCGGTGGCGATCGACGTCGGCGAGGCCGACGAGATTCACCCGAAGGACAAACAGGACGTGGGCAAGCGCCTGGCGCTCTGGGCGCTCGCCAGGACTTCTCGAAAAGATCTCGTCTTCAGCGGCCCGCTCTACAAGAGTCTCGCTGTTGAAGGAGACAAGATTCGGGTCGCCTTCGACCACGCCGGCGGCGGGCTGATCGCCGGCGAGAAGAGCGGGCTGGCGCCGGTCACCGAAGCCAAAGACGGCAAGCTCAAATGGTTCGCGATCGCCGGCAAGGACAAGGTCTGGTACTGGGCGGACGCCGTCATTGACGGGCAGACCGTCCTCGTCAGCAGCGACAAAGTCCCCGCGCCGGTCGCCGTCCGCTATGCGTTCGCCATGAACCCGGAAGGCGCGAACCTCTACAACAAGGACGGCCTGCCCGCCTCACCGTTCAGGACGGACGATTGGTGAGGTTGGTCGCGACGCACATCGCCGCGCCGCGGAGCGCGGACCGTCGAGAAAGCACTTGACAGGGGCAACTCGACCGTTTAGTCTCAAGTATGGAGGCTGACTGTCCGTGGGGAGGACAGTCGAATGGGGAATCCCGGATTACCGCAGAGCCCTTATGTCGGCGCGCGTGTCCCGTGCCCGCAACGAGACGCGACTCTCGCGCGGATGCAGAGTTGATTCCGGTCTCGGTCGAGACTCATCAGTTCGAAAGGGGGACGGAAGCTCTCGGCGTTTCACGAAAGGGGTCAAAATGGGGAAAGAGATGAGCCGCCGGGATTTCCTGACGTATTCTCTGGCGGCGGGCGCCGGCGCGGTTCTTTTCGGCGTGCCGGGAAGCCGCTCAGCGGACGCCCAGTCGCTTGCCGCGGAAAAGGATAATGGCGGTTCCGTCGCACTGGCCCATGATGAAAAGGAGAATGCCATGCCGTTCGCATTGCCGCCGCTGCCGTATGACAAGGCCGCCCTCGCGCCGTACCTGAGCGCCGAAACGCTGGAGTATCATTACGGCAAGCATCACCAGGCGTACGTGACGAACCTCAACAAGCTGACCGAAGGCAAGCCGGAGGCGAAGCAGTCGCTGGAGAAGATCATCATGTCCGCCGCGCCCGGCGGCCTCTTCAACAACGCGGCGCAGGATTGGAACCACACGTTTTACTGGAACAGCATAAAGCCCAATGGCGGCGGCGAGCCGACCGGCAAATTGAGCGAGGCGATCGAGCGCGACTTCGAGTCGTTCGCGAAGTTCAAAGAGCAGTTGACCGCCGCGGCGGCGACGCTCTTCGGCTCGGGCTGGGCCTGGCTGGCGCTCGACGGCGGCAAGCTGAAGATCGTCCAGACCAAGGACGCCGACCTGCCGATGAAGCACAACCAGGTCGCGCTGCTGACGATTGACGTGTGGGAGCACGCCTACTACATTGATTATCGGAACGCGCGGCCGAAGTATATCGAGGCGTTCCTCGACCACCTGGTGAACTGGGATTTCGCCGCAGCCAATTTCGCCAAGGCGAAGTAAGAAGCCTGATAAAACAAGGACCTGGCCGCGTCAGCGGCCAGGTCCTTCGTCGTTCATTAATCTGCATTCGGCAATCGCCAATCGGCAATCCCGTTAATGCCCGCATCCCGCGCAATTCGACCGCCGGCATCCTCCGCACGACGCGCCGGATGAAGCCTCGGACCTGCCGGCCGAGCCGCTGCTCATGCCGAACACGGAGAACTGCCGCTGCGTCTTGCGGCTGTGGCACTTCGGGCACGCCGGCGGCTTGACCGCGCCGCTCGAACGGAACAGTTCCTCGAACTCTTTCCCGCAGGCGCGACATTGGAATTCGTAAATCGGCATCGGCGGCATTCCCAATAGAAACCTATCTCGGCAGCACGCGCAGCGGGTCCACGAACTGATCGTTCTCCATCACGCGGAATTGAAGCTCCGCGCCGCCCGCGCCGCTGGAAGGACCGACGGTGGCGATCGCCTCGCCCTGCTTCACCCACGTCCCGTGCGTGACGAGGATCTCGCCGAGGCGCCCGTAATACGTCGCGCTGCCGTCCTCCTGCTCGAGCACGATCACCTTGCCGTACTCGGGCGTCTTCTCGAAAACGTTCACGCGCCCGCTCTTGGCCGCGACCACCGTCTCGCCGGCCGTCGCGCGGATGTCCACGCCGGAGCCGCTCTGCATGAACCGCGCGGCGATGGCTCCCCGCAGCGGCCAGACGAAGCGCGGCTCGGCCGGAATCGGGCCGCTATGTCCCGGATTGCGCGCCGCCGCCGGCTTTGGCGCCGTGATCTCACCGGTTCCCGAGGGCTCCGGCGGCGCCGGGACCGTGTAAGAGGCCGTCCGCACCTGTGCGGGCCTTACGCATCCGGCGAAAGTCGCGGCCAGAAACAGGGCGGCAACTCCGGCGCACCGGCGCCACGGTCTCATGCTCACAACTGGTCCGCCCGTCGTTATAAAATTATGGAGCGGCGGAAGGGACTCGAACCCTCGACGTGCAGCTTGGGAAGCTGCCATTCTACCACTGAATTACCGCCGCTTCACTTCGCGCGAAAGCGTCGTCGCGCCGCAATGAATCCTCCGCGATTATATCGTCCGCCGTTCTCTTCCGTCAAGCCGCGCTCGCGCCGCGCCTTGACAGGCCCGGCGCGGTAGACCATAATTCGCCAGGAATGCGCGCCGCCGCGTCCCGCGCCGCGCGCGGCTTTGGAGGCCATGAAATGATCGGCAAAACGATCCGGCTCGAACGCATCATTGACCGCAATTCCCGCCGCACGGTCATCGTGCCGATGGACCACGGCATCACCCTGGGGCCGATCCGCGGGCTGGAGGATATGCGCACGACCGTCGAGCGCATCGTCACCGGCGGGGCCAACGCGATCGTCGAGCACAAGGGCATCGTCGTCGCCGGGCATCGCGGCTCGGGACGGGACATCGGGCTGATCGTCCATCTCTCCGCGAGCACGTCGCTCAGCCCGGACCCGGACTCGAAAGTCGCCGTCACCGAGGTCGAGGAGGCGATCCGCATCGGCGCGGACGGCGTCTCCGTGCACGTGAACCTCGGCGCCTCGACGGAGATGGAGATGCTGCGCAACCTCGGCCGCACGGCGCGCAAGTGCAGCGACTGGGGCATTCCGCTCCTGGCGATGATGTACACGCGCGGCGAGAAAATCCAGAACCCGTTCGACGTCAAGTACGTCAAGCACGCCGCGCGCGTCGGCGCGGAGCTCGGCGCGGACGTCGTCAAGGTCGTCTATACCGGCGCGGTCGAGAGCTTCCGCGAGGTCGTCGCCGGCTGCCCGGTGCCGGTCCTGATCGCCGGCGGCGAGAAGATGGAATCGGACGAGGAACTGCTCACCGTCGTCGCCGGCGCGCTCAAGGCCGGCTGCGCCGGCGTGAGCATCGGCCGCAACGTCTTCCAGCACAGGAACCCGATGCGGATGATCGAGGCGATCAGCGCGCTGGTGCACCGGAACAAGAGCGTGGCCGACGGGCTGAGGATTCTCAAAAAAAGGCAGCCATGAAAAAGGTCTGGGTGCAGATCATCCCGTGGGACAAGCCGCTCGCGCTCGCGGCGCTGGAGGGCGGCGCGGACGCGGTGGTGCTGGCCGCCGGCGACGCGCCGCGCATGCGCGAGCTCGGCCGGATGACCGTCGTCGCGCCCGACGGCGACCTGCAGCCCGGCCGCGACCTGACGGAGATGGAGATCCGCTCGAAGGCCGACGAGCGCGCCGCCGCCGCCGCGCCGGGGAACCGGACGCTGCTGCTGCGCATGGCCGATTGGACGATCATCCCGCTCGAAAACCTCATCGCGCAGCGCGGCAACATCCTCGTCGAGGTCGCCGGCGCCGAGGCCGCGCGCACCGCCGCCGGCATCCTGGAAAAAGGCGTGGACGGCGTCGTCCTCACCGCGCGCGACCCGGAGGAAGTCCGCAAGGCGATCCGGCTCGTCCGCGGGATCGGCGAATCGCTCGCGCTCGAAACCGCCGCCGTCGCCGAAGTCCGCACGCTCGGCATGGGCGACCGCGTCTGCGTGGACACCTGCACGCAGATGGAGCCCGGCCAGGGAATGCTCGTCGGCAACACGACCGAGGGGTTCCTGCTCGTCCACAGCGAGAGCATCGAGAACCCGTACGTCGCCGCGCGGCCGTTCCGCGTCAACGCCGGCGCGGTGCACGCCTACGCGCTGTGCCCCGGCGGCCGGACGCGCTACCTGAGCGAGTTGAAGGCCGGCGATGAGGTCCTGATCGTGGACCACGCCGGCCGCACGCAGGTCGCCTACGTCGGCCGCGCCAAAGTCGAGCGCCGCCCGCTGATGCTCGTCCGGGCCGAACTCGCCGGAAAGGAAATCGCGCTCGTCCTCCAGAACGCCGAGACCATCCGCCTGACCGCGCCCGGCGGCAAGCCGCTCAGCGTCGCCGCCCTCAAGCCCGGCGACCAGGTCCTCGCCCACCTCCTGGGCGGCGCGCGCCACTTCGGCATGAAGGTCACCGAGACGCTGAGGGAGCGATAACCATGCGTGGCGCACCGCGCCCAGAATCGTACTCGTCCTCGTCGTCGTCCTCGTCCTCGAACCGTCGGAGAGCGATGACCGTGAAGGGTAAAGCTATCCGTCGTCCGGCGCGCAGCGCGCAGGAACTGCCCGCTTTCGACCCGGCGCCTTCGGCCAGGGCCGGCGTCGAGATTCTGGAAC
>Ga0181524_10003122_pt1 | contig 16406 bp, 13 predicted proteins | sample PEATcosm2014_Bin_34_FD_119761 | JGI IMG/M metagenome (GOLD analysis project Ga0181524, IMG submission 119761) | Peatland microbial communities from MTU Mesocosm Facility, Houghton, MI, USA - PEATcosm2014_Bin05_60_metaG | ecosystem: Environmental > Terrestrial > Soil > Wetlands > Peat | place...
CGTAGAGGAAACTCTCGCGATGTTTGGAGAGGCACCAGCGCGCCATGATCGAGCCGCCGCGCGAGACAATGCCGGTGACGCGCTTCGCGGTCAGCGGCACATAGGCGAGGCGCACGCCGGCGTGGATCGTGAAATAATCGACGCCCTGCTCGGCCTGTTCGATCAGCGTGTCCTTGAACACTTCCCAATCGAGTTTCAGCGCGTCGCCGCCGACTTTTTCGAGCGCCTGATAGATCGGCACCGTGCCGATCGGCACGCTGGCGTTGCGAATGATCCAGTCGCGGATGTTGTGGATGTTGCGGCCGGTCGAGAGGTCCATCACCGTGTCGGCGCCCCATCGCGCCGCCCACACCATTTTCTCGACCTCTTCCGCGACCGAGGAGGTGACGGCGGAATTGCCGATATTGGCGTTGACCTTGACCAGAAAATTCCGGCCGATGATCACCGGTTCGAGTTCTGGATGATTGACGTTGGCGGGGATGATCGCCCGGCCGCGGGCGATCTCGCCCAGCACGAACTCCGGCGTCACGAATTCGGGAATCGCCGCGCCAAAGCTCTCGCCGTCGGCTATGCGCGCGCGCGCCTCGTCGAAGGCGCTCTCGCGGCACAGATTTTCGCGATGCGCGACATAGCGCATTTCTTCCGTGACGACCCCGGCGCGGGCGAATTCGAGCTGCGTGACGGGACCAGCGCCGGAGGCGCGCAGCAGCGGGCGCGAAGAGGCCGGGCACGGCGGCGCGAGATGCTCCAGCCCGACAAAGCCGTTGTCCTCGGGCTTCACCTCGCGGCCCTCGTAGCTCTCCAACCCCTCCCGCGACGACAGCCAGGGCCGCGCGCTTGGAAGACCGGCGGAGAGGTCCGGCGCGAACTCCGCGCAGCCATAGGGGCCGGAGGAATCGTAGATGCGCAGCGGCGGCTCCCCCGAGGCCGGATCGAATGTGATTTCGCGGCAGGGCACGGCGAGGCCGGGCGCGCCCGGGGGCGAGGAATAGCGCTTGCGCGAGCCGCCGATGGGGCCGGTCGTCACGCTCACGGGCGTCGGGGGATTCTTGTCTTGCGCGTTCATGGTCACGCTCCTTCGCGGCCGGGCCGCTGCAAGGGCGGCGGGCCGTAAAGATCATGACGGAGGCGGAAGGCTTTGAACGGACAAGCTTAGCTGGCGCCTCGCGGCGCCCGCCAAATCCGCGCTGGCATTCCCTCCGCCGGCATGACCCGGATCAGGTTCGACGGGTGCTTCTCAGCCGCGCGAAGCGGCGCCCCTCGCCATCCGAAATAGGCTAACCTCAATTTAACCATAGGACAAGCAATGTTGGACGCATGATTCGACGCGAGACCGTGGCAAATATGTGACACCGCCGGAAAAACGGGCGCCGGACAGTTTCGCGTAATGTGCGAAGCCTAAAAAATGGGTAAGGATATCCCGGCGCCGAAATTATTATTGCGTGCGTCGGCGCCGCTTCATCACGCTCCTCGGGACGCGGGTCATACGACATGCAAAAAGCAATTTCGCGCACACTCCTCGCCTCCGCGTCGTTCGCCGCGATTCTCTCGACCACCCCCTACGCGACCCCTGGCCTCGCCGCCGACGGCATCGAACTGATCGGCTTTGGCGCGCGTCAAAAGGCCGTCGCGGGCGCTGATGTGGCCGATTCGGTCGACGCCATGTCTATGTCGATCAATCCGGCCGGCATCGTCGGCATGGAGCGCCAATACCAGTTCGGGATCTCCGCCGAGATGCCGGTCCGCGGCTATGAAGCCAGCGGACCGCTGGTTGTTTTGGCGCCCGGCGATGTCCAGAGCGGCCGACCGATCTTCCCCGTGCCCAACAGCGCCAATGTCTCGCCCATCGACGCGGAATCGGCCTGGGGCACGGTCTCCTACGGCAATGGCGGGATCAACACCTCTTACGGCATGGGCAATTTCAAGCCGCCAATCTACGCCCCCGCCTTCCCTCTCCCCGGCGTGGCGTCCCCCTTGATCGGCCCCTCGGCGGGCGGCCCCTTCGGCGGCGGCTTCGCCGGCATCGACTATGAGCAGGCCTTCTTCAGCGTGGTCTACGCCCATAAAATCGGCGCGGTCACCTTGGGCCTCGCCCCGACGCTCGCCGCGCAAACGCTCAATATACAGGGCATCAAGACTCTGGCGCCCTGGTCGAGCGACCCCTATCACCTGTCGGACAATGGCTACGACTATTCCTTTGGCGGCGGGATCCGCCTCGGCCTGTTGTATGAAATCACCAAGGGGCTGCGCTTCGGCGCCGGCGGCGCCACGCCGATGTTCATGACGCAGTTTGGCAAATACGCCGGCGCCATCGGCCAGCACGGCAAGCTCGACGTTCCCGCCGATGTCACCGCGGGCTTCGCCTATGATCTGCTCCCCGAGCTGACGATCATGGTCGATTGGAAGCACATCTTCTATTCGGGCGTTCCGGCGTTCGGCAACCCCAGCACCCCTATCGGTCTCGGCGCGCTCGGCTCCTTTGGCGGACCGGGCTTTGGCTGGCGCGACACTGATTCGGAAGCCTTCGGCGTCGAATGGCGCGCCACCAAGCAGTTGACGCTACGCGCCGGCTACAGGCATTCGAGCGCGATGATCGGCTCTCAGGACGTGACGCTCAACGTGCTGGCCCCGGCGATCACCGCGCACCACGCCACCGGCGGCTTCAAATACGAGCTGACCAAGAACTCATCGATCGACTTCGCGGCGGTCTACGCCTTCAAGAATACGCTGAGCGGGCAGGAAAACGCGCCCTACGCGGCCTTCGCCTACGCGCTGCCGTCGCCGCCCTACCCCGTTTCGTCCTTCCCGGTAGTGGTGCCGCCCCATTACGGCGCCGGCACCAATGTCACGGCGTCGCTGAGCGGGCTGGAGCTGTCGCTCAGCTACACCTATAAATTCGACGCAGGCGACAACTCCTGGATCCCGACGCATTTCTGATTGGCCGGGCCGAGGACTTTCGCGGGCGGCGCCAGTCCGCTTCATGCGCTGGGGATAAAGAGCGAGGGCGGAGGAACTTCCGCCCTACCGCGGCGCGCGCCCCGCCGCTTCCTCCAGGCTGGAGAAGCGGACCAGCACGTCCGCGCCATTTTCCGGCGGCGCGGCGAGACGGGCGCGGAAGGCGATCGTTTCGCCCGGTTCGAGCCGCGATTTCGCGGCGCGCGTGGTCCAGGCGTATTTGGCTTGCCCGTCCTCGCCGCGCACGGTCAGCGCCACGGGCGGCACGGAGCGGCTCTCGCGGCGCATGTTGGCGATCTCGCCCTCGACGGCCAGCACCTTCCGCGCGCCGTCCATTTCGATACGCGAATGCAAATCGCGCAGCTCCAGCCCGGCGAGATTGACCGGCAGGCCGATGGCGGCGAAGACCTTGGCCGCCGGCGGCGCGACGTCGACGATTTTCTCGCGCAAGGCGATCAAGGCCGAGACGCCCATCAGGATCGCGACGGCGACGCCCCAACTGGACGCGCGGTCCTTGGGCGCGGGCGCGACGGAAATGGACGCGGCGAGGCGGCGCGGTTCGCGCCAAAGCTCTTCGTAGGTCGGAGCGCGCAGCGATTCGCTCGACGCCTCGGCGGAAATCTCCGCCGGGTCGATCTCGGCCAAGTTGATCTTCGCCAAGTTGATCTTCGCGGAGTCGCTCGGCCGCGGCGGCTCGTTTCGGGCGGCGGACAATTCGAAGGCGGGCTCGAGCCTGCGCGCCTTGGCGCTCGGGGCCATGAAGCCCAAGAAGCTATCCTTGAACGATTTGGCCTTGGCCGGCTTGGCGTTCGCCGACTCGGCGTTCGCCGACTCGACGTTGGCCGGCTTGGCCTCGGCCAGCTTAACCTTGCCCGGCTTAACGCTGGCCAGCTTGGCCGTGGCTTTCTTGGCCTTGGCTTTCCCCGCCTCGGGCTTCTCGACAAGCGGCGCGGCGGGGGCGATCATATCGAGGGTGAAGCGGTCGTCCGGATCGGCGCGCATGGGCGGTCTGGTCTCGCGTGGGTGTGAAGAGTCGCGAATACATTCACCATCAACGTGGTTAACGAAGCGTGAGCGGTTTTCGCACGCGCGTTTTGGCGGCGGGAAATATCGCCCCGGCAGTCCCGCAAGGCGCGACAATGCTTTAAGCTGATTCGCCTTGACGGGCGGTGATTCCTTTCCCGCCGCGCCGCCGCCCGCGAGGGAGTTCCATAGTGTTGAGCTTCGAGAATGTCGGCCTAAGCTACGGAATGGGGCCGGAGACGCTTCGTGACCTGACCTTCGAGATCGAGCCCGACTCGTTTCAATTCCTGACCGGCCCCTCGGGCGCGGGGAAGACGAGCCTGCTCAAGCTGATCCTGTTGTCGCTGAAGCCGACGCGCGGGCAAATCACGCTGTTCGGCGAGGACGCCGCGACGCTCGGCAAGAGCGCCATCACGCAAATCCGCCGCCGCATCGGCGTGGTGTTCCAGGACTTCCGCTTGCTCGACCATCTGACGCTTTATGAAAACGTCGCGCTGCCGCTGCGCGTTCTGGGGCGCGACGAGACCGGCTACCGCGCGGAGGTGTTCGAATTGCTCCGCTGGGTCGGGCTGTTCGACCGCAAATTCAGCCGGCCAAGCGTGCTCTCGGGCGGCGAGAAGCAGCGCGCCGCCATAGCGCGGGCGCTGATCGCGCGGCCCGAGCTGCTGATCGCCGACGAGCCGACCGGCAACGTCGATCCGACGCTGGCGCGCCGACTGCTGCGGCTGTTCGTCGAATTGCACAAATCCGGCACCGCCGTGGTGATCGCCACCCATGACCTCGCTCTGATGGAGCAATACGACAGCGCCCGCCGGCTTGTCCTCGCGGACGGGCGACTGCATGTATTCGAATGAGCCGCCCAGGACAGCGTTCAAGAGAGCGCCCGTGAGAGTTGGAGCCCAATGACGCAAAGCCCTCTGCGCAAAGCTTTCAGCTGGACGAACCCGGCGCCGGGAGATTCCGGGGAAGAGGACGCCCCGCCGCGCGAGCAGCCGCTGGCGCCGACCGATTCGATCGCCGGGCGCTCGCTGGTCATCGTGATCTCGATCATGACTTTTCTCGCGGCCCTGGCCGCGGGGGCGGCGCTGATGGTCGCCGACGCCAGCGCCGATTGGCGCAAGGAGGTGGCGCGCGAGGTCAGCGTGCAGGTGCGCTCCATGCCTGGCCGCGACATAGAGGCGGACGTGGCCGACGCCGCCAGAATGGCGCGGGCGACGCCGGGCGTGCGCGACGTCCGCGTTTACACAAGAGCCGAATCCGAAGCGCTGCTGGCACCCTGGCTCGGCGAGGGACTGGATCTTTCCGAGCTGCCGACGCCGCGCATGATCGTCGTCACGCTCGACGCCGACAAACGCGCCAATCTCGCCAAGCTGAAGGACGAACTCGCCGCCAAGGCGCCCGCCGCGACGCTCGACGACCATCGCCTGTGGCTGGAGCGGCTCGGGGCCATGGCGAGCACCGTCGTCGCGATCGCCGCGCTGATTTTCGTGCTGATCGTCGCGGTCATGGCGGTGGCGGTCGCCTCGGCCACCCGCGCGGCGGTCGCCACCAACCGCGAGATCGTCGAGGTTCTGCACCTCGTCGGCGCGAGCGACGATTTCATCGCGCGCGAGTTCGAGCGCCGCTTTCTGGCGCTTGGTCTGCGCGGCGCGCTGATCGGCGGCGGCGCGGCGGCGGCGTTTTTCGCGCTCGCCGGTTTCGTGGCGCGGCGCGTCGACACGACGCCCGGCGGCGAACAAATCGAGGCGATGTTCGGCAGCGTCTCGCTAGGGCTGAGCGGCTACGGCGTGATCCTGATCCTGTCGGCGGTGGTCGCGCTGCTGACCGGGCGGATGTCCCGCATGATCGTCATGCACCGGCTGCGCGAATTGAATTGATCCGCGCTCGAGCGAAACACGCGTCGCGTCAACAAAGCACATCGCAATTATGCGCCGGAATATTTACGTTGAGATCGGAAATATCCCGCGCGAGAGCGCGTTGGGGAGCGGTTGGCCGTGACCACGGAGAGCCACAATTCGCGACCGCGAAAATTTCACGCGGGGTGGATCGCCGCGTTTTCCGCGGTTTGCGTCTGCGGCTTCGCGCTGTCGGCGCTGGTCGTCGGCTTCGTCGCCTTCGCGTCCTCGCTGGAACGCGTGGAAACCCGGCTGATGGCGCAGGCGGAGGGCGTCGTCGCTCTGACCGGCGGCTCCGACCGGGTGTTGGAGGCGGCTGAGCTGCTGGCGCGCGGACAAGCGCGGCGGCTGCTCATCACCGGCGTGAACCAAGCGACGCAAGGCGCCGATCTCGAAAAAATTCTCCCCGTGTCGAAAGACTTGTTTTCCTGTTGCGTCGATCTCGGCTATCGGGCGCGGGACACCGCCGGCAACGCGCGCGAGACGCGCGACTGGGCGCGCGAGCGAAACATCAAGGGACCGCTGATCGTCGTCACCTCGAATTACCACATGCCGCGCGCGCTGGCGGAGCTCTCCGCGGCGATGCCGGGCGTCGTGTTCTATCCGTTCCCGGTGATCAGCGAGCATGTGAACGTCGCCGACTGGACTCGCGACAAGAGCGTGCTGAAATTGCTCATCCGCGAATATCTCAAATATCTGCGCGCGCTGGCGCGAACGAATTGGGAGCGGATGACTGGCGCCGGCGCGGGCGTCGAGAGCTGGGAGTCGTCGACGGCGCCGCCGCGCCAACGCTGGTCTTGAGTTACAGCGGGGCGGCGTTTTACCCCTTCGCGGCGAAGAGATCGCGCCAGGCCGGCAAGGCGCCGTCGCAAGGCAACGCGGTCGCCTCGAAAATTCCGCGAGCGATGGCCCGCGCCAGCGTATCGGCCGCGACCATCCCGATCTCGGCCAGATCGCGCGGCTCCGGCGGGCGGGCGCATCGCGCCGTCGAGGCCGCGAAGACGATGTCGCCGTCGAGCGCGCCGTGGCTCGGCCGCAGCGCATGGGCCATCCCGTCATGCGCCTGCACGGCGAGGCGCTTCGCTTGCGATTTGGTCAGCGCCGCGTCGGTGGCGACGATGGCGATGGTCGTGTTCTCCAGACGATCGGTTTGCAGCCGCATCGCAAGCGCCGTTTTTGGAGTGGGCGTCGGCCAACCGAGGCCGCCGAACTCGGCGCCGCGTTCGAAGGGCGCGGCCCAAAAGTGCGGACCGTCGCCGATTGTGGCCTGCCCCAGGCTGTTGACCGCGACAATGGCCCCGACGCGATAGCCATTAGACGTCGTCGCGCTGGCGGAGCCCAGCCCGCCCTTGAGATTGGCCGTATTGGCGCCGTAGCCCGCGCCGGCGAGGCCAAGCCCGAACATGCGCCCGGCGTTGCTCGCGGCCTCGAAGCCCAGCTCCCAGTACGGCGGCTTGCGCCCCCAGTTTTTGTCGCCGCCATTGAGGAGATCGAACAGGATCGCGCCCGGAACGATCGGCACGCGCGCGTCGCCGATCGCGAAGCCGCGCCCCTGCTCCCGCAGCGCCGCGAGAACGCCGCCCATCGCGTCGAGCCCGAAGGACGAGCCGCCGGAAAGCGCGAGCGCGTCGACGCGCTCGACCGTCATCTCCGGCTCCAGCAAGGCCGTGTCGCGCACGCCCGGCGCGCCGCCGTGAATGGCGATCGAGGCGACCGCCGGCTCGTCGAAAACGACGACCGTGACGCCCGAAGCCAGCCTGGCGTCCCGCGCATCGCCGACGGCCAGGCCGGGAACGTCGGTGATCAGATTGACGAGGCCAGACATGCGTTAGCCCTTGGCTTGCCCTCGTCGACCGTCGCGCCGGCGAGCCGCTAAATAGAGGCCCTGGAACTATGACGGCGCGACGCGCGGAGTCAACGCGTCCGGCTTGAGCTGATCGCCGCCGGCGGCGCGCGCCATTCCATTTTCGTGGCGGCGAGTTAGACTGACGCGATTTTTACAAGGCATAAGGGGGAGTCCGATGAAACGCATTATCGTCTGCTGCGACGGAACTTGGAACAGCGCCGACACGCAGTCCACCGAAACGAATGTCGCGCTGATGGCCCGGTCGATCCACGCCAATCAGGACACCGGCGGCATCCTGCAGGTCGTTCTCTATCTTCGCGGCGTGGGCACGACGGGGCTGAATTTCGAAACCGTGTTCGACGCGGCGACCGGCTACGGCATCGACGATAACGTCCGCTCCGCCTATATGTTCATCGCGCAAAATTATGTGCCCGGCGACGAGATATTTTTGTTCGGCTTTTCGCGCGGAGCCTATACGGCGCGCAGCCTCGCCGGATTCATCGCGGCCTGCGGCGTGCTGAAGCGTCAACAGCTCGGCGATCTGATCCGCGCCTGGAACTATTATCGCGGTCCCGGCCCCCACTCGCCGCAAGCCTTTAAGCAGTCCAGCCACTCCGATTGCCATGTCGACGCCACGATCAAATTCCTCGGCGTCTGGGACACGGTGGGCTCGCTGGGGATTCCCGGAAAGCTGTTCGCCAAGCTCAACAAGCAGCAATATGGTTTCCTCGACACCGGACCCAGCTCCGTGGTGAAGCACGGCTGTCACGCCATGGCGATCGAGGAGCATCGGGCCGAGTTCACGCCGACGCTCTGGACCGGAGCGGCGCCGGCGGGCGGGCGCATCGAGCAAGTGTGGTTCGCCGGCGCGCATTCCGATGTCGGCGGGGGCTACGCCACGCGCGCACTTGCCGACATTCCGTTGGCGTGGATGGCGAAAAAGGCCGAACAGGACGGGCTGGCGCTCGACTGGAGCTGTTTGCCCGATCCGAACAACCTCGATCCCCTCGCGCCAACCCACGATTCCCGCACGCCCGTCTTCCTGATGGACCGCATAAGGCCGACATGGCGGGAGATTCTGAACGCCAAGTTCGAAGCATCCTTGTTGGACCGCCCTTACGTCCCCGTCGACGACGACGGAAAGCCCGCGCTCGTCATCAACCAGACGATCCACTCCAGCGCCGTCGAGCGCTATGGGAAAGCCGCTTCCGTCTGCGCGGACGACTCGAATGGAACGAGCGCGCAAGAAGACTGGCGGCCAAAAAACCTGACGCCCTTCTTCGACGCGAATGGCGCGCTAAAGCCGGGAATCCAGGTTTCGCCCTGATCGGTCAAGGCGCCCGCTTGTTATCGCCCCGCCCGGCGCCGTAAAAGGCGTCTCCCTCGGCAAAACGGGCCCGCCCCCATGCTCTTCCTGCGCTCCCTGGTGTTTCAGATCGTCTATTACGTCAATCTGGCCTTTTGGATGACTCTCTGGCTGCCGGCGTTGCTGCTGCCTCGGCAGGCGACGCTGGAGTTGGGGCGCCAATGGGGCCGCACCTCCTTGTGGTGGCTCGAGGTCATCTGCGGCGTCAAACACGAGTTTCGCGGGCTGGAGAATATTCCAAAAGGCGCGGTCATGGTCGCCTGCAAACATCAATCGGTTTGGGAGACCTTCGTCCTGCCGCTGCTGTTTTCGGACTTCTTCTTCATCCTTAAGCGCGAGTTGATCTATATCCCTTTCTTTGGCTGGTATCTTTTGTCGGCCGAGCAGGTCGCGGTGGACCGCGCCAAGGGCGGCAAGCTCATGCCACGCCTCAACGCCGAGGTGACCGCGAAATTCGCGCAAGGTCGGCAGTTCTTCATTTTTCCCGAGGGCACGCGCCGCCCCGCCGGCGCGCCGGCCGAATATAAATTCGGCGTCGCGCTTTTCTACGCGGCGACCGGCGCCAAGGTCGTTCCTGTCGCGCTGAATTCGGGCCTGTTCTGGGCGCGGCGCGCCTTTCTGATCCGGCCCGGCACGGTGGTGATGGAGTTCCTGCCGGTGATCGAGCCCGGCATGGACACGCGCGACTTCTTCGCCACGCTGCAAGAGCGCATGGAGGCCGCGACCGACAAGCTTATCTCCGAAGCCGTGGCGAAGGATCCCTCGCTCGCGCCCATCGTCGAAGCGAATCGCAAGCTGCCGCCTAAGTCCAAGACCAAAGCGGCGCCGCTAGAATCGTGAGCCTCCCGCGCGGGCCATCAACTCGACGCGCCCCAGCGGATACTCCGCCTCGGTGACATAAGGTCCGCCGCCCACCGAATCGCGCGAGGAATAGAGCACGAAGCGCGTCGCCTCGAATTTCAGCGAGGGGAAATAGCCGCGCGCGCCGAGATAGGCGGCGACCGCCGTGGGCGCCGCGCCGCGCAGCCGCGCCAGCGTCACATGCGGCGTATATTTGCGCGGCTCCGGCGGCGCGCCGAGGCGGCGCAGCAGCCGCTCCTGCTCGGCCTGCAACTCCATCAACGCCGGCTCCGGCCGCGCCCGCGCGACGATGGCGCGCGGCTTGTCGCCGCCAAAGGAGGCGAGTTCGTCGAGCGCGACCGTGAACGGCGGGCGGCGAATGGCGTAGAGCGCATGAGCCACGTCGTGGGCGACGCGCTCGTCCACGTCGCCGATGAAGCGCAAGGTGATGTGGTAATATTCGGCGTCGATCCAGCGCGCGCCATTGAGCCCGCCGCGCAACCGCGCGAGGCTCCGGGCCACGGAAGAAGGAATTTCGAGGGCCGTGAACAGTCTGGGCATTTGATCCTCCATCCCGTGAGCCCGCGCTAATGCGGGGCTTGCCGCTCCCGCGCGGTTTTGAGGCGCGCGAGATTCTCTTCCACCAAGGGTGCGATCCCGGTCACGATGCGCGCCACGCCATCGGCGTTGGGATGCAGCCCGTCGGGCATGATGAGCGCCGTGTCGCCAGCGACTCCGCCAAGGAAAAACGGATAAAGCGGCAGGCCCCGGCGCGCCGCGAGATCGGGAAACACCGCGTCGAACCGGGCCTTGTAGTCCGGCCCGAAATTGCCGCTCGCGACCATGCCCGCGAGCAGGACGGCGGCTTTGCGCGCCTCTATTTCCGTGACGATCTTGTCGAGGTTGGCGCTCGTGAGCTTCGGGTCGACGCCGCGCAGCATGTCGTTGGCGCCAAGCTCCAGAATCACGAGATCGGCGCCTTCGCCCAGCGCGAAACCCGCGCGCGCGAGCCCGCCCGCCGTCGTCTCGCCGGAGACTCCGGCGTTGATGACCGTCGCCTCGAATCCATCCGCGCGCAGCCGCCGCTCCAGTTGCGCGGGAAACGCGACCGCCGCCGGCAGCATGTAGCCCGCCATGAGACTGTCGCCAAAGGCGAGAACCCGCAGCGGCTCGGCGCGGGCGGGGACAAAGGAGAGGAGCAGTAGGGCCAGGATCAAGATTGCTTGGAAGCGCGACAATAACGCGCGATAAGGGCGCTCGAACGGCGTCGCCCCTCGGGGCGTTTTGGACGAGGCCCCATTCGTGTCGCAGCCCCTAATCGAACTCATCGATATCGACCTCACGCTCGGCGCCGGCGCGGCGCGGGTTCATGTTCTCAAAAATTTGTCCCTAAACATAGCGCGCGGTGAGACGATCGGCCTGGTTGGCCCCTCCGGCTCGGGGAAATCCACACTTTTGATGACTCTCGCCGGTCTGGAGCGGCCCGACGCCGGCTCCGTGAGCGTCGACGGGCGCGATCTGACAAAGCTCGACGAGGACGCGCTGGCGCATTTTCGTGGTGAAAACATAGGCATTGTGTTCCAATCCTTCCAGCTCATCCCGACCATGACCGCGCTTGAAAATGTCGCGGCGCCGCTTGAACTCGCCGGCCGCCGGGACGCTTTTTCGCGCGCGGCGGAGGAGTTGGCGGCGGTAGGCCTTGCCGAGCGCCTTTCGCATTATCCACGCCAACTTTCCGGCGGCGAGCAGCAGCGCGTCGCGCTGGCGCGGGCGCTCGCTCCCGATCCGCTGATTCTGGCGGCGGACGAGCCCACCGGCAATCTTGATTCGGAAACCGGCTCCGGCATCATCGACCTCATCTTCGAGCAAAAGACCCGGCGCGGCTCGACTCTGGTGCTGGTGACGCACGACGCCAGTCTCGCGGCGCGCTGCGACCGCGTGGTGCGCCTGCGCTCCGGCCGAATCGATGCTCAAGGCTAGGAACAGCATATGACCGTGGCGCGACGCGCATTCTTGAACAGGCTCCCGTTGGCGTTGCGCTTCGCGCTGCGCGATCTTCTCGGCGCCCCCCGGGGCTTTGGCGTCTTTATCGCCTGCATCGTGATCGGCGTCGCCGCCATTTCCGGCGTCAACGGCCTCTCGCGCGCGCTCTCGCAGGGGCTCGCGAAAGAGGGCCGCACAATCCTCGGCGGCGACATCTCCTTCAATCTCTCCCATCGCGAGCTTGAGTCAAAAGAACGCGCCTGGCTCGAACAATACGGCCGCATCGACGAAATCGCGCTGATGCGCGCGATGGCGAAGCGCGAAACCGCGACGACGCCGGAGGGCGCCGATCCGGCGCTGGTGGAGCTGAAGGCCGTCGACCCAAATGTTTATCCCGCCTTCGGGGCGCTGGAGACCGAGCCGCGTGAACCCGTTGGGCGAATGCTGGCTTTGCGAGGCGACGTCTTTGGCCTTATCGCCGATCCGCTGCTGATCGCGCGTCTCGACGCGAAAATCGGCGATCTCCTGACCATCGGCGCCGCGCGATTCGAAATCCGCGCGATCCTTCGCGGCGAGCCGGACAAGCTTTCCGGGGGCGTGGGCTTTGGCTCGCGCGTGCTGATTTCCTTCGACGCGCTCAAGGCCACCGGCCTCGTGCAGCCCGGAACCATCGTGCGCTATATCGCGCGCCTCGCGCTGCCGGGAAATCCGAGCGAGGAGGAGGTCGCGGCCCTCGCCGATGCGTCGGGCGCGGCCTTTCCGTTGGCCGGCTGGGACATTCGCAAGCGCGACGCCGCGTCGCCGCAGTTCTCGCGCAATCTCGAACGTTTCTCGCAGTTGTTGACGCTGGTGGCGCTCACCGCGCTGGTCGCGGGCGGCGCCGGCGTCGCCAACGCGGTGCGAGGGCTGATCGAACGCAAGCGCGCCGCCTTCGCGGTGCTGAAGGCCCTGGGCGCGCCGGCGACGCGCGTCTTCGCCATCGCGATGACGCAAGTGCTGCTGATGGCGACGCTGGCGATCGGCCTTGGCTTGGGCGTAGGGGCGGCGATTCCCTATCTCGCCGGCGCGGCGCTGGAGCGCGTCATCGAGCTGCCCGTCGTGGTGGGAATGGATTATGCGGGCCTCGCCATCGGCGCTCTTTATGGCCTGCTCGTCACGCTGGTTTTTTCGCTCGGGCCGCTGGGCGACGCGCATAGCGTTCCCGTGGCGGCGCTGCTGCGCGGCGACGCGGAAACTTCAAGCGAAAAAGCTCCGTTGCGCTATCGCGTCTTGGGGCTGACCGCGATGCTGGCGCTCGTCGCGACCGTGCTGCTCTCGGCCAGCGACAAAAGACTCGCGGCCTATTTTCTCGCCGCCGTGCTAGCGGCCTTTCTGTTGCTGCGCGGCGTCGCCTGGGCCGCGACATGGGCGGCGCGCAAGCTGCCGCGGGCCAAGGACGCGCGGCTGCGTCTCGCCCAGAGCAACATCGCGCGGCCGGGAAGTCTGGCGCCGGCGTTGATCCTGTCGATTGGCGTCACGGTGTCGCTGCTCGTCGCGCTGGCGCTCGTCGAAGGCGCGATCCACGCCGAGTTGGCGCGCTCGGGCACGGGCGAAATCCCGCGCTTTTATTTCATCGACGTGCCGCGCGACGAGTCCGCCGCCTTCGAGAGCTTCCTCGCCCAGCAAGTCCCGGGGTCGAGCGTAAATCACGTGCCGATGATGCGGGGGCGCATCGTCGCGGTGAAGGGAGCGCGCGTCGAGACGCTGCATGTCGGCGAGGACGCGGCCTGGGCGCTCGACGGCGACCGCGGCGTCACCTTCTCCGCGCAAATTCCGCAAGGCGCGCGAATCGCCGAAGGCGAATGGTGGGACGCTGATACAAAGGCGCCGCTGGTCTCGTTGGAAGCGAAGGTGGCGAAGGGTTTGGGGCTCGCCATCGGCGACGAGATCACGGTCAATGTTCTGGGCCGCGAAATCACCGCGCGCGTCGCCAATCTGCGGCGCGTCGAATGGCGGAACTACGCCATTAATTTCGTGATGGTGTTTTCACCCGCCTCGTTTCAAGGCGCGCCCTACTCCGAACTGTTCACCATCGGCTACGACGCCGCCAACGCCGACGCGCTGGACGCGGGTTTGGCGCGCGAGACTGCGAAGCGTTTCCCGATGGTCGCCTCGGTGCGTGTCAAGGACGCGCTGGAGGCCGTCGACAAGATCGCCGGGCAGTTGGCGCTCGCCGCGCGCGCGGCGGCGGGCGTCGCCGTCCTCACCGCTTTGCTGGCGCTCGGCAGCGCGATAGCCGCCGGCCAGCGCGCGCGCCAGCACGACGCCGTCGTGCTCAAGACGCTGGGCGCGACGCGGCCCTGGCTGATGACCGCCTATGCGCTGGAGTTCGGCGCGCTGGCGCTGGTCGCCTGCCTGTTCGCTGTTGTCGCGGGCGCGGCGGCGGCCTTTGGAATCGTGGAAGGGCTGATGCGGATGGGCTTCGTGTTCCTGCCGGGAACGGTGGCGGCGACGGCGCTCGCGTCGCTCGCCGCGACAATGCTGCTCGGCCTCGCGGGAACCTGGCGCGTGCTGGCGCGAAAGCCAGGGCCGGAGTTGCGGAGTTTGTAAGAGGCTTCGCGACCGCCTCGATGGAAGCCGCCGCCCCCGGATTCGCTGGCTCGCTGACGCTGGCGGCTTGACCGCCGCCGCCTTGCCGGCCATTCCGGGCGCCATCGCGCCCGCCGCCGAGTCCCATTGCGCGAGAGTCGGCTCCGGCTACGAGATCGCCGCGATGGGCATCGCGAGAACACCGAGCGGCAACGACCGGCGCCGAGCGCCTGGGACGCTCTTCCGATCGGCGAGTTCGTTCCGATTGTCTGGAGATCCGTTCCGGGTCGTCGCGCACCCCCAATAAAACGCAACTCATAGTTTATTTACTATTGGCTCTTGCTCGAAGGCCATCAACGCGCCGCCGAACTGTTCGGGAGTCTCGTCCGGAGGCCCGCTTCCCGACCGCTTGAGGAAGGGGCTGGCTTCGCGCTCGCCGCCTCTTTCCTTTGCCCGTTTTCGAGGAAGGCGTCGACGATCGGCAGGAATCGACGCTTGAACGCCGAGAAGCGAAAATGCTCGCGCCAACGCGCCTGTCCCGCCGCGCCCATGTGGCGCAGGAGGCTCGGGCTGGAGAGGAGTTGGATAGCCGATCGTCGAGTTGGCCGCGACGGTCGAGCGACACGTTATAGCCCGTTTCGCCGTCGACATTGACCTCCTGCCCTGCGTCGTGGATGGAGGCGATCACCGGCACGCCGTGACGCATCGCCTCGATATAGACCAATCCAAAGCCCTCGCCGCGGCTCGGCATCGCGAACACATGCGCGCGCCGCCACAGCGCGGCCATATCCTCCTCGGGCACGAAGCCGAGAAACTCGATGCTCTCCTTGGCGGGGGACTCGGCGGCCAATTTCCGCAGCCGGCTCGCGTCCGGGCCGGAGCCCGCGATCACGAGTCGCGCGCCCTTGACGGCGGAGGCCACCTTCGCCCAGCAGGCGATCAGTTGCTCGTGCCCCTTGCAACGTCCGACCTCGAGACGGCCGACCACGAAGACCGTGGGCTCGCCATCGAATTTTACGGGCTCGGGCGCGTCGTCCTCCGTCGTTCCCAGCCAGCAGACTTCGGCGCGGTCGAAGACCTTGTTGGTCAGAGCGGCGCGAGAGCGCGCGAAATAGGTGTGAGTGAAGATCGTGTCGGCGTTGTTCGCCGAGCGAAGATAATCGGAGCGCACATTGTCCCAAACTTCGATTCCGTGAACCCAAACGGCGTAGGGGCGCCGCGGACGCGCGAGATTGCAATGCGCCCGCGCGATGCCGAGATGCGTGTACATGAAATGAGTATAGGTGTCGTTCGGTTGCCATAGCGCCGCGGCGAACCGCAACCGGCTGCCGGCGCAGGCGAGAAAACTCTTGCCGAGCTCGCTTTCGATCTTCGATTCGTTGAGCGACAAAAGCGAATAGTCCGTACGCGCGTCGGCGAGGACACGCGAGACGAGTCTGCCCGCCCGGCTGACGCCGCCGCGATCGAGCGCGAAGGATTCCGAACCGAGGACCATGTTCGGCCTGTTTTGATCGATAGAGGTCACCGACATTTCCTGCTTCTCGCGATTACGAGACAACGAAAATTCCCATTCGTCGACGCGACTTCATCGCCCGTGAGCGATGAGAAACCCTCGGATCACCCCACCGGGCCGCCACGGACGCGGCCAGCGCGCCGCGGCGATATCGACACGCCCGAAGGAATAAAAAAACGAGGCTCATCCCGGGTTCCGGGGTGATGGGGCGACGATTGCTTCGACGAGCGCCGTCAGCAGCGCTTTTCCACGTTTTCTGGCGTTGTGCACGAACTGGAAGAACGCGAGATAGAACGGCAGTTTTTCTTGGGCGACGCCGCGATGCGGTCGCAGCCAAGAACGCAGCAGCGACCAAAAGCCCTCCATCGTATTGACATGGATTTCATGAAAGCCGTCGCCGTCCTCATCGCGCGCATA
>Ga0181524_10003124_pt1 | contig 16400 bp, 14 predicted proteins | sample PEATcosm2014_Bin_34_FD_119761 | JGI IMG/M metagenome (GOLD analysis project Ga0181524, IMG submission 119761) | Peatland microbial communities from MTU Mesocosm Facility, Houghton, MI, USA - PEATcosm2014_Bin05_60_metaG | ecosystem: Environmental > Terrestrial > Soil > Wetlands > Peat | place...
AAGTCGGACAATCTCGCCGCCGCCTACGGCATCGCGGTTTCGCTCACCATGCTGATGACGAGCGTGCTGCTGTTCATCGCGATGCGCGACATCTGGGGCTGGAGCCTCGCGCAGGCCGGGGCCGTCGCGGCGCTGTTCATGATCGTGGACGGCGGGTTCTTCGCCGCCAACATGGCCAAAGTGCTCGAGGGCGGCTACGTGCCGCTGCTGCTGGCCTGCGCCGTCTACGGCGTGATGTGGATCTGGCATCGCGGCGCGGGCGCCGTGCACAACCAAGTCGTCGCCGAACAGACGCCGAGCGCGGATTTCATCGCCGAGCTGCAATCGGGCCGCATCGCGCGGGTGCCGGGCTCGGCGGTGTTCCTCACCCGCGCCAAGGAGGAGACGCCTCCTGTGCTGTCCTGGCACGTGCGCAAAAACCGCTCGCTGCACCAATATGTGCTCGCCCTGACGCTGACCGTCGTCTCGACGCCGCGCGTCGAGCCCGAGGAGCGCGTGACGGTGACGCGCGAAGCGGACAAATACTGGCGCGCGGAGGCGCGCTACGGCTTCATGGAGCAGCCCGACGTGCCCGCCGTATTGATGGAATGCAAGGCCAAGGGCGCCGAGATCGATCTGTCCGACGTCACCTATTACGTCGGTCACGAAACCATCGTGCCGCGCGAGGACGGCCAAGGTCTGCCGCGCTGGCAGGAGGGCCTGTTCGCGGCCATGAGCCGCAATTCTGCGCGCATCAGCGATTTCCTGCAGTTGCCGCACGACAATGTCGTCGAGATCGGGCGGGAGGTCGAGATTTAGCGGAGGCCGGACGTCGGAGAGCGTGTCGGATGAGGGAGCGCGGGTTGGCCCGGCCGCACGAACTTGGCTATGCTCGCCGCCTCCCCGGGGAAGAGCGACATTGACCGCCAACGATTCGAACGTCTCACACGGCTCGCAAGACTACGTCGGCGATCCGCGCAACGATTCCGTCCTAATAAGCGTCAACGGCGTCCTCAGCCCACGCGCCGAGGCGAAGGTTTCGGTGTTCGATTCCGGATTCGTGCTCGGCGACGGCGTATGGGAGGGCCTGCGTCTGACCGGCGGGCGCGTCGCGTTTCTCGACAAGCATTTCGACCGCCTGTGGGACGGGGCGAAAATGCTGCGCATCGACATCGGGCTGACGCGCGACGAACTTGCGCGCAGGCTGTTCGACGCGATCGAGGCCAACGGCATGCGCGAGGGCGTGCATATCCGCCTGATGGTTACGCGCGGCGTCAAGCGCTCGCCCTATCAGGACCCGCGCCTGACGATCGGCGGCGCCACGATCGTCATCATTCCCGAATGGAAGCTGCCGCGCCCGGAAATGCTCGCGCGCGGCCTTAACCTTTTCACCGTGCATATCCGGCGAACCGGGCCGGCCGAGCAGGACCAGAAGCTCAATTCGCATTCCAAGCTCAATTGCATCCTCGCCTGCATCCAGGCGATGGAGGCGGGCGCCGACGAAGCGTTGATGCTCGACGATCGCGGCTTCGTCGCGACCTGCAATTCGACGCATTTCTTCATCGTCCGCAAGGGCGAGCTGTGGACCTCGGCGGGCGGCCACTGCCTTGCCGGCATCACGCGCGACGCGGTGTTGCGCGCCGCGAGGCGGGCGGGCGTTCCCGCCTTCGAGAAAGACTTCTCGCTATTTGACGTCTACGGCGCCGACGAAGCCTTCTGCACCGGCACTTTCGCCGGCCTGACGCCGGTCGTCAAAGTCGACGGGCGGCCGATCGGCGAGGGCGCGCGCGATTCCCTCGACGCCTCGGGCCCGATGACCAAACGCTTACGCGCGCTCTATAAAGCGCTCGAGGCCGAGGAAGCGCTGGGGAGGCCGGAATAAAGTGGAGGCCGCCGCCTCGAGCCGTCCGGTGCGGATCGCCATGTGGTCCGGCCCGCGCAACATCTCGACCGCGATGATGCGCGCGTTCGGCAATCGCCGGGACTGCGCGGTGACGGACGAGCCTTTTTACGCGGCCTATCTCGCCGCGACCGGGCTCGACCATCCCCTGCGCGAGGCAGTGATCGCCTCGCAGCCGACCGACTGGCGCAAGGTCGCGGCCGCTCTGACCGGGCCCGTCCCCCAGGGCAAGGCGATCTGGTATCAGAAGCACATGACGCACCACATGATCCCCGGCTTCGGCCGCGACTGGATCGACGGCCTCGTCAACGCCTTCCTCATTCGCGCGCCCGAGGCCGTCCTCGCTTCCTACGCGCAGAAGCGCGAGGCCGATTTCAGCCTTGAAGAGATCGGCCTGCCCGCGCAGGTCGCGCTGTTCGAGCGCGCGGCGCAGCGCTTGGGGAGCGCGCCGCCGGTCGTCGAAGGCCAGGACGTGCTCGCCGACCCCCGCGGCATGTTGGGCGCGCTCTGCGCCGCGTGCGGGATTTCGTTCGACGAGGCGATGCTGTCCTGGCCGCCGGGCCGGCGCGCGAGCGACGGCGTCTGGGCGCCCGCCTGGTACGACGCGGTCGAAAAATCGACGGGCTTCGCGCCGCCGCGCCGGGAGGTCGCATTCGACGAACTGCCCGATTCGCTGAGGCCGATCGCCGAAGCCGCGCGTCCGCTCTACGAGCGCCTCGCGCGCCACAAGCTGACGCCGCGGCGCGCTTCGGCCGGCGCGGAATCGGCGCAATAGCGTTCCCGCTCGGCCGCGCGGCCCGTTTTACCGGTGTTTTACGTGGGCCCGGCTCGCCGCGCTCTTGACGCGAAAGCAGCCCCGTCGCATCACCAGCAGGCTTATGTCCACGCTCGTCCTGCCCTTTCCCGCGATCAATCCCATTCTGTTTCAATGGGGCCCGCTGGCGATTCGCTGGTACGCGCTCGCCTATATCGCGGGGCTGATCGCCGGCTGGGCGCTGATCCGGCGCGTCGTCGCCAACGACGGGTTGTGGGGCGGGGCGCCGCGTCCCAGCCCCGACAGCATCGATGACCTGCTCGTCTATTGCGCGATCGGGGTCATCGTCGGCGGGCGGCTGGGCAACGTTCTGTTCTATGATCCCCGCTATTACCTCGCGCATCCGATCGAAATCTTCGAAGTCTGGCAAGGCGGCATGGCCTTCCATGGCGGGCTGATCGGAGCGATGGCGGGCATCGCGCTGTTCGCGCGCCGTTACAAGACGCCGGTTCTCAGCGTGTTCGATCTCGCCTCGCTCGCCGCGCCGATCGGCATCTTCCTCGGCCGGCTGGCCAATTTCATCAAGCCGGAGCTGTGGGGACGTGTCACTGACGTTTCCTGGGCAGTGGTTTTCAGGGATTCGCAAGGAAACCTCTTTCCGCCAGACGGGCTTCCGCGCCATCCGAGCCAAATCTACGAAGCGGGGCTAGAGGGGCTGGCGACGTTCGTAATTCTGCTTTTCGCCGTGCGGGCCGGCGCGCTGAAATATCCCGGCCTGATCGCGGGCGCCTTCGGCGCGCTTTACGGCGCCGCGCGCATATTCTGCGAGTTCTATCGCGACCCCGATCCGCGCCTGGAAGACCTCGGCCAGGGCCTGACCATGGGGATGGTCCTTTCGGTCCCGGTGATCGTCGTCGGCCTCGGCCTGATCGCTTGGAGCTTGCGAGGGGCCGCCGGGGGGAGAACATGACCGCGCTGGGGGACGAGATCAAAGCGATGATCGCCAGCGACGGCCCGATCACCGTCGAGCGTTATATGGAGCTTGCGCTCGCCCACCCCGACCTCGGCTATTACATGAACCGCGACCCGTTCGGCGCGGAAGGCGACTTCACCACCGCGCCCGAAATTTCGCAGATGTACGGCGAATTGCTCGGGCTCTGGGTCGCCGAAGTCTGGACCTCGATGGGGCGCCCGAATCCGGTTCGCCTCATTGAACTCGGTCCGGGGCGCGGAACGCTGATGAGCGATGCGCTGCGCGCCGCGCGCATCGTGCCGGAGTTTCGCGCCGCCCTCGACGTGACGCTGATCGAAACCAGCCCCGTGCTCGCCAACATCCAATATGAGGCGCTGCTGACCAGCGGCGCGTCGATCGCCTGGCGCGCGACATTGGGCGAGGCGCCGGAAGGCCCCGCGATCATTCTCGCCAACGAATTTCTCGACGCCTTGCCCGCGCGCCAATTCGTGCGCCGCGGCGGGCGATGGCGCGAAAGAATGGTGCGCCTCGACGATTCCGGACAATTGGCGTTCGGCCTGTCCAACGATGCCGAGCGCTATATCAAAGTCGAGGCGGACGAGGGCGCGGTGCTCGAGGTCAACGCCGTCGGCCATCGCTTCATGTTCGAGCTCGGCGCGCGGCTGGTCAAACACGGCGGCGCGGCGCTGTTCGTCGACTACGGCCATGGCGCGACAGGGTTCGGCGATACGCTGCAGGCGGTGCGCGCGCATCGCATGGTCGATCCGCTCGTCGACCCCGGCGAAGCGGACATCACCGCCCACGTGGATTTCGCCGCGATGGCGCGAAGCGCGCGTGCGACCGGCGCCTCCGTCTACGGCCCGATCGACCAGGGCGACTTCTTGCGCGCGCTCGGCATCGACGTGCGCACGCGAGCGCTGGCCGAACGCGCGCCCGAGCGCGCCGATGAATTCGAAGAGGCGCGCCGACGCCTCGTCGGCAAGAGCGAGGGCGAAATGGGCGCGCTGTTCAAGGCCATGGTCGTGGCCAACCGCTCCGTGCCGCCGCCGCCGGGCTTCCAACCCTATTCGATCAAACCGGCGTGACCGCGGCCGAATTCCTCTCAGCCGAGGCGCTCGCGCTGCCCGGCCTCGCTCACGCGTTCTTCACCCGCCGCGGCGGCGTCTCGACCGGCGTCTACGATTCCCTCAACGGCGGAATCGGCTCGCGCGACGAGCCGCGGGCGGTGCGCGACAATCGCGCGCGCATGGCGCAGGCGCTGGCGATCGCCCCCGACCGACTGGCCATTCCCTATCAGGTCCATTCACCCGACGTCGCGACGATTTCTTCGGCCTTCGCACCCAAGGAGCGGCCGCGCTGCGACGCGCTCGTCACCGCGACGCCGGGCCTGGGCCTCGGCGTCACCGGCGCCGATTGCGGCATGATTCTGTTCGCCGACCCCGGGGCGCGCGTCATCGGCGCGGCGCATGCCGGCTGGAAGGGCGCGCTCGCAGGCGTGATCGAGGCGACGGTCGAGGCGATGGCGCGCCTCGGGGCCAGGCCCGAACGCGTCAGCGCCGCGCTCGGCCCCTGCATCGCGCAGAGCTCCTACGAGGTCGGCCCCGAATTCGTCGCCGCCTTCGCCGCGGCCGACGCGGGCTCGGCGCGGTTCTTCGTTCCCAGCGTCAACCCGCAGCGCGCGATGTTCGATCTGCACGCTTATATCGCGGCGCGCGCCGCGCGCGCCGGCGTCGGTCGCTTCCAGGATCTCGGCCTCGACACCTACGCCGACGAACGTCGCTTCTTCAGTTTTCGCCGCGCCACCCACCGCAAGGAGCCCGATTACGGCCGGCTGGTGGCCGCGATCGCGATCGCCTGAGGCCGGACGCCCGCCGGCCCGCGAGGCGGCGTCGAACCGCCGCGGCGAACGCCGGTTGACATCGGCGCGGCGGGCCATCATTTCCCGAAGACGTGGGGCGGCTCCGGCGCCAAGGTCGCTTGCGCGCGGCGCCGCCGATCGCGGGGAAAGGACTGTGCATGCTGGCCCAGGCTTTGGCGCGGCGTTTGTCGCGTCTCGGGCTTCACTACGGCTGGGCGGTCGTCGCGATCACGTTCGTGACCACCCTGGTGACCGCCGGCGCGATGAGCCTGCCGGGCGCGCTGATTTTGCCGCTGAACCGCGAATTCGGTTGGAGCACCGAGCAGATTTCTGGTGCGCTGGCGCTGCGCATCCTGCTCTATGGGCTGACGGCGCCCTTCGCCGCTTCGCTGATCGATCGCTATGGCTTGCGTCGCGTGATCCTGAGCGCGGTGTTTCTCATTGCAGCAGGACTCCTGCTGGCGCTGAGGATGAACGAAGTCTGGCATCTCGTGCTGCTCTGGGGCGTCGTCGTCGGCTTGGGCACAGGCGTCACCGCGCTGGTGACGAGCGCGATCGTGGCGACGCGATGGTTTTCAGAGCGCCGCGGGCTCGTGCTCGGCATCCTCACCGCGAGCTCAGCGACTGGGCAACTGGTGTTCCTGCCGCTCGCGGCCTGGCTCGAGCAGCGCTACGGCTGGCGCGTCGCCTTGGCGCCGACGCTGATCGGCCTCGCGGTGGCGGGCGCGGCGGTGCTGCTGTTCATGGCCGACCGGCCGTCCGACGTCGGACTCGCGCCCTATGGCGAAAGCGGCAGAAGCGCGTCGTCCCCCGCGCCCGCCGTCGGCGGCGCCTTCGCCGTACTGGGCGAGATCTCGAGCAGTGGCGCGTTCTGGATCCTCGCCGCGACATTCTTCGTCTGCGGCCTGAGCACCAATGGACTCATCCAGACCCACTTTATCGCGTTGTGCGCGGATTACGACGTCGGCGCCGTTGCGGCGGCTTCGACGCTGGCGATGATGGGAATGTTCGATTTCATCGGCACGATCGGCTCGGGATGGCTGTCGGACCGCTACGACAATCGCGCATTGCTGTTCTGCTATTACGGGCTGCGCGGCCTGTCGCTGCTCTATCTGCCCGGCTCGTCCTTCACGGTCTACGGCCTGTCGCTGTTCGCCGCGTTTTACGGCCTTGACTGGGTCGCCACGGTGCCGCCGACCGTTCGCCTGACCGCGCAGGTTTTCGGCCGGGAACGCGCCGGCGTCGCGTTCGGCTGGATTTTCGCCGCGCACATGATCGGCGCTTCGGTCGCCGCCTATGGCGCGGGCTATTCGCGCAGCGTGCTGCAGACCTATCTGCCCGCCTTCTACGCCGCCGGCGCGCTGTGCCTCGTCGCCGCCTCGCTCGTCTGGCTGATCGAAAAGCGCCCCGCGGCGGTCGCGGCCGCTGCGCGCGCGCCAGCCTGAAATCTTAACCGCCTTTCGTCGCGTGGGGCGGCGAATCCTTAACGCTAACAAACGATTGTCCCCTCGCAATTATTGAAAATGCGAGCGATCGCGCGCAAGGGTTCCCTCTCGTCGCTCGGCGTCGCGGCGCATCGTCGCCCTTCGCCGCAAGCGCGCCGAGGCGGGCCCATGCGAAGCGAAACCATTTCCATTCACGGCGGCTTCGATCACGACCCCGCGACCAAGGCGGTCGCGCCGCCGATCTATCAGAACGTCGCCTACGAATTCGACAGCGCCGACCACGGCGCGGCGCTGTTCAATCTCGAAGTTGAAGGCTTTCGCTACAGCCGCATCTCCAATCCGACGACCGACATCCTGGAGAAGCGCGTCGCGCAGCTCGAGGGCGGCGTCGCCGCGCTCGCCGTCGCCTCCGGCCAGGCCGCCCTCGCCTACGCCTTTCTCACCCTCGCCGATCACGGCGGCAATATCGTCGCGCCGCCGCAGCTCTACGGCACGACGCACACGCTGCTCGCCCATACCTTGCGCCGCAACGGCGTCGAGGCGCGTTTCGCGCGCAGCGACCGCGCCGAAGACATCGCGGTCCTGATCGACGACGCGACGCGCGCGGTGTTCTGCGAATCGATCGGCAATCCCGCCGGCAACATCTGCGACATCGAGGCGATCGCCAAAGTCGCGCATGAGCGCGGCGTTCCGCTGATCGTCGACAACACCGTCGCGACGCCGATCCTCTTGCGCCCGATCGCGCACGGCGCCGACATCGTCGTGCATTCGCTGACCAAATTCATGGGCGGCCACGGCGTCGCGATGGGCGGCGCCATCGTCGACAGCGGCGCATTCGACTGGAAGGCGCAAGCCGCGCGCTTTCCCCAGTTCAGCGAGCCCGACGATTCCTACCATGGCTTGGTCTATTGCGAGCGCTTCGGCGCTCAGGCCTATGTCGCGCGCGCGCGCAGCGTCTATCAGCGCACGACCGGCGCGGTGCTCGCGCCGATGAGCGCGTTCCTGCTGTTGCAGGGCATCGAGACCGTCGCGCTGCGCATGCAGCGCCATGTCGAAAACGGCCGCGGCGTCGCCGATTTCCTGCGCGCCGACCCGCGCGTCGCCTGGGTCGACTACGCCGGCTTCGCGGACAGCCCTTATCGCGGGCTGGCGCAAAAATACCTCGGCGGCCGCGCGTCGTCCCTGCTCACGTTCGGCGTCGAGGGCGGCCTCGAGGCGGCCAAGGCGTTTTACGATGCGCTCGGCCTGGTCAAGCGGCTCGTCAATATCGGCGACGCGCGCTCGCTGTGCTGCCATCCCGCCTCGACCACCCACCGCCAGATGACCGCCGAGGAGCAGAGAAAAGCGGGCGTTCGCCCCGAGACGATCCGCCTCAGCGTCGGCCTCGAACATATCGACGACATCATCGAGGATCTCGATCAGGCTCTGCGGGCCGTTCATGGCGCGCGGGCGCGCGCGGCGGCGGAGTAGAGGCTCGTGCCGATCACCCTCGAGCGCCCCCGCTTCGCCCCGCAAGTCGCCACTCTGCGCGAACGCCGGACGAGGCGCGGCTCGTTCGGGGATCGCGGCAAGCGGCTCGAAATCGGTCTCGTCAACAACATGCCGGACGGCGCCGTCGCGACGACGCAACGCCAGTTCGCGCGGCTCATCGAAGAGGCGAGCGGCGAATTCGACGTGCGCCTGCGCCTGTTCGACCTGGAAACCCTGCCGCGCGCGAGCGAGGCGCGGCGCGCGATGGCCGAAGACTATCGCGCGGCGCGCGCCCTGAAGGCTCTGCCCCAGGACGCGCTCATCGTCACCGGCGCCGAACCGCGCGCGCCCGACCTCCGGCAGGAGCCCTTTTGGAGCGAACTCGTCTTCGTGCTGGACTGGGCCGACGCGCATACGATCTCGACGCTGTTTTCGTGTTTGGCGGCGCACGCGGGCGTTCTCCACCGCGACGGAATCGTGCGTCGCGCGCTGTCGGACAAATGCTCCGGCGTCTATTCGGTTCGGGTCGTCGCGCGCCACGAACTCGTCGCGGACTTCGACGCCGAGTTCGTGAGGCCGCACTCGCGCCACAACGGCCTCGACGAAGCCGAGCTCGCCGCCAAGGGCTATCGAATCCTCGCGCGATCGCCGGAATCCGGCGTCGATCTGTTCGTCAGGGAGATGAGGAGCCTGTCGGTCTTCCTGCAGGGCCATCCCGAATACGACGCCGACACGCTGGCGCGCGAATACCGGCGCGACATGCTGCGCTTCCTCAGCGGCGACGCGCGGGCGGCGCCGCGCCTCCCCGCGCATTATTTGCCCCCGGCGGTCGCCGCGGCCCTGGCGGATTTCGCCGGACGGGCCGCCTCGGCGCCGAGCCCCGACCTCGCCGCCGCCTTTCCCCACGAGGCTCTCGCGCTCGACGAGGCGCCCTGGCGCGCGGCGGGCGTCCAGCTTTTTCGCAATTGGCTCGGGCTCGTCGCGCGACGCAAGGCGGAGCGAAACGCGCCGTCGTTTGCAGTGGCGCGGTGGGGTGGCTAGAAGGACGAAGCCAATGGACTATCTGGAAAGCCCGCAACGAAATGACGAAGCCACTGGGATGAGCGCCGCGCCGGCCGACGCCGACGGCGCGGCCTTTCGATTCGCCATGCGCGAATTCGCCTCCGGCGTCGCCATCGTGACTTGCGGCGAGGGCGAATCGCGCGCGGGCTGCACGGTCACGGCGCTGGCGTCGCTTTCGCTGACGCCGCCCTCGCTCGTCGTCTGCATCAGCCGCGCCGCGGCGACGCTCGCGCGCCTGCGCGAGACCGGCGCTTTCGCCGTCAACGTGCTCGGCGCCCAGCATCAGTCTCTGGCCGATCGTTTCGCCGGGCGGGGCGGCGTCATGGGGGCCGCGCGTTTCGCCCGCGGCGACTGGCTGACGCTCGTCACCGGCGCGCCGCTGTTGCGCGACGCGCTCGCCGGGATCGATTGCCGCGTCGAGGACATCGTCGAGCGCCATACCCACGCCATCGTCATTGCGGCGGCGGTGGCCGTGCGCCGCGGCGACAACGGTCCCGCGCTCGCCCATTGGCGCAGCCGTTTCGAGACGCTGGAATGAACGCGATCGCGCCGACGCGCGTGGCCCGGCCGCAAGGCTCGACGCCGGCGCAGGCCTGGCTGCGCGCTCTGGAGACGACGACCCGCGCGACCCGCGATCCCCAGCGCATCCTGCCGCGCGCGGTCGGCGAATGGGCGCGCCGCTACGGCGAGCGGCCCGCGCTAATGAGCGAGCGCGAAAGCTTCGACTTTCGCGCCCTCGCCCATCGCATGAACCAATATTCGCGCTGGGCTTTGAGCGCGGGCGTCGCCCCCGGCGAGACGATCGGCCTGATGATGGCCAATCGCCCGGAATATTTCGCGATCTGGCTCGGCCTGACGCAGATCGGCGCCGTGGTCGCTCTCGTCAACGTCAATCTCGGCGGCGAGGCGCTCGCGCATTGCCTGAGGGTCGCCTCGGCGCGAGGCGTGATCGTCGCCCCTGAGTTCGCGCGACCCTGCGAGGAGGCGATCGCCGGACTCTCGCGCGCCGTGGAAGTCTGGCGCCACGGCGATCTCGCCGTCGACGCCTTCGAGGGAAGCGAACTCGGCGTCGACGAGCAACGCGCGGTCACGCTCGCCGAGCGCGCGCTGCTGATCTACACCTCGGGCACCACAGGGATGCCTAAGGCCGCCGCCGTCAGCCATCATCGCCTCGTCGCCTGGAGCCATTGGTTCGCCGGCCTCGCCGACATGACGCCTGGCGATCGCATGTATAATTGCCTGCCGATGCACCACAGCATCGGCGGCGTCGCGGCGATCGGCGCGCCGCTGGTCAACGGCGGCTCGGTGTTCATCGCCGAGCGCTTTTCCGCGAGCCGGTTCTGGCGCGACGTCGCGCGCTGGGACTGCACGATGTTCCAATATATCGGCGAACTCTGCCGCTATCTCGTCGCCGCGCCGCCCTGCCCCGAGGAAAAAGCGCATGGACTGCGCCTCGCCTGCGGCAACGGCCTCGGCGCCGACGTCTGGCGCGCTTTTTCCGCCCGCTTCGGCGCACCGCAGATCCTGGAATTCTACGCGGCCACCGAAGGCAACGTCACGCTCTACAATGTCGAAGGCAAGGTCGGGGCGATCGGGCGCGCGCCGGCGTTTATGGCGGCGCGCGACACAATCGCGCTCGCCCGCTTCGATTTCGAGGCCGAGGCGCCGTGGCGCGGCGCCGACGGATTTTGCGCGCGCTGCGCGATCGGCGAGACCGGCGAGGCGCTCGGGCGGATCGGCGCCGAGCCCGCGCAGCGCTTCGAGGGTTACACGCAGCGCGAGGAGAGCGAGAAGAAAATCCTGCGGGACGTCTTCGCGCCGGGCGACGCCTGGATGCGCACCGGCGATCTCATGCGCCGCGACGCCGAAGGCTTCTATTATTTCGTCGATCGCGTCGGCGACACCTTTCGCTGGAAGGGCGAGAACGTCGCGACATCAGAAGTCGCCGCCGCGCTCGCCGCCGCGCCCGGAATCGTCGAGGTCATCGTCTACGGCGTCGCCGTTCCCGGCGCCGACGGGCGCGCCGGCATGGCGCTCCTCGCCGCCGACGGAACGCCCGACCTCGAAGAGATCGCTCGGGCCCTCGAGGCCCTGCCGCGCTACGCCCGGCCGCTGTTCCTGCGCGTGAGGCGCTCGCTCGACGTGACCGCGACCTTCAAGCCCAAGCGGCGCGAAATGGCCGATGAGGGTTTCGACCTCGCCCGCGTCCGCGATCCGCTCTATGTGTTCGACGCGGAGCGCGGCGCCTATGTCGCGCTCGACGCGGCGCGCTTCGTCGCGATCCAGAGCGGGGCGATGCGGGTTTAGCCCGCGATCCCAGCGAACGCTCGGCGAATTTCGTGGCCGATGCGCTCCAGCGCGGCTTGCGCGGCGGGAATGACGCCGCCGAGCCCGTAGAAATGATGGATCAGCCCCGCGTGCGTCGTCAGCTCGACGCGGATTCCCGCGTGCGAAAGCGCCGCGGCGTAGAGTTCGCCTTCGTCGCGCAGCGGATCGAATTCGGCGACGTGGATCAGCGCCGGCGGCAGTCCGGCCAAGCTGTCAGCGCGCACGGGCGCGACGCGCGGATCGTCCGGCGCCAGCCCTTCGACGCGGTAATGCTCCCAGTAGCGGGCCATCGTCGCCTCCTCGATGAGATAGCCGCTCGCCAGCGTCTGGCGCGAGCGCGTCCGGCCGAGCGGCTCCATCACCGGGCAGAGCAAGACCTGCAGCGCGAGCGGCGCGCGCGACGCCCGCGCAACGACGACGGCGAGATTGGCGCCTGCGGAATCGCCGGCGATTCCGAGGCGGCGCGGATCGGCGCCGAAGCGCCGGGGGTCGGCGGCGATCGCGCTCACGGCCGCGACGCCGTCCTCGATCCCTTGGGGAAAGCGATGCTCGGGCGCGAGGCGATAGTCCACCGCGATGACGCGGCACTCCGCCCTCCCCGCCAGCGTCGCGCAAAGCGCGTCATGCGTATCGAGGGAGCCCGAGGTCCAGCCTCCGCCATGAAAATAGACGAGCGCCGGAAGTTCGGCGTCGGATCGCCCCGGCGGGCAATAATGGCGCAACGCCAGCGCCGGCGCGGCGCCGGCCAAGAGTTCGTCGCGCCGTTCGACTTCGGGCGCGGGCCCCGCGAAGGCCGCCAAGCCGGCGGCCGCCTGCCTCAGGTCGCTCAGGTCGGGAGCGCCGGCCCGTCCGCGCGCGCTGGCGGCGACGAGGTCGAGGAAGCGCCGCGCGCGCGGATCAAGTCCCATTTCCTTCCTCCCGGGGGGACGCCGCCGGCGTCGCGCTCACGCGCCGCGCAACCGCGCCACCAGCGCTTCGATCGCGGCGATCGAACGGAAGTTTTCCGGCGTGAGGTCGTCGTCGGGGATCGCGATGTCGTAGGCCGCTTCGATCGCCAGCATCAGCTTCACCGTCGCGATCGAAGTCAGGCCTGCGTCCTGCAGATTGGCGCTTCTCGCGCTCGCAGCGTCGGACGGCAGGCTCGGCGCGAACTCGCGCACGATGTTGGAAATCAGGTCATTGGCGAGGGGGCAATCGAGCATCGTCGGTTTCCTGTCGCAAAACGGCGCAACGGCCTGTCTAGCATTTGATTCTTATCACAGCTATTTTCGAAGTTGTTATTCTTAACAATGGGCCCGCATTGGCTTCGATTTTAGGCATCGTCTTTAATCTTCCGTTAACGTTTAAATATCTCATTTGTCGCGTATCTTACCGACATGAGCTATGAGACGAATATCGTCATCGCTGTTGTTAACCTATTCTCCGGCGCGCGGCCTTTAGGCTATCGCCGGCGCGAATTGCTCTTCCCATACACGCGACATACTGGAGCCTCTCCGATGAGCGCCAACGTCAGCCGTCTTCCCCAACGCAATCTTCGCGCCAGAGCGGGTGAATCGTCCGGGGCGCGCGACTTTCTCGCCCGCGCCGAGACGGCCGCGGCGATCGCCGAGCGCTTCGCCGACGCGGTCGATCGCGACGCGCGCTTTCCCGCCGAAGCGTTTGCGGCGATCCGCGAGCAAAAACTGCTGGGCATGCTGATCCCTAGCGAACTCGGCGGCGAGGGCGCGCGCGCGGCCGATGTGGCCGACGTTTGCGCCACGCTGGGCCGCGCCTGCGCCTCCACGGCGATGATTTTTGCGATGCACCAGGTCAAGGTCGCCTGCCTCGTACGGCACGCGCGCGGCAACGCCTGGCAACTCGGCCTGCAGCGCCGCATCGCCGAGCGCCAGATGCTGTTGTCGTCCTCGACGACCGAGGGGAACAACGGCGGCGACGTTCGATCGAGCGAGGCGGCGGTGCGCATCAACGGCGCGCGCGTGACGCTGCAGCGCGACGCGTCCTGCATTTCCTACGCGCTACACGCGGACGGTCTCGTCACGACGGCGCGGCGCTCGGACGCCGCGGCGAGCTCCGACCAGGTTCTCGTCGCCTTCCTGCGCGAGGACTATACCCTCGAGCCGACGCTCGCCTGGGACACGCTCGGCATGCGCGGCACTTGCAGCGCGGGATTCATCGTCCGCGCCGAGGGCGAATGCGATCAAGTCCTGCCGGAGCCTTACGAACGCATCCACAACCAGACTATGGCGCCCTACGCGCATCTCTTCTGGAGTTCGGCCTGGTGTGGAATCGCGACCGGCGCGGTGCGGCGCGCGCGCGCCTTCGTGCGCAAGGCTGCGCGATCCTCGGGCGGACGCTTGCCGCCGGCCGCCTCGCAACTGACGCGCGCGCGCGTTTCGCTCGAGACCTTGCGCGCCGCCATCCAGGCCGGCCTCGCCACGTTCGAGCGTCATGCGGGCGATCCGGGCGGCCTCACCGCGATGGATGCGCAGCTCGCGCTCAACTTTCTCAAGATCGAGGCTTCCGAACTCGCCGCGACGACGGTCATGAGCGCGATGCGCGCCTGCGGCCTCTCCGGCTATCGCAACGACAGCGAGTTTTCGATGGGACGATATCTCAGAGACGTTCTCTCGGCGCCGATCATGATCAACAACGACCGCATTCTCGCCAACGCCGAAGCCGCGGTTCTGATGAGCGAGCCGCCGCTCGCGCTCAGCCTCTAAGCCTCGCGAAAGGAAACCGCCATGACCCTCGCGCGCCCTCGCCTCGGCAAGCCCGCCGCCTCGCCCGAGGAGATTTTCAGGGCTTTGTTCCGCCCGATGGGAATCGACGGAGTCTACGGCCGCGCGGGCGCTTACGAGGCCATCGTCGAGGCGCTCGGCGCCTTCATCAGCAAAGAGCGCGACGCGAAGGCGGAGGTCGTTCGCTTTCCGCCCGTGGTCAGCCGCGCGCTGATCGAAAGATCCGGCTATCTCAAGAGCTTCCCGCATCTGCTGGGCTGCGTCTGCGCGCTCGGCGGCGGAGAAAAGCGCGTCGGCGCGGCGGTCGCGCGATTCGAAGCGGGCGAGACTTGGACCGACGCCCTGGAGTCGAGCGAACTCGTGCTGGCGCCGGCCGCCTGCTATCCCGTTTATCCCATGGCCGCGGCGCGCGGGCCGATCCCTCGCGAGGGATTGCTTTTCGACGTCGCCTGCGATTGCTTTCGCCGCGAGCCCTCGCGCGAAATCGACCGATTGCAGTCCTTCCGCATGCGCGAATTCGTCGCCATCGGCGCCCCCGAACAGGCGACGGCTTTCCGTCAAAGCTGGAAGGCGCGCGCCGCGGGCCTCGTCGACAAGCTGGAGCTGAATTACCGCATCGAGGCCGCGAGCGATCCGTTCTTCGGGCGCGCCGGAGCAATGGTCGGCCGCTTCCAGGTCGAGCAGGAGCTGAAATTCGAATTGGTGATCCCCGTCCGCTCCGCGGAAAGTCCGACCGCCTGCATGAGCTTCAACTATCATCGCGACCATTTCGGCCAGACCTGGGCGATGCGCGGCGAAAACGGCGAAGCCGCCCATACCGCCTGCGTCGCCTTCGGCATGGACCGCCTCGCGGTCGCGCTGTTCGCGACGCATGGAACGAACGCCGCGCAATGGCCGGCCTCGGTGCGAAGCGCGTTGAGCCTCTAGTGTCCGACGATCCGCCGAGACTTGACGCGCTCCCCCCGCAGTGGCAAAATAGTTATACTATATAGCTATATCGAGGCGACAGCCGGGGCCAGCGCGTCGGCGCGCGGTCCGGCGTTGCAGCCGTAGGGGGAAACGATGCGGGCGAGCCGCGCCGAAGGCGGATGCGATTGCATTTTGGGCGTACTGACGCCGAAGCTCGTCGCGCGCGCCGACGGCGCCTTCCTCGTCAAGTCGGCCGAGCCCCTGCCTGCCTATCCCGGCCGAATCGGCGATTGTCTGCACGATTGGGCGCTGAAGGCGCCGGACCGGGTGTTTCTCGCCGAGCGCACGACGGGCCGCGCCTGGCGCACGCTCACCTACGCCGAGACGCTCGACAGGGTCACGCGCATCGCCGCCCATCTCCTGGCGTTCGATCTCAGCGCCGAGCGCCCGATCGCCATCCTCAGCGGCGCCGACATCGACCACGCGCTGATCGGCCTCGCGGCGATGGAGATCGGCGTTCCCTATTGCCCGATTTCGCCGCCCTATTCGCTCAGCTCGAAGGACCATGCGAAGCTGCGCTACGCCTTCTCGCTGCTGACGCCCGGCCTCGTCTTCGCCAGCGACGGCGCCGCCTTCGCGCCGGCGCTCGACGCCGTCGCGGGGCCTGGAGTCGTACGCGTCGCCGCCCGCGGCGCGGAGGCGGCCAAGGCGCTGCCGTTCGCCGATTTCCTCGCGCCGGCTTCGAGCGACGCCGTGCAGGCCGCGCGCGACGCGGTCGGCCCCGACACGATCGCCAAGTTCCTGCTGACTTCCGGCTCCACCGGCCAGCCCAAGGCGGTGATCAACACGCAGCGCATGATCTGCGCCAATCAGGCGATGCTCGCGCAGGCGTTCCCGTTTTTCACCCGCGAGCCGCCGGTTCTCGTGGACTGGCTGCCGTGGAGCCACACCTTCGGCTCCAACCACAATTTCGGCATCGCGCTC
>Ga0181524_10003127_pt1 | contig 16387 bp, 17 predicted proteins | sample PEATcosm2014_Bin_34_FD_119761 | JGI IMG/M metagenome (GOLD analysis project Ga0181524, IMG submission 119761) | Peatland microbial communities from MTU Mesocosm Facility, Houghton, MI, USA - PEATcosm2014_Bin05_60_metaG | ecosystem: Environmental > Terrestrial > Soil > Wetlands > Peat | place...
AGGGTCATCACGTCGTAGAGCATGCCGTCAATGCGGTAGCGCACGCGCAGCCCGTAGGTCTGCGGTTCGAGGTGGATGTCGGTCGCCCGGGAGTTGATCGCGCCTTCGATGATCGAGGTCACCAGGTCAATGACGCCCATCTTCCCGGCCATCGTGGCCATTTCCTGCATGCTGCCGGCGGCGCCGCGAAGGCGTTCCTTCAGGCGGGTCAGCGGACTGGCGGCGGGCGCGCCGGCGGCGGGCGCCTGGGGGGCGCGCGCGTGCTCGCGCTTGAGCGCCTCGAGCAGGTCCGTGTCGAACGCCAGCGCCGGGGCGACTTCCTTGCTGACCATCATCCGGAACATGTCGCGGGCAGCGGTGTCGTTCGGGTTGGCCATGGCCACCGTCACGCGGTCGCCGGCGAGGGCGATGGGGAGCATCCGGCTCTCCTCGCACAGGTGCTCCGGCAGCAGCGCCACGGCGGCCGGGTCAATCCTGGTTTGGCCCAGGTCCACGTAAGGAACGCCGTATTCCTTGGCCAGCGCGAGGCCGAGAACCGTCTTGGCGGCGACGCGGGAGTCAATCAGGATCTGCGTCACCTCGCGCCCGGTGGCTTTCCGTTCGGCCATGGCCTTGCGGCATTGCTCCTCGGTGACGAGGCCGGTCTTCACGAGCATCTCGGCGAGGGCGGCATCGTCCGCCGTCGAGGAGGGCTTGAGCGAGCCGTACTTGCGGGCATCGGCGATCTGCTTCGGGGCGAGCAGCCCGCGATTGACCAGGATGCGCCAGACGGGGGCGCCCGAGCGCCCGTGCTCGGCGAGGGCGTCGGCGAGCTGATCTTCGGTCAGCGCGCCGCTATCCACCAGCGCTCGGCCGATGGCCGGATCGTACTGGCCGGCGGCATCGCCGGTGGATATCTCATCCGAGGTCATCCAGCCGCCTTCGACGAGGACGTCTTTCATCTTCCGGGCGTCCGGCGAGGCCGGCTCGCCGGGCTTCTCTTCAGCGGGCTTTTCGAGGAAGGCCCAGATCCGCCTGAACATATCGCGGTCCACGTCCTGGCGAAGGATGTCCGTCAGGCTGCGGCCGGTGGTCTTCTTCTTCTCGATGGCATCTTCGAGCTGGCGGCGCGTTTCGTCCTGCGCGTGCGCCAGGACCTCGTCAAGCCCCTTGGACGGCTTCGCGGAGAGCGTGCGCGAACCGGGCTTGCCGGGGTAATTTTTCTCGTTGCTTTCCATCGCTCCGGCCATTCGCCTCTTCCGTGCTGGGATCTGTCTGAACGCGGACTACCGGCCCTAGAACGGCAATTGTTCGAACCGCAGGACCTGGAGCCCTTCCGGCCCCCGCTGAACGACCTCGCGCAGTTTGCACTTGATCTCGGGGTCGTCCACGAGATAGCCCTGCGCGGTGATCGAGAAGTGGGACGAGGAGGTCGTCAGCCACTTGGCGTCTATTCCGCCGAGGTAGGATGCGGCGTCGCCGAGAGTCTTGAAGGCGCCCATGTCGGCGCCTTTTCTGAGCTCCTCGATTTTCTTCACGTGCTCCTCGTCCATGCCCAGGCTCGCGAGCACGGCGCGCGGCGCGGTGTTGATGTTGACCTTGCCGTCGCCCCAGACGGTGAGGAGGCTCTCGCGGGCTTTCGTCAAGAAGTTCGGCGGCGCGCCGTTGAGGTTTTTCAGTTCGTTCAGGGTGAGGAAGAGCCTCTGCTGGCGACGCTCCATGATGGCCTTGACGAAGTCATCCGTGAAGGCGGGGTCCAGGCGGTGCAACATTTCCTTTTCGGCCGTGTTGATGTTGAGCTTGCTCTCCTCGTCGGCGATCCCGATCCGCTCCTGGTCGGCATCAACGTCGAAGTAGGCGACCTTGTAAAGGCCGACGGTGTGGCCCTGGTTGCCGCCGAGGAGGTTTTCGCGCAACTCCTCATTCTGGCTGGAATGCCAGGGGTCGCCGAGCCCTTCGTAGCCGGGCGATTTGTCCCGCAGCAGTTGGTTCAGTCCGGCCTCGATGCCGGCGCGGGCGATATAGAACGCCGTGACCTCCGTATGCCGGGCGTTGGAGATGCTTGATTCGGTCAACAGTTGGACCGTCACCGTGCCCATGACCGCCGTCAGAAAGCCCAGCAGGACCAACGCAACGATCAGGGACTGCCCGGCGGGGCGGGATCGGCTGAATCGGTCGAAGCGCCTCGGACCGTGCACAGCATTCTGCGCACTTTGGGTCATTGCGGTATCCTCGAACCTGTGGCCAAGTACACAAGCGTGGAGTACTGGTTCACGACCGGCGCCTTGATCCGGCGCGACGGCCGCACGAGCGTGCTGACGCTGATGCGCACCGCGCACGGCATCGTCTTCGTATCCTTCCATTCCGGGCGCCATTGGCCCTGGGCGTCCAGGTACTGGAACCCGAGCGAGACGAACCCGAACGAGCTGTCCGGGGCCGACGGCCCGTACACCACGGTCTCGGCCTTGTCCAGTGAAGCGCCCGCCGGCGCCGCGCGCCGGACGATGTTGACCACATTCTTCTTCGGGTCGCGTTCGAGGGAATACTCGATCATGCCCGGCGTCGGCGGCTGGCCCGGCGACACGACGCGCAGGGTGCAAAATCGAATCGTGTCGTTGGAAACGGGCCACTGGCTTTCTTTGCTTTCTCTAAAGTTCTGGAGGGCGACTGCCGGCCAGCCGGCGGTGGAGATCGTGTCGAGCAGTTTGGCCGAAGCGTGGGCGCCGCTCCATTCCGCCTCTCCGCCCAACTGGCTCGGCGGTATCGCTTCGCGCAATTCGCGGGAGAGCCTGTAGAGGAAAACCCAGCCGTCGCGGCTCGCGGCGGACTGCTCTTGCTGTATCTGGCCGATCTGCTGAGCCGCGGTCAGCAAGCCGAAGCCCATGCCCACGACGAGGGCCGTCAACGCGACGGTGAGCATGATCTCGATCAGCGTGAATCCGGCATCGCGGCGTCTGCGGATGTTCATTGGGTCGCCCCCTCGAGCCGGTTCGGCTCGGCGGCGACGCTCGTCTGCAATCTGCCCGGCGCGGCCAGCGCCGTCCACAGATCCCGCTCTCCGCCGGCGCCCTCGACTCCGCTGCGCAGCCAGCGAAGCTGCACGCTGATTTTCTTCAGCCCGGGATGATCCTTCATATCCTCGATCAGCCACTTCCATCGGAAGGCGCTCAACTCGGGGTGCTGAGGACCGGGTTCACGTTCATCGAAGCAGTACCACTCGGTCTTCAGGTCGTACACGAACCGCGTCTTCGTCGCCGCTTCCCATGCGGCCAGATCGGCGCGGTGCGCCAGCAGGTCCTCCATCCGCTCCTGCGCGAGCAGTGTGGCCTGCGCGCGGCGGCGTGAGAAGGCCGAGTCGTGCATCGCCCAGAACAAAAGCTGCCCGAGAACGGTCATGGCGACGGCGAGGATGGCGAACGCGACGAGCGTTTCGACGAGACTGATGCCGCGGCGGGAAACCAGCGGCCTGATCCGACGACCGCGCGCGAGATGCCTTTGGGGTGTCCCGATGCCGCGTCTCGCGGTTCCGTGCATTGGCGACCTCCAGACGAGCCTGACCCACGTGCTGCCTGATGCGTGCCAAAGTCGAACGGCTGCTACGACGCGACTTTGAACTTGTCTGCTCCCTTGGAGGGGTAATATAATCATAATCAGCCCCCGGTGTCAACTGATTATCACGTTAAAAATCGGCTGGCGATTTTCGGCCGCTTCACCGCAGGAGCAGGCAGGCCGCCAGCGCAACCGCGGCGGTTTCGACGCGCAGGATCCGCGGCCCCAGCGAGACGGCGGCGCAGTCGGCGCGGGCCGCCAGGTCCACTTCCTCGGGCGTAAAGCCGCCCTCCGGGCCGACGAACGCGGTGACGCCCTGTGCGGGTTGCAGTCCGGCGGCGAACTCGGCAAGCCCCAGGCCGCCCGGCGCCGGCGAGGCGATCATGCGGCCGTCCGCCGGCTCACGCGTCAGCAGCGCCGACTCGAACGGCAAGACGGCCGTGATCTCCATCAGTCGCGCGCGCCCGCACTGTTTCGACGCCTCAAGCGCAATCCGCCGCCAGCGCACGAGATGGTTCTCCTGGCGGCCCAACGGATCCGCGACGCTGCGGCGCGCCACCATCGGCACGAAGCGGCTGACGCCCAGCTCGCAGCATTTCTCGACCAGAAAATCCATGCGCGTGGCGCGCGGCAGGGCGCAGGCGATCGTGAGCTTCCGCGGCGCTTCGACGTCCACCCTCTCGACGCTGAGGACTTGCAGCGCCGCCTCGCCGCGCCGGCCCCGGAGCAGCCGGGCGCAGGCCACCGCCCCGCTGCCGTCGAAGAGACTCACTTCCTCGCCGACGCGGACGCGCACCACGTTCAGCATGTGGTGCGCCTCGTCCCCGCGCAACGTGAATGCCGCGCCCGCCGGAGGCAGCGAATCGGTGAAAAACCGCCGCAGCGCGCGTGCGATGGCGAATTCCTCCACTGAATCATCCGGCGTCAGAGGTATTGTTACCATGCCCGGTGCGCCGTATCAAGCGCCGATCCGGATGACCGCAGGCGGCGGAGTTGCTAGAATGGATGTTTAGTACAGCATTTCAGAAGTCCGTGCGGACTTCTGAAATGCTGCACGGCGCGGGAGGTTTGGAGGGCCGCGGAAGGCCCTCCAAGGGATCACAGCGGAAAGACGCGACGCGAAGGAGCGTCTTGGAGCGCCATAGGGGCGAAGCCCCTGTGGAAGTGCAGCCTTTCGCAAGTCCACTCGGACTTGCGAAAGGCTGCACTTAGCCCGATTCTTCAGGAGGCCCGGAATGGCGGCAGACAAGGGCGCGCGAGATGCTGCGCGCGGGACGAGCGATGAATGGGCGAAGAAGCTGGAGTCTCTGCGCGCCCTGTTGCGGTCGCTGGAGTCGGCGCTGATCGCGTTCAGCGGCGGCGTGGACAGCACGTTCCTGGCGAAGGTGGCGCACGACGAACTGGGCGAACGGGTCGTCGCGGTGACGGCGCGCTCGGAGACTTACCCGGAGCGCGAGTTCGAGGAGGCAACGGCGCTCGCGAAGCGGATCGGGATCCGGCACCTGGCCATCGAGACAGAGGAACTCTCGCTCGAGGGATTCCGGAAGAATCCGCCCGACCGCTGCTATCACTGCAAGCGGGAGCTTTTCGGCAAACTCCACGCGATGGCGCAGGAGATGGGCCTGCGGCACGTGCTCGACGGCTCGAACGCGGACGACATCGGCGATTTCCGCCCCGGCGCGCGCGCGGCGGCGGAACTGGGTGTTCGCAGTCCGCTCCAGGAGGCCGGCTTCACGAAGGAGCAAGTGCGCCTGGCGTCGCAGGCCCTCGGGCTGCCGACGTGGAACAAGCCGTCGTACGCCTGCCTCTCGTCCCGTTTCCCCTACGGCGAGACGATTACCGCGGAGAACGTCGGCCGCGTGGACAAGGCGGAGGCGTTCCTGCGGACGCTCGGTCTGCGGCAGGTGCGCGTCCGCCATCACGGCGACACCGCGCGCATCGAAGTCCCGCCGGAGCAGGTCGCGCGGCTGGCCGGGGATGAACTGCGCGGGCAGGTCGTCGCGCGCTTCAAGGAACTCGGCTATACGTACGTCACGCTCGACCTGCAGGGATACCGCGCCGGCAGCATGAACGAGACGCTCGGCGCCGCCGTCGTCGAATCGTTCAAGCCCCAGGGGCGCGGCCATGGCTGAAGAACCGGCGGATCGTCGGCCCATCGGCGAGGAATTTCAGGAGCGCACCAAATATCACCGCGAGGCGTCCGGCGGCGGCGAGCGGTGGACGCGTCCGTTCCCGTTGAAGAAGATCTATCCGCCGGCGCATCCGCGCACGCCGCTGCCGGTCCCGCAGGCGACCGGCGGCGCAGGATTATGGGATGCCATTCGCGCGCGGCGGTCCGTTCGCTCGTATGGCGCGCGCGAAGTCGCGCTGAGCGAGCTTTCGCAATTGTTGTGGGCCGGACAAGGGATCACGCGGGAAAAGGATGGCATGCAATTCCGCGCCGCGCCGTCGGCCGGGGCGCTCTATCCGATCGAGACCTACGCGGCGGCGCGAAAGGTGCGCTCCCTGCCGCCGGGTCTCTATCATTACGAGGTGGAAAGCCGCAGCCTGGCGCTGGTCGCCCCCGGCGACCGGAGCCTCGAATGCGCGCGCGCGGCGGGCGGTCAGGAGATGTGCGCCGAGGCGGCGCTGCTGCTCATCTGGACCGCCGTCGTCGGGCGGTCGGCGCGCAAGTACGCCCAGCGCGCGTACCGGTACATCTATCTCGACGCCGGGCACCTGGCGCAGAACGTGGCTCTGGCGTGCGTGTCCCTGGGCCTCGGCTGCTGCATGGTCGGCGCGCTCTTCGATGATGAGATCAACGCGATCCTCGGCGTGGACGGGCGCGACGAGACGGTCCTGTACATGGCCGCCATCGGGCCGATTCCCTTATCCGGCGGATCGAGAGAGCGATGAAATCCCAAATTCTGCGGAGCGCGTTCGAGCGGCTGGGCGCGTTATATGGAATCCCGAAATGGGAGCGGTCGGGGCCGGCGCTCGACGAGTTGATCCTGACGGTGCTCTCGCAGAACACGAACGACCGGAATTCCAGCGAGGGCTTCCGCCGGCTGAAGGCGGCGTTTCCGAACTGGGAAGCGGTCGCGAAAGCGCCGGCGCGGCGGGTGGCGGCGGCCATCCGCGTGAGCGGGCTCTCCAACACCAAGTCCGTGCGCATCCAGGAGATGCTGCGGCGCATCCGGGAGGAACGCCGCGCGTACTCGCTGGAGTTCCTGAAGAACGCCGACGCGCCGTCGGCGCGGGAGTACCTGCTGGCGATCCCCGGCGTCGGGCCGAAGACGGCGGCGTGCGTGCTGCTCTTCTCGTTCGGCAAGCCGGTGTTCCCGGTGGACACGCATATTCACCGCGTCACGCAGCGGCTGGGCATCCTGGGGCCGAAGGTCAACGCGGTCGAGGCGCACCGGCTGTTGCAGGCGCTGGTCCCGGCGGAGATCGTCTACCCGCTCCACCTGCTCCTGATCCGGCACGGACGCGAGACATGCCACGCGCGGAACCCGGAATGCGCGCACTGCGTTCTGCTCTCGTTGTGTCCGACGGGAAAAGGGCGGCTGCCCGGCGCTGCTACTCCGCCGGCGGCAGGCGCGATTCCGCGCCGAATATCACGGCGACCGCGAAGATGTCCTTGAGCATGGCGTCAACCGTGGGATAGCGGTCGTCGCGGTCGCGCGCCATGCCGCGAAGGAGGATGTGCTCGAGCGCGATGGAGATGTTGCGGTTCCGCTCGCGCGGGTTGACCGGGTCGCGGTTCAGGTGGACGGCCAGCTTGCGGTACTTGTCCGCATCGTCCGGGAACGGCCGAGTGCCGGTGAGGATTTCGAACATGCTCACGCTGAAGGCATACACATCCGTCCGCGCGTCCACTTTCTGTCCGCGCACCTGCTCCGGCGCCATGTAGGCCGCCGTGCCGGAGCGATCGTAGCGCCACTTGTCCTTCAGGTGCGCGGGGATCGCCAGGCCGAAGTCAATGATCTTCGGCGTGCCGTCCTCCGCCAGCAGGATGTTCTTCGGGCAGAAATCGCGGTGGACGAGGCCGTGCTTGTGGATGTAGGACAACCCGCGCGCGATCTGGATTGAGATCTGCAGCCCGTGCTCCGAACAACGCGGGCTGTGCTGGTCTATCAGTTGCTTCAGGTTCGGCCCGTCAATGAACTCCATCACGATGTAATATTCGCGCCCCTTGTGCCCGTAGTCGAGGGTGCGGATCACGTTCGGATGCCGCAGCGTGAGGGCGATTTCGCCCTCGGAGCCTTTGTCGAACGCCTCATCCAGTTGCGCGGCGAGCTGGGTGAACTCGGGGGTGATGATCTTGATGGCCACCCTCGCGTTGTCGGCCTTGCGCGTGGCCTCGTAGACCACCGACATGCCGCCTCGCGCGACCTCGCGCACGATGTGGTAGTTGACCGGGCTGCTGCGCTGGTGCCCGATCACGCCCAATACCCAGTCTTTTCCCAAGAGATGACCCTTCTTATTGCCGAATGCCGATTGCCGATCGCCGATTGATCAGTACCGGTGGCCGATTGAACATCAGCATTCGGCAGCTTGTCCGCCGTAGCTTTAGCGAAGGCGGATCGGAATTCGGAAATCGGCAATCCCTCATAAAGGCTCACTCCTTCAGCGCTGCGGCGATGAGGTCCCAGCCTTGCGGCGTGAGTTCGACGAACTCCGCGCCGACGATATGCGTGTAATTCTCGATGCCGACCTTCTTCTCTTCGCGCGCCCAGCGGACTTCCACTTTCACCTTCACCGTTTCGCGCACGTTCGGAAAACGCAGCGTCATGTAGAGCGCGTCGCCGTTCTGGAGCGGCTCCGTCGTGCGAAACTGCACGCCGTTCTTGCTCACGTCCACCATCGGCCCGCGCTGCACGTCGGGCTTGAACAGGCGCGAGAGCCGCGTCCCGGCCTTCGAGTACTCCACGTACGCCCGATGAATCGGCTTGCGAGGATATTTTCTTTCCGCCTGCTCTCGCCCCATCAGGAACGTTTCCTCGGTCGGGATGCCGTCCGCAAAAGGCCCATGGGGAAATTATAGCCGTGCGCAGAGGCGAAAACAAGATGGCGTTTCTCCGTCGGCCGCGCCCCGCCGGTTGCATGCCGAAATAGCTTTCGATAATATGCCGCCGCCGGAACCAGGCATCGTCCGCGCCGCGCAGAAACCGGGAGAGCGCATGAGCAGGCCGAGACGCGTCTTTCATTTCCAGCGGCAGGAGGAGGCGACGCCCGAGGCATTGCGCGGCGCCGCGGTGGTGGTGATTGATGTCCTCCGCGCCTCTTCGACGATGACCGCCGCGCTGGCCGCCGGCGCGCGCGAGGTCCGATGCTTCGCCTCCGTGTGCGAGGCCCGCCGCGCGCGCCGAACGAGGGCGGGACGGACGGGTCTCCTCTGCGGCGAGCGCAACGGCCGCAGGGTCCCCGGCTTTGATCTCGGGAATTCACCCGGCGATTTCACGCCGGGACGCTGCGCCGGGCGGACGCTGTTCATGACGACCACCAACGGCACGCGCGCGCTAGGGCGCACGCTCCAGGCGCGCGAGGTCGTCATCGGGTGTTTCCTCAACCTGTCGGCCGTCGCGGGTTATCTGTCGGCCGGGCGGGGCGACGTCGCGCTCCTCTGCGCGGGCACCGAGGGCGAAGTCTCAGCGGAAGATGTCGCCTTCGCCGGGGCGCTCGCCTGCGAGATTGCCGGGAAGGGCATCACGCTGACCGAGTCCGCCCAGGAGGCGGCGCGGGTGTGGCGCGCGGCGCGCCGCTCGCTCACGAAATTCCTGGCCCGCTCGCGAGGCGGCGTGCCGCTGGTGAAGATCGGCCTGGGGCGCGACATCCGCTTCTGCGCCCGGCGGAATCGGTTCGACCTGGTCCCGCGCGTGGCCGGCCATACGCAGGGATTCCGCATCGCGCCCTCCTGAACGCGCCGCTTGCGGAGCGGCTCCGTAACCTGTAAGATGTCGCCTCTTGGCGGATTCTCCGCACGGGTGAAGTCCCACAAATAAAAGGAGGACGTATGGCGCCGGATTGCTTTGCGCCCTACAGCGGCGCGGTCTCGCTGACCTTTGACGACGGCACGCCCAGCCAGCGTGAAAAGGCCATCCCTGAAATGGATAAGCGCGGACTGAGGGGCACGTTCTACATCTGCCCGCAGGGCGACAATTGGCGGGAGTCTTATTCGTCCTGGAAAGCCGTCGCCGCGGCCGGACACGAAATCGGCAACCACACGATCTCGCACGTCTGCTCGGGCACTTTGGGTTTGGGCGGCGCGCGCGGCCTCGAGGACTGGACGCTGGAGGAAGTGGAGGCCGACATCCTCGCCGCGCAGGAACGGCTTGTCGAAATTGCGCCGCGCCAGAAGGACTGGACGTTCTGCTACCCGTGCTACATGACCTTCGTCGGCCGGGGCGCGGGGCGGCAGAGCTACGTGCCCATCGTCGCGAAACATTTCCTGGCCGGCCGCGGCGGCGGCGAGTACGGCTTCGGAAATATCCCCGCCGTGGTGGACCTGGCCTGCTTTGCGGGGCTGGACACCGACCGCAAGAGCGGATTCGAGATGATCGGCCTCGTCGAGGAACTGACATCCAGGGGCCAGTGGGTCGTGTTCGTGTTTCATCAAATTGACGGCAGCCGGCTGACCGTCGGGAGCTATGATTTCAACATGCTGCTGAACTACCTTCACCGCCGGCGCGAGGCCATCTGGACGGCGCCCGCCGCCGAGGTCGCCCGAAAGATCGCCGGCTTTCAGGCCTCCGCGCGGGCGCGCTGAATCGGGGCCGGCGACCGGGCGTCCTTCGGCCATTCGCGCCGCGCTCTCTGCCGGGCCGCTTGGCCCTTCCGGCCTGTTTCGGGTATGATAAAAGAGACGCCGGGCGTCACCCATCCCGAGGCGAATCATGAGCAGCAGCAAACCGAAGCCGCCGAACGGTCCGCCGCGCGAGTTGCGCGCCGCGCTGCGTCGGCTCGTCAAGCGGGCCGAGAAAAGCGCCACGTTTCTCCCCGTCGGCGAATACAGCCTGCCGCAGCCGGAGGCAGCCGCGCACATCATCGCGCTCCTGCGGCAGATTCTGTTCTTCGGGTACATCGGGCGGCAGGACCTCACCGCGGACACGCTCGAGGCGCACCTGGCGGGGCTCTCGGAGCAGTTCTTCAGCATCCTCTCCGACCAGATCGCGCGCGCGTTGCGCCACTCCTGCCGCCAGGAACATCGCCCCTGCGACAAGTGCCTCGGCAACGGCCGGCAACAGGCGCTGGCGCTCATGAACAAGCTGGCGGACATCCGCGAGATGCTCGAGGACGACGTGCGCGCCGCTTACGACGGCGACCCGGCGGCCAGGAGCTACGACGAGGTCGTCTTCAGCTATCCGGGCCTGTACGCGATCACCGTCCACCGCGCGGCGCACGAGCTCTACGTCCAAGGCGTGCCGCTGCTGCCGAGGCTGCTCTCGGAACTGGCGCACTCGCAGACCGGGATTGACATCCATCCCGGCGCGAGGATCGGCCGCTCTTTCTTCATTGACCACGGCACCGGCGTAGTGATCGGCGAGACGACGGTGATCGGGGACCACGTGAAAATGTACCAGGGCGCCACGCTGGGCGCGCTGAGCTTCCCGCGCGACGCCTGCGGCGCGCTCATCCGCGGCGTGAAGCGCCATCCGACCATCGAGGACCACGTGACGATTTACGCCGGCGCGGCAATCCTGGGAGGCGACGTGGTGATCGGGCGCGGCTCGGTCATCGGCAGCAGCGTCTGGCTGACCCATTCCGTCCCGCCCGGCACGAAGGTGATCACCGAATCGCCTCGCCTGCGATACAGGAACTCCGACGATGTCCTGAAGGACGACTCCGCGGCGGATTTTCAGATCTGACCGGGCGGCCGGCGGCGTTCGCGCCGCGCAACGATCATAATCGTAATCTTGCTCGTAATCGTAATCGCCGTTTTCCCCGATCGCCGAGAAGGCCGATTCGACGAAGACGATTACGATCAGGATTACGAGTACGATGAGAAGGAAGAATACACGCCTGTGCCAAACCCGACACTCATCATCATGGCCGCCGGACTGGGCTCGCGCTACGGCCGGCTCAAGCCGCTGGCGCCGGTCGGCCCGAACGGAGAGGCCGCCTTCGCCTATTCCATCCATGACGCCCTGAAGGCGGGCTTCGGCCGAAACGTCTTCGTGATCCGCAAGGCGATGGCAGCGCCCTTCCGCGAGCGCGTCGGCCAGGCCGTCGAGAAAACTGCCGACACCGCGTACGTGTTCCAGGAACTCGACGGCCTTCCGCCCGGCTTCCGCGTCCCCGCCGGCCGGGAAAAACCGTGGGGCACCGGACATGCCCTGCTCTGCTGCCGCGAGACCGTGCGGACGCCGTTCGCGGTCATCAACGCGGATGACTTCTACGGGCCGACATCCTACGCCGCGCTCGCCGGCCACTTGAAAGCCGCGCCGTCGCACTGCATGGCCGGATTCATCCTGAAGAACACGCTCTCGCCGCATGGGACCGTCTCGCGCGGGGTCTGCGAGGTGACGCGCGACGGCTTCCTCGCGAGCGTGACCGAGCGCACGCAGATCAGGCGCTCGGGAGATTCCGTCCAATATGCCGACGGAACGGGCCGATGGGTGGAAATCCCCGGCGAAACGATCGTCTCGATGAACATGTGGGGCTTCACGCCGGCGATCTTCGGCGAGCTGGAGCGGCGGTTCGTCGCGTTCCTCGAAACGAACGGCGCGGACCTCAAGGCGGAATACTACATTCCTTCCGTAGTCGGAGAGCTGGTGCGCGAAGGGAAGGCGAAAGTCCGCGTCTTCAAGAGCGAGGAGACCTGGTTCGGCTTGACCTATCCGGAAGACCTCCCCGCCGCGCAACAGGCCGTCCGCGACCTCATCCGCCGGGGCATCTATCCCGAACGACTGCAATAAACGGCGAACGTCGAACATCCGACGTCGAACGCCCAACGTCGAAGTTCCTTTGCGGCGCGCATATTCGGCCGTTCGGCGCTCGAAGTTCGACGTTGGCTGCTCTGCGCTCGCCGTCCATCATGCCTCCAGCAATTCCGCGCGAGCGACGGACGACCACAAGCGTGCCTCTTCTGGCCATCCTTTCAGCTTTTATTTTCCGACGCGCTCCGTCAGTCGCTTGGGCTGGCGGACGACCACTCGCCGGCCGGATTGCTTCTCGAGTTTTCGGAGGTCAGCGCAGATTTTCTTCAGGTCGTAATGGAAGCGGCGCGCGTGCTCGTCGCGTGCCTTCCAGACTTCCTCAAGAATGGGATCACGAGCTTTCATATTCATATCTTACCACAAAGGAACGGCTGAAAATCACGCTCCCAGCAACTCCGCCGCCGCCTTGCCGGGGTCGGGCTGGCGCATGAGTCGCTCGCCGACGAGCATCGCGTCAACGCCCGCCTCGCGCAGCCTCAGCGCGTCGGCGCGGGACCGGATGCCGCTCTCGCTGACGACGATGACCGCCGGAGGAATCAGGGGACGGAGGCGGAAGGTCGTCGCGACGTCAACGCGGAACGTGCGCAGATCGCGGTTGTTGATGCCGACGATCTTCGGCTGAATCGCCAGCGCGCGATCCAGGTCCGATTCGTCGTGCACCTCGACCAGCGCGGCCAGGCCGAGTTCGGCGGCGCGCCGGTGGAGGCGCGCCAGTTCGTCTCCGGGCAGCGCCGCGACGATGAGCAGGATGGCGTCCGCCCCGAGCGCGCGCGCTTCGAGCAACTGGTAGTCGTCGAGAATGAAATCCTTCTGCACGACCGGGATCTTCACCGCCTCGCGGGCGCTTCGCAGGTCGTCGCTGCTGCCGTGGAAGAACGGGGCGTCCGTGAGCACGGAGATCGCGGCCGCCCCGGCGCCGGCGTAGAGCCGCGCGACCTGCGCCGGCCCGAGGTCCGAGCGGATGACGCCCTGGCTCGGCGAGGCTCGCTTGAATTCCGCGATCAGCCGAATCGCGCCCTCCGGCCCTCGCCGGATCGCGCCGGCGAAATCCCGCGCCGCGGGCGCGCCGTCCAACCGCTTCGCCAGCTCGGCCGCCGGAACGAGCGCTTTCCGCCTTGGGAGTTCGTCACGTTTCGACGCGAGGATTTTGTCGAGAATCACGCCAGCGACCTTTCCTGCCGCGCGGCGCCTCACGGAACGCGGGACGCCGGCTCAAGCTCCAACAGGTATAGCGGACGGTCCGACGGGTGTCAATCGCCCGCGCCGGACGCAACCTTGACGGCGCGGGTCCTTTGCGCTAGACTCTGACCCGCCCACGGGTTCGCCGAGACGACAGGTAATCAAACCATGGAACGCAACTCCATCTATCTCTTCAAAGTCTTCGGCATCCCGATCCGCGTGCACGTCAGTTGGCTCATCATCTTCGCCCTCGTCACCTTGAGCCTGGTGACGGACTACTTCCCGCGCGTGCGCCATTACCAGTGGCCGACGGCGACCTATTGGGTCGTCGGGATCGTCACGAGCCTGCTGTTCTTCCTCTCGGTGCTGCTGCACGAACTGGCGCATTCGGTCGTCGCGCGGCGGCGCGGGATGAAAGTGCGCGACATCGTCCTGTTCATCTTCGGCGGCGTGTCGGAACTCGGCGAAGAACCCGGATCGGCGGCGACCGAGTTCATCATGGCGTTCGTCGGGCCGCTGATGAGTTTCGCCATCGGCGCCGTTTCACTGCTGCTTTACTGGCTCACGCGGAGCGTGAACGAGCCCGTCTCGGCCGTCGCGTACTACCTGGGCGTCATCAATATCTTCCTGGGGCTCTTCAACCTGATCCCGGGCTTTCCGCTCGACGGCGGGCGCGTCCTGCGGGCGATCCTCTGGGGCGTCACCGGCGACCTGCAGCGCTCCACGCGCTGGGCCTCGCGGCTGGGCAGCGTCATCGCCTACTCTTTCATCTTCGCCGGCATCTGCTGGATGGTGTTTCTCCGGGAGTACATGAACGGCCTCTGGCTCGTCTTCATCGGCTGGTTCCTCAACAACGCGGCGCTCAGCACCTACAGCAACGTGCTCATCAAACACGTCCTCGGCGGCCACACGGCGAACGAGATCGTCCAACGCAACTGTCCGAGGGTTCCGCCGGACATGCCGATGGACGCGGTGGTCAACAACTACATCCTGGCGCAGGGGCTGCGCTGCCTGCCGGTGGTCGAGGGCGAGCGCCTGGTGGGGCTCGTGACCTGGCAGAGCGTCAAGGCGGCGCCGCCGGAACAGTGGAGCCGGATGCACGCCGTGGACGCGATGGTTCCCATCGAGCGGGTGAAGCCGGTCCGGCCGGATTGCGATCTCTGGAACGCGCTGGAGCAAATGAGCGGCGAAGGCGTCAGCCAATTGGCGGTCACGCAGGATGGGCAACTGGTCGGCCTGCTGACGCGCGACGCGATCGAGGGCTTCCTGCAACTGCACACCGAGCCGCGGCGCTGAACCGCCCAGGCCTCATGTTGAAATCACGGTCGCTTTCAACACGGAGACACGGAGGGCACGGAGACGCACGGAGTAACTTCTCAAGGATTCTAAAAGCCTGATTCTCTCTCCGTGTCTCTCCGTGTACTCCGTGTCTCCGTGTTGAAGCCGGACGACATTTATCTCACCACCCCCGAATCCGATACGGCCTGAACCACCGGCACGGACCCAGAATTTCCCGCATGACAATCGCCTGGGCCAACGGACTCAGATGGCTCATGGCCGGCGCCCCTGCGACCGGCTCCGACTCCACGGTCAGCGCCAATGCCCCAGCCATCGTCGCCTCGGCCGATTGAGGCTGTGCGGTCGGCGCGCGATGGACCGCGACAGGCGCGTGCAGTCTCGCCGCGGGCGCCGGAGCGGGGGCTTTGGGAGGCGGAGCGGCGACGGGCGGTCTCGGCCGCGGCGGCGCGGGCGGGCGCGGCGGAACGGGTATGCCCGACTGCCGCGCCAGCTCTTCGAGAAAACGGTCCACCTCGGTCGCGGCGGTCCCCTTTACGGGCGCGCTCGCGGGGGTCTCCTTTGCGGGCGCGCTCGCGGCGGTGCTCGTTTCGGGTGCGCGCTTCGGCTGCGCTGCCGCTTGCCGCCGCTCCTCCTCCTGCTGTTTGGAGCGGCGCATCGCCATCTTGATGAAGTTGACCAGGATCACGATAAGAATGATGATGAACGGGATGATCCCGCTGTCGAAATCGGCAAGGGTCCGTATCGGGTGCATTCCGCGCCTCCGAGAAGATTCCCGGCAAAGAGGCGCAAGAGATGAAGAAGGTAAAATAATCTTCAACTGTTCTCTTGCGCTTCTTGCGCCTGCTACTCTGCGAAGCAGCGCATCTTCGCTACGTAGCACGAGTCTTTGCGGCCGAATTTCTCCCGCTCAGACCTGGTGCGAATCCGCCTGGGTCTCCGGCGCCTTGCCGGAAATGGACCGGCGCATCTCCGTGTCCGCCTGGATGTTCCTGAACCCGTAGTAATCCATCACGCCGAGTTTGCCTTCGCGGAAGGCCTGCGCGATCGCCTTCGGCACCTCGGCCTGGGCGAGCACCACGGCCGCCTCGTTCTCGCGGACGCGCGCCTTCATTTCCTGCTCCTGCGCCACGGCCATTGCGCGGCGCTTCTCGGCCATGGCCTGCGCCACGTTCTTGTCCGCCTCGGCCTGGTCGGCCTGGAGCTTCGCGCCGATGTTCACGCCGATCTCCACGTCGGCGATGTCAATCGAGAGGATCTCGAACGCCGTCCCGGCGTCGAGTCCCTTCGCGAGCACTGTCTTCGAGATCATGTCCGGCTGTTCGAGCACGCGCTTGTGCGAGGGGGACGAGCCGATGGTCGCCACGATCCCCTCTCCGACGCGCGCGATGATCGTCTGCTCGCCGGCGCCGCCGACGAGCCGCGCGATATTGGTGCGGACCGTCACGCGGGCGCGCGCCTTCACC
>Ga0181524_10003131_pt1 | contig 16369 bp, 9 predicted proteins | sample PEATcosm2014_Bin_34_FD_119761 | JGI IMG/M metagenome (GOLD analysis project Ga0181524, IMG submission 119761) | Peatland microbial communities from MTU Mesocosm Facility, Houghton, MI, USA - PEATcosm2014_Bin05_60_metaG | ecosystem: Environmental > Terrestrial > Soil > Wetlands > Peat | place...
GCCCCATGCCCTTATGGGCATGAAACTGCTTGCCGTCCGAGGTGACAATGCCCGCGCTCTCCTGGCCGCGATGTTGCAGCGCGTAGAGGCCGTAGTAAGTCAATTCCGCAGCGTTCGGATGACCGTAAACGCCGAAGATGCCGCAATAATGCTTTGGGTAGTAATTCATCAAAAAGGTTCGATTGCTGCTAACGCATCGCTCGGGCGATGGAATTCCACCAGAGATCGTGAAGTTCGTGCACGTCGCAACTCAACGTCGCTCCTGGAGCCTTGATTTGCAACGTCCCGCCGCCGACGGTGCCGATTCGCGTTGCCGCCACGTCTAAAATCTTAGCCTGGGCCAGAACCTTGCCGGCATTGAGGGCGGTCACCGAGATGATAACGCGCCCCTGGGCCTCGCCGAACAGCAGAGCGTCCAGACGCAGCGCCGGACTCCCTGACGGGGCAGCCGCGCCGTTTCCCTCTCCTCCTTTGGAGGAGAGGGGCAGGGAGAGGAGGTCGTTGTTCGCAGACCGCCCGCCAGACGGATTAGTGTCGTTACCCGCCGGAACGTCGCCACGAAACGCAGTATCTGGATTGCTAACGGGCCTCCTCTCCCCAGCCCTCTCCTCCAGAGGAGGAGAGGGAGAACCAGCCGCCGCGGAGAGGTCAACCTGGGCACCGATCAATCGCGGCGTTTCGCGGGCAATCTGCTGGCTAATGCAGCTTTCAGCGAGGGCGACCGCCAGACCGCCTTCGCTGCAATCATGGGCGCTCTTGACCGCGCCGGAGCAAATAAGCGCGCGCAAGGCCAGGTGCAGTTCCTTCTCCTTTTCCAGGTCGCACCGTGGCGGCGTGCCGGCCTTCAAACCATGGATGCGCTGCAAATACGCCGAGCCGCCCAACCCGCGCAGCGGGTCGCTCGCATCAACAATGTCCCCGAGCAGAATAATCGCGTCCCCTTCGTCCTTGAACCATTGCGTTGTGATGTGCTCCGGCTTCTCGATCAAGCCGACCATGGCGACCGTGGGGGTCGGGTCAATCGGGCCTGCCGGGTGCTGGTTGTAGAGAGAGCAGTTGCCGCCCGTGACGGGGGCGTTGAAAGCGCGGCAGGCGTCGGCCAGGCCGCGCACGCTTTCCTTAAGCTGCCAGAACAGCTCGGGGTTGTGCGGATTGCCGTAGTTGAGGTTGTCGGTCACACCCAGCGGCGCCGCGCCGGAGCAGGCCAGATTGCGCGCCGCCTCGGCCACCACGATCTTGCCGCCTTCGTAAGGATCGAGATAGACATAGGCGCCGTTGCCGTCCACCGACAGGGCGATGAACTTTTCGGGCGTGTTGCGTGTTGCGTGTTGCGTGTCGGCAACCGCGGGCAACGAGTCCTCCTTAATCCGCAGCACGGCAGCATCGCTGCCGGGACAGACCACCGTGTTGTCGCGCACCATGTGGTCGTATTGGCGATAGACCCAGTTCTTGGAGGCAATGGTCGGCCAGCTCAGCAGCGCCTTCAGGTCCGCCAGCGGGTCCTGCGTGTCCGGCACGCCGGCGAGGTTGAAGGCCCGGACTTCCTTCAAATACTCAGGTTCCTTCGCCTCGCGCTGATAGACCGGTGATTCGTCAGCAATCTTCCGGGCGGGAATATCAGCCACGACCTGGCCGTGGTGCCGGACGACCATGCGGCCGGTATCGGTGACCGTGCCGATCTCCGACCAGGGCAGGTCCCACTTGTCGAAGATGCGTTTCACTTCCTCCTCGCGGCCCTTGTGAACGATGATGAGCATCCGCTCCTGCGATTCGCTGAGCATGATCTCGTAGCTGCTCATGCCCGGCGCGCGCTGGGGGACCAGGTCGAGCTCGATCTCGATGCCCGTCCCGGCGCGCGCGGCGGTCTCACAGGTCGAACAGGTCAGCCCCGCCGCGCCCATGTCCTGAATGCCGGCGACCGCGCCGGTGGCCAGCAATTCGAGGCAGGCTTCGCAGACGAGCTTCTCCATGAACGGATCGCCTACCTGCACCGCGCCGCGCTGTTGCTCGGCGGATTCCTCGGTCAAGTCCTGCGACGCGAACGCCGCGCCCGCCAGCCCGTCGCGCCCGGTCGCCGGACCGACGTAGAACACCGGGTTCCCGACGCCGCTGGCCCGACCGCGCACAATCTGCTCGTGGCGCAGCACGCCGAGGCAAAAGGCGTTGACCAGCGGATTGCCCTCGTAAGACTTGTCGAAATAGACCTCGCCCGCGACGGTCGGAATGCCGAAACAGTTGCCGTAATGCGCGATGCCCGCGACCACGCCGCCGAAGAGACGGCGGTTGTTGATGATGGGTGATGGGTGACTGGTGACTGGTGATTGGTGGTTGATGACGGGTGAGTCAGTTGGCGGGGAATCGTCCGTGATTGGCCCAAAGCGCAGGGAGTTGATCGAGCAGACCGGCCTCGCGCCCATGGTGAAGATGTCGCGGATGATGCCGCCAACGCCGGTCGCCGCGCCCTGAAACGGCTCGACCGCGCTCGGGTGGTTGTGGGACTCGATCTTGAACGCGATGGCCAGCCCGTCGCCGATGTCAATGATGCCGGCGTTCTCCTCGCCCGCGCCGACGAGGACTTTGGGCGACTTCGTGGGGAAGGTCTTCAGCAACAGGCGGGTGTTCTTGTAGGAGCAATGCTCGCTCCACATCACCGAGAAGATGCCCAGTTCGGTGTAGGTCGGCTCGCGGCCAAGCGTGGCCTTGAGCTTCTCGTATTCCTCAGGCGTGAGGTTGTGCTTCTGCACCAATTCAGGGGTGATGGCGGGGTCAGTCATGAGCATCGCAAAATCAACATTTGCCCTCCACGATGGCCTTCTCCTCGGCGGTCAGGCCGTAAAGCTCATAGACGCGGGCATCAATCTCGCCGTCCAGGCGCGCAATCTCGGTTTCCAGCGTGGCGAGGTCAGAGCTGCCGGCCTCGCTGGCGACTGCCTGCATTAACTCCCGGATGGCGCGGAGGTTGTCTCCCGCGCTGGCACTGAAATAAACCAGCGGCTCCAACAGGTTGACTACCAGGGGATAGACCGGCTCCGGCTTCCTGCCCTTAGTCCATTTCTTCTGGCGCGCATGGTCGTCCAGGAAGTGCCGCCAGCAGGCATAGACAAACTGGCGCAGGGAATCCTCTTTGAATTCCAATCGCAGGATCGGGGTCGGACGGGGGCCGCCCTGAGCTTCATCGGCGACCGTGGCCTGCACGGTTACTTGCTCGCCCTCCGACTCGACCTTAAGAGCATGGACGAAGCCGGCACGCTGCACGTCATCCAGCAGAATCTCGTGCTTCACGACGGCAGCGAAGTCCTTTTGCAAGTAATGGGCGAGGGCGCAGGGGGTGCGATTGGCGGTGTGGGCTACTTTTCTCAGGAGTAGGCGGGGAACACTGTGGAAACGACCTTGGGCAAGGATCACCTGGTCAACAAGCGTAACAATACACTTTGAGATTGCCTTCTCAGCCGCTGTCTTGGGCAGTCTAATCGGCAGCTCAGCGAGATAGGTGCCTTTGATCTTTGGGAACGTACGTCGCTGATCATAAAAGCGACTCAGCCAATACGCTCTGAGCAAACCAGAGTTCAGGATGCCTAGAAGCAGGCGGAAATCGCAGGTCTTCTCGCGCACGTTCACCATGAACATCGTGTTCAAGCACTGGTAGCCAAGGAGGTCCGGGCCGAATTCGGGGTGAGTGCCGATCTGGCGAGTGAGCAGTTTATTCTTCGCGTTCTGCTTCGCGCCGTCCCAGCAGCCACCGCACCGAGCTTCCTCTGTGTCGAGACATGCGAGGTTTCCCCAGGCGACATGATACCGGGTGATGTCTTCTCCCGTGTAACAGGGCCTATAGCCCGAAGGCACCTTCTCTGTGACGGGAACTGTAATGACATCCTTCTCAAACTTCTCGCGATCCCGGAGTTGCTTGCCGAAGTTCACATCTGCAATTTCCCCGAGCGGCACAGAGCCTTGCGCCAGCCGTGCGAGGGGGCTGCTCAAGCCGCTACTTGCCTCTGCCGTGAAGAGCACGTGCTCGTCGGCGAGCGCGGCCGGGGCAGAGATTAGGCTGTGTGGCTTGACCTGGAGCACAGCGCCGTCTGGCCGACCGTGAAGGACCGGGAAGTTGGAGGTGGTCGCTTGCCCCGCGCTCACGACAAAGACAGCATTGTCCACACTGACTCCGCCGAACACCCCTTGATCCACCACAACTATCTGCTCAATTTTGGCGTGCTCCACCAGGAAACGGCGCAACCCAGCCAGATAGTTGTTGGTGAGGAAGTTGGCCGGCGTGATCATACCACAGAGCCCCGCTGGCCGCGTGAGACCTAATCCCCGCTCGATAAATAAGTGGTAGGTATCAATCTTATACGAGGCAACTTTGAAGTGGGTGCGGAAGAAGGGCACCTGCTTATCGTCCGCAAATTCATCTTGGAGCAATACATACGGCGGGTTGCCGATGACGACATCAAATCCGCCTGCTTGCATGACCTCGGGGAATTCCTTTTGCCAGACGAACGCCACGTCGCCAGCGATGGCGGGGTCGTCAATGAGGGAGTTGCCGCGCTTGAGGTTATCAGTGAGGGTGGGCAGCAGGTTCAAGGGTTGCCCGCCCGGGCGCCGCCGCCGCAGTTGGTCTATGAACTGCCCCCGATTCACCGCCATGTAGCGCAGCCAAAGGCTCAGCTTCGCCACTTCCACGGCCTGTTTGTCCAAGTCCACTCCGAAGATGTTCTCCGTCAGCACGTGCAACGGCGCGTCGAGCACCTCCTCCGGCACCACGAAGTCCGCCTCGAACAGCGTCCCCGCGCCGTTCTTGGCCCGCTTGTGCCGCCGGCACTCCTGGTTGTAATCGTCGTAAGCCTTGACCAAGGTATCGAAGGCGCGGAGCAGGAAGGAGCCGGAACCCATCGCTGGGTCGAGCACTTTCAGGCGTTGCAGTTCGCGGATTTTGGCGTGGGCGCCCGGGTAATTCTTATAGCCGAGCAGGGAGCGGGCCTCGGCCAGGGTGGGCTTGATCTTCTCCCCCAGCGTGTGCTCCACGATATAATCCACAATGTAGCGCGGCGTGTAATAGATGCCTTCCTTCTTACGCAGCTCGTCGGTGTCTTCGATGACGATGCGGCCCCCCTCTTGAAACAGCCTATGCGCCAGAAACCGCTCATACACCGCCCCCATCACGTCCTGCGACATCCGGCTGAAGTCGTAGCTGTAGAGATGCCGGAACGCCAACAGCTCACCCTGGCCGGACTCGAAGCCGCACTGCGCGGCCAACTCGGGCGCCAGCGGCTCGTGGCCGACTACTGCCGCCAGCACGATGTTGTCCATGGCCAGCGCGTCGCACAGCAGCGGCTGGGTGAACAGCTCCGTATTGAAATCGTTCTTGATCTCTCGGAACAACGTCTCCCGCAGCACCTCGGCGAACGTCTTGTCCGCCCGCCCGAACAGCTCCTCATAGTGAGCAAAGGTCCGCGCCAACTTGTTGTATTCCACCAGCCGGTGTGTCTCCAGCATCCGGCAGAAGATGAAGCGGTCCAGCAGTTGCTGGCTCGCCAGTGTCAGCTCCGCCAGCGGGCGGCCTTGGTTGCGGAAGGCGAACCCGTTGGCCAGCAACAGCCGCCAGCGTTTCAGGTCCGCCAGGAAACGCTGATCCAGCTCCGCCTTCAGGTGCTGGTCGTAGAGCTCGTCAATCCGGTCCGCCTCGAGGTTCTCCCGCGCCAGCAATTCCCACAGCAGCTCCCGGCGCTCCCAGAGGTCCGCCAGCGAGAAGCAGAAGGTGGGGGCGACCTCGTTGACGCGAATGAAATGGAATTGCGCCACGTTGGTGAGCACTATCCATTTCACCGGTTGCTCCATCTTCGTGATCTCGGGGCTGAGCCGGTAATTCTGAATGTAGCCCAGCACCTGCTTGCGGTGCTTGTCATAGAGACTGCTATTCGGGCAGTCGAGCAGGCTCTTCGCTTCCACGAAGATCAGGGGCCGCTCCTCCTTCAGCAGATAGTCCACTGTGTCGTCCCCAATCTTGTATTCGCGAACGTAGTTTGCCTTGGCGCCAAACCCCAGCCCCTGCAAAAGCGGTTCGAGCAAAAGCTGCTTGGTGGCCTCCTCCGGCTCTTGATCGCCAAAGCCGTAAACCCGCAGCCGCTTTGTTTCGGCAAGCACCTCTTCCAATTTGGCGAAAAACTGGTCTTTCATCCGATTCGCGTGGCGTTAGGGCAACCCATCCGATGCCGGCTGGCAAGTAACTTCGGGCAGCTCGCACTCACGCGGCCTTCGCCCCAAGCCGGTTTTCCAATGCCTGGATCATGCTCTCCAGCACCCATCGCCCATCCGCGCTGCCCAGAATCGGCTCGCTGGCCCGTTCGGGATGCGGCATCAGGCCGGCCACATTTCGCTTCTCGTTGCAGATGCCGGCGATGCTGTCGAGCGAACCGTTCGGATTAGCGGCCTCGGCGGCTTCGCCCCGCGCATCCACGTAGCGCCAGAGGATTTGGTTGTTCGCTTTGAGCTGGGCCAGTGTTTCTTCGTCCGCAAAGTAGCAGCCTTCGCCATGGGCAATCGGCAGGCGCAGGAGCTGGTCCGGCGGAATCCGGTTCGTGAACGGCGAATCGGCGGTGGCCGTCTTGAGGAAAATGTGCTCGCAGCGGAATTGGAGGGAGCGGTTGCGAATCAGCGCCCCGGGCAGCAGCCCGGCCTCGCAGAGAATCTGAAAGCCGTTGCAGATGCCCAGCACCAGCCCGCCCTGGGCGGCAAAACCCTGCACCGCTTCCATCACCGGGCTGAACCGCGCGATGGCTCCGGTGCGGAGATAATCGCCGTAGCTGAATCCGCCGGGAACAATCACAGCATCGGCCGCGCCCAGGGAAGGCTCCTTGTGCCAGAGTAGATCGGCCGAATGCCCGAGCACGTTGCGCAGCACGTGGACCACGTCCTGGTCGCAATTGGAGCCGGGGAACTGGAGGACAGCGAAGTTCATTTGCGATTTACGATTTACGATTTGCGCAACGCGGCTTGCGACCGCCGCGCCGCCTGTGCGACCGCGCGTCAATCGTCAATCGTAGATCGTAAATTGTAAATCCCCCTCTCATTCTATCTCAAACCGGTAGTCCTCGATGACGGGGTTGCTCAGAATCTTGTGGCAGGCCTCATCGATTTGTTTGCGCGCGGCTTCCTTGTCCGCGCCCGTGAGTTCGATCTCCAGATACTTGCCGACGTGCACGGCGCCGACCCCGGTGTAGCCGATATGGGCGAGGGCGTTCTGCACGGGCTTGCCCTGCGGGTCAAGCACCGCTTTCTTTGGCGTAATAACAATTTTCGCTTTCATGGTCGAAAGGGATTCCCAACTGCTGGTCCGACGGGATGTTGGCGGAGCCAGGGGCCGAAGGCCAGAAGTTTTTTAGCCGTTGCGCGCACAAGCACACGGGCCAGACGGCCAGCGTTTTCGGAAAGCACCGCGCCGGGGGCGTTTCACCCGTGGTCGTTGCCTCCGGCCCGCGACTTCCGGCCCGGCAACTTCCTTGCGGGTCTCTTTTTAGCCCGGTAGTCTCAAGGCCATCAATGCTTCCGAACGCAGATAAAGCGTCCCTGGGTGACGAGCCGGTGTGTGCGCCCTGCGAACCGGTGAAGGGGAAACTCGCCCGGCTGGTTATCGTTCTGGGCGGCATCGTGCTCGGGCAGGCGGTTCTTTACGGCCCTTCCCTCGCTGGCCGGAAGATTCTGCTGCCGCTGGATATTCTGGCAGAGCCGTTTTACTATCTCCCCCGCACGCCCGAAGTCGCGAAGATCGAGCCGCAGAATACGTCGCGGTCGGACATGATTGACGTTTCGGAACCCGCGCGGCGCTTCGCGGCGGCAGAGCTTCATGCGGGCCGGTTGCCGATGTGGACCCCGTATAACTTCGCCGGGGCGCCCTTCATCTGGCCGAAGTTCTCGCCCTTTTTGGCCCTGCAATGCGCCACGGCGTCGCCGGTGGTGCTGGCCTGGAGCCAACTGTTGGCCGCCATCGTGGCCGGCCTGGGCGCGTATCTGTTCTGCCGGCGCGTGCTCGTGGTCAGCTTCTGGCCGGCGGCCATTGCTGCGTGGTGCTACCCGCTCACCGGGTTTTTCGTTTTATGGCAGGGCTATCCCACCTGCCTGCCGGTGGTTTGGCTCCCCTGGATTCTGCTGGCGGTGGACCAGACGGCCCGAGGCGCGAGTGCCTTGGCGCCCGTGGGGCTGAGCGCGGTGACCTGCCTGGTCCTGGTCAGCGGGCAGTTGGATGTCGCCGGCCAAGTGCTGTTGGCTTCCGGCCTCTATGGCCTGTGGCGCCTGTATGAGGCCCACCCCAAACAATGGTTCCAGCGCCAGGGCAGGAAGGCCGCGTTGGGGCTTACGGTCGCCTGGGGCCTCGGGTTCCTGCTGGCCGCGCCGTATCTCCTGCCGGTGTTGGAATACACGCACACCGGCTTTCGCATGGCGCGCCGGGCTGCGGGCGAAGAGGAGCGGCCCCCGGTCGGGTTGGCAGCGCTGCCGCAGACGGTTCTGCCGTATATGTACGGGACCCGACAGACGGGCAGCCTCCGCATCGAATCCAAACGGGATAATGAGATGGAAAGCTCGGCGGCAGCCTACACGGGCGTGCTGGCAACGCTCTTAGTGGCGCCATTGGCGTGGTGCAGCCGGCGACACCGGAGCATGAATCTCGCTCTGGCCCTGCTCTCGTTCTTATCCCTGAGCTGGTGCCTCAACGTCCCGGGCTATGTAGATCTTCTCCGCCTGCCCGGGCTGAACATGATGTCGCATAACCGGCTGGTGTTTGTCGCCTCCTTCGCCATTCTGGCAATGATGGCCGTCGGGCTGGAGGTCTTCTTGCAGGGACCCGTCCACTGGCGGTGGTGGTTATGGCTCCCCGCCACGCTGCTTGCGGGGTTGTGTGTGTGGTGTATCTATCGTGCCATCATCCCCCCTGAGCCAATCGCAACCCGACTCACCACGCTGGTCCAGAACGGATACGGGATCAGGTGGATCCACGATCTCGACGGGGTGCGGCGGGTTCAATCATGGTTTGCCCGCTACTACACCGTCGCCGCCGTGTTATGCGGCATGGGCGTTCTAGGCTGGTTGCTTCTGTGGGCGCGGCGGCCATGGCAGGTTCGGCTGCTACCCGTTCTAGGAGTGTTGCTGGTGGGAGACCTGCTCTGGTTCGCCCGTGGTCGGAGCGCTCAATGCGATTCCGCCCTCTACTACCCCCCCATACCGGTCCTGGAGCAGGTCGCCCAATCCATCCCTGGCCGGATTATTGGTTACAACTGCCTGCCGGCGTCGTTCGCTTCGATGCGCGGCTTGCGCGACATTCGGGGATACGATGCGGTCGATCCGGCGCGCCTGGTGGCCCTCGCGGCACTGGCCGCCGACCCCCAGTCTGAATCATATCCCTACGCGCTGATGCGGAAGATGACTCCCAGGGCGCGGTTGGGTTCCCAGGGCGAGTTCCGGCTCTCGCCCGTGTTGGATATGCTCGGCGTGCGCTACGTGATTGGCCGCGGGTCACCCCTGCCAAACACCCACCCCGCTTTTCAGGGAACTGATTACTGGGTGCTGGTGAACTCCAATGCCCTAGCGCGAACCTTCGTACCGCACCGGGTTGAAACGGAGGCCGAGGACAAGGCGCGGCTGGCAAAGCTGGCGGCGGAGGATTTTGACCCGCGCGAAGTGGCTTATGTCGAGTCTCCCGTCGATCTGCCAGGCCCCTGTCGGGGCACCGTCAGCATTGTGGAAGAGATTCCGACCCGCATCCGGGTGTCGGTGCAGATGGAAACGCCGGGGCTGGTGGTGCTGGCCGACCTCTGGGACAAAGGCTGGCAGGCGTACTTGAACGGTCAGCGCGTGCCCATTCTCCGGACCAACCATGCGATTCGCGGTGTGGTCGTCCCGGCCGGCTCCGGGATGCTGGAGTTCCGTTACGCGCCCGCCAGCTTCGCCTGGGGGCTGAGGTTATCGGGCCTGGCGGCCATCGCGCTGCTGGTCTGGCTTGGAATTGCGCTGCGGAGACGCCGGACGGAAGGGTGAGGCCGCACGGGAGGGCGAGCGTCCGCGCGAGCCCAAACATCCCCGGAGAATGGGACTCGCGCGGACGCTCGGCCTCCCGAGATCGATCACTTTGCTTCTCGACATAGGGATTGAATGCGCTATCACCTTGCCCCGTCGAAGCTGGGGTCATGCTTGCCGCGTGACCCTTCGTGAACCATCCTGAACATGCAAAATAGAACGTTAGCCATCGTCGCCAAACCGGACTCCTTCACTCGCCGTCAATTCCTCAGCCGCACCCTGTTGGCGGCGGGCGCGGTAACACTCTCCTTCCCGTATGTGGGCCGCGTGCTGGGGGCCAATGACCGCATCCACATCGCCTGCATCGGCGTCGGCGGCAAAGGGGACAGCGACAGCAGCGACGCGGAGCAATGCGGCGGCCATATCGTGGCCATCTGCGATGTGGACCACAAGATACTTGGCTCGAAGGCCAAGCAATTCGCGGAGAAGTTCCCCCAGCTCAAGCAGTACCACGATTACCGCAAGATGCTGGACGAAATCGGCAAGGACATTGACGCGGTGACCGTTTCCACGCCGGACCATCACCATGGCGTGGCGGCCATCCGGGCGATGAAGATGGGCAAACACTGCTTCTGCCAGAAGCCGCTCGTGCAGACCGTCAGCGAGGCGCGCCTCCTGCGGCAGCTCGCCAAAGAAAAGAAGCTGGCCACCCAAATGGGCAACCAGGGCAGCGCCGAAACCGGCCTGCGCCGCGCCGTCGAGGTCGTCCAGGCTGGCGTGATCGGCAAACCGCTCGAAGTGCATGTCTGGTCCAACCGTCCGATCTGGCCCCAGGGCCTCGACCGTCCCGCGGGCGAGGACCCTGTCCCGCCTGACCTCGACTGGGACCTCTGGCTCGGCCCGGCGCGCAAGCGGCCTTTCAAGAAAGATGTCTATCATCCGTTCAAGTGGCGCGGCTGGTATGACTTCGGCACCGGCGCCCTCGGGGACATGGCCTGCCACACCGTCAACATGCCTTTCCGGGCGCTCAAGCTCGGTTACCCCAACGTTGTCGAGTGCGAATTGGCCTCCCGCATGTACCCGGAGACCTTCCCCAAGACTTCCCGCATTCGCTTTGAGTTCCCTCAGCGCGGCGATCTCCCGCCCCTCAAGTTCTGGTGGTACGACGGCAACCCTGACGATCCCCTCAAACCGCTCCGCCCGGACGGTGAAGCCGTCCGCGAGGTCATCGCCACCTACGACAAGCTGCCGGGCAGCGGCGCGCTTATCGTCGGGGAAAAGGGCAAGCTGTTCTCGCCCGACGACTACGGCGCCCGGTTCTTTGTCGCCATGAAGGGCAAAACGGAGTATGTGGCGGGCGACCAGAACGAGGCCTGCAAAGCCGTGCCGCAATCTATCCCCCGCTCGCCCGGCCACATGCAGGAATGGTTCCGCATGATGAAGGAAGGCGCTCCCGCCTATTCCAACTTCGACATTGCGGCCTACCTGACCGAGATCATCTTGCTGGGCTGCATTGCCCTGCGCGTTGGCGAGGGCAGGCGCATGGACTGGGACGGCCCGAACATGCGGTCGCCCAACCTCCCGGAGGCAGCCCAGTTCGTCAAACGCAACAACCGCCCCGGCTGGGACGCCTGATCCGTTAGGAATTCGCTGAGCCGGGGTGTTGGTGCTGGGGTGTTGGAGTGGTGGAGTGGTGGTGGAAAACCTAATACTCCATCGCTCCATCGCTCCGCTTGGGAGGCGGCCTTGTCCAAATCTCTTGACCCTGGCCGCGCTTAACCCTTGGCAGGCTGCGGGGTCTTGCGTTCCCGGTATTCGGTGGGGGAGAGGCCCTGGAAGGCTTTGAACTGGCGGGAGAAGTGGAATTGGTCCTGGTAGCCCAGCCGGGAGGCGATCTCCTTCACGTTCAAGGTCGAGCCGCGCAGCAACTGGCAGGCGCGATGGATGCGCAGCAGGTGCAGGTAATCCCGCGGGGAACAGCCGGTCTGTTGCTTGAAGAGGACCGAGAAATGGGCCTGGGAAAGGTTCGCCAGGGCCGCCAGCGCGCTGACGCGCGGGGGCTGATCAAGGTGCTCGTTCATGTAGATGATGCCCTGGGCCACCTTTTCCACGACATCCGAGGCGTCGCGGGTGCGTTCGTGGCGATGCCGAATGCTCACGGCCAGAAGGTGCGCCAGCGCGTGCGAAGCTTGCAACAAGCTCAGAAACGAAGACCCATTTTCCAGCGTCTGCAGCACCTCGTTGAACAGCCGGGCCAGTTGCAGGTCTTCCCCCATCCAGACCAGCGGCGCCCGGGCGGAGACGCCCAATTCGTTAAGGTATTCGGGAAGATTCGCGCCGAGGGCGCCGGCCCAGTGGAGGGTCCAGGGGTTGGCCACGTGGGCGCCGCAGGCATAGGGCGCGTCCGGCGGGAGCACCAACAGATCACCGGCCCGGACGGTGTGCAGTTGTCCGGCCAGCTCACACCAGCCGCCGCCCTTGACGCAATAGATCAGCAGCGCCTGGTCGAGGGTTTGCGGGCGGCGGCGAAGATGGCTGGTCGCTTTGGGAGAATAGCCCGCGCCCGCGGCCAGCAGCCCGCGCAGGAGCGGCTGTTCCCGCAGCGCGGCCTTGATCACCCGTTCGGGCAGCAGGATTTCGCGCTGCCCCCCGGACCCGGTGCCTTTTGCGGAGCGATTGTCCATAGCGGAGCTTATCCCGGTTCACAGAGCGGCTCAAGGCCCGGCCAAGGCCGTCTCGAGCCGCTGCCAGAGGTCTTCCAGGTCTTCCAACCCGACGGAGATGCGAATCAGGTAGCGCGAAACGCCACACGACTCCGCCCACTCCAGTTCGGTGTAGTGCGCCAGCAGGGTGAACGGGCAGGCGAGGGTGAACACGGTCCCCAGGCTCGGTCCTTTGCAGAATGCGAGGCGGTCATAAATGCCGGGCGACTTCGCATCCCCGTTTTTTGGCAGGAAGGTGATGAGGGCCCCCCAGCCGCCGTCCGCGCGCCGCACCGCCTCATAAGCTTCGCTGAACTCCCACTTGGGATACCAGACGCGTTCGACCGCCGGATGGCGGCGGAGGCGCTCGGCCAACAGAAGCCCGTTCTGATTATGCCGCTTCATGCGGTCGGGAAAGCTTCGCGCCTGGGTGTCCAATACCACGGCATCCTCGCCCCATAGCAGTTCCTCGTGCCGGGCGCTGACGATGGGCTTGAGTTCGTCGTAAAGGGGGGACTTCGGATTGCAGATGAGTGCGCCGCCCATCGCGTTGCCCGTGCCGACGATAAACTTGGTGAGGCTGGTCGCAATGAGGTCGGCGTGGCCGCTCAAATCCACGTTGGCGGGGGTGGCGACCACGTCGTCGGCCACCAACGGCACGCGGTGCTGGCGGAGAATGGGACTGATCCGGCGCACGTCGGCCGAACCGAGCAGGGGATTGCCGGGGATTTCGCAAAAGCACGCCGCCAGCATTTGCCCGCGCAGCAATGACCGCAACTCGCTGTCAATGCTGCCGAGGCGATGCAGCAGTATCCCGCCGTGGCCGAGCTTCTGCTGAAGCTTCAAGGTATCCACGTACGGAAATCCCAACTGGGCGGTGGGCTGTTCGGGAGTCCGCTCCATGACTGCCTGGAGCGCGGCGAACTGGGCGGCCATGCCGGTCGGGGCCAGAAACACATCGTCTTCCGCGCAGTCATAGAAGCCGGCGAGCTGGCGGCGCAGGGACTGGCGGACGGCCAGATCGTCGGACGCCGGCACCGGCCCGGCCAGGTGGGCTTCGGCCTCGCGGGTGGAAACGATCAGCCCGGTATGCTGCCAGAAGGCGCGCAAGGCGGGCGTGCCGGCGTCACTGGTCACGACGCCATGCACGCCGCGAAGAGCGACCACTTTGGCCGGCGCGCCGCTGCTGCGTTCGATGAACTCGGCGCACAGGCGGGCGGCGCGGAGCGATGGAAAGGGCAGGCAAGGCTGCCCGTCGCCGATCTGCCGCGCCAGTTCCCGCACTTCGGCGTGAATGAAAAAGCGCGGATAGCCGCTGGCGAGCGCGTTGACGACCTCGGGTTTCTTCTCCTCGTAACCGATCACGTCCTGCCAGCGCGGCAGCGCCATTGACACGGCGTGCGGCGAGGCGGGAATCGGTTGCCCAAGCTCCGCGCCCTGCCAGATCGGGTTTTGCAATAGATCACGCTCAGGCATAATGGTTTTGGCGAAGACCTTAAGCCGCGCGGGGCAGCAAAGCGAATTGAAATTGAATGGAGTGGTGCTATAATGAGTCGAAGTGGATTGCTGGGAAGACGGTCGCACGTGGAGCGATGCCATTGTCCCGGCCAGGCGGTGCTGGCCGGGCAAGCGGAAGGGCCGCCGAGCCGGGAGGGTGAGTGGGGCGGCAAAATGGGCCACATCCCTTCGAAACTCCTTGCGCACCGAAGACAGCCCTCTCGCTGCGATGCCAGAGATTGCGTTACGCGAAGTCGATCACTCGTCCAGATGCTTGATTTGCGCCGCCACCAGCGGGTCAATCTCGCTTTGATGGTCTTCGTAGTAGGCGAGACACTCATAGACCTGTGCTCGGGTCAGCCTGGGGAAACTGCCGACCACCTCGTCCACGGACGCCCCCGTCTTGATCATCGCCACCACATCATGCACGCCGATGCGGGTGCCTTCCACGATGGGATGCCCGGAACGCACCCCGACCCTCTGCACAATGTAGCGGTAACTCGTCGCAATCGTGCTTTCACCGTATCAGTTCCCCGGTTTGCATTCAAGCGTGATGGTTGCCTGATGGTGGGTTCGCAAGGGCGGATGCCACGGAAGGCAACTGGGTCGGAGCGCGCCTCCGGCCAGTTTCCCGTTTGGCAGGGGGACCGGATGTGGCTCGCGGGGACGCTCGCCCTACCGTTGAAGCAGACCGGCCACTTTCGCGCTTGGCAGCGTGAGCGGGGCCTGATAGCAGAGTCACCCATGAAGAGCAGCACGGATAGAGGTGGGGCGCGCACTCCGTGCGCGCCGCGGCTCGCAGAGGACTGCGAGCCCTACCTAGCCGAGAATGATTTATAGCAATTGCTATATCCACAACTGGAGGCAAACCATGCGCAAATGCAATTGTTCGGGACATTGCGGGCCGCAACCACTTAACCGGCGGGAGTTCATCGGGCTGGTGGGAGCGGGGGCGGCGGCGACACTGCTGGGCAGCCCGGCGTGGGGGGCGTTCGAGCTGCCGGCGGACGACTGGCAGCAGTGGCGGCGGGAGCTATTCGCCCCGGCCAAACCGCGGCTTTACCTACCCGACAAGCACACGGACGCCCGGATGCACCTGGGCGGGATCGGCACGGGCAATTTTGAGATCGGGGCCGATGGCCAACTGACCAACTGGCAGCTTTTCAATACGTTGCGGGACGGCCAGGTGCCGTTGCATTTTCTGATCCGGGCGGGGGCCGCGACGAAGTTGCTGCAAACCACCGGCGGGCCGGACTGGCCGCGCGTCAAGCAGATCGAGATGACGGGCGAATACCCGGTGGCCGTGCTGCGCTTCCGGGACGCGGACCTGCCGGTCGAGGTTGAACTGACGGCGTTCAGCCCGTTTGCGCCGCTCGATGCACGGTTTTCCTCGATGCCGCTGGCGGCGTTCGTGTTCCGGGTCAAGAACCCGACGGAGCAGAAGCAAACGGTGTCGCTGGCGGCCCTGATGCAGAACCCGGTTGGCTATCAGGCCGCGGGGAAGAACGACGGGGCAACGAACCCAAGCTTCGGGGGGAACGTGAACGAGGTGTGGCGGGAAGGCGGGGCCGTGGGTAGATCAGCGCCGACTGCCGTCGGCGGCTACGATCTCTTGAATCTGCCCGGGGCGGGCGGATTGTTCATGCGAGCGGAGGCCGCAGGCGAGCCGACATTGGACAAGCCGGTGACTATCTGGACGGCTGCGAACCTCAAGGCGCTGCTGGAGCCGCCGCTGGACCGGCCAAAGAACCTCACCATTGAGGTGCTGGGTGGCCAGGCGCCGCGCGCGAACAAGCTCAGCGATCCGACACATACCGTCATCTGGCTCGAGGAAGCGGGGTCGGACACGCCGGAGCCGCTCGTGCGGGCAGCGCAGGAAGCGGTGCAGGCGGGCGCAACGCTGCTCTTCTCCGGCAAAACCATGCCGCTGCTGGAGGCATACGCGTCGTGGAGCGGGGGCAAACCGGTCGCCGAGGTCCGCGAGCGGCCAGACATCGTGTTCGAGGACTTCGAGCACGGCTACGAGAAGTGGAAGGTCGAAGGGGAAGCGTTTGGCAAAGAGCCGGCCCACGGCACGTTGCCGAACCAGAACCCGGTATCCGGCTTTCTGGGCCAGGGCCTGGTCAACAGTTTTGTGAGCGGGGATGACGCGACGGGCCGGCTGATTA
>Ga0181524_10003132_pt1 | contig 16358 bp, 16 predicted proteins | sample PEATcosm2014_Bin_34_FD_119761 | JGI IMG/M metagenome (GOLD analysis project Ga0181524, IMG submission 119761) | Peatland microbial communities from MTU Mesocosm Facility, Houghton, MI, USA - PEATcosm2014_Bin05_60_metaG | ecosystem: Environmental > Terrestrial > Soil > Wetlands > Peat | place...
CACGAAACGGGCGGCCCCCAAGACCTCGGCCTTTGCTTTTCGGCCGATCGCATCCAATGTAACGACCGCCTCGCTAAAGAAACCGCGGATGTATCCAGCCTTCACCGCAGCGTGGACCGCATGATAGGCTGCGTGATTGGACTTGCCGACCTCTTGATCCGGATCAACGACGCCGGACAAACTGTTGGTGTCGAAAGTCACCGTACTCAGCCGCTGGCGAAGCCGGGTTTTGGTATCGGTTGAAGAAGAGCACATTGTGGTCGATCCTAGCTGTCCAACTCACTTCTCCGATACTGACCGCCTAGCCGACCCGCTCGACATGAAGCGTTCCCGCCGGCAAGGGCTTGAGCAAGCTCTTTGATGAGATCGCCGGATCGAGCCAAGCGGCCCAGTCAGCGCGGTCGAGGATAGCGATCTGCCGATCATGGTAGGGCGCGATGTCGGCCCCGGGCTCCATTGTCAGCATCGTGAAGGCCTCGCCGACATCCGTGTTGGCCCGCCAGATTCCGGCGATGCAGAAGATCGGTTCGCCCACCTTGGTGAACAGCCACTTGTCCTTGCGCTTCTTCTTTTGGTCCGCCGGCTCGGTAAACTCATAGAAGCCGTCGGCGATGATGAGGCAGCGGCCGGAGGTGAACTCGCGCCCATCGGATCGGAAATTGTAGACGGGCTTTCCTTTCTGCCCCGGCCAACTCCATCGCCGCTGCACGAGATCACCGGCGTCCTGCTCGCCATCGATGGTCCGGACGATCGGTGCCGTGTCGGTGATCTTGATGTCCTGGCGCGCCTGGATGTTGGGCGCGCCCTCGGAGAAGCGGATTTTGATCTTGAGGTCGGCGAAATCCTGAAAGATCGCCGCCGTCTCCACCTCCAGGCGATAGTCGTTGCACATGCTGGTCCCCGTCCGGCGGATTCAGTTGCGGCTCGATCATGTTCCTATTATGTTCACGCCTATGACCGCAACTCCGTTTGCTCTGGACGCGCCCCTCGGTCAACGCCGCGCCATCATACGGCGGGACGCGGAGGGCGTTGAGATGGTGGAAGCGGCCTGGGGCCTTCGGCCGGCGCCAAACACCGACCGTCCCTTCACCGTCATCCGCGCAGAAGGCCGGACCATTCCGACCCACCGCTGTCTCGTGCCGGCATCCGAGTTTCGCCTGCAGAGCCGGGGCCGCACCTATAGCTTCTCGCTCGCCGACGGCGACTGGTTCTACTTCGCGGGCATATGGCGGCCCGCAAAGCCGGACTGGCCTGAGGGCTACGCGATCCTCACGGTCGAGGCGAACGAGGATGTCGCAGCCTATCACGATCGCCAGATGGTGGTGCTGAGGCGCGAGCAACGTCTGGATTGGCTTGATGCGCGGGTGTCGGAAGCCGATGTGCTCAAACCGTTGCCGACAGGCAGCTTTCGCGTGAAAGCGCTTCGCCCCGCCCACGAATTTCAGAAGGCGCTGGCGCTTTAGCGCCGTGATCGTCACCGCACGAAGCGCAGAAGCCTGCTGGCGAACAGCAATTCCTCGATCACCGGCGCCGGGTCCGTATTTCCGACCTTTCGGTGCGACAGTGGGTTCTTGAACGTCCCGATCGCCCCGACGAAGAGATCGGCGATTCGTTCGCGCTCCGAGACCGGCAACGTCGTGTCGGTCAGCTTGCCCGTGTTCGGATTGAACGCCTCGCGCATGAGCTTCACACCGACCAAGGTCGCCGCGAGCTTGGCCTGCTCGCGCACTGCAATTTCGACCTGGACAAAGGCGTCGCGGACCGCTGTGTCGTAATTTCCGGACGCGAAGTTCTGATAGACGGCGCCTTGAAGCTCTGCATGAAGCATTTCCCGGCGCAGCATCTGCCTCACGGCGATCTCCTCGAAGTTGACCCCAGCGGCGGCCACGCGTCCTTTTGCACTCAGCGTCATCATCCGCGGCGCCTGGCCCGGGGCCTGCATGATCAAGCCGGCAGACTGGAGACGCTGCCACGACTCCATCAAGGCGTGATCGACCGCCAACCTCTGCTGATAGGTCGCGCCAATCCCTACGGGATAAAGGCCGACGATCTCATCTTCGTAGACGAACTTACTGGCGATCGGATCGGCGTTATTGACGCGGCTGGCGACGCAATTCAGAAGTATCCCGTCCAATTGCGTCTGAGAAATCTCCAGCAACTCGCCAGGTGACGTGACACGGGAGACGAGTTCATCGAGCATCGCTTCCGCCCTTCTTGTCGTCAGTCGGAACCTGCACGAAGAATGGCAGCCACACCTCGTCGACATCAGGCGCATCCGCCACTGTCACCACGTCCTTGGCGAGGATCTCCGCCCCGAAGTGCCGCAGCCAGGCCGCCGCAAAGAAAGCCTTGGCAAATTCGATCAGATTGGAAGACGCGCCCGAAGCCTCGCGCATCAGTTCCTGCTGCGCGCGCTCCAGTGTTGCGCCGGGCACCTTCCCGCTGATTCCATGGATGAAGATCAGGTCCGACAGGAAGAACGAGGAGTTGAAGCCGTGATGCGAGAAGTACAGGTTCCAGCAATCGTCTAAATCAGGATTGTTACAGGCCGCGTCAAAGGCCGCCTCGGCCTCATCCGTCCGAGGATAATGGAAGGCGTAGTTGTTGCGCACCGCGTTCAGGAGGTTGGACCCGCCGAACTGACGCTTGAGCGCCTCGAGTGCTTCCAAGCCACTCGCGTCAATCTTGGCCAAATACTCTTTTGCGAACGGCTGCTGGAGGAAGCGGGTGCTGATGAGAAGCCATGCTTCGTTCAGCGAGCCGACCAACAAGCGCACCAGCATCTGCGTCTGACTTCCCGTCATGTGCTGCTCGAACTCCGCCTCGGGCGTCCGATTCGTCGCGAAGTTCAGAAGCTTCTGCAGCATCGAAAGCTGGTTGGCCGCATATCCCAGGAGCAACAGCAAAACACGCTCGTCCTTAGGCATCGCCTGCAGCCGATCTTTGGGCACTGGGATTCGGTAGACTTTGATCATGATGAAGGAAGTCTACACCAAACGCACTGATAGCGGCGCTGGTAAGGAGGGAAGGCCTTCCCCCTGGTCGGCGCCGGTGTCGCCGACACACCCCCTTCTGCGGGGAGTTCCCCGCAACGCCCCCTTAGAGTGAGAGTGCGGACCGGGTTCGCCGTGACGGGTTGAGGGCTGGAGGAGAGGCCTCCGGCGCCCGTCGCGGAGATCCGTGATGTCCAGCAAAACCACTACCGCTCGCGCCGGCCACGACCGGGCGAGCCTATATGACGAAATCACCGGCAAGATCATCGCCGAACTGGAGGCCGGCCGCGTGCCCTGGGTCCAGCCCTGGGGGACGGCGGCGGCGAAGGCGCCGCTCGCCATGCCGAAGAACGCCGCGACCGGCCGGCAGTATTCGGGGATCAACGTCCTGATCCTCTGGGGGGCCGTGATCGAGCACGGCTTCCCCGCCCAGAGCTGGCTGACTTTTCGCCAGGCGCTCTCGCTCGGCGGCAATGTGCGCAAGGGCGAGCACGGCACCACCGTCGTCTATGCCGACCGCTTTGTGCCGGATGACGAGAAGCGGCGCGCCCGCGAGACCGGCGAGGAAGCGGCCGCCATCCCGTTCCTGAAGCGGTTCACCGTCTTCAACGCCGCCCAATGCGAAAACCTGCCGGCCGAGATTGCGGCCGTCGCGCCACCGCCGCTGCCGGGCCTGATCGAGCCCAGGGTTCAGGCGCTGATCCGCGCGACCGGCGTCGACTTCCGCATCGGCGGCGCCCGCGCCTTCTACGCGCCGGGCCCGGACTTCGTGATGGTCCCGCCGCCGCAGGCCTATTTCGAACCGATAAACTGGCACCGCACGGCCCTGCACGAACTGGGGCACGCCAGTGGCCATCCGTCCCGTCTCGGCCGCGATCTCGGCGGCGTGTTCGGCAGCAAGAAGTATGCGTTCGAGGAACTGGTGGCGGAGATGAACGCCGCCTTCTGCTGCGCTTCGCTCGGCATCGTCCCGACCGTGCGTCATGCGGACTATATCGGCTCCTGGCTCGAGGTCCTGCGTGAGGACAACCGCGCCGTCGTGCGCGCCGCCTCCCAGGCCAGCAAGGCGGCGGATTGGATCCTTGGCTTCCTGCCAGCCGATGACGCCGCTCTTCAAGGCGAGCCCTCGACCGACAGGAGGGCGGCATGATCCTCCTAACTCCCGACCTGCGCGACCGCCTGCTCGTCAACGGCCGTGCGCCCGACGCGGACCACATCCCTGTGGTCAAGTTCTTCAACCCGCTCGGTGAAGGCGTTTGGCTCGCAACGGAGCTGGACGCCGACGGCGACACCCTGTTCGGCCTCGCCGATCTTGGCGAACCCGAACTCGGCTCCTTCAGCCTGAGGGAGATGGCGTCGGTCCGCCTGCCGCTCGGCCTCGGAATCGAGCGCGATCTACTCTTCGAGGGAATGGTCCCAATCTCGGCCTGGGCCGAAGCCGCGCGGCATACGGGCAGCATCCGCGCGGCAGAGCGTGTGCTCTACGCGGCTGTTAGGGCAAAGCGACAAGGCACGTGATGTACCGCGTCGCCGGCCCGACGGATGCGGCGGCATCATCAGCCTCTGAACCGCCCGGAAATCCGGAAAAGCGGGAATGCGGACTTCCGGCTTCGTGTCTTTCCGGGTCGCCGGCTTTGCGGCGCGGTCCTCCGAGAGGAAGAGGGCTGCGCCGGTTTTCGCGGCGGGTTGGAGGTCGAGAGAGAGTCTCTTGGCCGCCCGCCGCGGAGACTACCCCCATGGCTACTGCCATTCAGAAGATCACCCTGTCGTCCTCGCGCGACATTCCTTTCAACAAGCTGGTGCTGAGCCAGTCCAATGTCCGGCGTGTGAAGGCCGGCGTCTCGATCGAGGAGCTGGCCGAGGACATCGCCCGGCGCACGATGCTCCAGAGCTTGAACGTCCGGCCGGTCCTCGACGCCGAGGGCGCCGAGACCGGCATGTTCGAGATCCCGGCCGGCGGCCGACGCTACCGCGCGCTCGAGCTGCTGGTGAAGCAGAAGCGTCTGGCCAAGACCGCGCCGGTTCCGTGCGTGGTCCGCGATCCGGCGACTGACATTCTCGGTGAGGACGACTCGCTGGCCGAGAACATCCAGCGCGCGCCGCTGCATCCGCTCGACCAGTTCCGCGCCTTCCTCGCTCTGCGCGAGAAGGGGCGCTCCGAGGAGGACATCGCGGCCGCCTTCTTCGTCGGTGTGAACGTGGTGAAGCAGCGCCTGCGCCTGGCGTCAGTCGCGCCGGCCTTGCTCGACATCTATGCCGAGGACGGCATGTCGCTCGAGCAGCTCATGGCCTTCACCGTCACCGCCGACCATGCTCGCCAGGAGCAGGTCTGGCAGTCGATCTCCGGCTCCTGGCAGAAGGAGCCCTATCAGATCCGCCGCATGCTGACGGAGAAGGCGGTGCGCGCCTCCGACCGGCGGGCGGTGTTCGTCGGCGTCGACGCCTATGAGGCCGCCGGCGGCGTGGTGCTACGCGACTTGTTCCAGTCCGATGATGGCGGCTGGCTCGAAGACATGGCGCTGCTAGACGGCCTGGTCGCCGAGAAGCTGAAGACCGAGGCAGAGACGATCGCCGCCGAGGGCTGGAAGTGGATCGAGGTCGCCATCGACTTCCCCTATGGCCACACCCACGGACTGCGCGAACTGGAGGGCGTCGCCGCCGACCTCACCAGCGAGGAGCAGGCGACGATCGACGCGCTCAACGCCGAATACGCGAAGCTTGAGGCGGAGTATGACGGCGCCGACGAGCTGCCCGATGAGGTGGATGAACGCCTCGGCCAGATCGAAACGGCGCTCGCCGCCTTCCACGATCGGCCCGTCACCTATGACTCGGCCGACGTCGCCCGTGCTGGCGTCTTCATCAGCATCGATGCCGAAGGCGCCCTGTCGGTCGACCGTGGCTATATCCGGCCGCAGGACGAGACGCCCGTGGGCGAGCCGGGACAGGACGGCGAGACCGATCCCGCCGCGGCTGGGGCGGACCACATCGAGCCGGACGCGCCCGTGGTTCAGTGCGCCGTCATCACCATCGGCGGTCAGATCGCCGGACCGGAGGATGAGGACGACGAGGACCTGAAGCCGCTCCCGGACCGCCTCGTGACCGAGCTGACCGCGGAGCGGACGTTGGCGCTGCGCGACAAGCTGGCGAACACGCCCGCAGTCGCGTTCCAGGCCGTGCTGCACAAGTTCTGCCTCGACGTCTTCTCCCGTTACTTCTCCTACGGGACGGCGATGGAGGTGGCGGTGCGCAGCGCCAGCTTCCCGGTGCAGGCGCAGGGGCTGAAGGACACGCCCGCGGCCAAGGCGATCGATGCGCGCCACGAGGCTTGGGAAGAGCGCTTGCCCAAGGACAAGGCCGATCTCTGGGGCTGGCTCACGACCCTCACCGGCGACGAGCAAGCGACACTCTTCGCCCATTGCGCCTCCTTCGGCGTCAATGCGCTCTACGAGAAGGGCGACCGCTACGGCGCGGGCGCCTCGTCCCACACCGTCGAACAGCGGATCGCCGAGGCCGATCGCCTGGCCCAGGCCGTCGATCTCGACATGGTGCAGGCCGGCTGGCGGCCGACCGTCGAGAACTATCTCGGCCGGGTGCCCAAGCGCCGCATTCTCGAGGCGGTGCAGGAAGGCGCCGGCGAACGTGCGGCGCAGCTCATCGACCACCTGAAGAAGGGCGACATGGCCAAGGAGGCCGAACGGCTCCTGGCCGACACCGGCTGGCTGCCGGAGCCGCTGCGGATCGACACCGCGGATGATGCGCCGGTCGAAACCGCCGAAGCCGAAGATGACGGCGAAGCGCTTCCCGAATTCCTCGCCGGCGACGACGAGGAAGCCGAGGCCGAGGCACCGCAAGTGATCGCGGCCGAGTAGCTCGCGCGCGGGGCGGCTTCGGCCGTCCCGCGTCTCTTTCCCTTCAACCGACCCGACTGCCCGGCCTTCGCGTCGGGCGTTTTCGTTTCAGGAGACCGCCATGACCGACACATCCGACACTACGCCGCAGCACGCCGCGCTGCTTTCCGATTGGGAGATGAAGGCGGTTACACGAGCCAAACTCGAGGCCGAACTTTTCACCCTCAACAAGGCCACGCTGCTCAACGTACTGACGCTCGCCGGCGTCACCCGCGTCGTCGTCAGCTTCGACGGCTATGGCGATTCCGGCCAGATCGAGAATATCGAAGCTCAGGCTGTCGACGATCCCGTCACCACGCCTGTCGCAGCCATCGAACTCGCCGAGGCCGTCTGGGACCAAGCCGAACCGAAGCGTTCGTTCGTCAGCATCGCCGAAGCCGTCGAGAGCCTGGCCTATGACGTTCTCGGAAGGACCCATTGCGGCTGGGAGAACAACGACGGCGCTTACGGCGACGTCACCTTCGACGTCGCGGAGGAGACGATCACGCTCGACTACAACGAGCGCTACACCGCCTCCGAAAACTACACTCACACCTTCTGAGGAGGCGGTCATGGGACACTGTTATCACCACGCCCTCTCGTCGGTAAGGAAATGGGGCGGCGCCGCGGAAGACTATCTGCCGCTGCACCAATGGTTCGACGAGTCGAAGGCGATCACTGCCGACTTTCGGCATCGGGCACTCCGCCACCATGCCGAAGGCATCTTCATGCTCGAGCGTTTCTTCGGCCCGACCATCACCATCTCGACGGGCCGCGTCGTTCCGGTGCGCCTGATCGGCGAGCAGCATGTGGTCGAGGATCTCGGCTTCATCCCGAGCTTCGCCGACTGGGTCCGCTGTATTCGCCCCCAGCCCTGGATGGGTCGCGCGCAGCCGATCCACAAGCTGGTCGATCCCTTCGCCGTGACGTCCGGCGCGAGCACCGACCACGCGTGCGCCGCACCGCCTCCTTTGGACGCCAGCGCCGCCTAGCTCTGCCCCAGCGTTCCTAACGGCAACCACCTTCAATCCCCACCCGAGCCCGGCCCTGCCGGGCTTTCGCATGTCTGGAGACCTTCATGACCACGTTCACCATCGAAGCCACCTACCGTATTCCGATCTATCGCCAGCGTAGCTACCAAGCCGAAACGCTGGCCGAAGCCTGCCGCCTGGCCATCGAAGACGACGACTGCGAGGGGCAGAAGGAGGACTACGAATCCGCCGGCGAGACCTATGTGACCGGCGCCTGGCCGGGCGACGTCCCGCCCTACAGCGTTGCGGCGCTTCCGATCCCATCGCATTTCGGCGAGGCCCTTCAGCGCAAGGCCGAGCACTTCGAGGTTCTGCTCGGACTGCTCAAGGTCTTCGCGCTCCCGCCCGATGGCGGCCTGGCTGACGAGCCGTTCTGGCGCCAGCGGGTCCACGCCGCGATCGCGAAGGCCGAGGCGATCCTCGTAGGCGCACGCGATCCAGACGACGAAGGAGGCGCGTCATGACCGAATATGTAGTCAAGATTGCCTTCTGGCTGCGCGCCTTCGACAGCGTGACCATCGAAGCTGCGTCCGACGCGGAAGCGATCGAGAAGGCAAAAGTAGCCGCGACCGCCGCAATGGAATCGACTGCCTTCCCAGAACACATCGACACCGACGAGCGACGGGAAGGCGTCATCGCCTACATCGACCGGATCGCGCCGGACGGCCATGAGCCCGTCATCGAGGATGTCGAGTTCGACGACGACCGCATCCACGGTCCGCCCGTCGGCTGATCCCAACCACATCCGAACCCACCCGAAGCCCGGCCCCGCGCCGGGCTTTCGCATTTCAAGGAGACTGACATGGCCGACTATTTCACCCATTTCTCGTGCCTGCTCGACGTCGGCACGCCCGAGAACGCGGCGCGCGCCCTCGACCTCTACGACAGCACGCCCGAGGACGAAGATGACCTTCGCCTCTCGGATGGGTTCGACCTTTCAATCCAGACGGAAGGTGGATCAGAACTGTGGATTCACGACGACTGCTCGGGAGACCCGGAGCGCGTGATCGCGTTTGTCCTGCTCTGCGCGGAGAAATTCGATCTCAAAGGCCTTTGGGGCTTCGAATTCGCCAACACCTGCTCGAAGCCGCGCCTGGATGCCTTCGGCGGCGGCGCGCATGTGATCGACCTCGGCGCGCGCAAGAGCGTCAGCTGGACCAGCACCAACGAGTGGCTGTGCGGCGCCTTGGAAGGAGATGACCCCGATGCCTGAGATCATCGAAACCACGGTCTATCGCCTCGACGAACTCTCCGACGCGGCCAAGGAGAAGGCACGCACCTGGTATCGGCAGGCCGCCTTCGACCATGACTGGTTCGAGTTCGTCTATGACGACTTCGAGCGTATCTGCGCGATCATCTGCGTCGACCTCAAGACCGTGCCAGTTCGCCTTTGCGGTGGCGGCACACGGCGGAAGCCCTGCATCTGGTTTTCCGGCTTCTGGAGCCAGGGGGACGGCGCCTGTTTCGAAGGGCGCTACGGCTACGCAAAGGACGCGCCTCGGAAGATCCGCGACCATGCGCCGAAGGATGGCGAGCTTCACCAGATCGCCGACGCCCTGCAGGCGATCCAGCGCCGGAGCTTCTATCAGCTCCACGCCACCGCGAACCATCGCGATCGCTACTACCACGAATACTGTATGGCGATCTCGGTCGAGCGGGACAGCCCGACCGGCCAGGACATGACGGCCGACGCCGAAGAGATCGTAATCGAGGCGCTGCGCGATCTCGCGCGCTGGCTCTATCGCCAGCTCGAACGCGAATATGACTATCTGACCTCGGACGACGTCGTCGACGAGGCCATCACTGCCAACGCATATGCGTTCACCGCGGCAGGCCTCCGGTTCGGCTGACGGCCAACACCTCGCCTTCCGAACCTCGCGACGCCGCCCCCGATCCCCGGGCTTGTCTTGCCTGGACGACGCGCGACGCCGGTCAACGGGCAGGCCGTTTCCGCGCAAGGCGCGTGACCGTCGCCGCTTCACTCCGTCCCTGGCCGAACCCGCCCAACGGATCGGAGGCGGCGCAGATGTGCAAGGTTCTCAACAAGCGAGTGAATGGCGTCCCAGCCGGCGCCGTCTATATCGGCCGCGGCAGCAAATGGGGCAATCCGTTCCGGATCGGCCCTGACGGCGATCGGGCCGCCGTCATCGCGAAGCACGAACGCTGGCTGGCGGATCAGCACAATCTGCTGCGCGCGCTCGACGAGCTGCGCGGCCGCGACCTCGTCTGCTTCTGCGCGCCGCTTCCCTGCCACGGCGACCTCCTACGTCGATTGGCGAACGCGACCCGCGACGAGCGGATCGCGTGGTGGCGCGCCGTGAAGGCGGCGGCGTGATGAGAGGGAGAGGGCGGCCGGAACGGGTTTGAGCCGGTGCGGTCCGAGAGAGAGCGCCGGCCGGCTCGCCCGTTCCCGCTCTCCCGAGGCTCCCTTCATGAACGACCTTTCTCCGATCGCGGCCGACCAGGCCGCGAAGCCGTCGCTTGTCCATCGTCCCGACGCCCCCGGCGCGATCATCGCCGCCGCCCAGCAGCTCCTCCCACATCTCGAGCGCGGCCAGCGCGTCGACGCCGCGATCCTGCGCGCCGCTATGGAAGCGGCTTTCGGCGCCTCCGACGCCTCGGGCGCCTGGGACTGGAAGACGGCCTATGACGCCTGCGAGGCCGGGACCGTCCTCTTCCTCCGCAAATACGGTAAGGCGCTGTTCCGTAAAGCCGACTCTCCGGCATCCCGGCTTTCCGCCTTGACCAAGATCGCCGGCCTTCTCCCCACCCACACGCGCCGCTCCGCCGAGAGCGAGGCTTTCCAGCAATTCTCAACGCCGACCCCGCTCGGCTACGCCGCTCTGACCGCAGCCGCCATCGGGCCTGCGGACCGCGTGTTGGAGCCTTCGGCCGGAACCGGCCTCCTCGCCATCCTGGCCGAGATCGCCGGTGGCGCGCTCGTGCTGAACGAGCTGGCCGAGACCCGGTCGGCGCTGCTCACCTCCCTCTTTCCGGCCGTCTCCGTCGCACGCTTCGATGCCGCCCAGATCGACGATCACCTCGATCCGGCCGCGGTGCCGAGCGTCGTGTTGATGAACCCACCGTTCTCGGCGATGGCGAACGTCGCCGGCCGCATGGCCGACACCGCTCTTCGCCACATCGCTTCGGCGCTCGCGCGTCTCGCCGACGGCGGGCGGCTCGTGGCGATCACCGGCGCGAGCTTCGGGCCGGACGCCCCGGCCTGGCGCGACGCCTTCGTCCGGCTGCAAGAGCGCGGCCGCATCGTGTTCACGGCCACGATCGACGGCGCGGTCTACGCCAAGCACGGCACCACGATCGACACGCGGCTGATCGTTATCGACAAGGTGCCCGCCGAGGACCCCACGGCGCTACCGGAATCGCGGGGCGTCGCGCCCGACGTCGCGACCTTGTTGGGTTGGATTGCGGAGCACGTCCCGAGCCGCCTACCGCTCGCGACGGGCCTCGCCATTCCCATGGCGGCTGTCGCCGCACCGCGGACGGTACGCGGCTATCTCGCCCGCGCCGCTGCCGCGCAAACCGCGAAGCCTTCTGTCGCTGACCCGGAGGCGGTCGATCTCGCCTATGAGACCATCGACTGGACGCCGCCCGAAGGCGCAGGTCTCAGCGATGCGATCTATGAGGAGTTCCGGCTTCAATCGATCCGGATTCCGGGCGCCGAGGCGCACCCGACCAAGCTGGTGCAGTCCGCCGCCATGGCCTCGGTCGCGCCGCCAAAGCCAAGCTATCGGCCACGGCTGCCAATCAATCTCGTCAGCGGCGCGCTGCTGTCCGACGCCCAGCTCGAGACCGTGGTCTATGCCGGCGAGGCGCATGGCGACTATCTCGCCGGCGCCTGGACCGTGGACGAGACCTTCGATCTCGTCACCGCCGCCCGCGACGATGCGCCGAACGCCGTCCGCTTTCGCCGGGGCTTCATGCTCGGCGACGGCACCGGCGCCGGCAAGGGCCGCCAGTCGGCCGGCATCATCCTGGACAACTGGCTGAAGGGCCGGCGCAAGGCGGTCTGGATCTCGAAGTCCGACAAGCTGCTCGAGGACGCCCAGCGCGACTGGTCGGCGCTGGGCATGGAGCGCCTGCTCATCACGCCGCTCTCGCGCTTCCCCCAAGGCAAGCCGATCCGGCTGGCCGAAGGCGTCCTATTTTTAACCTACGCTACGCTGCGGTCCGACGACCGCGGCGAGAAGCTTTCCCGCGTCCGTCAGATCGTCGAATGGTTAGGCTCCGACTTCGATGGAGTGATCATTTTCGACGAGAGCCACGCCATGCAGAACGCCGGTGGCGGCAAGGGAGAACGGGGCGATGTCGCGCCCTCGCAGCAGGGCCGGGCGGGCTTGCGCCTGCAGCACGCCCTGCCGAATGCGCGCGTCGTCTATGTCTCGGCGACCGGCGCCACCACGGTCCACAATCTCGCCTACGCCCAGCGGCTCGGCCTCTGGGGCGGCGAGGATTTTCCCTTCGCCACCCGCGCCGAGTTCGTCGAGGCGATCGAGGATGGCGGTGTCGCCGCCATGGAGGTGCTGGCTCGTGATTTGCGCTCGCTCGGGCTCTACACCGCCCGTTCGCTCTCCTATGACGGCGTCGAATACGAGCTGGTCGAGCACCCGCTCACCGACGAGCAGCGGCGCATCTACAACGCCTATGCCGGCGCCTTCGCGATCATCCACAATCACCTCGACGCGGCGATGCAGGCGGCCAATATCACGGGCGAGAGCGGTACGCTGAACGCCCAGGCGAAGTCGGCCGCCCGCTCGGCCTTCGAAAGCGCCAAGCAGCGCTTCTTCGGCCATCTCTTGACCTCGATGAAGACGCCAACCCTGATCCGCCGGATCGATCAGGACCTGGCCGACGGCCATGCCGCCGTGATCCAGATCGTCTCGACCGGCGAGGCGCTGATGGAGCGCCGGCTCGCCGAGATTCCGACCGAGGAATGGAACGACATCCGCGTCGACATCACGCCGCGCGAGTACGTTCTCGACTACCTCGCCCATTCCTTCCCGGTGCAGCTCTACGAGCCGTTCACCGACAGCGAGGGCAACCTCTCGTCACGGCCCGTCTTCCGCGACGGCCAGCCCGTCGAGAGCCGCGAGGCCGTCGCCCGCCGCAATGAGCTGGTCGAGCGGCTGGCTTCGCTTTCGCCGGTGCCCGGCGCGCTCGACCAGATCGTCCAGCGCTTCGGCACGGACCTCGTCGCCGAAGTGACCGGACGCTCGCGCCGCGTGGTGCGCAAGGGTGACCGCCTCGTCGTGGAGAACCGCGCGGCCTCCGCCAATCTCGCCGAGACCGCCGCCTTCATGGATGACCTGAAGGGCATCCTGGTGTTCTCGGAGGCGGGTGGGACGGGCCGCAGTTACCACGCCGAACTGTCGGCACGGAACCGTCGGCTGCGCGTCCACTATCTGCTCGAACCCGGCTGGAAGGCCGACGCGGCGATCCAGGGGCTGGGGCGGACCAACCGCACCAACCAGGCGCAGCCGCCGCTGTTCCGGCCGATCGCCACGGACGTGAAGGCCGAGAAGCGCTTCCTCTCGACCATCGCCCGTCGGCTGGACACGCTGGGCGCGATCACGCGCGGCCAGCGCCAGACCGGCGGCCAGGGACTCTTCAGACCCGAAGACAATCTGGAATCGCACTACGCCCGTGACGCGCTGCGCCAGCTCTACATGCTGCTCGTACGCGGCAAGATCGAAGGCTGCTCGCTCCAGATGTTCGAGGCCGCCACGGGCCTCAAGCTCATGGATGCCAACGGCATCAAGGACGAATTGCCGCCGATCACAACCTTCCTCAACCGCCTGCTCGCTCTCACCATCGATCTGCAGGGCGTGCTGTTCACCGCGTTCGAGCAGTTGCTGAACGCCAAGATCGAGGGCGCCATCGCCAGCGGCGTCTATGACGTCGGGCTGGAGACGCTGCGGGCCGAGAGCTTTGTCATCACCGATCGCCGCTCGATTTACACCCATCCCGCCACGAGCGCGGAGACCCGGCTGCTCACCATCACCGAGCGCCGGCGCAATCGCCCGGTGACGCTCGATGAGGCGCTGGACCATCTCACCGATCCCCGCTCTATGCTGCTCGTCAACGAGCGCTCGGGCCGCGCCGCCGTGCAGATCCCCGCGCCGAGCCTCATGCTCGACGATGGCGAGATCGAACGCCGCGTACGCCTGATCCGGCCGATGGAGCATCACCATGCGTCGCTGAAGATGATGGACGAGAGCCACTGGCAGGCGGCGGAGCGCGAGGCCTTCGCCACCGCATGGGTTCACGAAGTCGCCGAGATCCCCGAGTTCGCCGACAGCACGATCCATATCGTCGCCGGGCTGTTGCTGCCGATCTGGAAGCGCCTGCCGCACGAGTCGACGCGCGTGTATCGCCTCCAGACCGACACCGGCGAGCGCATCATCGGCCGCAGGGTCTCGCCCGCCTGGGCGGCGAACGCGTCCGCAACCGGGACCATCGCCCTGACGCCGGATGCCGCCTTCACGGCGCTGATGGAGGGCCGCACCGTTCTCGACCTCGCCGAGGGCCTGCAGCTCCACCGCGTGCGCGTCATGGGCGCTCACCGCATCGAGCTGTCGGGCTTCACCGACACGATGCGCGACCGCCTGCGCGCCTACGGCCTCTTCAGCGAGATCATCTCGTGGAAGCTGCGCATGTTCGTGCCGACCGACGCCACCGGCGCCGGCGTGCTGGCGAAAGTCCTCGACCACTATCCGGCTCTGCGCATCAGCGAGCGGGAGGCCGCGTGATGGCACGCCACGACGCGGCCGAATTGGCGCACCGTCTCGCGCGCGACGCCGAGGCGGTGTGCCGCCGCTACCTCTCCGCCGGCCGCCGCGAAGGCGGCTACTGGCTCGTGGGCGACGTGCGCAATACGCCGGGCCGCTCGATGTTCGTTCGGCTCAAGGAGTCGCCGAAAGGGCCGGCCGGCAAATGGACCGACGCCGCGACCGGCGAGCATGGCGATCTGCTCGACGTGATCCGGGAAAGCTGCGGCCTGGTCGACTTCAAGGACGTTGCCGATGAGGCACGTTCATTCCTCAGCCTGCCGCACCCGGAGCCTGAGCCGGATCGTCCCCGATCGCGAACGCCCAGCGCTCCAACCGGATCGCCGGAGGCGGCACGGCGACTGTTCGCCATGTCGCAGCCGATCGAACGCACTCTCGTAGAAGCGTATCTCCGTAATCGCGGCATTACGTTTTTGCACGGAACCGGAAGCCTGCGTTTCCATCCGCGCTGTTACTATCGGCCGGACGAGCACAGCCCGACCGAGACGTGGCCGGCGATGATCGCCGCCGTCGCCGATCTTTCCGGCCATCTGACCGGCGCGCATCGCACTTGGCTCGACCCCGGCGGCTTCACCGAGGCGACACTCGGCAAGGCGCCGATCGACACGCCGCGACGGGCGATGGGCGACCTTCTCGGTCACGCCGTTCGATTTGGCGTGGCGGGCGAGGTCATGGCGGCCGGCGAAGGTATCGAGACGATACTGTCGCTCCGATGCGTCCTGCCAACCATGCCGATGGTCGCAGCCCTCTCGGCAGCGCATCTTTCCGCCATCCTGTTCCCGGACACGCTGCGCCGACTCTACATCGCCCGCGACGACGATCCGGCCGGCGATGGCGCGATGGCGACATTGGTTGACCGGGCGCAGGAGGTCGGGATCGAGGCGATCGTGATCTCGCCACGGCTCGGCGACTTCAACGAGGATCTCCGCCTGCTCGGGATCGACGCGCTTCGAGCGGCCAGCCGGGTGCAGATCGCGGCACAGGACGTCGCCCGCTTCATGGAGCTGGCGGCCTAGCCGGAATGGGATGAGAGGCGGTTCGCCGGCGTCGTCGCCACAGGGTCGGCGGTCGTGCTTTCCCTCAGCGTCGGAGAGGACCACGCCCACGGCCTTCTGAGAGGGCGATCGGGCAGCAAGCGGCCCGGACCGGCAACCTTGTGGGCCGACTATTTTCCGTCGGCGGCGGAGCCGCCTTTACATCGCGAGACAAAATAGTCGGCCCCCTTCGGTCCTCCGCCGAGGCTTCGGCCCTCCGCTGCGCTGCGGGTGCAAGTCCGTTCCGCCCGCCGCCTTCGTCGCCATGAAGGCCGCGATGGGCGCGGCCGATCCGACAAGGAAAGCCGCGATGACCACCAACCACGACGACGATTTCGAGCCGCACCACAGCTCATCCCCGACCGACCAGGTCCTCCACGAACTCCAGCTCTATGGCTACCGTCCCTTCAGCGACGAGCCCGATCCCAGGCCGCTTCCCGAAGCGAACATCCTCGTAGGCAGCATCTCCGACATCTTCGACGCCCTCGTGGTGGCGCTGGCCGACACTCGCCTCGAACCCGACCTTGAGGACCTGCTCTGGTCGACGGTGAACGTCTTTCATCGAGCCATCGAACGGATCGAGCGCGAACTCGACGACAACGAGCTG
>Ga0181524_10003134_pt1 | contig 16353 bp, 12 predicted proteins | sample PEATcosm2014_Bin_34_FD_119761 | JGI IMG/M metagenome (GOLD analysis project Ga0181524, IMG submission 119761) | Peatland microbial communities from MTU Mesocosm Facility, Houghton, MI, USA - PEATcosm2014_Bin05_60_metaG | ecosystem: Environmental > Terrestrial > Soil > Wetlands > Peat | place...
GCAGCTCGAGCACATGAAGCCCATGTTCTCCTTCATCAGGCGCTGCTCGACCGAGCCGTGCGGGGTGTGGCAGTTGGTGCAGTCCTCGCGAACCGGCTGGTGCTCCCACAACATCGGGCCGCGCTTGTCGGCGTGGCAGTTGTAGCAGGTCTCGTTGACCGAGAACTCCTTCAACAGGTGCGGTCCGGCCGAGCCCATCGGCGCGTGGCAGTCCGAGCACACCACCTTGCCCTCGCGGATCGGGTGATGCGAATACTTGAAGCTGTCGGCGCGCTGTTCGGCGTGGCAGGCGAAGCACACCTCCGGCTGGGTCTTCTTCTCCCGCACCGGATCCTTCGCGGCGTGAACCGTGTGGCAGTCGGCGCAGGCGACGCCCGCGCGCTCCATCTGGCTGCCCTGCCAGTTGATCAGCATGCCGCCCTCGTGGCAGCCTTCGCACACCGCGTTGCGCGCCTCGACCGGCGACGCGTTCGGGCCCTTGAAGACCACCCCCGGCTCGCCGTCGCCGCCCTTCATGCGGCTGGCGACGTGCGCCGCGCTCGCGCCGTGGCAGGATTCGCAGCCTCCGGACGCCATCGGCGACTTCGGATCGCCCTTGACCGCCATCGGCGAGAATTTCAGGAACTCGACGATGTGCTTGTTCCCGCTGTGGCAGCCCAGGCAGGTTTGCGGATCGCCCGCGGCGTAGCCGCTCGCGTCGGCGACGGGCGCGGGCTTCTTGACTCTAGGCGGCTTGGCGACCGGCTTGGTCGCGGCCGGGTTCGCGGCCTGCGCCACGACCATGTCCGGCTGCGCGTCCGGCGTCTGCTGGGCGTACTTGATCAGCGCCGAAACGGCGGGATCGGCGGCGACGGCGTTGGCCGGCGACGCGGAGGCGTCGACCGCCATGAGCAGCGGCGACGGTTCGCCGGCTGCGCCCGGCTGAGCGAAGCCGAGCGCCGCTCCGAAGATCGCGCTCGCCGCGAGGAGCGCCAGCGCGCCCCCCCTCGATCCGGTTGCCCGACGCGTCTTCCGACCGGCCGCCGGGATTGCCTGTACGTCCAGCGCACTTCGATTTTTGCAGCTCATACCCCGCCCCATTCTCGATTCGTCGCCAGCCAAGATCGCCCTGTCGCCCGGCGCGATCGGCGCCCAAATTATGCCCAGCCCTCGAACCGGCTCCTCGAGCTCTAAAATTTTCGGCGCCGTCACGCAACTAGACCAACGATATTTCCGCCTCAATGCCGCCTCAGAGTCGCCATCCGCCGCCGCTTCGTTTCCGCGCGTAAATCTCGCGCCCGCCGAGCGTCGAGGCAACTCGATGCAAGGACACCGGTACATGCCGGTCAGAACGCCTCGCAATGCGGCCAGATGTCGCGCCGGTCCCGACAGTCGCAGCGGCGTTGTCAAACGAGCGCCCGTGTCGCCGATCCGGTTTTGTCGATTCGCCTAAGCGTTTGAACTGTGGCGATTCCTGGCTGCCGGTTGAAAACGGGGCGGCAGCAAGGATTCGCGCCGGGCCAATACATGGAAACGGCAGGCGATTCGCGCTGCGCGCGCGCGGCGGCCAAACACGCCTCCGTCCTTGCTGAATTCGGCCCGCGAACACCGCTTATCTCCGTTATTTCAATATGTTAGATCAGGTCATAGGGATCGGGCGGCGTCGCAGTGGCCGAAAAGACACACCCGCCACGATTCTTACCGAAATATTACGAAATGAAGCCGGGAGCATGGCGCAAAGGGGGCCGGCGCGGCGAGTCGCGGTGGGGAATCGGCGCCGAACTCCCGCTTGTCGGGAAGGTTCACATATCTCGAAAAGCGGGGCGCCCGCTTCCCCCTTGCAGGGGAAGGGAGCGCCGCGCCGGCCGGGCGGGGCTTGACGCCGCCGGCGTTGTTGCGAAAGGGTTCCTGGCGCGTTCCGCTTTTTGGTGGACCCGGCGGTTCCCTCTCCGCGCGCGGGCTTATGGTATGCACACACCTTGGCGAAGCCTGCGGCCGATCACCCTGGCCCCTCACCCTGCCTCTCCCCGCTACGCGGGGAGAGGGGCGCTGCGGCGCCGTTCTTCCCCTCTCCCCGCTCAGCGGGGAGAGGCAGGGTGAGGGGCGTGGGTGATTGGCCCGCGGTCGACGGCGCGGCGGCGCCCTCGCCGCTTTCGCCGGCGCTGGTCACCGGCGCCAGCGGCTTCCTCGGCTCGGCGATCGCCGCGGCCTTACGGGCGCGCGGCGGCGAGGTGCGCGTGCTGGCGCGCCCGTCGAGCCCGCGAACCAATCTCGTTCCTTCCGATCGGCTGTACGTCGGCGATCTCCTCGACCGCGCTTCGCTGGCGGCGGCGCTGAAGGGCGTCCGCTTCCTCTTTCACGCCGCCGCCGATTACCGCTTGTGGGCGCGCGACCGCCAAGAGATCGCGAAAACCAACGTCGAGGGCACGCGGCTGATCATGGAGGAGGCGCTGCGCGCCGGCGTCGAGCGCGTCGTCTACACGAGCAGCGTCGCCACCCTGCGGCTCGTCGACGGCGGCATGGCGACCGAGGAGGGCCCGCTGAGCGAGGGCGAGGCGATCGGCGCCTACAAGCGCAGCAAGGTCGCAGCCGAGCGGCTGGTCGAAGAGATGACGCGCCGGGACGGGCTGCCGGCGGTCATCGTCAACCCCTCGACGCCGATCGGCCCGCGCGACGTCAGGCCGACGCCGACCGGCCGCATCATCCTCGAGGCCGCGTCGGGACATATGCCGGCCTTCGTCGACACCGGGCTGAACCTCGTCCATGTCGACGACGTCGCGGCGGGCCATCTCGGCGCGCTGCTGCGGGGAAGAATCGGCGAGCGCTATATCCTGGGCGGCGACAACGTCCTGCTCGCCGACATGCTCGCCGACATCGCCCGCCTGGTCGGGCGGCGGCCCCCTGAGCTGAAGATACCGCGCGCCGCCGTCTATCCCCTCGCCTGGGCGGCGGAGCTGATGGCTGGGATAACCGGCGTCGAGCCCTTCGTCACGCTCGACGGCCTGCGCATGGCGCGCCATCGCATGTTCTTTTCCGACGCCAAGGCGCGGCGCGAGCTCGGCTATGTCTCCCGGCCCTACCGGGAAGGGCTCGCCGACGCGATCGCCTGGTTTCGCGCCCACGGACGCCTGAAATGATCGCCGGGGCGCTCGCCTTCCTCACTGTCGCCGTCTGGGCCGCTCTCCTCGTCGGCCGGGGCTGGTTCTGGCGTTGCGGCGAGCGCGACGACGCGGCCGCGCCGGACGCGCCGACCGCCTGGCCCGACGTCGCCGCCGTCATCCCGGCGCGCGACGAAGCCGATCTGATCGCTCAGAGCGTCGGCTCGCTGCTGCGGCAGGACTACCCCGGACGGTTCACCCTCGTCGTCGTCGACGACCAGAGCTCCGACGGCACCGCCGCAGCCGCGATCGCGAGCGCGAGCGCGATCGGCGCGGCCGACCGCCTGCGCATCGTCGCGGGAAGCGGCGTCCCGCCGGGCTGGACGGGCAAGCTGTGGGCGATGCGCCAGGGCCTGGCGGCGGTCGAGGCGGATGGGGCGGCGCCAGAATTCGTGCTGTTCAGCGACGCCGACATCGCTTATGGCCCGCATGTGCTCTCCCGCCTCGTCGCCATCGCCCGCGCCAAAGACAGCGTCCTGACCTCGCTGATGGTCAAGCTGCGCTGCGAAAGCGCGGCGGAGCGCTGGCTGGCGCCGGCCTTCGTCTTCTTCTTCCAGATGCTCTACCCCTTCGCCTGGGTGAACGATCGCAGGCGGAGCACGGCGGCGGCGGCGGGCGGCTGCATGCTGGCGCGGCGCGAGGCGCTCCGCGCGGCCGGCGGCCTCGAGGCGGTGCGCGGCGCGCTGATCGACGACTGCGCCCTCGGGGCGCTGATGAAGGGCCAAGGCCCGATCTGGCTCGGCCTGACCGAGGAGGCGCGGAGCCTGCGCGCCTATCCCGGCTTCGCCGACTTCGGGCGGATGGTGGCGCGCTCCGCCTTCGCCCAATTGCGCTATTCCTCAGCTCGGCTCGCCGGGGCGATCGCCGGGATGGCGCTCGTCTATCTCGCGCCGCCGCTGCTCGCCTTGTTCGCGCGCGGTCCCGCGCAAGCGGCCGGGGCGCTCGCCTGGGCGATGATGGCCCTCAGCCTGGCGCCGACGCTGCGCCTCTACGGCCGCCCGCAGCTCGGCGGCCTCGCCCTGCCCGCCATCGCCGCCGCCTACGTCGTCTTCATGTCGGCGTCGGCGGCGCAATATTGGCGCGGACGCGGCGGCCAATGGAAAGGCCGCGTTCAGGCCCCGATCAAGCAGGCGGGCGGCCGATGACGACGGCGACCGAGGCGCTCTCCGGCAAGACCCGTCGCGACGAGAACTTTCCCGTTGCGTCATGGCTGTTGAGCGCTCGCCATCGCGCGCCCATCCTCGCCTTCTATCGCTTCGCGCGCGCCGCCGACGACGTCGCCGATCATCCGACGCTTCCCCCGGACCGCAAGCTGGCGATGCTCGACGGTCTCGCGCGCGCGCTTTGCGGCGGCGGTCCGCGCGATCCGGAGGCCGAACCCCTGCGCCTCGCTTTGAGCGAGCGCGGCCTTGCGCCCCGCCACGCCCTCGACCTGATCGACGCCTTCCGCCTCGACGTGCGCAAGAACCGCTACGCCGATTGGGCCGAGTTGATGGATTACTGCCGCCTCTCGGCGGCGCCGGTCGGCCGCTTCGTCCTCGACGTGCACGGCGAGGACAAGGCGACCTGGCCCGCCTCCGACGCGCTGTGCGCGGCGTTGCAGATGATCAACCACCTGCAGGATTGCGGCGAGGACTATCGTCGCTTGAACCGCGTCTATCTGCCCGAAGACGTTCTCGCCGCGCACGGCGCTTCGGCCGAAATGCTCGGCGCGGCGCGCGCGTCCCCGGCGCTGCGCGGCGCCCTTGCCGAGCTCGCCCATCGCGCCGGCGAATTGACCGAGCGCGGCGCGAGGCTCGTCCCCGCGATCGCCGACCTCCGCCTCGCCCTCGAGATCGCCGCGATCCACAACCTCGCGCGTCGCCTCGCCCGCCGCCTGGAAAGCCGCGATCCGCTGAGCGAGCCCGTCCATCTGAGCAAGGCCGGCGCCGCCTGGGTCGGCGGGGTCGGCGTCCTGCGCCGCCTCGCCGCGATGCTGATCGGCGCCGAGCGAACCCGGCCGAGGGTCGGCGCATGACCCCGCAAACGGCGCCGGCGGCGAGCAGCTCCTTCTACCTGGCGATGCGCATCCTGCCCAAGCCCAGGCGCGAGGCGATGTTTTCCGTTTACGGCTTCTGCCGCGCGGTCGACGACATCGCGGACGAGCAGGGCGCCTCGACGCCCTCGCAGCGCTTGGCGGAACTGGAGCGCTGGCGCGCCGATATCGCCGCGCTGTTCGCCGGCAGAGCGCCGGCGCGCCTGGCCGGGCTCGACGAGGGCGTGCGCCGCTTCGGCTTGGGGCGTCAGGAATTCGACGCCGTGATCGACGGCATGGCGATGGACGCGGCCGGCGACATCCGCGCCCCGGACTGGGCGACGCTGGATCTCTACTGCGACCGGGTGGCGAGCGCGGTCGGGCGGCTGTCGGTGCGCATCTTCGGCCTCGCGCCGGAACCCGGCGAGGCGCTGGCCCATCATCTCGGGCGCGCGCTTCAGCTCACCAACATCCTGCGCGACATCGACGAGGACGCGGCGATCGGCCGGCTCTACCTGCCGCGCGAGGCGCTCGCCGCGGCGGCGGTGACGACCGACGATCCGCTGGCGGCGGCGGCGGACCCCAGGCTCGCCGTCGCCTGCGCCGAGGTCGCCGCGCGCGCGCGCCGGCATTTCGATGCGGCGCAACCCATCATGGCGAGCGCGCCGCGCCAGGCCGTACGGGCGCCGCGGCTGATGGCCGCCGCCTACCGCTCGATTCTCGACCGGATGGTCGCCCAAGGTTTCGCGCCGCCACGGCGGCGCGCCAAGGCGAGCCGGCTGCGCGTTCTGGGCGCGCTTCTGCGCTACGGCGTTCTATGAGCGGCGGCGTCGTCCACATCGTCGGGGCCGGCGTCGCCGGCCTCAGCGCCGCCGTGCGTCTCGCCGAGACGGGCCTTCGCGTCGAAGCGCACGAGGCGGCGCGTTCGGCCGGGGGGCGCTGCCGATCCTACTTCGATCAGTCCCTCGGCCTCGTCATCGACAACGGCAACCATCTCTTGCTGTCCGGCAACCGCGCGGCGCTCGACTATCTCGAGCGGATCGGCTCGCTCGACGGCCTGCACGGCCCTAGCCGCTGCGTCTTCGATTTCGCCGACTTGCGCAGCGGCGAGCGCTGGCGGCTGCGGCCCAACGAAGGGCGCCTTCCCTGGTGGCTGCTCGATCGCAGGCGGCGCGCGCCCGGAACGACTTTAAGCGAATACTTCGCGCCGCTCGCGACGCTTTTCGCGCCGGCGACGGCGACGCTCGCGCAAGCCATGTCCTGCGCCGGCCCTCTCTACGAACGGCTGTGGCGCCCGGTGCTGCTCGCCGCCCTGAACACCGACCCGCCGGAAGCCTCCGTCGCGCTCGCCGCCGCGATCCTGCGCGAGACCCTCGGGGCGGGCGGGCGCGCCTGCCGGCCGCTGATCGCGCGCGAAGGGCTGTCTCGGACCTTCATCGATCCGGCGCTGGCGTATCTGGCGGCGCGGGGCGCGACGTTGAGTTTCGGCGACCGTCTGCGCGGCGTCCGATTCGAGGGGGCGCGCGCCGTCGCGCTCGATTTCGAGGCCGGGCCCCTGACGCTGGGCCGCGACGACGCCGTGGTGATCGCCGTGCCGCCCTGGACGGCTCGCGATCTTCTTCCCGATATCGACGCGCCCGACGAGTTCCGGGCCATCGTCAACGCCCACTTCCGCATCGCGCCGCCGCACGGACAGCCAGCGATCCTGGCCGTCGTCAACGGATTGACGGAATGGTTGTTCGCCTATCCCGAGCATCTGTCGGCGACGATCAGCGCCGCGGACCGGCTGCTCGAGCGTCCGCGCGAGGAGCTGGCGGCCGAAATCTGGCGCGAGGCGGCGGCGCTGAGCGGCCTGCCGCGCGACTTGCCGCCCTGGCAGATCGTCAAGGAGAGGCGCGCGACATTCGCGGCGACGCCGGCGCAGAACGCCAAGCGCCCGCCCTCGCGCACGCGCTGGTACAATGTCGCGCTCGCCGGCGACTGGACGCGGACCGGCCTGCCCGCCACCCTCGAAGGCGCGGTGCGTTCGGGCTATAACGCCGCTTCGATCATCGTCGAGACGCGCGCCCGCGCGCCACGAACCCGTTTCGCCTCGGGGGTTTCGCTATGAATATCGCTTTGGACCGCGCCCAGATGTCGCCTTCGCCCGACGCGCTGGAGCGTCATATCTCGCAGGCCGCGAAGGCGCTCCTCGCCCGTCAGCACGGCGACGGGCACTGGCGCCTCGAGCTCGAGGCCGACGCGACGATCCCGGCCGAATACGTGCTGCTGCGCCATTTCCGCGGCGAGGCGCCGGACCTCGAACTCGAGCGCCTGATCGCCGTCTACCTCAGGCGCGTGCAGGGCGACCACGGCGGCTGGCCGCTCTTCCACGCCGGCGCCTTCGACATGAGCGCCAGCGTCAAGGCCTACTTCGCCCTGAAGATGATCGGCGACGATGTCGAGGCGCCGCACATGCGCCGCGCGCGCGAAGCGATCCTGGCGCGAGGCGGCGCCGCGCGGAGCAACGTCTTCACCCGCTTCCTGCTCGCGCTCTACGGCGCGATTCCCTGGCGCGGCGTTCCGACCATGCCGGTCGAAATCATGCTGCTGCCGCGCTGGTTTCCCTTCCATCTCGACAAGGTCTCCTATTGGGCGCGCACGGTGCTCGTGCCGCTGCTGGCGCTGCAAGCGCTGAAGCCGCGCCCGGCGAACCCGCGCGGCGTGGCGATCGCCGAGCTTTTCGTGGCGCCGCCCGAGACGGTGCGCGACTGGCCGACGGGCGCCCATCAGTCCTGGGGCTGGGTGAAATTCTTCGGCGCGATCGATCGGCTGCTCAAGCTCGCCGAGCCCTTCTTCCCGCGCGCGCTGCGCCGGCGCGCCATCGACGCGGCCGCCGCCTTCGTGACCGAACGCCTCAACGGCGAGGACGGCCTCGGCGCGATCTATCCCGCCATGGCCAACGCGGTGCTGATGTTCGACGCGCTCGGCTACGAGGCGGACCATCCCGATCTCGTCGTCGCGCGCCGGTCGATCGAGCGGCTGCTGGTCGTCGGCGAGGACGAAGCCTATTGCCAGCCCTGCCTGTCGCCGGTCTGGGACACCGCGCTCGCCACCCACGCGCTGCTCGAAGTGGGCGACGCGGCGAGCGCCGCGCAGGCGCGCGCCGGGCTCGCTTGGCTGAAGCCGCGCCAGATCCTCGAGGTCAAGGGCGATTGGGCCGCGCGGCGCCCCGACGTCCGGCCGGGAGGCTGGGCCTTCCAATACGACAACCCGCACTATCCCGATCTCGACGACACCGCGGTGGTGGCGATGGCGATGGACCGCGCCGACCGCGACGGCTTCGGCGCGTCCGGCGGGCCTCACGCCGAGGCGATCGCCCGCGCGCGCGAATGGGTCGAGGGATTGCAGAGCCGCGACGGCGGCTGGGCCGCCTTCGACGCCGACAACACCTATTACTATCTCAACAATATCGCCTTCGCCGACCACGGCGCCCTGCTCGATCCGCCGACCGCCGACGTCACCGCGCGCTGCGTCTCCATGCTCGCCCAGCTCGGCGCGACGCGCGAGACGAGCGCGCCGCTGGCGCGCGGCGTCGACGCGCTGCTCGCCGCCCAGGAAAAGGACGGAAGCTGGTTCGGCCGCTGGGGCGTGAACTACGTCTATGGCGCATGGTCGGCGCTTTGCGCGCTCGCCGCCGCCGGCTGCGATCCGCATTCCGCGCCGGTGCGCCGCGCGGTCGAATGGCTGCTGCGCATCCAGAACGCCGACGGCGGCTGGGGCGAGAGCGGCGAGAGCTACAAGCTCGACTACAAGGGGTTCGAGGCGGCGCCGAGCGCCGCCTCGCAGACGGCCTGGGCTCTGCTCGGCCTGATGGCGGCGGGCGAAGCCGATCATCCCGCGGTGGCGCGCGGCGTCGCCTATCTCGCCGCGACTCAAGGGCCGGACGGCTTCTGGGACGAGCCGTTCCACACCGCCACCGGATTCCCGCGCGTGTTCTATCTGCGCTACCACGGCTACTCGAAGTTCTTCCCGCTGTGGGCGCTCGCCCGCTATCGCAACCTGAAGCGCGCCAACAGCCGCGCCGCGGCGTTCGGCATGTAACCGCGTTGGCCAACGTCGCGCCGCCCCCTCGCCTGCTCTTCGTCAGCGGCCTCGCGCGCGAGGCGGGAATCGCGCGCGCGCCGGACGCGCTGGCGGTCTGCGGCGGCGGCGCGACCCTCGCCGCCAAGCTCGCCGAGGCGCTGGCCCGGTTGCGGCTGGTCGTCAGCTTCGGGCTGTGCGGCGGCCTCGATCCGGCGCTGCGCAGCGGCGACGTCGTCATCGGCGCACAGGTCCTTTGCGGCGGCGCCGACGTCAGGACCGACGAGAGCGTCGCGCGCCAACTGGCGGCGCGCCTCGCCGCCGCCGGCGAGCGCGTTCGTCTCGGCGCCGTCGCCGGCGTCGACGCGCCGGTTCTGACCCGGGCGGCGAAGGCGCGACTGCGCCAAGCGACGGGAGCGGTCGCGGTCGACATGGAAAGCGGGATCGCGGCGCGCTTCGCGGCCGACCGCAACGTTCCCCTCGCCATCCTGCGGGTCGTCAGCGATCCCGCTGAGCGCGACCTTCCGCCGCTCGTCGCCAGGGCCGTGCGGCCCGACGGAAGCGTCGATCTCGGCGCCGTAACCTTGGGCGTGATCCTTTCGCCCGCTCAGGCGCCGGGCCTGATCGCGGCGGCGCGCGACAGCGCTGCGGCCTTCGCCGCCCTACGCCGCTGTCGCCGACTTCCCGGCCTTTTCCTCGGCCTCGGCCTTGCGGATGTCTGAAAGCTTCTGCGAGACGTTCTCTTGGAACGGGAATTCGGCCGGGCGCTGGGAAACGAGCGGAATCTCGGGGGCCATCGGCCCTTCGGTCTTCACGCCGCGCAGCGCCACGCTGAGAGCCTTCCACGGCCTTTTCACCGTGTCGTTCACCGCCGTCGCCTCGAAGCCGCTATGGACCATGCAATTGGCGCATTTTTCGTAGTTGCCCGTGCCGTAGCCGTCCCAGTCGGTCTCCTCCATCAGCTCCTTGAAGGAGGCGGCGTAGCCTTCGCCGAGCAGATAGCAGGGGCGCTGCCAGCCGAACACGGTGCGCGTCGGATTGCCCCAGGGCGTGCAATGGTAGGTTTGATTGCCGGCCAGGAAGTCGAGGAACATGCCGGACTGGTTGAACGCCCATTTGCGCCCGCCCTCGCCGCGCCGGAAGATGTCGCGGAACAGCTTCTTGGTGGCGGCGCGGTCGAGGAAATGCTTCTGGTCGGGCGCGCGCTCGTAGGCGTAGCCCGGCGAAACGGTGACGCCGTCGACGCCGAGCGCGGTGACGGAGTCGAAGAACGCGGCCACTCTCGCGGCGTCCGCGTCGTTGAAGAAGGTGCAGTTGATCGTGACCCGGAAGCCCCGCGCCTTGGCCGTCTTCAACGCGGCCACGGCGCGATCGTAGACGCCTTTCTGGCACACCGACTTGTCGTGCATCTCGCGATCGCCGTCGAGATGGATCGACCAGGTGAAATAGGGGCTCGGCTCGTACTGATCGATCTTCTTCTCGAGGAGAAGCGCGTTGGTGCAGACGATGGCGAACTTCCTGCGCGCGATCACGCCCTCGACGATCGCGGGCAATTCCTTGTGCAGCAGCGGCTCGCCGCCGGCCATGACGACGACCGGGGCGCCGCATTCGTCCACGGCGGCGAGCGCGTCCTTCAGCGAAATGCGCCTGTCCAGGATCGCGTCGGGATAGTCGATCTTGCCGCAACCGGCGCAGGCGAGATTGCAGCGGAACAACGGCTCCAGCATGAGAACGAGCGGATAGCGCTTGCGGCCCGTCAGATGCTGGCGGACGATATAGGCGCCGACCTTGGCGATCTGTCTGAGGGGTATGCCCAAGCGATGCTCCTTCAAGACGCGAGTTCGGCGGGCAGGCGGAAGCTGACGAGTTCCTTCACGCCTTCGAGGCTCGACACTTCCGAGGGTTCGATCCGCATCAAGGCCCGGACCACGTCGTCGACGAGAACCTCGGGCGCCGAGGCGCCCGCCGTGACGCCGACGACGCGGGCCTTCCCGAGCCATTCCGCCTGGATAGCGCCGCCGTCGACGACCAGATAGCTCGGCACGCCCGCTTCTTGGCCGATCTCGCGCAGCCGGTTCGAGTTGGAGCTGTTGCGCGCGCCGACCACGATGATGACGTCGCAGAGCCGCGACAGTTCGCGCACCGCCGTCTGTCGATTTTGCGTCGCGTAGCAGATGTCGCGGACCTCGGGCCCCACGACATCGCTGAAGCGCCGGTGCAGCGCGGCGATGACGCCCTTCGTGTCGTCGACGCTGAGCGTCGTCTGCGTCACGTAGGCGATCGGCGCGCCCACGGCGATCGGCAGCGCGTCGACGTCCTTTTCGTTTTCGACGAGATGCACCTCGCCGTCGATCTGGCCGAGGGTTCCCTCGACTTCGGGATGGCCGGAATGGCCGATGAAGACCAGGATGCGCCCCTGCGCGACGTAGCGCCGTCCCTGATTGTGCACCTTGGTGACGAGGGGGCAGGTCGCGTCGATCGTCGGCAGCGCCCTGGCTTTTCCCTCGGTCTCGAGCTTGCGCGATACGCCGTGGGCGCTGAAGATCGTCGCCGCGCCCGGCGGCGCCTCGCTCAATTCGGCGACGAAGCGCGCTCCCTTGGCCTTCAGCGCATCGACGACGTGGCGGTTGTGCACGATCTCGTGACGCACGTAGACCGGGGCGCCGTATTTTTCGAGAGCGCGCTCGACGGTCTCGATCGCGCGCACCACCCCGGCGCAAAAGCCGCGCGGCTGGGCAAGAATGATCTTCATGCGCCTCGTCTCGACTTGCCCACCGCCGTCATGGCCGCGGATATAATGTCCCCGCGGCGGCGAGGCAAGGAACCGCTGCGGCGGCTCAATTTACGCCGGCGAAATCGTCGTAGCCGCCCAAAGCCGCGCCCGAACGAAGCAAGGCGTCGCGGCAGTGCGGCGACAGCAGGGCGGCGAGCTCGTCGCGATAGCGATAGCCCGCGGCCGAGCCCGGAAATCCGTCCGATGTCGCGGGATGCGTATAGATTTCCGTGCCTCCCTGAGGCAGCCCCGCGATCAGGCCGGCCAAGCGCGTCTGCGTCATCGCGCCGGACCAGGCCAGACCGAACACGCGATCGGCGACGACGAGCCCGGCCGCGCGGGCGCGCCGGCGCATCAGCGCGGCCCAGGGCGCCGCCAGGCTCGCGACCGTCGAACGCGGCGTCGGCTCCACGGCGCGCAGCGACGACCTCGGCTCGCAGGGCGCGCGCATCGCCTTCATGCCGTAGTCGCGCCCGACGTCGAGGAGTTCGCTGAAGATCACGGGATGAAGATGGTAATGCTGATGCGCGTCGACGTGATCGAGGACGAGCCCGGTGGCGCGAAAAGCCTCGAACTGCGCGCGGATCTCGGCCCGAACCTGGCGGCGCACGGCGGGCCGGATCAGAATCGCGAGGCCGTAGGCGGCGAGGTCGACGCGCAGGCGTCCCGAGGCGTCGACGAGATCGGGGACGTTCTCGGCCGGCAAGACGGGCCGGCCCTCGACCAGCGTCAGATGCAGCCCGACGCGCAGGCGAGGCATGAGGCGCGCCCGCGCCACGGCGTCCGCAGCGGCCGGGGCGCCGACCATCAGGCTCGCCGCGCTGAGGACGCCATGCCGATGGGCCTCATCGATTGCCTCGTTCACCTCGGGCGCCAGGCCGAAATCGTCGGCGGTGACGACGAGCCGCTTCACGAGCAGGCGTCTTCCCGGTGGCGAAGGAACTGGAAGAACTCGACCCCCTCGCGCAGTCGGCGCCTCATCATTTCGGGGCTGCGGATCATCTCGCCGACGATCGAGGCGATCTTCGACGGCCGAAAGTAGAATTTTCTGTAGAAATCCTCGACCGCGTCGAAGATTTCGCCGTGCCCGAGATGCGGGTAATTCAGCGGCGCGATCTGCGTCCCGTCCTCGGTCAAGAGATCCACGTCGTCGGCGAACCAGCCGTTCGCCTTGGCCTGATTGTAGAGAAACGTCCCGGGGTAGGGAGCGGCCAAAGACACCTGGATGGTGTGCGGATTGATCTCCTTGGCGAAGGCCAGGGTCTCCCGAATGGTCTCGCGCGTCTCGCCGGGCAGGCCGAGGATGAAGGTTCCGTGGATGACGACGCCCAGTTCGTGGCAATCCTTGGTGAAGCGGCGCGCGACGTCGACCAGCAGGCCCTTCTTGATGTTGTGCAGGATCTTCTGGTTCCCCGATTCGTAGCCGACCAGCAGCAGGCGCAGGCCGTTGGCCTTGAGAACCTCGAGCGTCTTGCGCGGCACGTTGGCCTTGGCGTTGCACGACCAGACGACGCCGAGCTTGCCGAGCTCCTTGGCAAGGGCCTCGACGCGCGGCAGGTTGTCGGTCAGCGTGTCGTCGTCGAAGAAGATCTCCTTGACCTGAGGGAACGCCTGGCGGGCATACTTGACCTCGGCGATGACGTGCGGAATCGAGCGCACGCGATATTTGTGGCCGCCGACCGTCTGCGGCCACAGGCAGAAGGTGCAGTGCGACTTGCAGCCGCGCCCGGTGTAGAACGACAGGTACGGGTGCTCGAGGTAGCCGCCGTAATATCGGTTGATGTCGAGGTCGCGCTTGTAGACGGGGGTCACGAACGGCAGCCGGTCCATGTCGGTCAGAACCTCGCGATCCCCGTTATGGACGATCGCGCCGGCGCCGTCGCGGTAGGAAACTCCCTTGACGTCGGCGAGCGCCCGCCCCTCCGCGACCTCCTTGATGGTGAAGTCGAACTCGTTGCGGGCGACGAAATCGAGCGCTGTCGTCGCCTTCAGGCTCTTTTCCGGCTCGACCGCCACCTTGGCGCCGATGAAGCCGATCGTGCAGGTCGGATTGATCGCCTTGATCATCTCGGCCGTCCTGACGTCGGATTTGAACGACGGCGTCGAGGTGTGCATGACGATGAGCTCGTGGCTCGCCAGGTCCGGCTTGATGTCCTCGAAGGAAAGGTCGTGCGGCGGCGCGTCGATCAGCTTCGAGCCTTCGACGAGCGCAGCGGGCTGGGCGAGCCAGGTCGGGTACCAGAACGAGCGCACTTCGCGCTTCATCTGGTAGCGCGCGCCGGCGCCGCCGTCGTAGCCGTCGAAGGAGGGCGCCTGCAGGAACAGCGTTCGCATCATGGTTCCGCTCTCCTTAGTCCGCCGCCAGCCGGCCGTCGGCGCGCATATGGTAACTCCGGCCGCGCCAAGCCAGGCGCCCGCCGCAGAAGCTCCAGACGAACACCGCGAACGACAGGAGATCGCGCATGGGGAGGAGCCAGTAGGGCGGCGCGGCAAGTCCGAAATTACGCCTCACCGCGCGCAAGAGCACAATTCGGCAGGCGATGGCAAGCGCGCCGACGCCCGCGCCGAACGCGGGAGCCCCCGCCGCGACGGCGATCACCGCCCACGCCAGCGGGTGCGTGACGAGAGAGCCGGCGTACCCCCAGGGATCGACGCTGCGGATCGTGCGCGCCCAGCGCAATTCGTGGCGCCAGAGTTCGGGGAACGACGACTCGCTGCAACTATGCGCGACCAGCATGGCCGGCGTCGCCACCCGAAGGCCTCGGGCGCGCACCGCCTCGCCGATGGCGTAGTCGTCGGCGAGGCGATCGGCGAAAGCTTCGAACCCGCCGATCTCGGCGAGGCGCTGGCGCGTCAGCGCGATGGTCGAGCCGAAGCAGGGCGTCGCCAGACCGGTCCTCAGGCCGACCAGCGCATTGGGCAGGAAATGCGCGTCGATGGCGAGCGCCGACAGCCTCGACCACAAGCCCGCCGCGGCGACGCCGTAATAGAGGCAAGTCGCCGCGCCGACGCCGGGGGCGGCGAGCGCCTGCGTCACCTGCGCGAGGTAGCGCGGCCCGACGGCGATGTCGCTGTCGGAAAGGACGATGCAGTCGCGCCGCGCGCGGCGCGCCATGTTGATGAGATTGGCGACTTTCGGGTTGGCGCCGTGCGCCGTCTCGTCGACGACGAGGCAGAGATCGGCGTCCGGAAACGCAGCCTTCAGGCGCTCGACGACGCCGATCGCGGCGTCCTGGGGATCCTGCACGCCGCAGACGATCTCGACCGGCGCGGGATAGTCCTGCTCGCAGAAGGACGAGAGGTTCTCGTACAGGCGCCGCTCGGCGCCGTGGAGCGGCTTGAGAATCGTCACCGCGGGCGATGAGGCCGCCGGCGCCGCCGCGCTCCTCGGCGCCCGCGCGGCGGCCGTCGCGCCCACCAAGTAGAGGCAGCCGGCCGCGGCGAGGAGGAGGAAGACCGCCGAGATCACCGGCCTCGCCCGCTTTCGGCGCCGGCGACGACGCTCTGGAGCGCCCGACCCTCGAGAACCTGCCAGCCGATCAGCGCGGGAACGCCGAAGACGAGATCGGGCGCGCGCTTGAGCAGTGACATGGCGATCGCAGCGTCGGCGGGAATGCCGAAAATCGCGCAGATCACGACGAGTCCCCCCTCCTGCGCGCCGATCCCGCCGGGAATGGCGAAAGCGGCGCCGCGGACGGCTTGCGTCAGGCTCTCGATCACCAGCGCCTCGGGATAGCCGGCGGGATAGCCCATGAAGGCGAGCATCGCCCACACTTCCAATGCGCCGAACAGCCACACCGAGGAGTGGATGCACACGGCGGTCGCGACGCCCCTGCGGTTGGCGTAGATGGCCGCGAGACGGGCGTAGAGCGCGTCGATCGCGCCGAACGACAGCCATTCGCGCTCGCCCACGAGGCGTTTCAGCGCGGCCTTGACGAATCGCTGCCCGACCGGCCGCTGCGCGAGATAAAATCCCGCGAGAGCCGGGACGGCGACGACGATGACGATCGCCACCGGCCCGCGCACTGCGTCGTCGTCGCGCATCGAGGCGAGGGTCGCCAGGCCGACGACGGCGAACAGGAATTGGGTCACGGCCTGAACGAGGACGTCGACGACGACGCTCGCGGCCGACAGCGAGGCGGGCGCGCCGCGCAGGGTCAGGGCGCGCGCGCCGATCACGTCGCCGCCGATCTGCGTCATCGGCAACAGCGCGTTGGCGCCTTCGCGTAAGAATCGGATGAGCGCGCAGGTCCACGCAGCCGGGCGCGATCCGGCGGGGAACAGGACGAACCAGCCGATTCCGGCGGCCGAGACGGCGACGGCCCGCAAGACGACGACGGCGACGACGCCCCACCCCGCCGCGGCGA
>Ga0181524_10003136_pt1 | contig 16350 bp, 16 predicted proteins | sample PEATcosm2014_Bin_34_FD_119761 | JGI IMG/M metagenome (GOLD analysis project Ga0181524, IMG submission 119761) | Peatland microbial communities from MTU Mesocosm Facility, Houghton, MI, USA - PEATcosm2014_Bin05_60_metaG | ecosystem: Environmental > Terrestrial > Soil > Wetlands > Peat | place...
AAAGCTTCGAGTTCGGCCCGCTCCAAATCCGTCAAGGTGATCGCCGTCGCGTCCCGAATGCTGCGCATTCAACCTTGAATCACGACTCGCTAATCAACGATAGTGGGTACTAGGGGGGCTTCGCCGCGCCCCCGCCCATATGGACGCCGCGCGATCAGCGTGTTAGGGCCGCGCCTTCGATAATGAACCAAAGGCCCCGAGATGATCCCGCGCTATTCCCGCAAGGCGATGACCGACATTTGGGAGCCGCAGACGCGCTTCAAAATATGGTTCGAGATCGAGGCGCACGCCTGCGACGCGCTCGCCGAAATCGGCGTCATCCCGAAGGACAGCGCCAAAGCGATCTGGGACAAGGCGGGCGACGTCACTTTCGATGTCGCGCGCATCGACGAGATCGAGCGCGTCACCAAGCACGACGTGATCGCCTTTCTGACGCATCTCGCGGAGTTCATCGGCGCCGACTCGCGCTTCGTGCATCAGGGCATGACCAGTTCCGACGTGCTCGACACCTGTCTTTCCGTGCAGTTGTCGCGGGCCGCCGATCTGCTGATCGCCGATGTCGACGCGCTGCTCGCGGCGATCAAGAAACGCGCCTTCGAGCATAAATACACGCCGACCATCGGCCGCTCGCATGGCATACACGCCGAGCCCACCACTTTCGGCTTGAAACTCGCGCTGGCCTACACCGAGTTCGCGCGCGCGAAAGAGCGGCTTGTCGTCGCGCGCAAGGAAATCGCGGTTTGCGCGATTTCCGGAGCCGTCGGCACTTTCGCCAACATCGACCCGCGCGTCGAGGCGCATGTCGCGCAAAAGCTCGGCCTCGCGGTGGAGCCGGTGTCGACGCAGGTGATCCCGCGCGACCGTCACGCGGCGTTTTTCGCGACGCTCGCCGTCGTCGCCTCCAGCGTCGAGCGGCTGGCCACGGAGATCCGTCATCTGCAACGCACGGAGGTGCTGGAGGCCGAGGAGTTTTTTTCGGCCGGGCAGAAGGGCTCTTCCGCCATGCCGCACAAGCGCAATCCGGTGCTGACCGAAAACCTCACCGGCCTTGCGCGGCTTGTGCGCGGCATGGCGGTTCCGGCGCTGGAGAATGTGGCGCTGTGGCACGAACGCGATATATCGCATTCCTCGGTCGAGCGGATGATCGGCCCCGACGCGACGGTGACGCTGGATTTTGCGCTGGCGCGACTGACGGGAGTGATCGAGAATCTGCTGATCTATCCGGAGAACATGCAGAAAAATCTCGACCGGCTTGGCGGCCTCGTGCATTCGCAGCGCGTCCTGCTGGCGCTGACGCAAAAGGGCGTCTCGCGCGAGGACGCCTATGCGCTGGTGCAGCGCAACGCCATGCCGGTGTGGAGAGGCGAGGGCGCGTTCCGCGCGCTGCTCGGCGCCGATAAGGAGGTCAACGCGAGACTGTCGCCGAAGGAGCTCGACGAACTGTTCGACCTCTCCTACCACTTCAAGCACGTCGACACGATTTTCGCACGAGTCTTCGGAGAATAGAGGCGCGCGTCAAACCTTGGGCGCCGGCGGCTTTTGCGCGCCGTCCAGCCCACGTGGGCGCGTGAGCCCAAGGCGGCGCATCAAATACAGCACCAGCATCGACGCGGCGACGCAAAGCGCGCCGGCGTAAGCCGTGCCGTGTTCTGTTTCCGTAAAGGGCAGGCTTTTGGTGTTCATGCCGAAAAAGCCGGTCACGAAGGTCGCCGGCAGCAACAGCGTCGTCACCATGGTCAGGATGTAGAGGCGGTCATTGGTGACGAGACTGTTGAGCGCGCTGAGTTCGTCCTGCAGCAGTCTCGCGCGGTCCTGCACCTCCGAGAGGTCATGGGCGAGAATTTCGGCGCGTTGGGCCAGCCGCGCGCCGACTTCCTTAAGTTCGTCTTGCTCGGGGTCGCTGACGACGGCCTCCAGCCGGCGCAATGGCGAGCGCAAGCCGCCGACTTGGCGGGCGAGGCGCAGCGCCGCGCGCCGCGTCGGGCCGAGCGTCGCGCGCTCGTCGAGCCCGTGACCATCCGTGACGATGCGCTCCTCGATCTGATCGAGCTTCGTCGTCAATTCGAAAATCATTCTGCCCAATTCGTCGCACAAATGGCCGACGATGGTCTCGAAAAGTTCGAGCGGGGAGCTGGCGAGCCGCCCGGCGTTGAGCGCGATTAGCGTGGACTCCACGGCGTCGAGCGGGCGCTCGCGCGCGCTGATCAGAAACTGCTCGCCGAAGGCGAAGCGCAGATAATCCGTCTGCGGCAATCTTCCGGCGATGTTGCGTTCGTGATCGATGAAGGCGCCGCAGACGATATTGTCGGAATGGTCGATGAATTGATGATCGATCGGCCCCGACAGCGTTTTGCGCGCGTCGTCGCTCAGCGCAGGCAGCCGTTTGAGCAGGGCGTGCATGTTGAGATCGTTAAGATCGAGATGCAGCCAGACGAAACCTTCGCCCGGCGCGCCGATCTGCGCCACGTCGTCGGCGTCGCCAGGCTCCGCCCGCCCTTCGTCGTCGAAGCGCAGCACGAAAGCGCAGCCGGGAATGGCGTAGAAAGCGGCTTTCAGACGATCGAAACTCATGGCGGCGATCCGGGTTTGGCTAGATCAGCATGAGTTTCATATCAGGCGCGTGACGCGGCGGCGAGCCCGACGCTCACCCCTTCTTGCCTTTCTCCGCGCAAGGCGGGAGCGCTTTGTCCAGCACCGCCTGATCCTGCTCGCCGCCGCGCACGTCGTAATCGGCGTAAAACGGCAGCCAGCCAGTCTCGTCGTCGGCGTGGATAAACACGTCGATCGCGATGGGGCCGGGCGGAATGTCGGAGCGCCGGCAGGCGAAGGAGCCATCGGTGATCGCCTTGCCGTGCGTCCTGACGCCCTCGGCCCTGAGCCGCGACGCTTCCTGCTGGGCCGCGCGCGCGGCGCTAAGACTTTGCGGGGCGAGTTCGATAATCGTCAGAGACGGCGCGCCGCCCTGCGCCGCCAGCGCCTCGCGGTCGCCGGGATGCGCGGTGCGCTGAATGTGCAGGGCGAGGCGGCGAGCCTGCGATTCGTCGCCGCCGTCGCGCCAATATCGAAAGTCGATGAGGGCGTTTTCTGGAGTCGCCGTCAGCCATTCGGGCCCGCGCATCGCGACGCGCAATTGCGCCAAATCCGCCGTGCTGATGTTGAAATTGCGCAGCTTCCATTGCGTCGAGATCGGCGCGCCGTTGCAGGCGGCGAGCGGGAGGCAAAGCAGGACGAGAAAAATTCGGCGCATGGCGGCTCCATTGAAGCGGGAACGGTGGAGGCGGGCGGGCCGCCTCCAATCATAACTTAGAAAAACAACGACGCGGCCTAAACAGATCCGCGCGCCAGAGAAGTTTGATCGTTTCGGCATCCTGTTCGAGGAATCGTAGAAATTCCGCGCTGCGGTCGGGTTGCATAATGCCGGATAGGCCGGCTCAGAACGGAAATTTGAGTCCGACCGAGCCGCCGTGGGGGGTGGGCGTCGGAAGATTGTCATGGAAACGTATGGGGTCCTGCTGCTTGCTCGACGCGCCTTTCAAGATCAGCTTCGGCTTCGTGGCGTTGTCGCCCGCTCGCCCGCGGCCGCCATTGATTTGGGCCGGCGTGCGCAAAGCGCCGAAATCGTTGGCGCCGAAACGGACCGAATTGTCCTTCCATTGTCCGCGTGAACATGGCGGCTTCACAGGAGTCGCCGCCTTGGCTTTGGCCGTCTTGGGCTTTGCGCGCTTGTGTTGCGTCGACGGTTGAGCTGCCGGCGACGCGGCTTCCTGCGCGGCGGCGACGCCGAGCGTTGCTGTCGTCAGACTGACCAGAAAAATTGCGCGCTTCAAACCCATGCCAGCAACTCCATCCGGCATCCGCCAGATAGCCCCGTCTTCTGGCCAAGATTTGCAACGGTTTGGCTTGATTGGCAAGCCTGAAGCGACGCCGAAGGCGGACCGCGTTGGCGGCGAAGGAATGGCATGATGGCTTCGCCCGTTATTTTCCGAAACCGTAGCTCACCGTCGCGGTCGCCGCGCCTTCGCCGAACTGGTGGCGCGTTTGCAGCGCCGGTTGCGCGAAATTGACGGCTTCCGCGTGCGACCCGCCGCCGGAGACGCGATATTCGAGCCCGACGCGCCAATGCGGGTCGAGCGCATATTCGACCCCGGCGCCGAGCGTCGGATCGTCGTAAACGGTCTGGTAGTTTTTCGAGCCCAGCGGCGCCTGATAATCGCGCCGCAGATGCGCGACGTTCAATCCGCCGGTGACATAAAACAGCGCGCGCTCGTAATCGAGGCCGACGCGTCCGCGAATCGAGCCCTGAACGTCGAGGGTGTTCTTGACGCCATAGCCGAAGAATGCGGCGGTGTTGTTATTCGTCGCGCTCGCGCCGGAAATGTCGCCGAGGAGGCCGAGGACAAGCGGGCCGTAACGCCAGTCGTAGCCGGCGCGAACGCCGCCGATCAGGCTGCCGCCGTGGCCTGTGTTTTGATTCAGCACCGCGTTATTGGGCGCGAACTGCGATTGCGCGCGGTCGCCGAAACCCACGGCGCCAATCTGCCCGCCGGCGTAAAGACCTTCGAACAGCAAGGCCGGCGGCGGCGGGACGTAGGGCGCGGCGGCGCGCGCGGGAAGATCGGCGGCATTGGCCGTCGCGATGCAAAGCAAACCGGCGGCGCAGCAGAGAAGAGCGGTTTTCATGGGCTGTCCTTCAAATGAGCAAGTCGGGGCGTTCGCGCAGGCGGGGGGCTTGCGCGTCGGTTAGCGGCGGGACGGGCGGAAAGCTTGCCTCGCCGCGATTCGCATTAATAATTTAATGTTTGACATTAAAAACTAATCGAGTTAATATGATTTCATCATTTAGGAGGTCGTTCATGCGCAAGCGTCTTGTTGCTCGCATCGCTCTCGCCGGTTGCGCGGCGCTTCTTGCCGCCGGCTACGGACCCGTCTCCGTCGCTTTGCACGATCCGCATGATCTGCCCGCGCTGGCGCAGGACGCGCGCGTGCATTACGAGGCCAACGCCAAGGGCTATGCCGAGGCGGTGGCCAAGCTCCTTCCGGCCGCCACGGCGCGGGTCGAGGCGGCGCAGGGGCGGCCTTTCGGAAGACCCTTCGTCGTCGCGGCCTATCTCGATGAGGACGCCTATGCGCTCGCCAATGGGCTCGGCAGCTCCAAGGCGCGCGGCGTCACTTATTTCGATCGCGTCGCCATGTCGCCGACGCTATGGCGCGAGGAGCCCGAATATCTCGAAGCCGATCTCGTCCACGAGCTCTCGCACGAACATTTGTGGGGCCATCTCTCCGCGGTAGATTATTTCCAGATACCGGTCTGGTTCGTCGAAGGGTTGGCGGTGACGGTCTCGAATGGCGGCGGCGCGCAGCGCGTCTCGATTGAGGAGGCGGAGCGCGAGATCGTCGCGGGACATGCGATCGACACGCCAGACGAGGCCTATTTCTTCGGCAATCTCGGCCTCAATCCGCCGCCGCCGCGCCTCGAGGACGAGGATCCGCGTTTGCGCATGCACATGGCCTATAGACAGGCCGGTCTCTTCGTGAGTTTCTTGCGCGCGCAAAACCGCCAAGGGTTTAAAAGCCTGCTTGACAGACTGACGACCGGCGAGCGCTTCAAGCCGGCGTTCGAGGCGAGTTTCGGCGCTGGCGTGACAGCGATGCGGGAGGGTTTTTTGAGGGCTGTCGCGGCGTCAGCTTCGTAGGGCGTTGTTCTCCGCGATCATTCGGGTGCGTCTATTGGAAAGGAATGCGACATGACTGAAGCCGAAATTTTCGACGTCCCGGCCGCCCCACCGGCCTTGCGCGGCAAGATCGCGTGGATTTGCCAGAGCGTGCGCTTCGCCGCGCTCGGCTATGCCGTTTGGACGCTATACATCAACGTCAGCTTTTGGAGCGACGCGGCGCGGATCAACGAGGGCTATGGCGCGCTCTTGCATCGCGACCTCTCCGACGTGCAGCCCTGGCAGCAGGCGGTGGCCTTCGGCGTGAACTTCGTCGCGTGGCTGCTCGCCGCCCTGGCCTGTTACGGCGCCTGGCGGCTGTTCACCGGCTATCTTCAGGGACAAATCTTCACGCCACAAAGCGCGTTATGGCTGCGCCGCCTGGCGCTCTACGGCATAGCGGCGCAATTGCTGGGAGTGGCCATTCGCCCGGTGCTGTCGGTCATTCTCACCATGCATTTTCCGGCGGGCCAGAAGCTGCGCATCATCAATATCTTCGCCATTCCCGACGATCTTTCGACGCTGCTGTTGCTGTTCGGACTGCTGGCGCTGGCGCATATCCAAAAGACCGCCGCCGAAATCGCCGACGATCACGCGCGGATCGTGTGAGGCGCGCGCGCCGATTTTGTTTCATTGCGACGACCGGGCAAAATTGCTGTTATGGAGGCGAAGATGACTGACGAGGCGAATTTCGACTGCGGCGATCCTGCGCAAACTGCGCAGCAAAACGCCTTGAACGACAAGCTGCGCTGGGCATGCCATTCGATCCGCGCCGTGGCGCTGATTTGGCTGCTGTGGGGCGTGGCTCTCGGCACATGGAATTGGATGAACCGCGATGCTTTCCTCACCCGCCTGAGCAAGCTCTATGGTCTCGATGCTTCGAGCGTAACCGACCTCGGCTATTGGTCGGCTTTCGGCGCGGTGACGGTCAGCATGCTGTCGTCGGCGGTGCTTGTCGCCTTCATCTGGCGGCTCGTGCGCATCTATCTCGACGGCCAGGTGTTTACGGTCGAAGCCGCCGCGCGATTGCGCGGCGTGGCGCTCGCCGGTTTTTTCGCCACGGGCGTCGATATTGTGGTGCGTCCGATCGCCGTGATGCTGGTCTCGGCCGACCTCTTCACGAAACTGCCGCTATACGGCTGGTTCAGTCCACAGGACTTGCTGTATTTTCTGATCTGCGGCTTCCTGCTGGCGCTCGCCGTGATCTTCAAGACCGCCGCCGAGATCGCCGACGATCACGCGCGAATTGTGTGAGGACCATGCCGATAATCGTCAATCTCGATGTGATGCTGGCCAAGCGCAAGATGCGCTCGCGCGATCTCGCCGCGCATATCGGCATCGCCGAGCAGAATGTCAGCCTGCTCAAGTCCGGCAAGGTGAAGGGCGTGCGCTTCGACACGCTGGAGAAAATCTGCGAAATTCTCGACTGTCAGCCGGGCGATATTCTGGAATACCGCCCGGAGGAGGAGGCGAAGTGAGGCGGCGCTACGCCTTCGGCCCGCCGCGCGTCACGCCGACCTTGGCCGGGCGCAGCACGCGCTCGCCGATCGAATAGCCGGGCTCGACCACCTGCGCCACCGTTCCGGCGGGCTGGCTCTCGTCGGGGATCTCGTACAGCGCCTCGTGCTGATTGGGGTCGAAGCGGGTGCCCTGCGCCTCGATCTTCTTGACGCCGAAACGCGCCAGCCGCGAGAGGAAGTCCCGCTCGGTGAGTTCGACGCCCTCGACCAGCGCGGAGACATGCGGGGCCATCTCGGCGCGCGCCTCGGCGGGGAAATTGTCCAGCGCGCGGCGCAGATTATCGGCGAGCGCGATCGCCTCGCGGGCGAAGCTCGCCACGCCGTATGTTTTCGCGTCGGCGATTTCGCGCTCGGTGCGGCGGCGCAGATTCTCCATCTCGGCGAGCGCGCGCAGCAGCCGGTCCTTGACCGCAGCGTGTTCGGCGCGCAGCGCTTCGAGTTCGGCCGAAAGATCGCTCCCGAGCGGCGGCGGCTCTTGCGGCGGCGCGGCGGGAGCTTCAGTCGGGGCGGGAGCCTGTTGCGGCGTGTCGTTATTGGTGTCTTCGCTCATCATTCAATTCCATTGTCCTCTGCGCCCCCGATATCAGGGCTGGATCGCGATAAATCAAGTCCGGTCGGCGCCGGCGAGCTCGGCGCCTTTGGCCCCGTGCTTTTCGTTCGGGACCGAGAATATCTCCAGCAATTGCCGTTTGATGGCCGCTTGGCGCGACGGCGAGACGATTTTCTCGCCGGTCAAATCCTTGACATAGATCGCGTCCACCGCCCGCTCGCCGAAAGTCGTGATATGCGCCGAAACGATATTGAGGTTGAGTTTCGAGACGGCGTTGGTGATGTCGAACAGCAAGCCTTCGCGGTCGAGTCCCGAGACTTCGAGCACCGTGCAATCGCTCGACAGGCTGTTGTCAATGACGACTTCCGGCGCGATGGAGAAGGCGGTCGTCTGCGAGGTTTTGGCGGTCCTCGCCATGATCGCGTCGGCGATCTTCGCCTCGCCGCGCAGCGCTTTTTTGGCGAAGGCGGCGATCCTGTCGCCGCGGCGCAATTCGTCGTCGTCGAAGGAAAAGGCGCGCGAACACACGATGGTGTCGAGGGCCAGCCCATCCGCCGTGGTGAAAATATGCGCGTCGACGATATTGGCGCCGCAGGCCGCGCAGGCGCCGGCGACGGTCGAGAGCAGGCGGCGGTGATCCGGGGCGATCACCGTCAGCTCGATGGCGCCGCGCGTCTGGTCGAGCGCGACGGCGGCGACGAGCGGCGCGCGCGCGTCGGCGAGCTGGCGCAGCAGCTCCGCGTGATAAATCTTATGTGCGAGATCCATCTTCAGCCAATAGGCGGGATAGTGCCGCTTGGCGTAAAGCTCGAACTCCTCGTCGCTCCAATCCTTTAGCGCCGCGCGCAGCTGTTCCTTCGCCTCGGCGACGCGGAGCCTGCGGTCGACGGCGGAGTGGCCGCCGCCCAGCACGATTTCCGTTTCCCAGTAGAGTTGGCGTAGCAACTGCGATTTCCAGGCGTCGAGCACATTGGGGCCGACCGCGTTGATATCGCAGACCGTCAGCACGAACAGCATCTTTAGGCGCTCGAGGGTCTGCACCACGGCGGCGAATTTCTCGATCGTGCGCGCATCGGTGAGATCGCGGCTCTGCGCGACGCTGGACATCAGCAGATGTTGTTCGACCAGCCAGGCGACCGTCTGCGTCTCGCCAGGCGTGAAGTCGAGGCGCGGACAAAGATCGAGCGCCGTCTTCATGCCGGCGATGGAGTGATCCTCCTTGCGGCCCTTGGCGATGTCGTGCAGCAGCAGCCCGAGATAAAGCACTTTGCGGTTGACGATGGTGGGCAGGATTTCGGCGACGAGCTTTTGGTGCTCCGGCAGGCGTCCGGCCTCCAGATCGCACAGGCCGCCGACCGCGCGCAGCAGATGCTCGTCGACTGTGTAGTGATGATACATGTTGAATTGCATCATCGCGACGATGCGCCCAAACTCCGGGATGAAGCGTCCGAGAGCTCCGGTCTCGTTCATGCGCCGCAGCACGATTTCGGTGATGTTGCGCGACAGCAGCAGCTCCAGAAACAGCCGGTTGGCCTCGGGATTGGCCCGCAGATCGGCGTCGATGCGGCGCAGATTGCGCGTCACCGCGCGCAATGCGTCGGGATGCAGCGGCAGGCTGAAGCGGTCCGCCGTCCAGAACAGTCGGATGATATTGACGGGATCGCGGGCGAAGGCGTTCTCGTCGCGCACGCTGACGCGATCATGGTCGATCGTGAAACCCTCCGGGAGGCCGGCCTTGGAGCGGCGCCGCAGCCGCCCGAAAAAGCGGTCGAGAATCGCGCGCGGCTTGGCCTGACGCTCCTCCAGCGCCGCGCAGACGATGGCGGTCAAATCGCCGACGTCCTTGGCGACAAGAAAATAATGTTTCATGAAGCGTTCGACGCGCGAGAGGCCGCCGCGATCGTGATAGCCGAGCCGCGCCGCCAGCACCGGCTGAACGTCGAAGGACAGCCGCTCCTCGGCGCGGCCGGTCGAAAAATGCAGATGGCAGCGCACGCGCCACAAAAACTCGTCGCAGCGCTCGAACAGGCTGTATTCCGCGGAAGTGAACAGCCCCGCCGCGACGAGCTCCTTCGCCTCGCGGACGTGGTAGACATATTTGCCGATCCAGAACAGCGTGTTGAGGTCGCGAAAGCCGCCCTTGCCCTCCTTGACGTTGGGCTCGACGAGATAGCGTGAAGCGCCGGCGCGCTGCACGCGCGCATTGCGTTCGTCGAGCTTCGCGGTGACGAATTCGCGCGCATCGGCGCGCACGATCTCGCGATCGAAGTTCTCGATCAATTCGTCGAACAACTCCCGGCTGCCGAGAATGAACCGCGCCTCCAACAGCGTCGTGCGGATGGTCATGTCAGCCTTGGCCTGGCGCAGACATTCGGCGACGGAGCGCGTGGCGTGGCCGACCTTCTGGCGCAGATCCCACATCATGTAGAGCATCGCCTCGACGACGCTCTCGCCCCAAGGGGTCTGCTTATAGGGGAGCAGAAACAACAGATCGATGTCGGAGCCGGGCGCCAGCGCGCCGCGTCCGTAGCCGCCGACCGCGACGAGCGTCAGGCGTTCGCCGAAGGTTGGCTTCTCCGTCACATGAACATGGGCGACAACATAATGATACAGCGCGCGGACGATCTCGTCCTCGAGCTGCGAGAGAAATTGCGCGCAGGCGAGACCGCGCCCGCCGGCCTCTAACCCCGCCTTGGCGACGGCGCGTCCCTGGTCGAGCGCGGCGCGCAGCATCTCTACGACAGAAGCGCGGCACTCCTCCGGCGTGGCGGCGCCGCCGCAGGCTTGCGCGATGCGCTCCAGCATCTCCGCGTGCAGCGCTGCGAGATTGGGGGGGCTCGCGGGGTCCAGCGCCGCAAAGGCGCGGGACGGCGGCCCGAAGGGAATCGTCATCTCGTTCATGTCCCGCCGCGCAAAGTCTTAAGCCGCGCCTCGATCGCGTCCATGATCCTCGGCGCGAGATCGGGTCCGCCGATGCGTTTTAGCGCGCGCAGGCCGGTCGGCGAGGTGACGTTGATTTCGGTCAGCCAGCCGTCGATCACATCCAGGCCAACGAACAGCAGCCCGCGCTGCTTGAGATGCGGTCCGAGCCTGGCGCAAATTTCCCGCTCGCGGTCGGTGAGCTCCGCCGCCGCCGCCGCGCCGCCGCGCACCATATTGGCGCGGATGTCGTCCTCGGCCGGCACGCGATTGACCGCGCCGAGCGGCTCGCCGTCTACCAGCAATATGCGCTTGTCGCCCTGCGCCACCGCCGGCAGGAAGCGCTGCACCACCCAGGGCTCGCGGAAGATCGTCGAGAACAGATCGAACAGCGAGCCGAAATTCGGGTCGCGCGGCGCCACTTTGAACACGCTGGCGCCGCCGTGCCCAAACAGCGGCTTCATCACCACCTCGCCATAGCTATCGCGAAAGCGCTCGATCGCCGCGTGGTCGCGCGTGATCAGCGTCGGCGGCATTAAATCCGCGAACTCCATCACGAACAGTTTTTCCGGGGCGTTGCGCACGCTGGCCGGATCGTTGACGACCAGCGTATGCGCGGCGACGCGCTCCAGAAAATGCGTCGAGGAGATATAGGCGAGATCGAAAGGCGGGTCTTGCCGCAGCAGCACCACGTCGATCTTGGAAAGATCGAGCTGGCGCGTCTCGCCGAGCTCATAATAATGGCCGGGATCGTCGCGCACCGTGACTTCTTGCGCGCGCGCGGTGAGCCCGCCGGCTTCGAGCGACATATGATCCGGCGTGTAGAACCAAAGCCGATGGCCGCGCCGCGCCGCCTCCAGCATCAGGGCGAATGTCGAGTCGCTGGCGAAGTTAATCTTCTCCAAAGGGTCCATCTGGACCGCGACATCGAGCATGAGCTTCTCCTTAACCGCGCGCCGTCGGCGGTGATCGCAAACGAAAAATCTGAGCAGGTTCCCATCTCAAAGTCTATCGACTTTTTTCGGGTCCGGGCCGCTAGGTATTTTCCGTATCTTGCGTATAATTGGCCGCGCGCAATTAGTATAGCCGCGCGCCGCGATCAGGCGCTTGCCGCGTCGATCGCGGATTGAACAACTCTCGATGGAGGCAGAAATGCTGAAGAAAACTTTGCTAGCGATGTTTGTCACTTCCGGCGTAGCCTTCGCCCCTGTCGCCGCCCTGGCGCAAGGCGCAGCCGCCCCAGCCGCGCCGGCGGCCCCCGCGCCGGAAGCGGCGCCCGCCGGCGAACACCACCACCACCACCACCACCATCACCATCACCATCATCACCACCACCATCATCACGGTCATCATCACGACAACGGATAATTCCAGCGACGCGACCGACGGCGGGCCTTGGCCCGCCGTCGGCGTAGACGCCGTGGTTTTGGAGCGGCGCGGCGCTCACAGCAGCGGGACGACGAGCGCTGCGAGGTTCCGCTCATAGGCTTCTGCCGAAAAATGCGCCTCGTAATAGGCCCGGGAGGCGCCGGCCTTGCGCTGCTCCTCGCTCCAGGCGGGCGCCCGCGAGGCCTCGCTCAACGCCGCCGCAAACTCCTCCGGGGCGTCGGCGAGCGTGACGCCCTCCAGCTCCAGCGCGCCTTCGCCCATTCCGCGCAGCGCCAAACGCGTGGCGATCAGCGGCAGGCCGCTGGCCATCGCCTCCACGGTCTTGATCGATAGCCCGTGACCGCCCACTGTCGGCAGCAGCGCCAGTCGCGCCCCGGCGTAGACCGCGGCGGGGTCTTCGACACGGCCCAGGAACCAGCCCCTATAGCGCTCGAACAGCGCGGCGTCGCGCGCGCGCACCCCGGCGTCGACATTGCCGGCGATCTTGACCGTCACCCTTGGCGCCCTCGGCGCGACCTCGCGCAAAAACCAGATCACGCTGTCGACGTTGGCGGAGTTGTTGCTCGATACGATCACAATGTCGTCGCCTCCCGGCCCGGTCGGCGCCGGCGGCACAGCGGGATAGAGCAGCGCATGGGTCTTTTCCGGCAAAGCCGCGCGAAACTCGTCCTCCTCGCGCGCATTGAGGTGGATCAACAGGTCCGCCTCGCGCATATGCGCGAGTTCTTGCGCCAGCATCGCGTCATAAGTCACATGCGGCTTCAGCCAGGGCATGTGCTCGTTCATCAGCGCGAATTGGCGCGCCTGGAGATCATGGCTGTCGAGTAGGATTTTCGCTTCTTCGCGCGCGAGCCGCTTGGCGACGGGCATCAGGAAGAAATGATTGCAATGGACGAGATCGAAGGCGAGATCCTCCAATCCGGGCGAGAGCAGCGCGCGCTCGGCGAGGCCGGAGCGGATCACCGCCTGATCGCCATGCAGATAAGGCCAAAGCACATCCTTGAGAAAGCGCGGCGCCAGCACGGCGCGAAACGGCGCGCCGCCGAAAAAGCGCGGGCCGTCATTAAGCTCCGGCGTCGCGGCGGCAAACTCGCGCCAGATCCAGCGCCGCTCGGGCCTAAAACCGGGATCGCTGCTGACGGCTATGGGAAAAACCTGCGCCCCGAGCGCGCGATAGGCGGCGATCTGGCCGAGCACGACGCGATAGGTGCCGCAGCTGTGCCAGGCCGGATGCACCAGCGCGACGCGCCGCCCGGAGAGTGGGGAGAGAATGGGGGAGGGGGATAAAGCCAAGAGCGCCGCCTTTTGGCGGCGGTTATAGCGCAATCCGCCGGGCGCCGCGCAAGGGCGGCGTCCTCCAGGGAGCGAGCCAGTTCGAATTTCCGCTTCCGACAGGCCGCGGCCGCGCTCGGAGCGTGACGTAATGCCGCGATTTTTTCCATCCATTTCAGAATAAAGTGCAGAAGTGGAGATCGGAGCGTCTCAGTGTGAACCCTTGGAGCGAACATGCCGGTCGGATCGGATAAATTCGCCTCCCCCGGGGCGTTCAGATTGATATTGGCGTTGGCGGTCTTTTTGCACCACACGACCAACTTCAACCTCGGCATGTCCGCCGTGTTGATCTTCTTTGTCCTCAGCGGATATTGGGTCGCCGTCATGTGGGCCGAGATTTATTCAAAGACTTCGGCGGCTTATTTCACCTATCTCGTATCGCGCATGTGGCGCGTCGCGCCTGTCTTCGCCTTGTGCTCGGCGATTTCCTGGGCGCTTCTGCTGGGGCGCGGCGGCGCGCCGGATTTCGCCGGAAGCCTGCCGCACCAGATTTTCTCGAATATCATGATCTTTGGTTATAGTTCGCTCCCGTACCAAGTGAACATACCCGGATGGTCCTTGGATATGGAGATGCAGTTCTATCTGATCGCCCCTCTGCTGGTGTTTCTCATCTCGAAAAACATATTCGTCGTGTTGCTGTGCGCAGCGGGTTCGCTGTTCTCGCAGAGGCTCGGCGGGGCGACCACGGTCGCGCCGTTTCTCTATTTCTTCGCGATTGGCGTCACGGCGGCCAGTCACGAGTTAAAGCCCAGCCGCGCCTTGGCCTACGGCTCGCTGGCGGTGACGCTGGCGGTGCTGCTCTTGTGCGCCGCGGTCCTCGTCAAAGACATCATGCTGGACGAGCCGCATAGAGCGCCGCTGCTGGCTTTCAGCAGCGCGACAAACGTCCTTATCGCTTTGATGATGACGCCCTGGGCGCTCTACACGACGCGCCAGAAGACCGGCTCAACGGACAGAATGTTCGGCGATCTGTCGTATATTTTCTATCTGCTGCACTGGTCCGTGCTCGGAGCGTTCAAAACGGGCGAAGGATCTTACGTTGATCGATTCGTGCTCTGCTCGGAGGCGTTGATCCTGATCTTCGCCGCATCCTATGTGATCTGGGGCCTGTTCGATCACCCGATCAATCGATGGCGATCCGCCTGGGTTTCCCGGCGACGTCTGCTTCGCGCGCCGGCGTCGCCGGGCATGGACGCCGCAGCGGTTATCCACGCCGCGCAACCGGCTTTGTAACGGCCTCGCGACCGCTTTTTCTGACCGCAGAGCCGGGCGCGTTCGCTCCCATGCAATTTGTGCTATCGATTGCTCGCTTCGGCGCGGCGAGTTCGGCGCGGCTCGTAAAGATAAGGGTTCACAATGCTCCGAGAGGCGTTGCGTGTGGGCGTCTTTTTGGCGGTTTCCAGCGGCATGTTGTTTTATGGCGTGAAGCGGTCGGACGAGCCGACGCTCGATTGCATGACGGTCAATGGCGGCGCTGACGATTACAAGATGCTTGTTGTCGGGGAATCCTGGGCCTGTGGCGGGAGATTGTTCCCCGAATTGCCGCGCGCCTTGTCGGACAGGCTGCGGGGAAGAGGCGTCCATGCCTGCAACCTTTGCTTTCCCGGGCGCAACTCGCGGCTATTGTATTCCGAGCTGCGCGACAAACTTCCCAGGGAAAAACTCTATGAATATTGCGGAGGCAAGCCGGACAAAATTATATTTATGACCGGCGTCAACGACGAGATCCAGCACGTTGGCGAGAACAGTTATGTCGAATATACCAGAAAACTTGTGGATTATTTTTCGGACATAGATGACGAGGAGGTCATTTCGATTCCTCGTGTTAACGAAGCAGGGTTCAAATCTCCGAATTTATATAGCAGAATTAAGCGTGGAGTACTCAGGTGTTTTTATGATGACTGCGAGTTTTCGGCGAACGATAGATATAGATCGGCGCTATGGAGAGATCATCCTGAATTGCAGATGATAGAATACGACAATTTTATTGAACGGTACCGGGGAAATGAGCAATGCTATACGAATGACGGCGTGCATCTAACCGATGAATGTTCCCACAGATACGGGACGTTCATAGGGAAGGCCGCATCGATCAGGGCTCAGACCCACAACCCGCCGCTCGCCAGCGCGCCGCGATGAAGCGAAGGACGCGGAGTTCCGTTCGATTGGGCGGCGCGCCGCTCACGCCGCGCCCTTCAGCAGCCTCACGGGCTTCGCCGGCGGATCGGGGAGGCGCTCGCTGGGTGCGCCAAAATGGTCCCAGGCCATTTCGTGGCCGAGATAGACAAATGGGCCGACCACGAAGCCGAAGGCGGTCAGCGCCGCCGCTTGGGACAGGTCGCGGACCACCGCATAGTTCGTGGCGAAATCCATCGTCGTGGCGATGGTGCGAAAGGTGATCGTCTTGGCCAAAGCCCGATTGGTCGTGAACCCTCCGAGACCAACCAGCGGCGGCTCAGCGTCCGGCGAGAGATCCGCGACGGCTCCGGTGGGGCCGGCTTGGCGCTTGACGGAAAGCCCGGAATAATTCCACGCCGCTTCGTGGACAAAATAAAACACCGGGCCGACGACGAAGGAGATAGCCGACAGGCTCACCGCCGCGGCGAGTTCGCCCAGCACCAGGTAGTTCCAGCTGACGTCCAGGCTCGTGACGATGATCCGAAAAGTAATAGTCTTGGCCAACGTCCGTCTAAACGCCAAGCCGGACGCAGCGGCCGCCGGCGCTTTGACGTCCGGCAAGCTCCGCCGGCGGGCGGTCGAGCCCAGCAGCGGCGGCAGACGCCGGCCCAGCTTCGATAAGGGCTTGGGCGCCAGCACGGCGGCGGCGCCGATCGCCAGGCCGGGGATCAGCGCCGCTTCGAACAGAGCGACGCCGCCGGCGATCACGCCGATGGTCGCGGCCTTGGCGACGAAATCCTGCGTGAGCCAG